>Ga0255094_1001222_pt1 | contig 11423 bp, 2 predicted proteins | sample Colum_Law_RepB_8_2_FD_188434 | JGI IMG/M metagenome (GOLD analysis project Ga0255094, IMG submission 188434) | Freshwater microbial communities from Columbia River, Oregon, United States - Colum_Law_RepB_8d | ecosystem: Environmental > Aquatic > Freshwater > River | place: USA: Oregon | collected...
GGTTGTTCCATCGCCAGAGTCCATGTTGGTCCACGTGAACGTCGGTGTCGTGTCCACAGTAACCGGTCCCGGGGTGGTCATCGCAATTTGTTCAATTGTGAGAGTCTGTACGCTGCTCCACTCACCAGCCACACCGTCGATGTCGTAGGCTCGCACCTGCCACTCGAACTTTCCAAGGCCGAGTGAAGTTGTTGGCTCAAAGGTAGTGTCGGAGATGAATGCTTCACTGACGACTCCCTGCACGACCGTCGGCAGAACACGTCGAACCTGAAGTTCGTACCGTGAGGAGCCAGCGACACTATTCCAGCGGAACTTTGGTGTCAGGTCAAAAGTATCTCCTGTCGGAACAAGTCCGGACATTCCGCCCACGAGGAACCGGTAAGGAGCACTTGGTGAACTAAAGCTGTTGTTACGGGACGTCACAATCAGCTCATACTCGCCCATTGCCAGCGGAGTCGTTGGGGTGTAGGTCTTCGTTGTCAAAGACACGAGCGGGAACACCGGAACTCTGCTTGTGCCTGTAATCCTGAAGAGTTCCAGGTCATAGGTCGCAGGGTCTGCAGTCCAACGGAAAGTCGGTGTCAGGTCCGTTGTGACGGGCTTCACACCTGGACGAGCAGCAGCCGGTCGATCGATGACGGGTGTCGTCGGTTTGCCGATTACGATCTCACGGGAGAAGAAGCCGAAGTTGCCAAAGTTGTCCGTCACGCGGAGCATTACTGTGTAGTTTGTCTTCGGTGACGACGGGTAGATCCTGCTGGCGGTTGAACCCGTCAGCCGCGGTACAAAGCCGTTAGTCGCATTGAAGTCATAATCCCATTCCCACAGCACGATGGTGCCAACCGCGGGGTTTGGATGTGTCGAACCACGACCATCAAAGGAGACTCGATCACCGAATGCTGCTGGATTTGGCGTGGCCGTGAAAATGGCAACCGGAGTATTCACGAGATGCTCAACTGCACCCGCATCGATGGTAATGATACCATCAGAGTTACCTTCGATGAGGCGAGGGTTGCCGATGGCATCCTTCTGGGACAGAAGGTTCGTGCTTGGGTAAACCGAATTGCTTCCGCCGTCAACCGCAGCTCGGCCAGGGATCAGCGCCCGGAACCCTACACCGTTACTTGCACCACGAGCCAGAGCACTGGTCAATGTGACGAATGGAGTCGCATCACGGCCAAATCTGTCTGAAGTCAACAACCCTGCCGATGAGGCCGTTGTGGACCGACTGTCGAGGACCTGGATAAAGTTGTTCCCCAGCGAGATCACAACACCCATCAAATCGCGATTGATCGTTGCCCCAGTCGCAGGGACTCGTGCGACGGTGACGTTGGCCTCGATGATAGAGTTGCCCAGAGTGCTGGTTCTTGAGGCTTCACTGGCCAGGCCTGCTCCGCGAGAGGCCGCAGTATTGCCGGCGACCGTCACGTTGATCAGGCTGGCTGTTGCTGAGCCTTCGTTGAATATTCCACCACCGCGTGAGTTCGCGGTGTTCCGTGCAATGGTCGTATTGAGGTAAGTCGTCCGACCCAGATTGTTGACGGCACCACCTCGTGAACCAGCGATATTGGTGTCGATGGAGGAGCCGAACACATCCAGGACCGAGTTTGGAGCGTTGAAGATTGCTCCACCCTGGTTGAATGCCTCATTGTCAATCACGTTGACATTCCGCAGAATGACTGTGCCCTCATTGAAGATGGCTCCTCCATCGAATGCTTCACCTCCACGAATGGTCAGGTTTTCGAGGGTCAATGTGGCCCGCGGGAAGACATGGAAAATTCGGTCGATGTCGGAACCCATGATGATCGTTGCTGCAGCGCTCACCCCGCGGATGGTCGTCGAGCCCTTGATGTCAAGGTCCCCTGTCAGTGCATCATCTTCAAAGCGGCCGAGCTGGGTCAGCACATATTGTCCCGCACCCAACTGGATTTCATCAAGGTGTGGAACCTGGTTGCTTTCCATAACACTGGCACGGAGAGAGACGCGACCGTTAATGTCACGGCTCAACCGGTCTCCAAGATTTGTGTCCGGAGTATCAGCAACGGTGTTCACAGCTGTACTGGTCACCCAGGTTTCCGTTGCATTGGTCAGCAGTGCCAGATTTTCCGAGTCGAGAATGCCGGAGCCTGAGGCTCGCAGTGTCAGCACATAGGTCCCGGCCGTTGCTGTATTGGTGGACAGGTTAAGGAGGTACCTGCTGGCACTGATTCGAGTCATCATGCCGGCGGTCAATGGCACACTGACGCCGTTTCTGGTCAGGCTGAAGTCGGCGATATCAACGCCATTTACGTCTTCAGTGAAGTTCAGAGTGACGCCGCCCGCTGACGTGGAACGTGGATCGGGAGACACAGCCACAAACGCGGCTGTTGGTCGTGCACCAGGAATGCTGGCACCAGAAGCTCCAGCCCCAGCTCCGCCGGATTCGACCGATGGTACGGGGCCACTCACGGACCCACCTGAAAATGCACCTGAACCAGCTCCACTTGTGCTCGAGCTGCTTGCACCGCCTGGAGGGGCGACTGGTGCGTCAATAGACAGTCGGTAACTACGTGTCGTTCCGTAATTGAACGGCTTGCCATTTGCGGTGAAGCCTACGCTCGCGAATTCATCAGACAGGATCTCGATCACATACTCGCGTCCGGCAACAACAGTTGTTGACATTGTGGAACTGCCACCGGGATTCACGGTAACGTAAGCCGGCAACTGGTTCGGAGTCAGAAACTTAGCGATCTCTTCCGTGCGGTTTGTCGGATTAACCTCATAAATCATGTATCGCAGGTTGTCGCCCAAGCCGTCAAGAACATCAAGATTCACATCGAGAGCACCCGTGCCGGCCGGAGTGAATCGGAAGTAGTCGCGATCACCCTTCACGTTCAGGTTCAGGTTTCCGTCAACAGTGCGATCATTAACGACATTTCCAGCCCCGGCGATTCTTCCTAAGCTGAAGGCAGAAACGAAGCCGTTGTTGTCGTCCAGTTCGTCAGCAACGATTGGATTCTCGCCGGCTCGAACGTTAAAGATATCTCCGCGAGCCAGCGAGTACGGGGTCTGCCCCGTGAATGATCCGGTGTTAATGCCAGTATCCCACTGGTACGACCATGGGCTATCCGGGAAAAACTGCCCATCCAGAAAATTGACTTCAGTATAGAAGTTGCTGTAGCCGTCCGTGGAGCTGGACTGTCCAAAGTTATTAAAGTCGAAGTCCGATTCCACTCGCCATGTTGACGTCCCTGTGCCGTCATAACTCCAGTCGACCGGGACAGACGGGAAATTATGAGACCCAGGAGCATCTCCCATTCTGTCGTCAATTCGACCGCTCGTTCTCGTCATGTTGCGTTTGCGAGACCACAGATCGCCCGGCTCCTGATCCCAATGGCCCGGATCAATGAGCTGATGGCCATGGTTTGGAGACGAGGAGACAGGTGGACCGCCAACTCCGTTTCGAGATTTGAACTCCGTTTCCCAGTTGTCCTGATAGGCAAATCCGTTGACGACATCCAACTGATTTCCCACGTTGTTTCGAAACGAAAGGTCGAAGCGAGACAATGGATCTCTTACGCCGTCGAAGGAGAAGCCTTCATTGGGTGGATTAAAGTTCCCAAACGTCTGGCGAGCTAATCCCGAAGTAAAGCTGTCGAAGTAGACGTCGGGGCCAAAGTTACCGTCAAACGAGTTATTCCAGACTTCGGCGTCGATCCCCGACATCCCCAGTTCAAACCCCGCATTTGCCGCGGCTAATGATCCGACGGAATCCAGTGATCCCACGCGAACGACAAGGCCGCCCAATGTTCCGGGGATCAATTCGGTGTTCGGAGCCCAGTCACTCACCAGTTCTCCAAGGGAATTTCTGGTGCCATTATAGGCCTGCCCGGTTTTGTCCCGCCCCGTGCCGAAGAAATCACTCGGGGTGGTTTCAATCTGAACTCGCGAACGATCTGCCGCGTTTCCGTTGGATTCGATCAGATTGTCCTGAACTCGAAGTTCGATCTGTCCGCCGACAGTATCCGTAACTTCAACAGCCAATACGTCCGCAGACGAGTCCTGAACCTGACTACCGGCTGCGGCATTGATAACATAAATGCCTTCGTCACCATTACTCAAAACATCATTATTGATGACGTTAATGAAGCTGTTTGAATTCCTGCGGTTCAGGATGTCGATCCCGCGTCCAATGTTTGAAGCCACTCGGCTGTTGCTTACGGTCAGCGACGAACGGGCCAGGAAGCCCACATCCTGTCCTCCACCCGTCACTCGTGGCACTTCCAATTGCGAGTCTGCAAGATACTCGATGCCATCTCCGCTATTGCCGCTGACGATAGCATTGTTGATGACAACATTAATGTCGGTCGCTACTTCGTCTCCATGCTCGCCATTTCCACGTTCCCGAAGTGTCGGGAATACCGGGTTGCCAGCATCATGACCAATATCGATCCCGTTACTTCCGTTGTTCTGGAAGTAATTGCGGTTCGTCTGAATCAGTCGTCGCAAACCCAGTCTGTCTGCATGAGGGCTGTTGTGCTGAGTCAACTTCAGGCCGTCTTCACCGTTGCCACTGAAGTAGTTTGCATTGGCGACGGTTCCGTCACCGAAGACAGCGGAAACACCCTGGCCCAATTGGATGCCACTCTGGCCATTTCCCATAAACTGATTGTTCAGGGCGCTGACATCAATATCGCGGCCGCCAACCCGGCGTTGGTACAAGGTGTCATTCTTGTCCGTGACCGAGACCATGCGAACACCGTCTTCAAGGTTGTCGTTAAACTGACTTCCAGAAACGGTGAAGGATCCGAACGATGTTCCCTGATTGCGAAGACCCGTTAATGTGTTTTCATTAAAGGTTGAATTCGTGGCGTCAAAGTGCGTCGTCAGAACGTCATCATGGTTCAAAGCATCGATGCTGAAACCATCGCCAATATTCCTGTCGATGCGAGTGTCGGCCATCGTCCATCGCAGGCCGATTTCCTCAAATACTTTGATGCCAACGCCGCCTGCCAGACCAGTCGAACCGACCACTCCGTCGTTCGGGTGGAAGCCAATGGCTGGGGCGTTCGGTGGCAAAACGCTGCCGTTTTCTGTCACCGAGTTGCGATTGAACTGAACGAAGGCCCGAACGTCGGCCTGAAATTCCATTCGAACGCCGTACTGGAGGTTATTATCAATGACGTTTTCATTGATATAGAAGTCCTGCTCGTCCTTGATCGTGTTCTTGGAGAAGATATCAAAGCCGTCTCCCTTGTTGTTCGTTGATCGGTTCTTTTCGATCACGAGCGAATTCAGGTAAGCATCAGAACTGCGACGGAAATGGAAACCGTCGAGGGCATTGTTGAGGAAAATCGTGTTCGTCAGTTTCAGGTCCTGAATTCTCGTGCGTTCTCCCATCTCAAAACGCACGCCGTGTCCGGCATTTCCACCGTCGTCCACTCCGATCAGGTTACTGTCGATCACCGATTCCGCGAACAAAGCAATCGACTCAACGGTGGATCGATCCTGCTCAAGATTGATAACGATCCCGTCGCCGGAGGTCGACAGGTCTCTGTCATTCGGGTCGTTCACACCTTTGGAGATTGTGTTTCCTGCGATGTTGAATCCGGCCGTGCCGTAATCCAGGGCTTCCAGCAGAATCCCGGCGCGACTATTCTGCTCGAGTATGTTGCCATCACCTGGAGCGTTGGTACCAATGTTGACGCTGTAGCCGATGTCCTGAAGTGCAGGCAGAGCCGACTTGTTTGTTGCAGCAAACGGCAGAGCAGTGCCTTGCCCAAAGCTATGGGATTTGACGTTGATGCCGGTTTGTGAATTGCCTTTCAGCGTATTCGCAACCATATCACCGTTGAACATTGTGCCAACTGCAACATCGACAAAGATTCCGGCGCCAGCATTTGCATTGATAATGTTCTTGCCAATTCGCTGCGGCAGCACGTCGCCAGTCGAAGTCAGTTCATTCAGCCGAACCCACGTTCCGCCCCCGCCATATGTGCCGTTGCCGACCGCACCAATCAGGCTGAACGTATCAGCCGTCAGTGCTGACACTTTGAAAACACCGTTCGCAGCAGAGTTCCCCAGTACTCCGGAGATTCGAACTTCTTCTCCGGTCTTCAATCCATGACCTGCCGAAGTGATCACAAGGCTGGATGAATTTGCCGCAGCAGTGATGACGTTGGCTTTCCATGTGCCAAATCCGTTACCAGGAACATAGACGCCGTTGCCCGTCGAACCGTCAAGCCGGAATGTGTTGGCGTCGACGACGGTAATCTTGAAGACTCCGTTTGCAGCCGTATTTCCATTCACATTGCTGATTCGGACTCGCTGGCCGGACTTCAGTCCGTGGTTTGGCGACGTAATCGCAATCGGCCCTGCGTTCGTCGCTGCTCGAATCGTTCCCTGAGGCACCGTGTTCTGCATATCGACTGTGACAAATCCACGTGGCACGCCGCTTGGCTGCACTAAAGGAACATACCAGGCACCGCCGCCAGCATAGCTGACACCCGGCAGGGTTCCGTTAACCCCGTTGAGCCGGAAACGATTATTGTCGATGCGTGTGATTGTCTGTGTGCCATTTCCCGGGTGATTAACTGTGGGATCGTCGTTAACCAATCCCTGCAGAATAATCTGATCTCCGGTGACCAGACCATGATTCGTGGTCGTGACCACGACAGAATTCAGATCCTGCAATCGCTCCACAACACCAGATCGCGAAGTCGTTGGCAGGACCCCGATCCCATTCCCACCGTTGTTCTGAATAACGTTCTCAAGAACAGCACCGGTGAAGTTGCTGTCGATCATGTTGAACCGGATACCGTCTCGACCAGCTCCACTGAAATCATTGCCTTTGATGACCCCGGTCATATCGCTGAATGCGTCAGCGTCCAGCAGTAACGCGTGGCCCGGCGATCCGAGGACCGTATTTCCCTGAATCAACATGTTCGTCGTCGGGGAGTTTGTGACATCAATGACGATGCCTTGCGTCGTTCCGGCAGTCCGCGGACCGATTGCAAACTCCGAGGCCGTTACCTTCTTAGGATCGCCAACCATTTGGCCGGTGATCAAACGAGTGGCCGTTTTGGCCTGATTCTGCATCGTGGTGGTGATGTCTGCACCAATCAGGTCGTCGCCGAAAATGGCCGCAGCCTGACCGCCTGCACGGTCAATATCGATCACAAATGGGATCGACTCGCCGGGAGCAAAATCAGTAAAGGTCAGGGTCAACTTCTTCTTGTCTGCACTGACGACTGAACTTGAACTGACCAGCCCCGTCAATGTCTGAGACGCCGCCGATGCCGTAAATGGTTTTCCTGTTGGAAGGGTCGCATCGAACTCCAGACCCAATGCCGTCAGGTCGAGCACAAACGTTTGCAGCCATTCCCCCTGCGTGGAGTTGTTCGTCAGCACCATTGATTGCTCGAACGTGTCACCTTCAGCCCGGAAGATCAGCCCGGCACCTTGTGTCACCGTGCCAATGCTGTTATCCAGAATCTGCAGTCCGTCCACGGGAGCGTTCGTGGAATTCACACGGAGGAAGTCACGATTCACTGAGGAGATTTGTACATTGTCAATGATATGGAAGTTGTCCGCGGTCCCGGCATTCACGTCCAGCAAAATGCCCTCAACGCCTGACCCGGCGGCAATCGTATTTTCAGTAACAACGCTCTGGCCGATATCAGAGCCGGCAAGCGCACTGACTTTCAGGCCGGGAATCCGGGAGTCGTCAATGGTCAGAGCATCAACGTCTGTGTTCGTTAATGTCAGATCAATCCCCCGCGCTGTGCCTCGGATGTCAACATCTTCAATCGAAATGGTATGCAGACCGGTGACGTTGGTCAGATCAATGTCAAAACCCAGTGTCGAATACTGAGTCACCAGGATGGACTCGATTGTGAGATTCTTCAAGGTCCTGCCGGACAGGTTGATCGAAATCGCATCGCCGGATGTTGGCGATATCGTGAATCCTTCGATCACAAGGCCGTCCTTGCCAGCCATGTCAAGATCGTCCACCTCGATACCGCCAGCGGCGTTCAGATAACCGGCTCTCGTGTCCGGATTGATGACCAAAGCTGTCAGCAGCGATCTGGCTTCCAATGACTCCGTTCTGACGGAATTTCGCGAAGCTGACCGAGCAGTTCGGCGAGCACCGGATTTCTGAGTGAAATGAAGTCGGGCGGCTGAAAGCCATGTGTTCAATAGCATGGTGCTGTTACCTAAATGCAGACAGACCTGAGAAACTCATTCGAACGACGTTAACTTGATCCAAACTAACTTGATCAACACACAGTCCGGAGCGCAGGAAGCCCCCTGATGAACAGAAGTCATCGCTTCCTAGACTCGGAACAACGTTTCCAGTGGGTTGAGAGAAACCCGCAATCCCATTTTGTTTAGACAGGATTCCGTAGATCAGACGTGGAAAGGTTCGCTACCCAACACAGTCCATCAAAACCCCCGTTAACTCTGGCAAATTCTGCCGCAAATGCTGTTCGTGTCGGGTAGGGAAGATGGTCAAAATGCGTTTCCACGGCCCACACTATTGTGCCAATAAGGTCACTGGCGAAACGACCAGATTTCTTGGAGAATCTCCTGCGGCGACGCTGAATTCTGTTTTTTTGACCGAATACCGAGAATCTCAACATGCGGATCATTTCAATTTTGACGATTCTGATGTGCCTATCCCCGGGTATTTCCTCCGGTCAGGAAAAGAAAACTCGAGACCAAAAAGTCCGTGAAGATCAGCAGAGGGTCACTCAGGAGGGCTTCTGGATCTACAACGACCTCCCGAAGGCTTTCCAGAAGGCGAAGGAAACGGGCAAGCCCATCGTTGTGGTGCTCCGCTGCATTCCCTGCGAAGAATGTGTCAAACTTGATGACGATCTCGTTGATACAGATCCCGTTCTGAAACCGCTGTTGGAGAAGTTCGTGTGCGTCCGGGTGGTCTCGACCAACGGGCTCGACCTGTCTCTGTTTCAGTACGATACCGACCAGTCCTTTGCCGTCTTCATGCTGAATGCGGACAAAACTATCTATGGTCGATTTGGGACCAGATCCCATCGTACTGAATGGGTCGGCGATGTTTCCTTGAAGGGGCTCGCCGAAGCTTTGCAGGGTGCCCTGGATCTGCATGCCGACTATCCCTCTAACAAGGATTCTTTGGCGGCAAAGACTGGTCCCAAACCTCTGTTTGAACGACCGGAATTGTTTCCTTCGCTGAAGGATAAGTACACAAGTTCGCTCAATTACTCCGGTGATGTGGTGAAAAGCTGCATTCATTGTCATCAGATTGGTGACGCAGTTCGAGAACACTATCGATCACAAGATAAGCCAATCCCGGATGAGATTCTCAACCCGTATCCACACCCCAAAGCTCTGGGCCTGATTCTTGACCCCACTCGCCGCGCGACGGTCAAGGACGTTGTGCCCGGTTCATTGACTTCTGAAGCCGGGTTCCAGCCAGCGGATACGATCATCAAAATCAATGGGCAGCCCATACTTTCCGTTGCGGATGTCCAATGGGTGTTGAATGGGATTCCCAGTGCCGGCGGTAAGCTAAAGGCTGAAATTGATCGCGACGGAAAATCGCAGACTCTGACCGTTCCACTTGCCTCTGGCTGGAGAAACCTCGACGACATCTCCTGGCGAGTCAGTGCGTGGGGCTTGCGGAGAATGGTCACGGGGGGCCTGGTTTTCGAAACGGCTTCTTCCGAGGAGCGAACTGAGGCCGGAATTGCCGCAGAGCGAATGCTGCTGAAAGTTAAGCATGTGGGCATGTACGGTGCGCATGCAGCCGGGAAAAATGCAGGATTTCAGAAAGATGATCTGATTGTATCTTACGACGGACGGTCTGACTTGATGACTGATTCGGATGTGCTGCGATATGGTGCGACACAGAAGAAGTTGGGACAGACGGTGGTGATAGGTGTTCTCCGAAAAGGAGAATCTCACAGCTTGAAAATTCCCATGCAGCCATAATGGAACGTCGACCGCTGCTGTAGAATGCTGATAGCACAGGCATGGTGGCTGTTGAGTTTTGCGGTTGGCGGGATGGTGCGATCTCGAATCGTTGTGTCGCTGCAGAGTTTGTAGATTCTGTTTTCAAACCTTTGTTCAAAGATCTCAGGGTTTTCACATGGTCTCACATTGTTTCAATTTCGCGTTTCGCAGCCTTCTGAATTGTTTGTTGCTTGCCTCAATCTGCGTCGTTGCCGGCTGTTCGGATCAGAACGACGGCGAGCCCAAATCGATGGTTGATTCTTTGGCAGAGATGGAGCAGGCAAAGAAGGATCTGGAGGCGCCTCCTGTTGTCCCGGAACCTGTCATCCCTGCCGATAACCCAGAAATGGCGTCGGACGAAAGTGCCTCGACGGCCAATGGAAGTTATACGGTCAAATTTGAAACGACCGCCGGGGATTTTGTTGTTCTGGTTCATCGCGATTGGGCTCCGCGCGGAGCAGGGAGATTTTATGAACTGGTCAAGTCGGGGTTCTACGATGACTGCCGATTTTTCCGTGTCGTGAGTGGCTTCATGGTTCAGTTCGGGATTAACGGGAGCCCCTCAACTCAACAGGGCTGGGAACGATCTTTGAAGGATGATCCTGCTAAGGAAAGCAATCGCCGTGGTTACATGACATTTGCAACGTCCGGACGTGATTCACGAACGACCCAGGTGTTCATCAATTTCGTCGATAATAGCTTTCTTGATAGCCAGGGTTTCTCTCCGTTTGGTGAAGTGATCGAAGGAATGGACAACGTAGATAAGATTAATGCTGAGTACGGAGAAGGCCCCGATCAGGGGCAAATCAACAGCAGCGGAAACACTTACCTGAACGCCCAGTTCCCCAAGCTTGATTACATCAAAAAGGCGACGATCATCAAAGAGTGAACTGCGAGTGCGCACATAGCAAATTCCTTCACAACCCGAAGCGTCTGTTTTGAAGCTGCGCCTTTCAGGCCCGGAGGGCCGACACATCCGATGCCGGTGGCGTGAGCCACCGGTATTCGAACACACAGAATCCAAGGCCCGGAGGGCCGACACAATTGCCAAGGTGTCGGCCCTCTGGGCCTGAAACGCCGTGTTTTCCGCAGTCCGGTGGCTCACGCCACCGGCAGAGGATGTGCCGGGCTTTCAGCCCTGACGAAATGTGCAACTTCAAAAAGCGTCAGCGAGGGATTGGTGTTGACTATAGAAAGCTAAAGCTTATGTTGATCGCTCTGGGCGACCATCAGCCAGTACTTCAATCGGCTGATGTCTGGATCGCAGCCAATGCCACACTGATTGGCCAAGTGACATTGTCGGAAGCCTCCAGCGTCTGGTTCGGCGCGGTGTTGCGAGCGGACAATGAGCCCATCACGATTGGTGCTCGGACAAATATTCAGGACCTGGCTGTGCTGCATACGGATCCAGGCTGTCCGTTGACGATTGGCCCGGACTGCACGATCGG
>Ga0255094_1001228_pt1 | contig 11375 bp, 11 predicted proteins | sample Colum_Law_RepB_8_2_FD_188434 | JGI IMG/M metagenome (GOLD analysis project Ga0255094, IMG submission 188434) | Freshwater microbial communities from Columbia River, Oregon, United States - Colum_Law_RepB_8d | ecosystem: Environmental > Aquatic > Freshwater > River | place: USA: Oregon...
GCGTATCGAATCTGGAAGCAGGAGCAGCGTCAGACTGAAAAGGAAATGCGGCCGGGGGGCGCGTGGAATTCGGAAACTGCTTGGGCGTCGAAGTTTCCCGGCGCTTTGCTGCGGGTTGCAGGAGTGCTGCATTGTGCTGTGTGCGTCAGTCAGGGTAAGTCGCCTGCAGATGTTCGGGTGACTGAATCGACGATGGAATCGGCTGCGCGGATTGGCCGAAAGATCAAAGGCCACACCCTCAAAGTTTTTGGCGAAATGGGGCTGTCAGAAGATTTGCGTTTTGCTGCGAAGATTGCCGAGTGGATTCGGCGCACTGGTCAGACTGAATTCACGAAACGGGAGTGCAGTCGGCACTGTAATTCATCGAGTGTCGTGAAGCAGTTTGAGGGGGCGCTTGGCCTGCTGACTGAGCGCGGATGGATTCGACCGGCAGGCGTACAAAAGGCGAGCGGCGGCGGTGGTGGGCGTCCGAGTCATCCGTTCGAAGTGAACCCAGCAGTTGCTGAACTCGATGACAAAACTGACAAAACCCCTGAATGGGGGGCTGATGACGATGTTTCGTCAGTTTTGTCATCGGAATTCGGGGAAGCGGCGGCGGGATTTGCCGGGGCTGGCAACGGTGAAGCGTATGCCTGGGCAGACGATTTACTGGGATGAAGGTGGCGTGAGTGGTGTGTTCTGGTGTCAGTATTTTTGAAAGAGGTGCTTTGTGGTGCGGTTCAAGGTGGGTCCGTGTTCGCTGTTTGTGAATCTGCCGGTGCTCGTTCGGTGCGCGTCTGCAGTGCTCCGGCGTGTGATTCGTGATCTGTCGCTGCTGGCTGCTGCGGCAACCATCGCCTCGATGATGGCAGGAGCAGGTTGAGATGGGCGGCGAACTGTGGAGACTTCAGCGAGCGATGCGGCGGATTCTCATGAGGGCATGGCAATGAACGAGCGTAATTCGAAGGGGCAGTTTTTGGTGGGGAACAAGGGCGGTCCCGGGAATCCGGCGGCGGCGGCAGTTGCACGCAATCGGCAGGCGTTGCTTGAAGCTGTCACGGTCGAAGAGTTGCGTGAGGTAGTCCGGAGCGTTCTGGAGCAGGCGTTGGCCGGGGATATCCAGGCTGCAAAGCTGATTCTTGAACGGTGCTGTGGACGGGCGGAACCTTCGATGACGGCGCCGACTGTGGCAATTCAAAACGTCATGAACAGCGGTCAGGGTGAGCGGTCCGGGCAAACGCTGGCCAGGGATATCGCGGCGCGAATCACAGCCGAACGAGCGGGACGACTGATCGAAGTTTCCGGTGATCAGTCCTGAGGCTCTGAGGTCGCGTCTGAGGGCCTGCTGTCGCCGATGTGAGGATTCAGTCGGGCGGCGTTCGTGGTGTGGTCTGGTGGGCATGTGGTGCTGCTGCTGGTGTGGTCGAAGCTGGTGTAGGTGATCAGTGCTGGGGCTGGTGTTGGGCTGGTCTCAACCGGATCTGGTTGCGGGTGAGTGCGGGAGCCCGTTGGGTGTTGGTACAGTTGGGGTGCCGTTGCCGGATCTGTCACCAGTCGCGACACCTTCATCATGCCGTGGCAGGTGGAGCTTCTGTTGTGGCCAGTCGTGGGCCTGCCTGCCTTCGCTGGTGCTGTTGCTGTCAGGTGATCGGCGACACCTTCACCATGCCGTGGCAGTGTATCCGCTGAGGCTTCGTCTGAGGGCCTGCTGTCGCCGTGCTGAGGATTCAGTCGGGCGGCGTTCGTGGTGTGGTCTGGTGGGCATGCTGGGGCGTGCTGGTTGGGCGTGTGGTGTGTCGCCTGCCGGATCTGGTCTGCCTGGTGGTTATGGTGCGGGTAGCTGCCGGATCTGGTCCGCTGGCGAACTCCTGGAGCTCGGGTGTCGTGGTCATTCACTGGCAGTTGTGGGGGGCTCCTGCTGTCGTGGGTGATCGGGCGGCGGTGCCTGAATCCACTGGCCAGGGGGGCTGTGGTGCGGGTGGCGATGGCTCTGGTGTTGTGTCGTGGTGCTGCTGGCCTGCGCCTGTTGTGGACAGCGGCAACGATGACGCGACAATTCACGGCTGGAGGTCATCCGAGAATTTTTTTCTTTTGCCTGGGTCCTTCCGGGGGCAAAACCGCCCGTTACCTCGCCTAATCTGCCCCGGATCTGGGTTTGTTTTGTTTGCCAGGCAAACGGTTCCGACGGGCTGAACTGGACTTTCAGCGGCAGTTGATTCGATAATCGAGGGGGGTGCGGTCCGGTGTTTCCGGGTCCTCCTGAGGCCCCCCGGACGGCCCGCGGGTCATTGTCTGCACGGATCATTCGTCGATAGGCAAGTTTTCGCCGGTCGTACTACTACCCTCGAGTGTGCAGGGGTCGGGGGAAGGTACTTCCTGCGGAATCGCCGTGGAACCGCACTCTTCGCCAGAAACTAAGGGTACTGTCTTGCACTTGTGGGCGCAACAAGAGTGCAATTGAGGGCCGTTGAATCGTGGAAGATCTTCCACGAAATGGGGCGAATTCCACTCTAAAATGAGCAAAACTGAAGCGGAATGAGGTGAATTGAAACGTGGAAAAAACTCGATAATATGGCGGAAATCACTGGGAATTGGCTGAATCGTCGAAGCGGCTTGAGGGTTTCTGGGGGTCAAGAGGTCATGGGTTCAAATCCCGTTAGCCCGACTTTTCTTCAAATCGAGCCGTTCGACGAAAAAGTCGAACGGCTTTCTCTTTGTGGTGACTAGAGTTACGTCGCTCACCTGCCGGTTCAAACAGATCGAATCCAGGATCTGGCGACGAGCCGTGGTGTTTGAACCTCGCCAGATTTCGGCCGCCTTTTGACTCCAGTCGAACACGTCCAGTACCGTTTTCCCGCGAGCCGGGTCTACGTCGCCCTGGGCGTCGATTTCTTCGGTAACGCGGGCCGCGTCGGCCTTGAGTTCCGCCGTTTTCGCCTTGAACGCGTCGTCGTCCACAGTCCCGGCCAGATACGCGTTCAGCAGCCGATCCTGCATCGCCATCAGTTCGGACTTCCGTTTGGCCAGCGTGGCCGCCCGACGGCGCTGATGCGACAAAAGATCGGCCAGGTTTTCTTCCAGCGTCGTGCGGAACCACGCTGCGATTTCCGCAGTTGGCAACCGCAATTGATGCAGGTCCTCCACAATCGCCTGTTCGAGTTCATGCGACTTCCAGCGGACCGTCGGATGATCCGGGCCCGGAGCATTGTTGGCGCAGCGATAGTAGATGTGTTCCCGGATGCCTCCTCCCTTCAGTTTGCGGCGGATCCGTTCGCCCGTCATCGATTGTCCGCAAAACGCACAGGTGATGAGTCCGCCAGCCAGCGGGAACTCAGGATTCCCGGTGCGACGGTTTCGCCCCTGAAGAATGTTCTGGCACTCGTCGAATGTGGCTCGATCGATCAATCGCTCGTATCGCCCCTGGTACACCTGCCCGTGCCGGTGCAGCTCCCCGATGTAAAACCGGTTGTTCAGAATGTAGGCCAGTGCTGAGCGGTGAAAGCGATGCTGGCTGGCGCGAAACGTATGACCTTCCTGATGCAGTTGCTCACCGAGACTTTTGAATGTGTGGCCTCCGCCAGAATACAGCTCGAAGATCCGTTTGACGGTCGGAGCTCGCTCGGGATGCGGTTGAATCGGAGCGTCGCGGTCGTTGGTGTTGATGTAACCGAATGGGGCGAGGCCCGTGGGCCAGCCCTGGCGAACCTTCTCATCAATTCCCTTCAGCACTTCGGAACGCAGATTGTCGCTGTAGTACTGAGCCACCGCCGCCATGACGTTGAAAGACAGGGCTCCGGCGGCACCCGGCCCGAACTGGTTCTCCACAAATGCCAGTTGTACACCACAGGCATCTTGCAGTTCCTGCAGCCGAACCGCATCCCGCATGTTGCGACACACACGGTCCAGCTTGTGGCTGAGGATCGCCTTGATCTTTTCCCGCTTTGCATTCGACTTGACCCACGCGAACATGCTGTTGAACGCGACCCGTTCCGCACCACGTTTCGCTGATTCCGCCACCACAAACTCACGCACGACATGCCAGCCTGCCTTCTGAGCCTTCTCACGGCCAGCACGCAATTGAGCATCGATGGAATATCCTTCCCGCTGTTCGCGTGAAGACACCCGTGCCCAGATCACCACATTCATACTTTTCCTCCTCTTGCTGCATTGAGCAGCGTTTCGGTCAGTCGTCGTACATTTACGAGGATCTCGATGACTTCGGTGTCGGATACTTCGCGGCCATAGGCCCGAGACCAAACTCGACGAGTCTCCATGAACAAAGATTCGGACACCCATGGATGAAAGGCCCGTGGATCTTCGTTTCGATCCGTCGCATCCGCTGATGCCAATTCACAGTGCGTTGAACCTGAATTTTCTTCCATGACAGCCATCCTTCCCGGAACCATGATGTTGGAGACGCTGGGGATGGGTCGGTGGCTGGATGGCTGATTTCATCAATCGAGTGTTGGGTCGGACGTTTGTCTCTCACGTCTATTCGTGGCCCGCTGCAGTGAATTGTCCCCGGTCGACCTTTTTGAACCGGGCGTCTTTCCCCTTCGCGTTGATCTCCCGCAGGATCGATGCATAGAGCGTCGCATGCGGGGTCTTGCCGCCCGTGCTGGTCCACAATCCCTGGGCGGACATGGCGTCGACCATCGCCTGGCAGTTCATCGGCTCTTTGGATTTCGCCAGGATCCGGAGTGCGGCGTCGATCTGGCTGATCTTCTTCGTTGATTCCGTGGCGACCGGCGTGCCCTTCGGTTTGGTCTCTTTGGCCTTGGCGGTCTTCGTGCTGGCGGGTTTGACGGTCGCGGTCTTCTTCGTCGTCATGGTTCTGGTCCTCGTGTAAGAAATGGTTGGCTGCCATCATCAGGCCCGGCGAACCACCGCCGGACGATCCGCCTCTGGCGGATTTCGGCATTAGTGTCCGAATACGTGTTCTGCGATCCCGGCTGCCAGGAAGTCCACAATCTCTCTGGCGGTGTCGGTGGCCGGTTCGATGTCCCAGCCCCGGTCGAAGTTCGCGACCACCTGGCGGTCCGCCTGGCGTCGCAGCCAAAGCTTGCTGATCCGGCTGGTGGCGAGTTCGTACTCTTCGTTCTCGGCGTGGCCTTCGAAGACCAGGACCTGAAAGGCGTGGCCCGCGATCGTTCCGCTGACCCAGGTGCCCGGGGCGTTCAATGGTCGGCGTTCGGTTTTCGTGATCTTCAGGTCGTATGCGATATCGTTGTCGGTCATTGTTTGGTTCTTTCGTTGAAAAGGTCATGCGTGCGGAACGACCACACAGTTACCTCGGGCTCGGGAGCGACATCCAGCCATGTTTCCGACAATCTGGCTGAAATTCGCAGTCTGGGATGATTCGGTCGGTCTTCGGACATCGGACAACTTTTTCAACAAACTCTGGTTTCCCTTGCGATTGTTCCCAATGGCCCAAGGAGACGTCAGTCGCACGGAAGGAACCCCGACGCCATCAAACATCTCGTGTGTACCCATGCAGTGCATCATCGCTGTCTGCGCGCCCTGCGCATGGCACATGAACCCCGACCCCGTGGTGCGTTCACGCACGCACGGGGGGTTCTAGGGGGGCGCGCGTGCGCAGGGAGCGCGCCGTCAGGTTCAAGGACTGGACATGGGTTGAGTGCTGAATTTGGCTGGTTGATTGGAGATAGGCTGCCAGCGATGAATGAGACCTTCGGTTTCACATTCGGTGAGCAGCAGATTCGCTTTGCGTTCCGACAGACCTGCTGCCTTCGCCGTTTTGAGGATGGTTGCCTTCAGGAGCAGTTCATCCGTCACGAACGATTCGGCAAATCTCTCTGCCGTCCACTCTGGCTCGGTTGGTGCCTTCGTGGCCTTGCTCTCGAATTCGCTTTTAGGACGCCTGCGTGGCCGCTCAGGACGCAGCAGAGTCGGGTCGAGAGAATCGTCGGGCGTCCACACCGGAAACGTCCAACGCAGGCAGCGTGGCGACACCGGAGGCCACGACCGGACGGCTGCATCGAGCACGGCCACATCGTCCTGCTCATGGGGACGCAGAATCAGGTGCGTATCGGTGGCTCGGCTTTGGCTGCCAGCCCCGGCTCCGACATCGGTGATGGACTTGCCGGACTGACTGCCCTTGCTGCTGTGGTGAACGAGCACAAACGCGCAGCCAAGCCTGGCAGCGTGGCCATCCAGCTGGTTGTAGATCTGGGCCATCGTGCCGTTGTCATTCTCGTCCATGTTGCGAGGCATGAATCGGTAGACGGCATCCAGGACGATGATCTTGAATCGCCCGGGCCGCATGGAGTTGAAAGTGTCGTTCATGCCGAAGATGTCCTTCAGGCCACCGCGGATGTTGATGATCGAGACTCGGTCGGCCACGCTGCTGAAGGCGATGCTCCGGGCGTCCAGTACTTTGGGAATGCGATGCGCTGACGTTTGTTCGTGCAACTCATTGTCGATGATCAGCACTTCGCCTTTCTCGCACTGAAAACAATCCAGCCATTGACCTCCCGTGGCCACAGCCATTGCGAGGTCTGTAACCAGCCAGGATTTGCCGACCTTCGGACTGGCCACGACATTCATGGTCTCGCCTTCACGCAGCAGGCCATGAATCACCGGGCGACGCAGTTCCGGGAATTCATTCACCAACTGCCGTACGGTCTTCATTGGCAGCGATTCCGTTGGCTGTGGTGTGGTCTCAGCACGGTCGCGAACAAAATCCAGCAATCGCATATGATCCTCCGTGAGACCGTCTTCCGGTCGAGGCGGTGTCAGAACTGTTGTGGGATCGATTGGACTGCGTACCCACTCAGCGACGCGATCAGACCACGGGATGAAGATCGCCACGAGGATCGCTTCGACCGGCGTGCCGACTTCGTAGTACTCATCCCAACACCTTCGGGCAATCTCCAATGCCTGCACGCGGCCTCGGATGTGAGAGGCGTTGATTTCATGACCGCAGCGATACACGATCTGTTCGCTGTCGAGCTCTGGCACGCCATAGAGATCGGCACTGGAGACCAGGATCTCAGCCTGCTCGCGAATCTGCTGACGCTGGCACCACGCCTGCTCGATCAGGTCGTCGCGCATCATGCCCCAGCGAACAACTTCTGCGGCCGCTTCCGCAAAGGCCGTGCGGTAAGCCTTCTCAGCCTCGCGCAGCAGTGGTGTGTCCGGAACACCGGGTCCATCGTTGTAAAACTGAACCGCATCAATGGGCAGTGTGATCGTCGTCATGGCGATCTACCTCCCTTGCTTCGGCTTGCCAGCGACTGACGAGCAAAGCCACGACCGCCTGAAACTGACGTTCAAGGCGCGCACTGGTGTGGTCCTCTGATGTGCTCAGGGCCACATGGAACTTCCATGCTCCGTTCTTCTTGGGCATGTCTGGCATGACCGGTCCTCCTTGTTTTGAATGCGGCAGTGATCGGTGAGACGACCCGCAGCCACACGGCTGCGGGCCTCTCTCACTGCTCAAGCACAAGGGTTCGGTCGATCGGTCGTTGTCGGAGGAATTCAGGGCTCAGCGATTACGCTTCGCCTTTGGCTTTGTAGGCCGCTCGGAAGTCGGCCAGAGCGGCACCGTAATCAAAGTACACTCGCCAGGACGCAGCCAGACGGTTCGGAGTGCTATCGAAACCAAAGAACTCGACCGTGGGTGTCTGCACGCCGTTCAGAAACGCAACAACCAGTGCCGCGTCCGATGGGCTGCCGAACAGGTACCACGCCTTGGCACTGGTGCCGGTGAAGCGATCAGAGTTGGACAGGCGTGGTTCCACCTCGAGGGCCACGGAGTTCTTCAGGGCATTGCCAGTGGGCGTGTCGTTGTTGGTTCGCTGCACGAAATCGCTCAGCAGCAGTTCCTTCGCAGATTGCTGCAACTCTGGTGGCACCAGCAGCGTGCGTGGCCGGATGTCGAGATCTCGTTTCTCAGCATCCCGCTGTGCCAGCATCCGGGCGATGCCAGCGTTCAGCGAAGCAATGCTCAGAACGGTTCCGGCACCGGCATCGTAGTTCACGTTGCCGCCACTGAAGAAACTGCCTGCATTGGCCAGCAGCACTTTGTAGACCAGATCGGACAGCGATCGCATGGCCGTACGGCCAAACAACTGTGCCGTCTGCTCGAACACACTGAGATCGTCATTGACAATGTCACGACGATCCACGGAAATCATCTTCCCGAAAGAACCCACCGAGTACGAGTAGGTCTTCTCGCTCATGCCTCCGTGCTTGATTTCACCACCGGGAGCAATTTCAGTGAGTTCGCCAGTGTCGCTGGGCCGAATGGCAGTGTGGTTCTTGAAGTCGTTGGCTGATTTGATGTTGGCAAATGCTCGCCAGGTCGCCGGTGATTCATTGTACGAGTCCAGCAGAATCTTGTTGGCCGCATCACCCAGGGCTGCTGGCAGCGAAAAGGTACTGATGCTGGCCTGAATCATGGCATCGCGACCATGCGGCAGTTCTCTGTGCTCCATCGTGAGAGCGGCTTTGCACAGTTCCATCAGGTTGGTGGCCCGCAGATCACGAGCTCGCTGAGCCGCATCAGCACCAAGGTGTTTTTCTGCCAGGGACTCGCGCCCCATGTGAGCGAGGATGGCTGCGGTGAGCACAATCCTCGTCGCTGGCTCTGGTCGCGATGGTGTCACTGAAACAACGGGTCGCGACGCCCGGAGGACTTCCAATTCCGTTCGCTGGCCATCCCAGCCATCGCGGATGGCGGTGGCCTCGATGTCGGTAAACCGACTGCCACAGGCCTTGCGAATCGCGGCGATGCGTTCCGTTTCTGCCAGTGCCTCGGCTCGAATCTCATCGGCCGTGGACGTGATATTGTCTGTTGTCATACCGAACCCCTTATTCCGGCTGGCTGCGATGGAGACCGATGTCGAGGCATCGGCACCCAGAGCGACCAGACTAATTTCTCGAAGTTCGCCCGTACGCACGAGCGAAAACGCTGTCTGGGGTGATTGGATGGTTCGGTTGTTGATGTGAAGGGTTTCACCGGCACGCACTCGTTCGATAATGCCGGGAGCGACTCCAACAGACGCCTGAAAGCGAAAGCCACTCTTGTTGAGTTCGATGATTCGTTGGGTGGTTTCGGATCCGGGGATCAGAGTCCCCTGGACCAGCAGTCGGCCGGCGTTCACGCGACCCACGCCATGTCCAATGATGCCGCGAAGGCTGCTGTCGTGGTCAGCAAGAATCGGAATCGGGGCTCCTGACAGCTGGAGACCAGCCAGATCAATCACGAGGTCACCAAAAGGCGGCACCCGCATCATTCCGCCGGTGTAGCCCACGACGCTGATCGTCGGTGGCCGACCGCTGGCCATGAGTTCGACATCGGCTGCAGCCAGCATCAGCGATGATTCGATGGCTGTGGTCATTTCCTGCTCCTTCGCTTGGATTCAGCAGGCATCTGAATTCCCCGAACTCCGCGACTCATCTGTGCGTCGATGCGCAGCTTCTTTCGTGAGTCGTCACAAAGCGTGAACTGCACCAGTGCATCATGATCACCGCGTGGCGGGTGAACGGTCATGACAAAATCGTCCAGTGACGGCCTGATCGAGGTGACGCCATCACCAAATTCATCACGGACCTTGTCCCACGCTTCAGAAAGCGCTCGATAGAACTGATCAGCATTGATGCCAAGATACAGGAACGTTTGTCCTTCGGGGGTAAAGGCCCCGTCGGCAGCAAACTCCTCAGCTGCTGCTTCGATGTGCTCCGGCTGCCATTCGTAGTTTCGACCGTCACGATGCGGTTGAACCTTCCCTTGGCGAATCATGTAGTTCAGTGCGGGCACCGTTGCATTGAACCCTCGCGATCGCAATTCGGCAGCAACTTGCTCAGTTGCTTTTGGATACTCATCGGGATCTCCAAAACACGTGAATTCGACATACCCTTCTGCACTCAGTGTGTTGCTCATCTTGCCTCCATTTTGTGCCTAGGATGCATACTTTCTACAGAACGCAGGTGCATCGTAGCATCGCGAACCGGGGTGTCAATTCCATTATGCAGAATTTATGCATATCAGACGTATGCTGAAAATCGCACGAAAACAGCGGCCCCAGTACTCTACATGTCGAGAGGACTTCGAATGCCCAGGCCGGGCTTGGCCATTACGTGAGTGTAGATTTGTGTGGTGCTCACATCGCTGTGGCCAAGGAGTTCCTGAACACTTCGAATATCGGCTCCTGACTCAAGGAGATGCGTAGCAAAGCTATGCCGAAAGGTGTGACAACTGGCAGGCTTGCTTAATCTGGCAAGCTGGACGGCCCGCTTTACGGCTCGCTGTAATCCGTCCTCCAGGACATGATGACGGCGAATGATCCCACTGCGAGGGTCGCGTGAAATGTCCCGCGCCGGAAACACCCATTGCCACGGCCACGAGACGCCCGCATTCGGCGACTTCACAGCAAACGCCTGCGGTAATTCCACTCCCGCGAGGTTTCGTTCGCGATCCTCGGCGTAGAGTCCCCGCAGTCGCTCGATATGCGAGTGCAGCTGATCTCGCAGCGCTTCAGGCAGCACTGTCACCCGGTCTTTATCCCCTTTGCCACTGCGCACAGTAATCGTTCTCGATGTGAAATCGACATCCTTGATGCGCAGTCGTACGCATTCCATTAATCGCATTCCTGTGCCATACAGCAGCCGTGCCATCAGTCCGTATGTTCCCTCCAGATGAGTGAGCACGCGTTTCACTTCGTCTTTTGTCAAAACCGTGGGAAGCCGTCTGGGACGCCTGGCACGTTCGAACTCCCCGAATTCACCCGGATCGCGATGTACAACCTCGCGGTACATAAAGACAATCGCATTCAGCGCCTGATTCTGTGTTGATGCAGAAACTCTCCGGTTTACGGCCAGGTGCGTCAGGAAAGCTCGCACCTCCACAGGACCCATGTCACGAGGGTGACGCTTGTTGTTAAAAAGAATAAATCGTTTTACCCAAGAAACGTACGATTGCTCAGTACGATAGGCCAAATGTTTTACGCGACACGCATTTGCAACTTGTTCGAGAAACCGTGGCTCTCCGGGGTTTTGGGGACTGGGGTAAGGTTGTTGCGGATCGTCAGGCGGATTTGGGACTTGCGGCATAGCACAGACTCCGTTTGCGGTGTAGCAAGGCAACTTGAGCAGCGATCCGTCGCAGTTGGCCGGCAAGTATGACACATCGGTTCTTCTGGCAACTTCGTGGCAGCACGTTGAATTGACTGGTTTTTTCAAAATGCCAAGATCCGTGTTTTTGGAGCTGGATCTATGGACGTTTTGTCTCGTCACTATCATCAGTTAGCGGGCTTGAATTCGGACTGGGCAATCTCGCATGTGCAGTTGGATGTGCAGAGCCAGACGCTGACGTTGTCTCTGGAGTTCGTTGGCACTCGTGTGGTGTGCCCGGAATGTGGGGCTGAGTGTTC
>Ga0255094_1001234_pt1 | contig 11322 bp, 7 predicted proteins | sample Colum_Law_RepB_8_2_FD_188434 | JGI IMG/M metagenome (GOLD analysis project Ga0255094, IMG submission 188434) | Freshwater microbial communities from Columbia River, Oregon, United States - Colum_Law_RepB_8d | ecosystem: Environmental > Aquatic > Freshwater > River | place: USA: Oregon | collected...
GTTCAGGTGCGGATCGTTGATCAACCCCTTCCAGCCCAGGATGGTGCGGGGCTTTTCGAAATAGACGCGCATGATGATCTCCATGCGGTCCTTCAACTCGTTGCGCAGCGGCAGCAGGTGGCGCGCGTAATCCACCGCTGCCACCGGGTCGTGAATCGAGCACGGCCCGACGATCACCAGCAGCCGGCCATCCTTGCGGTCGAGGATGTTTTGCACGGTGTGCCTGCCGGCAACAACTGTCTCGGCCAGTTCCGCGGTGAGCGGAAGCGCCTCGGAGAGTTGGCGTGGCGTAATGATGGGGCGTGTAGCCTGAATGTGCCAATTATGCGTGCTCTGCATGAAATTCAGCGGCCAGCGCTACTTGCGGCGACCGGGCCGCAGACTGTGCCGGAACCGGCACTGGCCCGGCAAGTGGCGAAATCACTTGATGGACTGCCCCCCGCGCCTCAAACCACTTTGGCCTCCGCCGACACCGGCGCAGCCCGCAACCGCTCAATGATGGGGGGGAGCTTCTCGAGCAGGTAGTCCACATCCTCTGCCGTGTTGTAGATCCCAAGGCTGAAACGGATGGAGCTCCGCGCCCGTGCGGGCGTCAGGCCCATTGCCGTCAGCACATGACTCGGGGCCATGGAACCAGTCGTGCAGGCGGACCCGCTCGAGACGCAGATGCCCTCCCGCCCCAGCAGCAGCAAGATTCCCTCCGCCTCGCAACCGTCGAACGCGATGTTGCTGGTGTTGGGCAGCCGCGCATCGCGTCCGCCGTTGCGGCTGGTGTTCGGAATGGTCCGCAGAATCGTCTGCTCCAGCCGATCGCGCAGCGCCCGGATGCGGGTGTTCTCGTCGTTGATGGAGGCCATGGCCAACTCGGCCGCCCGGCCGAAACCCACGATGTAAGGCACGTTCTCGGTGCCACCCCGCCGGCCCTTCTCCTGGCCACCGCCGATGAGGTGCCCGTGATAGGGCGCGGTGTAGCGGCAATAAAGCAGCCCGACGCCCTTGGGCGCATGCAGCTTGTGGGCGGAGAGCGAAAGGAAATCCACGCCCAGTTCATCCACATCCATCTTCAGCTTGCCCGGCACCTGCACGGCGTCTGTGTGGTAGAGCACGCCTTTGCTCCGGCAGATCGCGGCGATTTCTTCGAGCGGGAACAGCACGCCGGTCTCGTTGTTGGCCCACATCACGGACACCATGGCCGTGTCCGGACGGATGGACTTCTCCAGCAGGTGGAGATCAATCGAACCATCCGACTCCACGGGCAGAAACGTCACCTCATAGCCACGCCGCCGGAGATACTCGCCATACTTGATGTTCGCCGAGTGCTCGACCGCCGTGGTCAGCAGGTGCCGCTTGCCCGGCTGCGTGACCAGGGCGCTGTGCAGGGCGGTGTTGTTCGCCTCCGTGCCACAGCTCGTGAAGACGATCTCGCGCGGATCGGCCCCGATGAGTGCGGCCACCTTCTCCCGGGCGGCGTCGAGTTGCCTGACCACCTGGTTCCCGAATGCGTAGGCGCTCGATGGATTGCCCCAAAACTCGGTGAAGTAAGGCATCATCGCCTCCACGACCTCCGGGGCGACCCGTGTGGTGGCGTTGTTGTCGAAATAATAGATCCGTTGTTGGCTCATCTCAGACGCCAGCCGAAGCCAGCGGGAGGGCGAGTCTAGGTTTGAGACCCTAAAGCGCAAGATTGGATTCGGAACCACCACACGCACCGACACCCGCCGGCACCGGATACGACCCCAAGAAAGTTTGCCGTCATTGTTTGACGGACGGCCAATGCGCCAGCGGTTGGCCGCGCACGTCGCTCACAATCACCTTGTCCGCGTTGATGAGCAGGGTCAGCGAACCCGATTCCGCGAGCCGCAGGACCGGAACGTTGTGCCGCTCCAGCCGGGCGCGAAGTTGGGGTCGAGCCCGCTTGGACAAGGGAAATTCAGCGTCCGTCAGCACAATGAGCCGGGGTTGCACGGCGGCGAGCAGGTGGTCGCTCAACGGTTCGCCCTGCTCTGGCATGCCCGCCACGATGATGTCCGCGCGCAGGTCCGATCCCCGGTCCAGCAACGCCCGTTGCCCCAGCGCTCCCAGCTCCGACAGGAACAGCACCCGCACACCGTGAAACTCGCCGCGCAACACCAGCGCATTGTCATCCCCCCGCTCGAACTTGTCGCCGACCGCCGGATGCAGCACCTCCCAGCCGGAAGCGCGCCTGCCGGCGCTCACGGCCGTCCAAGGCAATGACTCCTTTTTTACGAATGCCAAGGCCGCCCGGTAAGCCGGCGAACGCGAGGCGACGGGACTTGTCCAGACCTGCCCGGGCTGAAACTCGTGCCAGAGGAGATTGAAACCTCCCACCCGGCGCTGATCGCCATGGGTGAGCACCAGGTGCTCCAGCCGGTTCACACCCTGTCCGCGAAGAAACGGCTTCACCAAAAAGCCGGAGGCTGACTCGCTGCCGCAGTCCATCAACCATCGCCCATGCCCGGGCACGGCGCAGAAAATGGATCCGGCCCCCTGCCCCAGCACGGTCAACCGCACCGTGTCGCGTCCCTGCCAGCCCGCCGCGATCCACCCACCCGTCGCCACGGTCAGAACACCCCAAGCCACCGCGCGCCGGCCCGGTGTCCAGAACCAGCCCGCCGCAAGCAGGAGCACGAGCCCGTAGTAGGCGCCCAGCTCCCAGGCCTCCGGAGCCCGGAGATACCAGAACGCGCCGGGCAGCGTGGTGGTCCACTGGCTGAACGCAATCATGCCGCGCATGAAGAGCCAGCCGGAGTGATTGAACACCTCGGCGAGCCACGGCAGCCAGTCACCACAAAAGAGCGCGCCGAGATTGCACATCAGCGCCAGGCTGCTGAGCGGCACCACGACGAGATTGGCCAGCAGGCTGGCCGGGGTGAAGAGGTGGAAGTAGTGCGCGATCAGCGGAAGCGACCCCACCCACGCCGCGAGCGAGGTGGCGAAGTTCGTCGTTACAAACCTCACCGGTTCGTCCAGCCACTGCTGCCAGCGCGGCCGCAGTTCATCCGGCAGAAACGGATCCGTCTGGAGCAGCCGTTGCCGCAGCCGCTCAAACGGAGGCAGCAACAACGCGAGACTGAGCACCACAAAGAACGAAAGCTGGAAGCTGGCTTGGAACAACTGGCTGGGATCCGCGACCAGGATGAACAGGCCCGACGCCGCCAGGGAATTCAACAGGTTGCCCGGTCGTTGCAACGTCCACCCGACGATGATGACCGTCATCATGATCGTCGATCGGACCGCCGAGGGCTGCCAGCCGGTTGTCAGCGTGTAAAACCAGATCAACGGGATGATCAGTGCCCCGCACGCGCTCCGGGGCAGTTGCATCGCCCGCAACACGGCCACAAGCATGCCGGCAATCAGGACGATGTGGAGTCCGCTGATGGCAAACACATGCATCGTCCCTGAACGCATGAACGGCTCGGCCACCTCGTCCGTCAGCGCGGTCCGCCAGCCCAAAGTCATCGCCCAGAGCAGGCGCAATTCCTCATCCTCCACCGGCAGCCCCCGCCCGAGCGTGCCTTGCGCCCAGGTGCGGAAGCGGTCGGGCAGCGGTGGTTTCAGCGGAGCGTCCGCCTCCGGCACCAGCCGCCAGTCGCGCGTTCCCTGGCACTGAAGCTGGAAGTGAATGCCCTGCCAGCGGAGAAACTGCCGGTAGTCGAACAACCCTTCAGCCAGCGCGCCGGGTGGTTGCTTCAGCACGCCGGTCAGTTCCACCAAACGTCCCGCGTAAAAGCCGGCATCCACCTGCCCGGGCGTTGTCACCGCCACCCGCCCGCAAGCGGCCTGCCACTCACCCCGACGACGAAGCGCCAGCACTTCGACGACCGCGTGGGAACGCCACGACTCCTGTTCCTCCCGGAGAAAAATTCGGTGCGTCGGCGTCTCCACCAACCGTCCTTGCAGGGTGACCAGCTCCGGCTTGTCAGCCACCAGTCCGCGCAAATCCCAAGGCGAAACTTTCGCCTGTTGCTGGGCCATGTTCACCCATCCCAACAGCAACAGCAGCGGCCCCAACAGCCACATCCGCCGCGCAGTGTCCACCACCGTCCAGAGCGAGAGCAGGGCCGCCACACCAAACAAAACCGGCAGCGGCCCCTCCAACCACCAGCCCAGGACCACTCCACCACCATAGGCTAGCGCCACGAAAACCAAGGGATGCCGCAACGCAAACGCGTGCGTCGCGCCGCCCGGTGCGACGGATTCGGGCTCGGGCTTGAATCGGCTTCCCTGGCTGCTCATCCGGTTGGATGTGGTCAGGATAAAACTACTGTTGCGGCTGGCAATCCCGGTTTTGCAGCCACCGTCGGCGCGAGTGTTGTTCAGCCGTCACCCGACAAACCAACACCGCAGCTACAGCAGGTCCTGATAGGCCAGCCAGAGGCTACGATAGTATTGCATGAGCCGCACGGGCTCCTTGCTGTCGGGGATTTCCGCCAGGCAAAAGCCTTGATAGCCAATTTCGTTGAGACGCTTGAACAGCCGGCGGAACGGATAGTCCTCCAGATACAAGTCCCGCATGTGGACGGTGAAGATCTTGTCCTTCACCAGATCGAAGTTGTGGTCAAAGCCTTCACCATCCAGGTCCGTGGGATTGCAGTTCCAGCAGACGCCGACCAGCTTGTGGCCGGCCACATCCATCATGGTCTTGACGTGTGGCAACTGCTCCGTGCCACGCCCGTGGACCTCAACCCGAATCTGCTGGCCGTGCGCCTCGGCGAACTGTCCCAGCTCACGCAAAGACCGGCCGATTTGTTCGAGCGTCTTCTCCACCGGCACTTCCTTGGGCAGTCCGTTGGGCCGGACCTTCACGCCCGTGGCACCCACGTCGTGGGCGAGAACGATGTATTCCTTGGTCGCCTCAATGTCCTTCTTAAGCTTGGCCTGATCCGGCGTGTGATAGTCGAACGCGCTACCCAGGCTCATCAGCTCCACGGGCGAGTCCTTGAAGCGCTTTCGGATCTCCGCGCGTTCGGCCTTGCTGAGGTTGACCTCGACCTTGTGCGCGTGGGTGGTGCGCAGCTCGACGCCCTCGAACTTGGCCTCGGTGCAGTTCTTGATGATGGTGGCCACGTCCCAGTCCTTCGCGAGGTTGTAGGTGACGGTGCCGAGCTTCATCTTCGCCGGGCGCGAGAACTTCATGCCGGTCTTGAGCACAGGTGCCGGCGCGGCCGCCGAAGCGGCAACGGCCAGCGTGCCCAAGGTGGTTGCGGAAGCGAGGAAGGAGCGGCGCGTGGTGTTCATGGTGTTATTGGGTCGGGGATGGATAGCAAACTGCCGGAGGGAGTCACGAGGATTCCTCAGCCGAAACGATGCAGTTGAAAGCATGGGGAGCGCAGCCGCCCCGGCTGCGGTTCGGCGCGCCCTCGCGCCGAACTCGGGCGCGTGTGAGCAAACGAAATCGTGCGGTCGTTCGCACCGCTCCTGCAAACCGCGAGGGCGCGGTTGGCTGCACCCGGGGCGGGCGCGCTCCCCAACCCCGACTGCATGGTTCAGTGCAGGCACCAGGTTCAGCCGGACAGTTCATCCTACTCAGGCCGACACCCATTTCCGGGCACGGCTGCTCCGCAGGATGGCTTCGCAGAGCTTCACTTCGTGATGCCCATCCGCCGCCGTGGCAAAGAGCATCGGTGTTTTTCGACCGCTGGCGATGTGCTCATAGACGGCGCGGTAATGCATCTTGTGGCTGTCGGGGAAACCTTCCGGATGGCCGCCGGGATAATCGGTGAAACCCGCGACATCTTCGTTGAAGCCAGCCGTGGCGCGCTGAAGAACTTGGTTTGGATCGTCGCGCCGGCCGACGAGGATTTCGTTCGGCTGCTGGAGGTCCCAGCGCACGCTGCCCTTGGTGCCGTAAATGCCGAGTGCGAGACTGCATTTCCAGCCGGCGGCGACCTGCGAGATGGAGGCGTTGGCGTGCACACCGTTCACGAAGCCGTGCTTTGCCCGGCCGAACTTGAGCAGCAGGCTGCCGAAATCCTCCGTGTCGCAGCGATATGGAACCATCGTCTTTGGGTCCACCTTCGCGAACGTCTGCACCTCGCCCCGGGGCCGGTAGCGGGTTTTGTGAAACGTCTCCAGGTGCGCGAACACCGATTCCACACGCGCGCCGAGAATGAATGAAACCGCATCAATCCAGTGCGTGCCGATGTCGCCCACGGCGCGGAGCTTGCCCCCCTCGCTGGCCAGCAGCCGCCAGTTATAGTCGGTCGCCTGCAACAGCCAGTCCTGAAAGAAGTGGCCCTGCACGTGAATGATCTGGCCGAGTTCGCCGCGTTGCACCAGTGCGCGCATCTGGAGCACGGCAGGGAAGAAGCGGCACATGTAGTTCACAGCGAAGACCGGCGCGTTCTTTCCCTTCACTGCCGCGACCACCTTCGCGGTTTCCGTCGCAGTCATGCCCAGCGGCTTTTCGCAGACAACATGCTTGCCCGCCGCGAGTGCCGCGAGGGACTGCTCGACGTGAACCTTGTTCGGCGAGGTGATGTGAACCACGTCCACGTTCGGCGAACGGAAGAGGGCGCGGCAGTCATAATCGCCATAGACCTCGGGGATGCCCCACTTCTCCGCCGTGGCCCGGGCGTTCTTCGTGGAGCCGCAAATGGCGGTTACCTGCACGCCCAGGCGTTTGAGCGCCTCAATGTGAACCGGGCCGATAAACCCGGTGCCGATGACGCCGGCGCGAAGCTGGTGCAATGGGATGCTCATGCCGGAAGGGTGCCGGATTCAGGCAGCATGGCAAGCCGGTCAAGCGTGGCCACCCTCCGCGATACTGGTTTGCAAACGCCCCGCCCCGCCCCCTACCCTTCGCGTCGTTATGGACTGGATTTCCGACCCGCAAATTTGGATCAGCCTCTTCACACTGACACTGCTGGAGATTGTGCTGGGGATAGACAACCTCATCTTCATCTCGATTCTCAGCGGCAAGCTCCCGGTGGAGTCGCAGGCCAAGGCCCGCCGGGTGGGCCTCTCGCTGGCGCTCATCACGCGCATCCTCCTGCTGTGCTCGCTGGCGTGGCTGGTGTCCCTGGACAAGCCCTTCTGGTCCACGCGTGTCTTCAACTGGGACATCGCCATCTCCGGCAAGGATCTCATACTGCTGCTCGGCGGCCTGTTCCTCATAGGTAAAAGCACCAAGGAAATTCACGAAAAACTCGAAGGTGAGGACGGCTCCGTCACCAACCACCTCGCGCCAACTTTCGTCAGCGTCATCATTCAAATCCTGCTGATCGACATTGTCTTCTCACTGGACTCGGTCATCACAGCCGTCGGGATGGTCAAACAAATCGGAGTAATGATTGCCGCCGTCATCGTGGCCATGATCGTGATGCTCGTCTTCGTGGAGCAAATCAGCCGCTTCGTGGACCGGCACCCCACCATCAAGATGCTGGCGCTGTCCTTCCTCATCCTCATCGGCACGATGCTCGTGGCCGAGGGCTGCCATCAGCACGTCAACAAGGGCTACATCTACTTCGCCATGGCCTTCAGCGTCATGGTGGAAATGCTCAACATCAAGCTGCGGACGAAGAAGTCCACCAAGGTCGAACTGCATCAGCCGTATCGCTGATAGGGCACGGACACTCCACCGTGGCAGTCCGCGGGTTGGACTGGCTGCCTTTGATCCTCAACGTGCCCCGCTGACGCTTTCCGCCCGCCAGTAGTCCGGCAGGTTGAGCTTTGTTTCCCGCAGGATCTCCAGGATTGCCCGCCGGGTTTCGGGCGACAGAGTGGCAAACTCAGGCGACGTGTCCTGTCCGGTAAGAATCTCGTGGAGGCGCTGCAACAGGTGCTCGCGCATCGGCCGGGGCAGCATGTCAAATGCCTCCGAGTAGATGAGGAAGCTGCATGGATATTTGAACAGGCGCGCCTCCAGATCAAACTGCCGCAGTGATCGGCCGCGGCGATCCTTGGGACCCAGCGAAGCGAAGTGGTCGGCGAACCCGGCGGTTCCCTTCACTCTCGCCTTGAGCGGCGCCTCCTCCGTGAAGAGCAGGTATTTCAAAAAGCCCTCCCCCATGCTGCGCAGATAACGAATGTGCTGGTAGCGGCTCATCGCCATCTGGGTTTCGTAGTGCAGGCGGGTGATGAAATTGTGGAAGTGTGCCTCGTGCTCCAAGACCATGAGCGCCACCAGATCGCTGTGCGGGCTGGCGTAGCCCTCCAAATCCACGAGTTTCTTCAGGCTGGTCAGGTTGCCGAGGAAGTTGGGTTTCTCCTCCGCCATTTGAAACGCCGCTTTGCCGTGGAGATTGCCGCGATGCGTGGCCTTTCCGTGCGTGCCCGTGACATACCATCCACCCCAGCGATCCTCGAAAGGCGTGCGGTGGTTCACCTCGGACACGCCGGTGATGAGGTCGATGATGCCCTGGTCGTCGGTTTTGAAGGACCGGATCAGATGGCCGGGCACGCCCATGGTCTTGGCTGAGGCATGGCATTCGAGACACTGGTTGTTCCGCACAAACTTGGGCTGGGCCGTCTCGGTTTGTTCCAGCGTGTAGAAAACCCCGCCCAGCTTGGCGTCCACCTCGCTGATCTCCAGCACCGGCGCACCCGGAATCCAGCCGATGTAAACGTCGTCATTGAAGAACAGCGCCCGCGGCGTCGCCGGGGTGATCCGCTCACGCTGGAGCGAGGTCTTGGAAAACACCAGAGTCTGGGATTTGGGGGAAATCGCCAAGGCCTCCAGCAGCGAATCACGCCACCCCGACTTCGGGTCATATTTCAACTTCACTTCTCCCCGGTCGATCCGGGACTGCAGCCGGGCAATCGGCCCCGTGGAGGGAGTCTTGTTGTAGCTGATGGTGTCCTCCTCGAAAGGCACCATGTGGGTCGCGCCTTGGAAATCCGCCTGCGCCACCGCGCCGGCCACTGTCCCCATGACCACAAGCCAGCCCATCCACCAGATGGCCATGGAACGTCGCGGGCGGTGCAGGATTTCAATGCTCACTGGACGAATAGACTACATCTCTTCGGCCAACGATTTACCGTTCTTGGCACGGGCTGTGCAATAATTGGCATCCCCGCCACGCCGCATCAACGGGAAGCGGGCGCGCGAGTGAACCTTACGGCCTGCGGCGCTCAACTGACGCAGCCGGAGGAGGAGGCAGCTTGGCTGGAACCAAGTCGTCAGGCCTGGCAATGCGCACCGCGCTGGACACGCTGACCAGACCATCGTCATCCGTCTTCAAACCCGGCCGCGCACGGGTCGGATCCGAAGCCTCGTAGGTGGCACGAATGCGGACTTCACCGTTCGGGCTGATCACAGTGTGTGTGAACCAGCGCGGCCCCGTTTGATGAAGCACGTGCAGATTGCTCAGCCGGTCCAGTCGGGTTTGCGGGCGGTCCGCCGCATTCGCCCGGCCCAGGCTGATCTGACGCAGAATGTTGTCATCGGAATCCGTCAGGCTTACATAGAACTGCAAGCGGTGCTGGGTGCTCGTAAGCTGTTGGAGGGTGTATTTCCGCACCTCATCCACGTCCGCCGCATCGGTCCCCCGCCAGCCGAACTGCTGCTCCCAGATTTTGGAGCCGGGCACGACCTCGAAGATCACCGGCTGGGAGACGAAGGGGGGGCGCGCTGCGGAGTATTTCATGGAGGCGACCACCTTGTAGCGGCCTGGCCGCGCCAAATCAAAGCTGGGCGAAATGTCCACGGTCGCCTTGGCGCTCAAGGTGTTGTTGACCGTGAAGGGCTGGGAGATGACCACTGGTTTCAGGCGGGGGACCAGACTGCCTTCACCTTGGACATTGAGCACAGTTGTCACCGTGACGTCCAGCCAGTCGTCCTCCGGCCGCAAGGTGAGCGGCTGACCGGACAAGTTGTGAACGAGGATCTCCAGCTCCATGGTTTCCCGCGGTAGAAACCGGTCCTGGGCGAGCTTCAACTCCAAGCTGACGGGTGAGCGAACCCCGGTGCCAGCCTTGCCACCGAGCAGCGGCTGGGCAACCAGTCGCGGAGCGAGCCCGCAAGCCAAGCACAGGATGAGGAGAGAACGCATCATGGCAATGTAGGGACGCCACCGGCTTAGGCAAGCCGCAATCCCAAGCTGCTTTGGTTTGGTGCCGACGGAGGGGGTCGAACCCACACGACCGTAAGGTCACAAGATTTTGAGTCTAGCGCGTCTGCCAATTCCGCCACGTCGGCAACCAAAATCCAAAACAGCCGGCTTCACCACCACCGCCAGACAGCCTGAGATGCAACATCGACTGCTCGACATCGTCTCTCAGAACCGTCGGCGCCTGGGGTCGGCCGAACTTGCGCGAGCGTTTTACACCGAGGCTTTGCGCAGCCGCAAGCACCCAATTCGTTCTGGCCATCCTCCTCGTGAGAATTCCTCCAACGAGACCGGACCCTGGCTGAATTCGATTACGGCGCAGTCAGTGGCGAGACAGGCTAAAACCGATAGCTCATGCCCGCCCCCAAGCCCACGCCATCGGAAAGGTTAATGTCCCCCGAACGATTCGCGCCATTGTGGCGGATGGCGTCTGTCAGCAGATGACGAACCTCCATGTGGCAGTCCCATTGCTCCCCCAACCGCCGGGTAATCCGCACCGCGTTGAAGAGCCCCGCCCAGCAATGCGCATCCGAGGAGCGTCCGCTCTGGCTAATGACCGGCGTGGCCAGAGCCGCCACGGTGATTTGCTCAGCATAGCGCAGTTGCGACACCCCCGTGCCCAACGCGATCCCGGCCTGAAATCCAAAATGCCACGTCGGACTAGGCTCCCAGGTCAGTGACGGGCCGACTCGCAGTTGCACGGCGTGCAGGTCAAGCTGTCGTCGGCCCGCCACGGAGGCGGCTGCGGTTCCCTCCGTGCGCGTTGGGGTGCTGCCGATGTTGGGCCGGCCAACGACCGGCGCGAAGGTGCCGTTGAAAGGAATCGGCTCGCCGGCGAAGTCCACGCCGCCCAAGGCAAAGGTATCGGTGAGCAGGTTCACACTCGATCCGGGCGCGCCGTTCCTTTGCCAATGGAAGAAATGGTAGGCCGCCGCCAGTTCCCAACTTAACACCCAGTCTTTCCCAGCCTTCCAGTCGTAGCGGTAAAACGCCTCCAGCCCGGGGAACGGCTGGTTGTCCAGCTTGCGCGTGTAATCGCCGCCGTTGAGCGTGACACTATGCATGGAGACCGAAACCGTCCCGGAGCCGGCCGTAGGCTGCAACTGAACGCCGTCCTGAAAACCGTAGAAGGATGTGCGCGGCTCGCCACCGAGCACCGGGTTGCCGGCGGAGTTTACTAGGTTGTAACCATCATCGTAGGTGCGGTTCACGCGCCCGTCCGCGAGCGTGGCCACCGGCGTGGTTGGGGCCG
>Ga0255094_1001237_pt1 | contig 11275 bp, 10 predicted proteins | sample Colum_Law_RepB_8_2_FD_188434 | JGI IMG/M metagenome (GOLD analysis project Ga0255094, IMG submission 188434) | Freshwater microbial communities from Columbia River, Oregon, United States - Colum_Law_RepB_8d | ecosystem: Environmental > Aquatic > Freshwater > River | place: USA: Oregon...
CGCCACACGCAGCACCTGGCCTTTTTCAATCACATTGGGGTTGTCCAGGTTGTTCCAGCGCACCAGGTCGCGCCAGTTCTGTCCCTGGTCCAGGCCAATCTTGATCAAGGTATCGCCCGGGCGTACCGTGTAGTAACCCGGCTTGCCCGCGTTGTCGGCGCCAGGAAGTGCCGCGGGGTTGGCCGATGCAGCGGTGCTCGATGCGGCCGTTGTTGCTCGGCTGCTTGCGGACGAACGGCGATCCTCCACAGGCGCGGGGCGGTTCGGCGCCTGGGCACAACCAGCCAACACGGCCATCGTGCATAACACCCCTGTCCACCCTGTCCAACGCCGCATGTACACTCCTCGCCCTCAGGCCACGCCCGATTTTAGAGGCACAAAGTGCACGGCTTCGAGCCATTGCCGTTGCACGCCCTGTGGTGTCTTGTCCAGCACCAGCAAGGCCTGCTGACCCTGGGCCGTGACCAGCGGAGCCACCAGTCGCCCACCCACGCCCAGTTGATCGATCCAGGCATCGGGCACCGCCTCGCCACCGGCCGCGGCGATGATGCCCGCATACGGAGCCCCCTGGGCATAACCCAGCATGCCGTCGCCAAAGAGCAGATGCAGATTGCCCGCCCGGAGATGACGCAGGTTCTCACGGGCTTTTTCATGCAGGCCTCGCAGGCGCTCGATGCTGTACACCTCTTTGGACATGGCACTCAGCAACGCGGCCTGGTAACCGCAACCGGTGCCAATCTCGAGCACACGCCCGAGCTTGCCGTCGATATGCAGGTTACGCCCCTGGCGCAGCAAGGCCAGCATGCGGGCCACCACGTTGGGTTTGGAAATGGTTTGTCCCAACCCGATGGGCAAGCTGGTGTCTTCGTAGGCCTGGTTGACCAGGGCACTGTCCACAAACCGGTGTCGTTCGATGTTTTCCATGGCCTTGAGCACCATGGCGTCTTCAATGCCTTGCTCGTACAACTTGCGCACCATGCGCACACGCACTTGCGCAGAGTCCAGCCCCAGGCCAGTAGGCGCCACATCGACTGTCGTCGCGGCGGACGCCTTGGCGCGCGCGGGTCTGGCGGGGGTCACTGGAGGGGGCTTGGCCGCAGCAGTGGTGCCTTTGGTCACCTGCGCGGACGATTGCACGCGGGTCACCGCCATCCGAGGCGTGGGCGCAGGGTGGTCCTGACCCAGATCGAGTTGTGCAGGAAAGGCAGGACGTTTTTTCATACCGCAGGAAAAACGGCGCACTCAGGCGCCCTGGACCGCCTGAGCCACGTTCACCCAGTTGGCCAATGCGGTGTGATCGGTGAGATCGACCTGCAAAGGGGTGAGCGAGACATGGCCGGTGAACGTGGCGTGGAAATCGGTGCCATCCACATCGTCCTTGGCGGGGCCAGCGCTGCCAATCCAGTACATGGTCTCGCCGCGCGGATTCTGCTGGGTGATGACGCGCTCGGCCGGATGTCGTCGACCCAGTCGGCATACCTTGAGTGACTTGAGGGAGGCTTTGGGCAGGCACGGCACGTTGACGTTGAGCAACCAGGGTGCGGCACCCAAGGGTTGCCGGGCCATGAGGGACTGCACCAGGTCGCGTGCCACCTCGGCGGCCGCGTCCAGGTGCTTCCAGCCCTTGTCCACCTGCGAGAAGGCCAGGGCTGGGATGCCCATCAAGTAGCCTTCCATGGCCGCCCCCACGGTGCCGGAGTAGATGGTGTCGTCACCCATGTTGGCCCCATTGTTGATGCCCGAGACCACCACGTCCGGACGGTAGTCCAACAAGCCGGTGAGCGCGACGTGCACGCAATCGGCAGGCGTGCCATTGAGATAGCGAAAACCGTTGGCGGCCTGGTGCACGTACAAGGGGGAATGCAGGGTCAGGGCATTGGACTTGGCGCTGTTGTTCTGCTCGGGTGCCACCACCTCCACCCGCCCGAGGTCCTTCAAGGCCTCGTAAAGGGCCACAATGCCCGGAGCCTGGTAGCCATCGTCGTTGGAGATGAGAATGTTCATGCGCGGTCCTGTCAGTGCCTGATTGTAGGCGGCACTCAGGAAGGCCAACGGCTAAGTTGAGCCCGGGTGCCCCTATGATCAGCCCCTGTATTCTCTGGAGATCACCATGCATGCTTGGTTGTGCGAAAACCCTGTGGGCGTCGAAGCCCTGACCTGGAAAGAAATCCCCACCCCTGTGCCGCAACGCGGCGAGGTACTGATCGAGATTGAGGCAGCCAGTCTGAATTTTCCGGACGCTCTGATCGTGCAGAACAAATACCAGATGAAGCCTGCCCTGCCCTTTGTACCCGGCTCCGAATACGCCGGTACGATTCGCGCCCTGGGTGAGGAGGTCACACATCTTCACCTGGGTCAGCGCGTGGCCTGCTTGCCCGGCACGGGCGGCTTTGCCACCCATGCCATTGCCCCTGCGCGTTTATGCCTGCCGCTGCCCGATGGCTTCAGCAGCGTGGATGCAGCGGCGTTCATCATGATTTACGCCACGTCCTACCACGCGCTCATCGATCGTGCTCAACTCAAGGCCGGTGAAACGGTGCTGGTGCTGGGTGCGGCCGGCGGTGTGGGCACCTCGGCCATCCAGATCGCCAAGGCGGCAGGCGCCACCGTGATTGCAGCCGCTTCGAGTGACGACAAGTGCGCCTTGTGTCAGCGCCTGGGCGCTGACCAGGTGATCAACTACCGCGATGGGTCATTGCGCGAGCAACTCAAGGCCTTGACCGAGGGACGCGGACCCGATGTCATTTACGACCCGGTGGGCGGCGACCTGGCCGAGCCCGCGTTCCGCTCCATCGCCTGGCGCGGCCGCTACCTGGTGATCGGATTTGCCGCCGGCCCCATCCCCTCGCTGCCGCTGAATCTGGCACTGCTCAAGGGAGCCTCGGTGGTGGGCGTGTTCTGGGGCGACTTTGCGCGGCGTGAGCCGCAGGCCAACGAGGCCATGATGCGTGAATTGGTCAGGTGGGTCCAGCAAGGCAAGATCAAACCCGTCATTGACCGCACCATGCCCATGAGCGAGTTGAAGGCTGCCTACGCTCGCATGAGCTCACGCCAGGTCATGGGTAAACTGGTGATGGTCAACTGACCAGACTGCGTCAACTCTCGCGTTGCCGGTTGCTGTCGAGCAGGGCCACCGCCGCGTCCTGCATCACGAGTTCGCGAAAAGCAGGGACCTCGTCCAGGGCTCGCACGAAATCGGCATATTCCATTTTGTAGCCCTGACCTGCGCCACACACACGCGCGGTCCGTGTGGCCCGCGCATCACCCAGCACGCAGGAGCCCGCCATGGCCTGGGCAGCCAGACGCCGCAGCACCAGCGCCCCCCCATCCGGCTGTGGCAATACCTCTTCAACCAACGCGGTTACCGGGAAATACACGCTGTGCACGGCTTGCCCCGTCCTGTAAAGATCCTGTCCCTCCGCCAGTGTGACGAGTTGCAGGGCAGGCCTTATGCGGTCGCGGTCGTTTGAGGGAAGACAGTCCAGCAGGGAAGGTGTACAGAAGGCGGATGCGGAAGTCATGGAAACAAAAAATCATTGCAGTGGGAGTCAACTGTTCGCTCAACTGTTCGCAATGGAACACTGTGATGTATTGATGATCCCGCGCATGGAATTTGAAGGCAATGGGTGCGCCAGCCCGCAATGTGCGCCAACCCACACAAGCGGCCCGCACCAGGCCTGAGGTGCCCGCTCGCAAGATTGCCGCGCCGCGCCGCCCAGCAAAAAGCCCGGCAAGCCGGGCTGTTGAAAGTGGTGTATGGGGTGGCTGACGGGACTCGAACCCGCGACGACAGGAATCACAATCCTGGACTCTACCAACTGAGCTACAGCCACCGCAGAGAACGGAATTATAGCCGCAGCCAATCTCAGGGTTGGGCACCCAGACTCGGGCGAGGCGCCTTGATCACCACTTTGTAACGCTCTTTCAAGTGGTTGTAGTACGCCAACCCCTCTGCGGTACTCATCCATTGGGCAAATTGGGCACGCTCTTGCTGACGCGACGACAAGTCAGGGGCGGGGAGCACCTTGTTGACCCGTGCCACGGCATAGCCTTGAGGACCCAGATCGGCCCCCACCCAAGCGGGCAGCGTTTGTGCAGGCGCCAGCATCACCGCGTCCAACAAGGCGGGAGGCCATTTGTTGGCGGAGGCACGTGTCAGCACCTCGGAGGAGCCCAGTGTGGCTTGCGCCGAGTCAGCCTTCCAGGCAGTGAGTTTGTCCTGTCCGGCCTGACGAGCCGCTGCCAGGGACGCCTGTTCCAACCACGACTGACGAACCTTGTCCTGCACCTTCTCAAACGGCAACGCCGCTGCAGGTACATGCCGCACCACACGCGCAGACACCAGCTGGCTGGCACCCACCTCGATCGCCTCGGTGTTGCGCTTTTTCTCGACGGCATCGGCCGAGAATACAGCGGCCAGTAGCTTGGGGTTGTTCAAGGGCGCTGCCAGTGGCGATTGGCGCGTCACACCTTCAAGCTTGCGCACCTCCAACTTGAGGCGTTCCGCGGCTGGCTTGAGGCTGTCAGACTGTTCGTACACCAGGTTGGTGAACTGCTCAGCCAACTCGGCAAACTTGCGTTGCGCTTGCTGTTTGCGCAGTTCTGCCTCGAGCGTGACTTTTTGAGCGTCGAAACTCGGCAACTTCGGCTGGCGAATGTCAGTGATTTGAATGATGTGATACCCGAACTCGGTTTCAACCAACTCGCTGAGCTTGCCCAGGGCGAGTGAGAAGGCCGCATCCTCAAAAGGCTTGACCATGGCGCCGCGGGCAAAGTAGTCCAGATCGCCCCCTTTGTTGGCCGATCCGGGGTCTTTGGAGTACTGCTTGGCCAGCTCGGCAAACCGCTTGGGGGACTGCTTGAGCGTGTCCAGCACTTGGGCGGCTTGCGCCTTCACCTTGTCGCGCTCGGCCTGGGGGGCCTTGGCGTCCACCGTGAAGAGAATATGACTGGCACGTCGCTCCTCTTTCGATTGCAGTCGCGACTGGTTTTGCTCGAAATAGGTGCGCACGTCAGCGTCGTTCAACACCACCCCTTGTTGGGCCGTCGCCAGATCCAGCACCACGTACTCGATGTCCACCGACTCGGCCGTTTGGTAGCGTGCAGCATTCTGCTGGTAATGTGCCTGCAAGTCTTGCTCGGAGGGCTTCAATCGCGAGACAAAGTCGGCTGGCTTGAAGAGGGTCCATTGCGCTTCGCGCTGCTGAAAATACGCATCCAGCGCCACACCCGACAAGGACTGCGGTGTAAAGCTGGTGGCGATCACGCCATTGACCACTTGTCGCATGGCCAATTCGGCACGCAGACGGTTTTCATACATCTCAGGCGTCATGCCCTGAGCGCCCACGAGTTGACGGTAGCGCTCCATGTCCAAGGTGCCGTCGGCCCGGCGCAAAGATGCAATGGCGGGAGATTGCTGCAACTCCGTGGCCAGTCGTTGGTCACTCACGCCCATGTGCATCTTGGTCGCAGCGAGCTGCAGCAAGCGCTCTCTCACCAAACGGTCCAGGGTCCCGTAACGCACCTCGGGGGAGTCGAAAAGCTTGGCGTCCAAGCCAGGCATGGAGGCCCGCAGACGTTCCACCTCATTGCGGTGGGCCGCATCCCATTCGGCGCGGGTGATGTCCTGTCCATCGACCACCGCCACTGCCTCACCCTTTTCAACAAAACGGTTGTAGCCATCAACGCCAAATAGCACGAAGGAAGGGAAGATGAGCAGGAACAGCAGGAGTTGCATGATCCTGGTGTGCTTGCGGACGAAATCAAACATGGGCGTCTTCTGTGGAGTTCAACAAAAAAGGCGAACCAGGTTCGCCTTCGTTGGGTGGTGGGTGCTGACGGTCTCGAACCGCCGACCTACGCCTTGTAAGGGCGCCGCTCTACCAACTGAGCTAAGCACCCCACCTGCAATCAGTTCAAGGCGTCTTTCAAAGCCTTGCCGGGACGGAACTTGGGAACCTTGGCCGACTTGATTTTAATCGCAGTGCCGGTGCGGGGGTTGCGGCCGGTACGGGCTGCACGCTTGGTCACTGCGAACGTACCGAAACCTACCAGCGACACCGTGCCGCCTTTTTTCAACGTAGTCTTGACGGCACCGATGGTGGCCTCCAGGGCACGGGTGGCAGCAGCCTTGGAAATGTCGGCATGCTTGGCGATATGTTCAATCAGTTCGGACTTGTTCACAAAGATCCCCTTGTTGTAAGACTTGATGTGGTTGCAATATTGGGTGGCCCTGAAAGTCGTAGCCCCGCACAACGCGCGGGGCACGATGATCAGGAGACGCAGTTCATCGCTGCTTTCAAGGATTTAATCCAAGCGCAGAACCGATGTCAATGATGACAAACATCTATCTGAGACAACGGTGCAACAGCAGTGTGGAAGCGAATTCTATCCGTTTTTAGATGAATTTCCGCCCTGCCCCGCGCCGTTTTGGGCTGGCGCGATTCTTACAACGCTTGCTCAATCGCTCGGCCCAGATCACGGGTGCTGGCCGTGCCGCCGATATCGGGGGTTCGCGGTGCACCACTCTTGGGTTCGAGGACTTTCTCGATGGCGGACAGGATCGCGTCGTGTGCAGCCTTATAGCCTAAAAACTCGAGCATCATGGCGCCGCACCAAATTTGACCAATGGGGTTGGCAATGCCACGACCCGCAATGTCCGGGGCCGAGCCGTGCACGGGCTCGAACAGCGAGGGGAACTTGCGCTCAGGGTTCAAGTTGGCGCTGGGTGCAATGCCGATTGTTCCTGTACAGGCCGGGCCCAGATCGCTCAGGATGTCCCCAAACAAATTGCTGGCCACCACCACGTCGAAGAAATCGGGCCGTTGCACAAAGTGCGCCGTGAGAATGTCGATGTGGAATTTGTCCAGACGCACGTCGGGGTAGGCCCGGGCCATCTCCGCCACTCGCTCGTCCCAATAAGGCATGGTGATGGCGATGCCGTTGGACTTGGTGGCACTGGTCAGGTGCTTCTTGGGCCGCGACTGCGCCAGATCGAAGGCAAACTTCAGCACACGGTCCACCCCCACGCGCGAAAACACCGACTCCTGCATGACGATCTCGCGCTCAGTGCCGGGGAACATTCGCCCGCCAATGCTGGAGTACTCGCCCTCGGTGTTTTCACGCACAATGTACATATCGATTTCACCCGGCAGTCGGGGGCTGCCGTCCCGGCGTACCACCGGAGCGATGATGCCAGGCATCAGACGTGCGGGGCGCAGGTTGATGTATTGGTCGAACTCGCGACGAAATAGCAGCAGCGATCCCCACAGCGACACGTGGTCAGCAATTTTGGCAGGCCACCCCACCGAGCCAAAGAAGATGGCCTCATGACCCCCGATCTGGTCCTTCCAGTCGTCGGGCATCATCTTGCCGTGACGCTCGCAGTAATCCCAGCTGGAAAAATCGAAATGGTCGAACGCGAGATCAATACCGAACTTGCGTGCAGCCGCATCCACCACGCGAACGCCCTCAGGCATGACTTCCTTGCCAATTCCGTCTCCGGCAATGACGGCGATACGATGTTTGCTCATGGTGGCTCCGAAAAAAAACTGACCTGAATTGTGCGGCGAAAGCCCAGGCTGTCAGAGGGAGATGCCTGACATTATGTCGCTCGCGTGACCGCGGGCGCTCGCACGACAAGGCTCACCCCCAGGGCGGTGAGTCCAATACCGGCCAGGGTGAGCACGGTGATGGGCTCGTCGAACAGGATCCATGCGATGGTGGCCGTGCAGGGGGGCACCAGGTACATCAAACTGCTCACACTGGCCGCGGCGCCGCGTTGAATCAGTAGGTACAGCAACGAACTGCCGCCCAGCGTCATGCCCAAGACCGACCACGCCATGGCGCCCATCAACTGCGGATGCCAAACCACGGATTCGGTCTCTGCCCACGCGAGAGGCCAGGTGACCAGGGCTGCGGCAACAAGTTGCACGGTGTTGGCCGTGCGAACATCGCAAGGCTGGACATGGCGCTTTTGATACAGCGTACCGATGGTGATGGACAGCAACGCCGTGGTGGCGCAACAAAGTGTCCACCAAGACACTTCCAGGCTACCCAGTTTGCGCCACACCACCATCATCAAGCCTGCCAACCCCAACCACAGACCCAGCCATTGACGACGGCTCACCGCCCCACCCCGTGAAGACAACCACACGGCCGTGAGCACCGGTTGCAAACCGACGATGAGTGCCACCAGTCCAGCGCCCATACCCGCTTTCACCGATGACCAGACACCGCCCAGGTAGCCCGCATGCATCAACACCCCAGAGACACTCAGGTGCCACCACTGGTCTCGCGTACTGGGCCAGGCCACGCGAGCCCAACGGATCCACACCAGGAAACAGGCGATGGACAGCGCGTAGCGCCACATCAGAAAACCCATGGGCGGGGCGTAGGGCATGCCCAAGCGCGCCACGATAAAGCCGGTGCTCCAGATGAGCACAAACACCGCGGGCATGAGATCCACCCACGCCAGACCGCTGGGCGCATTCGGCCCCGATCCGGACGAATTCATCGGGCGTGCTGCCGGATAGCGGGTAGTGCCTTTTGCAAGTAGTACACCATGGACCACACCGTCAAACCGGCAGCAATCCAGATCATCACCTGGCCCCACCACAGGGTGTCAATCAGGCCGAACAGACGCCCCTCGTACAGCAGGAACGGAATGGCCACCATCTGCACCGTGGTCTTGAGCTTACCCAACATGTGCACCGCCACGCTGCGCGAGGCGCCAATTTGCGCCATCCACTCGCGCAAGGCCGAGATCGCAATTTCGCGCCCGATGATGATGAGCGCCACAAACACGTCGGCTCGACCCAGATGCACCAACACCAGCAGGCTGGCGCAGACCAGAAATTTGTCCGCCACCGGATCCAGAAACGCACCAAAAGATGAGGTCTGGTTGAGCTTGCGAGCCAGGTACCCATCCAGCCAGTCGGTCAGCGCAAAGACCACGAACATCACGGTGGCCGTGAGGTTGCGCATCTCAGGGGCCAAGGGCAGGTAAAACACCGCCACGATCAAGGGGATGGCCGCTATGCGCGTCCAGGTCATCAGATTGGGCAGTGTGAAGAACATGGGGCTCAATCGTAGACGATACGAGCTTGCCCGTTGTGGGCCTGGGCCATCCAGCTGGCCAGGGCCGCATCGCTGGGGTAAAAACGTGCCGCGTCTCCCAGTTGTAATTCAGCTTGCGCGCCCTCGCGCAGCACATGCAAACGAACCCCCAGACCACGGTTCAATTCGCCCTGCTCGGAAATCTCGGTGCGCACAGGATGCTCGCGCACCACGCGCGCAATATCGGGCGCCTGGCCGTTGACCTCCACGCGCAGGTACTTGCCAAAACGGCAGCGAGCCTGGGTCAAGTCCCACACCTGTTGCACCTGCAGTCGCAGCCCCCCGGAGAAACGGTCGGGCTGTGCACGCGCCATCACCACGACCAGTTCATCGTCGCGCAGCAGTTGCTTGTGGGCGTTGTACAAGCCCTCGTCAGCGGACGCTTCGATGACCTGGCTCTTGTCATCCAGCTTGAAGAGTGCCAAACGACCCCGCTGTACATTGATCATCCGCAATTCCGACACCACTCCCACCAGCAACTGCGGTTCGCGCGAGTCCATCAGTTCGTCGAGTCGGCGCTTGACGAACTGACGCACCTCGCGCTCGACCTCGTCAAACAGATGGCCGGAGAGGTAAAAACCCACCGCGGTTTTTTCCAACGTCAACCGTTCCTTGACGCCCCAGGGCAGGACACGCACCAAATCGGGCTCCTGCGTGCTAGAGCCGTGGTCATCCCCCTCATCGAACAAGCCGCCCTGGTGGGCGTTGGCCTCGCAGGCTTGGGCAAACTCAAAGGCGCGGTCGATGGAGGCGACCAGGGCTGCACGATTGCGTTCGATGGCATCGAAAGCACCCGCTTTCACCAGGGCTTCCACGGTCCGTTTGTTCAGGCGCGTGCGATCCACCCGGCGGCAAAAATCGTACAAACTGGTGAAGGGGCCCCCACTCTCTCGCGCGGCCACGATGGCCTCGATGGCCTGCTGACCCGTGCCCTTGATGGCCCCCAGCCCATAGCGAATCAACTGGTCGGCCACCGGCTCGAAGCGGTAGCCGCCTCGGTTCACATCGGGCGATTCGAAAGTGATGCCCATCGACACCGCATCCTCGAACAACACCTTGAGCTTGTCGGTGTCGTCCATCTCCACCGTCATGTTGGCGCAGAAAAACTCGGCGGTGTAATGCACCTTGAGCCAACCGGTCTGGTAGGCCAGCAACGAATAGGCGGCGGCATGCGATTTGTTAAAGCCATAGCCAGCAAATCTTTCCATCAGGTCGAAGATTTCGTCGGCTTTGTGCTCGGGGATGTTGTTCTTGGCCGCCCCCTCCCGGAAGATCTGGCGATGCTCGGCCATCTCCTCGGCTTTTTTCTTGCCCATGGCACGGCGCAGCAAATCGGCGCCACCGAGCGAATAGTTCCCCAGCACCTGAGCGGTCTGCATGACCTGTTCCTGGTAGACCATGATGCCGTAGGTCTCGGCCAGCACCGGTTCCACCAACGGGTGCGGGTACTCCACGGGCTCGCGTCCATGCTTACGGGCCACGAAACTGGGAATCAGGTCCATCGGGCCCGGACGGTACAAGGCGTTGAGCGCAATCAGGTCTTCGAGCCGCGTGGGGCGTGCATCCCGCAACATGCCTTGCATGCCGCGGCTTTCAAACTGGAACACGGCTTCGGTCTTGCCATCCTGAAAGAGTTTGTAGGTCGCAGCGTCATCGAGTGGTATGTCGTCGAAGCTGAAGTTGACCTGTCCGGGATGCCGGGCACGGATGAGGTCGCGTGCAATTTCCAGAATGGTGAGTGTGGCCAGACCCAAAAAGTCGAACTTCACCAGACCCGCCGCCTCGACATCATCCTTGTCGTACTGGCTCACCGCCGACCCGCTGCCGGGTTGCTGGTAGAGCGGGCAAAAATCGGTGAGACGCCCTGGTGCGATCAACACACCGCCAGCGTGCATGCCGACATTGCGTGTCAAGCCTTCGAGTTTTTGCGCGAGCGCCAGCAAGGTGCGTACTTCGTCTTCTTTGGCGTGGCGCTCGGCCAGTTGCGGCTCAACCTCCAGGGCACCTGCAATGGTGATGTGCTGCCCAGGTTTGTTGGGTATGAGCTTGGAAATGCCATCGCAAAAGGTATAGCTCATGTCGAGCACCCGGCCCACGTCGCGGATGGCGGCGCGCGCCGCCATGGTGCCAAAGGTGGCGATCTGACTCACCGCATTAC
>Ga0255094_1001249_pt1 | contig 11217 bp, 6 predicted proteins | sample Colum_Law_RepB_8_2_FD_188434 | JGI IMG/M metagenome (GOLD analysis project Ga0255094, IMG submission 188434) | Freshwater microbial communities from Columbia River, Oregon, United States - Colum_Law_RepB_8d | ecosystem: Environmental > Aquatic > Freshwater > River | place: USA: Oregon | collected...
TGAACGCGACCGCTTCATTCTGTGTCCCGGAGCCTATTTCAATAATGGATGGCTTTGCGTTGGCGAAAGCGGTGCAGATTGCATCGACCGGGCCGCCGATCAACTTGTCGATGTAGTTCGCTCGCATCTCCGGCTGCGGTTCGTTTCCGATTCGCAGATACAGCTCCTTCATGTAGTCGGGAGCAGTGTGTGAGTGAGTTGCGGAGAGAGCGATATTTTCGGCTGGAATTCCGGTCTGTTCAGACGCACGTTTGCGCACTTCGTTCTTGAGATCCGTTGAGATGCCAATCAGATCACAGACGACAAGTGCCCCGCTGGTTTCGCCGTCGACAAACACAATCGCTCGAGCTTTCAGAGGATCGATTTCGCCTTCAGCCAGACGTTCGTGATAATAGCCAGCCATTGGGAAATCAACCGGCGGCGTGATATCGGCTTCGGCCACTCCTACTCGCAATGAGCCTTCGGATCCAAAAGCGACTAACGACGTTGCCTCAGGCGCAAACAGGAACACAAAGCCCGGAGCGAAAAATGAAATGCATTGAAATATGCGTCGAAAAGACAGCGTCATAGAATTACCTTCGTTGGTCGGCAGGCGGAAGAACTGGCGGGGCGAGTAAGCTCGCAGAGGACCGTGACTGTATCCTTCCTGAACGACGATGACGAGCGAACCGCGACGACTGCCGGGCTGGAGTTTGGATCCGGGCTGAAGTTTGGCTCCGGACAGAGGAGACCGTCACGCTCGGTGGTGAACTGACGATCTGTAGGCTGCAATTGCATCGGCGTAATCTGCCGGTGGGTTCTGGTCATCGCCATGAGGAAGTGATAGTCTGCGGGAACTCGGTGACCCTCGGGTTGCGAACATCAGGAAAACCGGGTTTACTCGTCCGCTGACCCCGAAGCTGCTGTCGATAAAAAGACACTTGAGAAACGGGTATTTGGAATTGCCGAGCCAGTCGGCGGACTCATGGAGGAGCATCGCTATGTCAGAAGACTCACAGTTTCGCCTCACAAGTTCTGACGAGTACGAAGAAATCAGCAGCGAAGAAGTTGATCGAGTTGTCGAAGCTCTGGATCGACTCATGGAAGGCGTGCAAAGCGAGAATATCAAGCACTACCTCGAAGAGGCCGCCAGCAATATCTATTACCTCGTCTACGAGGAAGAAGAAGATCTGGCTGATGACTCTTTTGAGCAAGCTGCCTGAGACTGCTCATTGACGGGATCGTCTGCGAGAGGTCGCCTGTCGCTATTTATGGCGAGCCTGTTGTCAGCCTTTGATTTTAGGGTCTGTCATTCTGGCGCCACGAGAATGACGGACGACCTCGGGCTGGGTTTTGGCTGAGCATCAGGGCTCCGTTGACGCGGGAGCCCTCTGCACTGCATCATTCGCCTCGCGCGACGATCGGGGCCAGTATCTCCGATATATGCGTCGGGTCGATGGAGTCACATTCCTGCCCCCGTAAATCTGTGTCGTGTCATGTCTGAAGTTACAGTGCTCCTGACGGCGATTGACCAGGGGGACACTCACGCCGCGGGGCAGTTGTTGCCGCCGGTCTATGACGAACTTCGACGACTGGCCGCGAGCACGATTGCTTGAGAACGCACGCCAATGAAGCGAGTGCGACGTCTTACGATCAGCGACTGCAGGCGGTCACCGAGCTGGTCGTAAAGTCACTCTTGTTTTCCGAGGAAACCAAATTGACCGCGCCGATCGTGGGAACGTCGACGTTCGCTCAGGAGTTCGCCGCGCGAGGACTCAAGGATGGTCAGGGGCGCAGTCTGCGAGAATTCGACCTGAGAACTGGCATGTTCCGTCATCCGTGCAGCGACATGATTCAAACGGCGGCATTCGATGAATTGCCCGATGAGCTGAAGACTTCAGTCGGACTGCGAATCAAGGCTATCCTCCGTGCGGAATGTCCGGAACAGGGATTCGAACATCTAACCTCCGAAGATCGAATGGCGTTGCTGGCGATTCTGGCGGAAACGAAGCCGGGATTGATCGATTAAGTCTGCGGTTGAAACTGACGCGATATTGTTTGAGTCGATAGAATGGGTCTGAGCCAACCGGATTTCTTCAGCCGCCAAAGCTCATTCACACAGATAGGATTTTAAAGATGTTGTCTTCTCTGCTGTTTATTACCGCCAGCTTCTTTGCCGACCAGCCCGCGTGGCCGGCTTTTCTGGGGGCAGGTGCGTCAGAGATTGATCCCGCGTCGATTCCGCTTAAATGGTCACCAACTCAGAACATCGCGTGGGATGCATCATTGCCGGGGCATGGACAATCGAGCCCTGTGATCTTGGGTGAAAAAGTCTTTGTGACGACAGTGGAAGGCGACAATAAAGAAACGTGTCACACGCTTTGCCTGTCATTGAAAGATGGAGCGATCCTGTGGGATCACAAACACGCTTCTACGTCTCCGGATCCGAACAGTGTTTACATCAGCCGAGCAGCCCCGACGCCGGTTGTCGATAAGGATCATGTCTTTGTGCTCTTCGAGTGTGGCGATTTGATTGCGTTGACTCATGATGGCAAAGAAGTGTGGACAAAGTCGCTGTCGAAGGAATACGGCAAGTTCGTCAATAAGTTCGGCCTCAGCAGTTCACCGGTACAGACCGAGTCTTCTGTGATCGTGCTGATCGACGATGAAGGCCCGTCGTATCTGGTTGCGTTCAACAAAGCGGATGGCCGCATTCTGTGGAAGACGAATCGCCCCAGTCGGACAAGCTGGAGTAGTCCCGCGATTCTGCCCATCAACGGTCAGCCCCAGGTGATTGTCAGCTCGGCTGGCACTGTCGATGGTTACGATCCCGCCGTTGGAAAGCTGTTGTGGACTTACGCGGATGTGGGTGGAAACACCGGAACAACTCCCTTGCCAGTCGGGCAGGACCAGTTCCTGATTGCGGCATCACCAGGCCGATCGGGGGAAAACTCTGAAGGCGCGAAGAAGTCGAATGCTTTGTTGAAGATTACTCCTGAAGGTGACGCCTGGAAAGTTGAAAAGGTCTGGGCTGCTGCTGAGGCGACTCCATCCTGGGCATCTCCTTTTGTCCATCAGGGTTTTGCGTACTGGGTGAATCGAGTTGGCGTCGTGTATTGCATTGACGTTGCCACCGGCGAGCAAAAATATGCGCAGCGAACGAAGCAGTCGTGCTGGGCGACACCGCTGCCTCTTGGTGATCGCATTTACTTCTTCGGCAAAGACGGGGTTACGACAGTGTTGGCAGCCGGGCCCGAATTCAAGGAGCTGGCGGCCAACGAATTATGGCCTGCGGATACTCCGCCCACCGATAACGGCGCACCGAAGCCCGATGAGACCAGCAATGAACGCAAACAAGCGTCTGCGATGTTCTCCGGGCCTACTCAATATGGAATCGCCGCCGTTAGCGGCAGCCTGCTGATTCGTGTCGGCAGTCATGTGTACTGCGTGAGGGAAGCGGCCAGGTAGAGGTCAGGTTGCGACCACTTCTGTTATGACCACGTCTTGAACTTGCGATCCCGACAGCAAAAAGCGGGCGGCAAGATCGATGCAGTGCGCGGTGAGTGAAGAGCGGATCAGTGCATTGCAAGGTATGTAAGTCGGACTCAGCAACGGGAGTTCCGGCAGTCTCCCGGAACGGACCAGCCTCCATAAGCATCAATCATCAGAATCGTCCACGGCAACACGATTGAGATCGGTGTCGTCAATCCGTTATTCGAATCTCTCCGTCACATTTTGATAGCGGCCCAGTGATCCAAATGCTCGCGGATCAAAGGGGCCTCGCTCGAAAATGGATACACGTGCGTCAAGAATTTGTCCGGCTTTGGTGCGTGCGGCAGTGCCCCAGCCGGATTGAGTATCCTGAGTGGCAGACTCCGGGTGAACTCGATACTTCACCAGGATCTCGCGCGAGATAGCGAAGCGGGTGCCATGAAAGAGCAATCTTTGCTGAAACTCGGAATCAATGCTGGCGCGATTCATCAGCCGATCGCCGAAGTCCGCGAATCCTCCCAGCATTTTGAACATGTCTACACGAAAGACGGCTGTTGGATTTTCGAGGAAGTATCCATGTCGACCTCGCAGCGGAAAGAACGATCGCCGGATTTTTACTCGCGGCTCCAGAATGCGGGGTTCAATACTCGTGAAGATTGGACGGACGACATGATCGTCTCCGAAAAGTTCGACCGTCGCTCCAAACACATCCGCATCGGAATAATGGAGCATTTGTCCGGCCCACCACAGGCGATGTGGCAGGCTGATGTCGTCTGCATCCTGAACGGCACACAGGGGAGTCTCAAAGCATCGAACCACGTTGTTGAATGACTGGAACTGTCCGATGTTCTCTCGATTGCGATAGGTTCTGATGTCGCAATGCTTCGACCAATGCTTCAGAAAATCAGTCGTGTCTTTGGGGCTGGCATCATCAATCAGGTGGATCACGAGATTGCAACGTTCCTGATTCAGCAAGCCTTCAAGAGCCTGATCGACGTAATCGAGATGCCCGTGGAACGGCAGAACCACATCCACCGCAACAGGAACTGCGGGGAACCCTTTTCCACGTTCTGAGTCGGGAGGTGTGTCGCCGCTCTGGATGGGCGAAACCGTGATTGATGGGAAGGACGCAGTCTTTGGGAGCAATTCGATCAGAGATTCCGGGCTGATGGTGATTCTTCGCTCCTGCCGATGAGCTCGTTCAACGAAAGTGACCAATTCGTTTTCAACCCCCGCGATGCCTCCCATATCCACGAACGAGCAACGTCGAAAAACCAGCGTCGCGGGGTTAAGCTGCCGGCTATCTTCAGTCGTCGGGGTTCTATTCTTCGTCAGAGTTTCCTTCGTTGGTATGGGGATTGGGGCGGACGTTTTGGTGAAAACTTGAGCCGCAAAGATTTCCGCGCCCTCGGACTCAAGCTGGTTTATGGATCTTGCAAGGCGATCAGACGTGCTGATACCGTCGGCGGGCTGAATGGCAATCAACGATGTGGACATTGATTCGATCAGTTCATGCACCGCCGCCAGCGTTGAAGTTCCGGATGGTTGGCGATGACGTCGCACGTTCCAGCGTCCCGAGAACTCGTCAAAAGTCCTTGAAGCATCGCCGGTATCAACGAGATGCAGAAAAGGCACAACGCCTTCCTGTTCGAGAATGCTCACGATGGCAGCATGGAGGCGTTCATTGGATTCGTGAGCACAAAGGATGACGTCGCAGGACGGGGTGGATCTGGGCTGGATTTGACGCGGCGATGTCGTCAACGCTTCCATCGCCGTATTGAAGACCCCGTTCAGGCGGCGTTCTTTCTCCGGAGTGAGCGTGCCCTGCTGAGTGGCGTTTTCGAGAGCTGTTTCGGAGATCTGCAGGAGCATCGAAGGAAACACCGGATGGCCGTGAAGAGATTGACCGCCGGAATGTTGCAGGCAGGCAGTGCAGGCATCTGCGGGCACTCGGAAATTTTCACATTCCTGCCCGACCATCTGTTCCAGAAGTCGACACCGAGCAGTCTCGGGCGAGCTGTTGCTGGCTGGCTGAATAGAAAAGCGAAAGGCACACTGCACAGGAAAATCCTTCCAGGGCTTCAGGCAGATCTTGTTGAGGAAGGAAGTGCGGCGGAGTCATCAAGTCCCAGCCGACAGGCAGCCAGAAAAGAGGGGTCAAGGCCATAGACGGCCAGAGATCCATCGGCTTTCTGGAGAGCACCGATCCGCGACCATGGTTTTCGATTCCTTTGCCAAACGATCAGTGTAAGAACGAAGGCAACCAGAAAACTTATCAGCGCGATTGTCCTGAGAGAGAAACTGGGCGGAAGTGTCAACATGATTAGTGCAATAATGACCCCAAGGGCGAAGTCGAAAAGTAGCACGCGAACGATAGACCGACGTCTGCGGATGAAGACTGCATCCGAGTTCTCCCGGAAACCGATCAGAGTTATCTTCTTTGAAACAAACAGTATTCCCACAAAAATCAACACTGGTGCTGTGACGCCCATCAAGACTCCCGCAATCGGCGGCACGAGCCATGTTGGTGCCGTGAGTTGCAGTCTTTGTATGGCCATACTGCCGGCCAACACGATCACTTGCATAGAAAACATGATCAACGGCATTACATAGTTCCACCACTTCGGCATCACCTTCAGAGGGATCTCGCACTTCTGAAGTTCCTTTCGATCACCTGTCAGAAAGCACACTTCGGGCAGAACAAACGGCGGCGGCAGAATCATGACGTTCTTTTCGATGCGATATTCCTGTGGGCTATCTCCGGATATGGGTGATGCTGCTGAAAATTCCGTTGCTGGCGGAGCATAGGGGTTAGAATCTGGATCGTGCATCAAGTTGACTTCAAACTATGATCTGCAAAAGTAAATCGAGCTGAAGACAGAATGAATTCCTCAGGGATTCATTGTCAGCGATTCCATGGGCATTGAATCAATCACAAGCCTGAATCCAAGCTTGGAGGCCGCTGGCCTTTCGGGAGGTGTAGAAAGGGGAGGGAGTTTCAGCCGGCACTTTCCTTCTGGTGCCGTGACACTGTCGTATCCTGGCTCTAGCAAAGACGCAAGCTTTCGACTGGCCGCGTTTTGAGGAGAGGAGAGTCCCTCGCTGACAGCATCCGCGAGATTTCTGATCCCCGTTTGAAGTTCCGGATCTGCTTGTTGCTTCAGCAGGCTGTTGATTCTCCACTCACCTGCGTTCCCCACCATATCAAAAAGTCCCCAACCGTTGGGCAGCCGAGTGGCGCAGGACTTAATAATCTCGTCGCCCTTAAATTCGTCCTGGGAATTGTTCACATACCACACATAGTCAGCGAGAATATCACGATCACCCAGTTTTGCGAATTCACCAAAGTGATGGCGTTCGAATCCAGAATTTGCGCGGCAGGCATGCTCCCATTCGTGGTCGCTTGGCAGTCTGAATCCGGGAAAGTTTCTTTGGGGATTTCCTGTGATGACGGATGGCTCTGGCTGATTTTTAACAAGCTCACCCTGGATCCTTGGGATTTCAATGTTGTAATGCGGTTCAACCCCGGCGGCCATACTAAGCCAATTGCAGAATCTCATCGCCAGCAAATCGCCGACGTCGGTTTTGGGCTTCCCATGTTCATAATCATACGCCGACGGTTCGAAAGATTTCTCTTTCGTCATGGGCTCATAAACATTGTCCGGCAGGTTGTGGTACTGATGAAAGAATTCGTTGGGCACTTCTGTCGCCGACATCCAGTAATCGGGGAGGGAACTTCCTTCTTTTGCAGGGATCCTCACAAAATCAATCCCGGCATTCTGTGGGTGTTCGGAACCTGGGATCTCACCCCGGACCCATCCGCACTGATCAATGTCTTCGTGCGGTCGCAGAAACCTGACCTTCAGGCGGGTTGAGACGGGGAGTGAACTTCGAGTCTCCGCGTGCAGCATTTCGAGCATCTTGACCGAGTCAGTGCCGGGCTGGGCGAGTCGCGTTATCAGAAGTCTTGTGGCACTCCGTAAAGCTGATGACGTTGTTTTTAGATAACGATTTGTGATGAATTTCTTCAGTCGATCATCGCCCTGATAATCAATACGACAGCTGCGTAAGTATGGCTCCCCGCTGGCAGAAATTGCGAGGCTCAGCACTGAATGCAGATGTGCTGTAGCTGACTGAGCTGCGGGGGCGTTGCTGTTGAGCCTATCATCCGGCAACACTGCTTCAGTACACAGCCGCAACAGGTCATCGGGTGGCAGCCATTGATGCAGAAATGCAATGATCTGTGTACGAACCCATTGATCAGCGCGGGGTTCGTACCATTCCGAAGGAATCAGGTCTGCATAACCTGTCTGCAGCAGAAAGGCTGTCAGCGCTATAAACTCATGCTGCGGCTCAGGTTTATATTTATGGGTGGTTGCAGGAAGTCTGTTGAGTACTTCCTCCCTGATGAAAGCTCGCTGCTGTTTCGCGTCGAACGTATTCTTGCCATCCTTTGCCTGCTGGATCTGCTCCCTGGTCATTTCTGCGATCAGCTGTAGTTCTGCGGTTTCTTCGTCGCCGGGATGACGAATCTGCCGCAGCCTTTGCATCATCCGGCGATAGCATCGCTCGTCACCCTGGTTGAGTTTTATCAGCACCATTGCGGCCCGCACGGATTTCCGGTCCTGCTGAAGCTCGTCACGCATGGCCACATTCAATTCCGGATACACCGTCTTGTCGGAAACAGGCGTCCCAGATTCTCCGGCCCCCTCGTTCAGCAGACGCCTGGCAATTCTGGAGGCCATTCGAGGCGACTGTCGTGAAAGCTCAAACAGTTTCTCCGCACCAGCCGCATCCGTACCAAACGCAATTTCCAGTTCTCGCGAGTTTCCATACTGCACAATAAAGTAGCCCAGCAGCAGCGTCGCGATAAATGCCGTCGCATAGATCCCCCGGCGAATCAGACGCGTTTTGCGACCGCCAGCGACCACCAGAGATTCCTTCTGAGTCCAATCCCGCATCCCGGGTTGCCCACGCTCGATCGACTTTAAAGCCGTTCTGTCGAGTTCATCCTCTACGCCATGACTTCGCTCACGAACTCGCTGCTCCAGGATTCTGCGAGCACGCGGGCCTATGGCGTCGCTGGACTCGTAAACTGTCCTGATATGAGGAGCTAATGCGTCATGAGCCAGCCTTGAAGAGATTTCGACTTCCGAAGCACCACCACTGTCCGGCTGAATCAGCAGATAGTGATCAATACACAACTGCCGGAGTTCCCTGATGATGGCTTCACGCTCTGCATATCTCGGAGCAATGGGCGGTAATGCAGATGAATCACCATTCACGAGGACTCGAAGAGACTGATGCCGTGCCGTCTGATCCGTAGTCACATGGCACTCCAGAAAGTCTTCAAGGAGTCCTGCCCTGATGGCGATTCGTGTCGTCGGCGTAACGGAGGGGGCGGTGGCAATCGTCTGCATCTGAGTCCAGACGAACTCAGCAAGCGATGTGCGGTGCCTGCGATAGAGTTGTTCCGTGAAAACCGGTGTCCGAGATTCCCGCGTGGCATCCTTCCACAAGGCCTGAAGAACAATCTGCAGACTCGGTGCCACTGAAGAGACCTGATCCATCAGGAGTTCAGTCGCGATTCGCAGAGACAGCCCGGGCTGAATGGTCAGCGGATAATACTCCCGGAGTTCTGGTCGCCGAGTCGGCCCTTCGATCGCTTCGTGGATGCCGTCCGCGTCAAGGCAGTCCAGAAACACTTCGCTCTTCCAAAGCCCCTGCAGTCGACTGTTGATGCGAGAAAACCACTCGGTGCGAAACGAAAGAATCAGCTTTCCTTTGGGCGCCTTTGTTCGATCATTAAAAATCAGGCACAGCTCACGAAGGAACAGATCCCAGTCGGTCGGGACAGCTCCGGTGGCGTGAGTGAATGCTTCTTCAAGTTGATCGAGAACCACAATCACAGGCTGCTGGAGGCGTGCTTCTTTCTGGCACCAGGCTTCACGACCGGAGCAGAGGGTTCCGTCTTCGCGGCAGGCATCTTCGATGTACGCGAGTCGAAGCGAATCCAGCAAGCCGCGGACCGGATCAATCCTGATCGTCACAACTTCGCAAGGAATCGAACCATTATAAGACATCTGAAGGCGAGGAGTCAGTCCGGCTTCAAGGATGGAAGACTTGCCGACACCACTCTGGCCATGTAGCAGAATCACCGGAGATGATGTCGGTGAGACGACTCGTTCGTAGAGTCGGCGAATCGAGTGACCTCGCCCAAAGAACACCGGGGCATCGGCAGCGGTGAAGCGTCGAAGCCCGGGATAGGGAGCATCCGGAAGAGGACCGTTGATGGGTAATGGCAAAAGAGCCAGTGGGTCACCGGCGGCATCGGGGAGATTCCATTCCAGAACAGCCTCCGCACCGGGAGCGGTCTGGAGGAACCAAGGCCAGCGACCACTCTCCACCTCCTGTGATGCATCGTCCTCATCATCAGCGTAAACAAGTCTCGATTTACCTCCACATGCCGACGTGGCTTCGCCGACGGCTTCATCGTAGGCCACCCTGATCGATGCCCCTGTCGCAAGCCCTTTGTAAAATCGAGCGGCGAAATTGCGAGCAACCAAACCGTTGACTCTTTGAGTTGTTGCAATCACGCACTGAACACCGGCAGCAATCCAGTGACTCACCTGGTTCTCTGTCGAACAGCCGTTCAGAAAAACCAGCTTCAGACCTGACTGTCCCTGCACAGCCATTGCCATACCAGCTGCGTTTGCGTTGGCCCCCTGAGCCGTCCGCAACATCAATGCCGCGCCGTCGGCATGACCAGCGTAGTGGAAGATGGAGACGCGATTGCGATTCTTCTGGAAGACGTCAACAAGGTCCTGCAGCTTCAGGAACGGAGGAATCTCGATGTCGCAAAGCTGAGCCGTGCTGCTGACATCAGCCAATGCCGACTGAATGGCCCGTGCCTCCTCCTCAACCTGAATCAAGGAGTCTTCGGTTGCGAATGCGAACAAAAGAGTGGGGCGGATTCTTGAGTCTTTCATTCGTTCATTGTTGACCCGTGTTGACATTCAATCAATTTAACAGAGGCTTTGAAGCGGAAATATCACCAGATCAGGCAATGACTGCGACCGCCCCATAGCCTTCTGAGCCGCCTACATGGAGGGATTCTTCGGAAGACTCCGATGGTCCTGAACAGGTCAGGCAGATCCTGCTGTAATCCAGGAGGCAAACAGCCAAACTGGAAATCGGTGGGAAATGTGGAGTGAATCGGTGTTGCTATTCTTGTTCGTGGAGGGTAATGTCACGCTTCCTGACTTTCGATGCGACTTGGAAAACTAGTCCCGAAAGGATGGATGGTGTGAGCATTTGTGTTCTCGAAGACAGTCGTGTGCTAATTAGTTCCGTCCGCCCTTGAGTTCTCCTGCAGCACGCCTTTTGTACAAAGTCGTACTTGGCTTTGTTGGCTATGTGTTCTAACGGCTGCCGTTGTGGCAGCGATCAGGTGTTTTGGAAGCTGTAAAGCTCAAGGGTTTTTGTGATGAGTAAGAACATTTTTGTAGGTAGCCTCGCATGGGGCACAACGTCTGAAGGCCTCGAGCGGGCTTTCGCACAGTACGGCGTCGTGACCTCAGCCAAGGTCGTCAGTGACCGTGAGACTGGCCGATCCAAGGGATTTGGCTTTGTTGAAATGGAAAGCGGTGGCGACGAAGCCATCCGTGCACTGAACGGTTCAGACCTTGACGGCCGCCAGATTGTCGTCAACGAGGCTCGTCCTCGTGAAGGCGGCAGCGGTGGTGG
>Ga0255094_1001251_pt1 | contig 11194 bp, 18 predicted proteins | sample Colum_Law_RepB_8_2_FD_188434 | JGI IMG/M metagenome (GOLD analysis project Ga0255094, IMG submission 188434) | Freshwater microbial communities from Columbia River, Oregon, United States - Colum_Law_RepB_8d | ecosystem: Environmental > Aquatic > Freshwater > River | place: USA: Oregon...
GAGTTGGTATTTTTTAGTTGTAGTTGCCATAATCGGGCCAATTGAAACTCTCCTCTAGGAAGAGCCTCATGCTGTCATAGAATCTATCATCTTCCTCTGCTGATGCAAACTTAATTCCACGTTTTTCTAAAACTTCGTAGAAAGCAATATGGGCAGCAATGATGTCCTCCATGAGAACTTCACGCCCGACCATCTTAGGTTTGAAAATAGGCTGATCAGTAACTGATGGTGTCTTATTCATAATTTTTTGGATCGTATTCCTCGCCTGCTTTGGTGTAAACGTATTCTCTTAATTCATTAGCAGCTTGTAGATATTTTAATCTAAGCTCGTGAAACTTTAGATCGTTTACATCGCGGTATATAGCGTAGTGCGAGAAAGCATAATCTAATCCTTCCGTACGAATGATAGAAACTATACTTTCAGCATGCTCCTGAGAGATAATCGGACCGCGATACTCTGGAGGATTGATATCTTCTAATATAACTTCCTGCGAATTCTTCGCAGCAAAGGATGTCACGCCAAAAGTAATTAGCGCGGCCGAAAAAAATGCTGCAGTTGCTGCTGCGGTAATCTTATTCATAGTTGCGGATTGCGATGACATAGGGAAAGCGCGGAACACCATCGGGCGTCAGGTTGAAGAACTGTACAGTAGCTTTCTGACCGATGACGCGCTCGCGATCATTCCATAGTTCAGCAAGGAACTCATGGCTACCCTTGATGTTCGAGCGAAACAGACTACCGTCTTTGTTCTCAAGGATCGCAAATCCAGCCATACCGGTACGGTTGCCTTCGCCCTCGCCGATTTCATTGATCTGATACTCTGCGTCCTGAAACTCCTTGCGCTTGAGCAGATTCTTCGAGCGCTTCTGCTCGTACGGAGCATCTACGCGAACCATCTGGCCTTCATAGCCATCCTCAATATAACTGCCGTAGATATGATCGAGCTCTTTCTCGTGCACTACCTCTACAGTCATAACCAGCCGAATTTGCTTATTCCGATCACCGAAAGGTAGATTTGCTTCAAGCCAGCGGTAGCGTTCTGAGAACGTTATTCCAGTATCTACTATATCGTAGACATGGTATTCGATTGCTCGTGCTGATTCCTTGAGGTCAGCTTCGGTAGGCTTTTGCTTCTTGACGAGCGAGCAGATCTTGTTGAAGTCATTAGCAAGCTTGTCAGCATACAGCTCACCATCCAGAATAACATCCGGATGCTTGTCAAAGAATGACTGCAGCGATGCGTGAATATGTGGAGCAGAAACGATCTTCTTGCCGTTACGGCTGAACATACCTTGAGGAGTGCAGATGCATCGAATACCATCAAGCTTCGGCTGACTCCAGATAGGAAAGACGATCTCGTCCTTACGATCCTCGTACTTCTGAGCAAGCATCGGCTCAATGAAAGGCGGCTTGTCAATATCAGCGACATCCTCGTAGTAACCGCGCTCAGTGCGCTTCTTCCAGACAGCACGGGCTTCGAACTCTGCTTGCGCAGCACCATCACGCTCGTTAGAACGCCCGACGTTAGTGGGCTTAGCTATTGTCCACTCTGTTGTCTGCTTCTTGCCATCCGTTTGGCCATAAGTCGTGCGGTACTTGTCACCGTTGATCTCAATGGTCCATTCCTGCACTGCACCAGTTGAGGTGCGAGAATACAAAGTGGGTAGTTTCATTACTTAGAAGAAAAAGAAAAACGATTGCAAAAGAAAGTAGAAAGCATCATTAGTTTCCATGCAGTCCACCAGTCAATAGGTGAGATCTTAAACAGATCGGGCATAGTACTATTCCATAGCAACATTACGGGCAACGCAAGAATTAAGCTTACGAAGAAAACAGCAGCGAGTGCAGTAAGAATAATACCGATCTTATCAAAGATCGAACCTGTGGGCATCTTATCTTCCATACATTTCCTTAGTTACTTGCGCCTTTTCATCAGGCGTGAGAGTATTAAAATGAGAAATCTCACTATAGTCAATCTCAAAAGAGTCCTCGAGATAGTCGCCATCAAGAGGTAAAGGCGCTTCCATTGTCGCATCAATTGCATCCTCGAGATTCTCTGCTTGCACTCGAACATAACCCGTCATCGTCCAGATAACAGGAATGGAGAACGTTCGCTTGGTAGACATGGCGATTACTTCGCGCTGCGGTTGAAGGTATGAACCACCTCGCCGTTCCGGTAGCAGTAACCGACGCCATCGCGCTCGACATAGACAGTACCGGTGTTGTCACCAGAGGTCTTAGGCTCGATAGTGACGAAGTCACCATCAGCGTCAATGATCTTCTTACCTTGCCAAGTACGGTCAGACTTCGTCTTCTTGGTCTTCTTGACTTCCTTTTCGATCTTCTTGGCGAGCGAAAGAACAGCAGGCTTGGTGGTCACCTTACCGGTGAGATCAGGACGCAGAGATGCGTAGTTGTAAAGGCCCTTGCGAACCTTGAACTCGTCAGCGATCAGATCCTTGTACTGAGGAGTACCGTAGCCAAGCTTGGCGGCAACATCATGCAGCGTCTTGCGCTTGAACTCGAAGTGATTCGGAAACTGAGCTTGCAGTTCATTCCAGACCTTAGTAGCAGTAGCATTCATCATGTAGAAATCTTAACAGGTTTTTAGATAAAAAGATAGGAGAGAAAATCGCGTAAGTCGTTGGTGCTCAGTAGCGCCCGCAGGTAATAATCTCGACATCCTCGCCGTACGCGGCGTAGATATCAGCACGAGCGGCGTCCAGACTGATTGCCTTGAAGTCGAGCGAAATCGGACCATTTCCACCACGAATCAAGAACCAGTAGTTGTGGTATTCAAGTTTCATTCTGCAGATATTCTACACTATTTCCAGCAATTTGTATAGGCTTTTGATAGCCTTTATCTTGCTGAGCACCAACGGGTTACAACACGGGCTAAGTCACTGACTAGCAATTACTTACGAACCTCGGGCAAAAGCTTGCTAAGTGCGTCAATGAACCCACGCCACTCCTTGTACTCCGCCTGAGTAAGGTGTAGGTTATTGATCTTCCACTTCATTTGATCCAATACCTGAGTAGCTGCGTAGATCTGATCGGGAGAAATCGAGTCTACGCCCATCTTGAGTCGCGTCGCAGCGATTGCACGTTGCTGGGCGTAGTGGTTGTCGTAGCCGTAAGAGGATGATGATCCCATAAGATATTGATTAGCAATGACTTACGAATTATCTAAGTCGTTGATCTTCAGCAGGATATCAGCAATCAAATCTGAGTCAAGATGACGATCCTGCTTAGCGCTAAAAAATTCTGGCACTTTGATGTAGTTGACTTCCACGTCATCCGTCAGTTGCTGCATCCAGCGAACCTTGATGCGGTTTTCATGGCGCGGCAGATTATCGATCAGATATAACTTAGCGCTTGTTGGATCGGTAATACCCAAATCTGGCACGAGGCCGCGCTCCAATTTTGCTCGGGCATAAATGTCGGTATGAGCAAAGCCTAACTCATGAGTTCGATTATTAGCTTGAGCATAGTCTTCAACAGAGGACGTCAAAACCATTACTTTACTGTTCGGAATAGCGCGCAATGCTGCCAACAGATCGTGCGCGCCTGGGCGTAAGCAAGAACCATAAAACTCATAGTCTAAAATTTCTCCGTCTTGGTAATTGATGAGTTTAACTAACTTCTCGCCGTTATTCATAATAGCCCTCATCGCTTTAGTAGGTTTAACTCCTAAGAAGCGCGAATGAAACAATGTCTCGTCAAGATCTACAAAGATGTACTTAGTTATCATGGAATCCATTCTATGCTGTTGTCTTCAAAAGTAAACAAAAAAAGGCGACCGAAGTCGCCTTTGTTACGAATTATTTAGCTATTAGCGCTTCAGCAATTTGTCAATCAAATGCTTGAAGAAGTCAGGCTGAGGAAGGAAATTCCATCCTACGACCAGACCGAGCGCGAATGCGATGATGAAGGTAAACATATGTTTAGAATCTGATTGTTGTACCTGCACGCCAGCCAGCCGTCCACTCCTTTTGAATACCATCACGGAGAACATAAATTCCCGCAGTGGCAATCTTCCAAGTAACGTCAAACGAGCCGCCGTAGTAGGCATTAGTGTACTTAATTTCCTTTAGTGTGCGAGGAAGTGCATCATTGACATCGGTGTAACCTGCCGATAGCGCGGTTGTGCTCTTGATTCCCAAGAAGAGAGGTAGAGTCTTTGAGACCTTGCCCTCGATGTTTGTGGTTTGGGCCTCAAGATCTGCGGTTGCAGTGACAGCCATCCATGAGTTGCCGACGGCAATAAAAGGACGCCAGTGATTCATTCGATCCTTAGGATCGGCTTCGAACTTCGTGACGTACTTTGTGCCAAGCTCGATGTTTGCAAATGTAGAGAAGAACGAATATCCGCCCACTAGATCGGCCTGATAAAGGCCAGAATCCTTGAGCGAAACATTGTTCTGCATTACTGCGGCGGCGCGGAAGCTCTGCCAAGTAAATTCTGCATTTGCCACATATGCACCCTGACGACTTGAAACGCGACCAAAGGTGATATCCTTCTCGCGGTAACCGACGGTCAGCGTACCGTAATTAGCAGGTGCCAAAGCCGCCTGAGAAATGGCGGCAGTGGCGAGGAATAGCGCGATGAGCTTATTCATTATTGAGCTGGATTAGTGACCGTGCCAGTCGTGGTAACAACTGGAGCAACACTGTTCAGGTTAGTAACGAGACTGAGTTTGCTCAGATCAACGGCACCAGAACCAGCATTGATTGTCAGGCCGTTGGCGATATTGCCACCCAGGAAGGTGACAGCGCCAAGGGAATCAAGTGACAGCTTTGTGGCAGTCAAAGCAAACGTGTTAGGAGTCTGGAAGAAACCTTCCTTCGTCTTGAGGACGAGTTCCTTGACGTTTACACCATTGAGGTTGATGGTGGCATTCTCATAAACGGTTGCATTGCCAGTGGCTGAAACCGACAGAGGGCCAAAACTATGGTTAGCCTTGGTGATTGCAACATCGCCAGCGGTGGCGGTGAATGCCGCGCGGTCATATACGAACACGCCATCAACTGAGTCAACCACACGAGATCCGGTGAAGGATGCGCTGCCGCCTAGACTGACCTTACCCAGAGTCAGAGTTTGAGCAGCAGTGAACGAGTTATTCGCAGCGTTACCACGAACATTGTCCAGAGTGAGGAATCCAGGAGCAGTCACTGTCATACCGTCGATAGCAGATCCTGAGAAGTTAGCGGTGACAGGACCAGAGTCAAATGCCACGCTGACATTCTTTCCATTAGCAGTAACAGTTGGGATAGCAACTGCACCTACACTGATGTTACCGCTGACGGTATCGAGATTCAGCGTCTTGCCGAGAACTCGTGAGCCTGCTGCATTACCGATGTTACCAGAGGTAGACGCAACCGAGATATTTCCGTTGGTTCCAACGATACCAACCGGCACACCTAGATTGGTGTTACCTGTAGGATTGGTGATGGAAAGGTTACCAGAAATCCAGGTTGTGAAGGCAGGAGCACCGATGTCTACAGCGCCGTCGGCCTTGAGCGTCATATCTCCACCAGTAAGAACTCCACCGATAGTGATATCCTTGGCGAGGATTGTGATGTTAGATGTTGCGATGATTGCACCATTTTGAGCAACGACATTGCCAGAAGCAGTGCGCTGGCCGCCTACTTCTGAAGGAATGACGCCATCAGCTGCGTACTTGAACTGTGCGGCGAATGGATTGTCCACTGCGCTGGCCACAAATGCATTTGTGTCGATGCGAGCTGTGCCGCCGATCACAATGCCATTTGGATTCAGTACGTAAACCTTGCCGTTGGATTCAAGTGTACCATTGATCGTGGTCTGGTTGAGTCCGCTGACGATATTCAGCACAGAGGCCGAAGATCCTGGCAGGTTGTACTTGATGGTGTCAGCAACTGCGATCTGGTCAGTGCCAGATCCGAAGTTGTTCCAGTTCAGAATTGCGCGGTCTGGCGCATTGAACGTCAACGTCGATCCCAATTGGTCGAACGTCACTCCAGTGCTTGTCTGGAGGTTAGTAGCACCAGTGCTTGGAAGCGCTGCTGCTGAAGCTGCAAAAAAGAAGAAAAGAATGCTGATAAGCAATCCGTTCTTCAGGTTGTTTTGGTTATGTGTGTTATTACGCATAGGGAAACTATTTATTGTCGTAAAGTAAGGTCTTTGTGAACTTTCATAGCCTCGTATATCTAGCAACCGCGGTTGCTTGCACCGCCAGCAGGTTTGCGACTGGCGCGAGGTTCAGACCATCAGAAAGCTTCCCATAGTTAACTATAGGCGCAGTATCTGCTACTTTTCTTAGACCACTGCTCATCGATGTTGTCCTGGGCTCTGCTAGGCATTACTGCCACCGGATGAGACCATTCTAGATAACAGCGGGTCTTAACATCCGGGCTTCGACATACCATCCGTCGCAATTAGCCACTCGGTGTCATAGCTGTCCTGCTATTCTGACATTGCTGGCTTCGATGAATACGACCACTAACGGCGCGTTCGCCGATTGGATTGTGGTCTAAGAAAATTGGGTGCAGAGAAGGGAATCGAACCCCTGACCTCTTGGTTATGAGCCAAGCGAGCTGCCACTGCTCCACACTGCAATAAATTGAAAAGAACAAAAAAGAGGCGCCACGCTGGCGGATATCTTTAACCGCAACGAGATTTATTTATCTATCAGCAAGATATGTGCTGAAAGATCTTTGTCCTCGTGTTTATTCACACAGCGCGTTTGCTTTAATCCGGGATCCGGCGGAACTGTGGCGTGGCAAGTCGCAGATGCACTTTGCGCTACGCACTGATGCATCTGCCGCACTAGGCCTATACTTCTGTTTAGACTCGCCTAGTCGAGTATGATGAAAGAGTACCCTCTCGCAGTAGCGTTGTCGTGTAGTGCCAGCCGATGTCTATTTCATCATTACCAGCATTTATTCCCTACCGAACATCCGTGCAGACAATAGATTAGTGAATGCTGCTAAGGGAGAGGGTTTCAAGGAGATCAAGCCTCGAAAGTAAAAATTGGGAGGACTAATGATTACCTCCATCCGGGGAACTTGCCTTCAGTTATTCAGTCAGATGGTGCCGTCGCACCGTAACGAGTCGCCATATCATTATGGTTCATGCTTACAACCCGTACCTCTGGTAGCTTCGGTTGGCCAACCTAGGCCTCAGCGTAGTACCTTACTTACTTACAAGTCCCGGAACTAACTGCAGTTCTTCACTGCGGTTATACGTTAACCCTAAGGAAAAGGTTTATTCCGTCACAAAAGTGTAAAATGTCAATCGAACAGCATAGATCATACATTGATTCTTGCGTCTGTAAACAAAAAAATGGAATTTTTTGGATAAATAGCTCAAATGCTATTCAGCGGCTACATCATCCGACTTGCGAGCGATGGCTCAATCTTCTTCGACGACGAAATTAGCCCAGAGTTGTTGCGCGTTGAAAACGGCGACAAGTTTGAAGTAATTCTTGTTGAAGGAGTGGTTTGCCTTCACAAGCTACCAAAACAATAAAGTGGTGGACCTGACGGGAGTCGAACCCGTGTGTTCAGTGCTTTTCCGATCGTTTTCTACAAGCTTAGATAGCTTTAATCATGTCACGCGCTGTCGCTATCAACTCGCCTGACGTAATGGCTAGAGTATACTGATTCTTCTACCGAGCCACAATTCTTGAAGATCAGTCTCGCTTGATGACGACCGTCGACTCAGCGAGAATCGGATGACGTATCGGTCACAGTTTCTTAGGCTGCGAGCTGAAGCTCTTCAGTACGAGTACCGAAGATAGCCTCGATGACATTTGAGATGCCGTTTGTGTTTTTGCTGATGTTGAATGGTCCAGCAACCATGCTTGCTTACAATAAGTCTGTCACTGAATAGAATCCAGAACAGGCCCAGTAAAATGGTAGGAGGGGCGAGATTTGAACTCGCATAAAAGAGCTTATGAAACTCCTGTCTTACCAATCGATCCACCCTCCTGTAAAATGGCGCCCTCGGCGAGACTCGAACTCGCGACCAACGGTTTAGAAAACCGTTGCTCTATCCAGCTGAGCTACGAGGACCGATGAATTTCAAACTTGCACTTCTTGCCAAGTTCTGAGTTAAAAATCTTATCCCAGTTAACTCTCCACCGTTTCCAATTGTCATCCCAATGGATTCCTTCTGGAATCTTCGTATGACTGTCTGATGCAATTGATTCGGTGTAAAGTGAGTCGAAACCCCACATATGGATTTCGGTATAGCCTTTTTTGAGCAGGTACTGCACGCCATGATGACCAGTAGACTCGCCGTTTTGAATCTCGGCAGAGATTGTATCAAGTACTTCTGGCCTGGGATTGCAACGACGAGCAATACTTGCCAACGATTGAGAAATAATGATTGGAAAATTGAGTCGCAGATTATTGTTCTGCATATGAACCAGAACCACCTTGTCCATGATGAACGTCGCTGTCAGATTGCGATCAGCATCTGCAAGATTGCACCCGTAGATATCACCCACGGGAAATCCTCGAAAATTTACTTTTGATGGACCGTTACCAAGAATATGAGCAATCATAGAAATTGGAGCGGCAGACAGGATTCGAACCTGCGACAACCAGCTTGGAAGGATGGCGCTCTACCAACTGAGCTACTACCGCTTACTGAATAATTTATCTATGCAGATTTCAATTTTTACAATTTTTTTACAATGGTCTAAGTATAGATAATTTATGATGAAAAAAATATTTTTACTTGGCTTAGTATTAGTAGGCTTGAGTGCATTAGTGCTTTCTCAAACTACGTCAAATACAGAACCTGTAGTAACTGAACGAACAGTTACTCTAAATTCAAGAGTTGTCCTTACTGCCAGTGCAGAAGGTACAACACCAATGACGTTCAATTGGTATAAGAATAATGTCTGGGTTGGAATCTCTGATAACCTAACATTTGATCGAATTCAAGCTTCAGATGCTGGAACTTATAAAGTTGTAGCAAATAATTCGGCAGGCACGGCAGAAAGCTCGCCTCTTACAATTACTGTATTTGTTCCAGTTGCGCCAAATAAGGTAAGAATTACTATTACTGTTGTGCCAAGTTAATGGTGGTCCCGGAGGGACTTGAACCCACAACCAAAGGATTATGAGTCCTCTGCTCTAACCGTTGAGCTACGAGACCAATCTGTGGAATAGAACTAAAAATCCTACTCCAATACCTGCTGTCAGTGTAACAGCTACAATCAAAAATAGTGAGATTGCAGTTGGAATTAGCACAGACAAAAACAAAAACTGTACAAGTTTAGTTATTATCTGACCGGCCATACATGAAGTGTTCCGCGGTGATCGATGTAGCCGATATAGTCTTTGCTACGATACGGAATTACTTCGCGATGAAACGAAGGCCAGGGCACACACAGCTCGTAGTATTTAACCCGTGGAATATGATGCCGAGGTGCATGAACACAACCACTTAAAGTGGCAGCTAAAAGTAAAATTAGTAATGTTTTCATTTTACCAGTGATGGATGACATTGACTATCAGGAAAATATCCGCAATGACAGCCAGAATAACTAACAGTATCTGTGATAGGTTTTCAGGTTTTTTCATAAGTAAAATGGTGGTCCTGACTGGATTTGAACCAGTGACCCACGCCTTATCAAGACGTTGCTCTGCCAACTGAGCTACAAGACCGTGGCTGGCCCACAGGGACTCGAACCCCAACTAGCTGAGTCAAAGTCAGCTGTGCTAACCATTACACAATGGGCCATCTAAGTGGTCGGCGCGGAGGGATTCGAACCCCCGACGGCTTGCTCCCAAAGCAAGTGCACTACCAGGCTGTGCTACGCGCCGATGAAATGATTTATAGTTTGGCTGCCCAGGTAGGGATCGAACCTACGACCAAGTGATTAACAGTCACCTGCTCTGCCGCTGAGCTACTAGGCAAAAATTGGTACCACCACGGGGAATCGAACCCCGATTAGCGAGATGAAAACCCGCTGTCCTAACCGTTAGACGATGGCGGCAAAATGGCGGGATGGACGGGACTCGAACCCGCGACCTTCTGCGTGACAGGCAGACGCTCTAACCAGCTGAGCTACCACCCCACTAAAATGGGACGGACGGCCGGAATCGAACCGACTTAAGGCAGTTTTGGAGACTGCTGCACAACCACTATACCACGTCCGTGTGAAAATTGGTGCCGGCATTTTCGGTATCAGTACACTCTAGTCTGATTTGAACCAGTCTCGCGATTGACCGTGCCGGCATAAAATGAATTCCAGTAGGGCAATCTTCCACTGCTGCTATTGGGTTGCCTCCCAGGCAAGACTTACGTGTGTTAGTTCTTACTGGAAATTGGAGCCTGCAGTTTTTATGGACTCTCGAGGTAATGCTCCTCGTTATGCGCGCTCTAAACAGAGCCCCTGCAGGCATAAATTGGTGGACCATAACGGGGTCGAACCGTTCACCTCCTGAATGCAAATCAGACGCTCTGCCAAATGAGCTAATGGCCCTAAAAATTACCAGTGGCGATGATGGCGCCATGGACCCGGACGATAATGCCCGCGGCCGATACCAACACCAATGCTCCACTGTACTGTGGGGCCGTGATAAGAAGGAACAACGTAATAAGTTTTAGTCGTTGGCTGTTCTCCTTCAACTTGAGTTGTTACCGTGACTTTCTTTGCCGGAACAACTGGTGCTGGTGCGCTGACGCATCCAGAAAGAAAAATTAATGGAATGAGTAGTAATGCTTTCATCGTGTTATTATTTATTTGGTGCACTAGACAGGACTTGAACCTGTACGCCTTGCGGCAATGGCTTCTAAGACCATCGTGTCTGCCATTCCACCACTAGTGCAAATAGCCTGCTGGATTCATCTACCCCAGCTCTGTGGTTCACCCTCAAGTGGAGGCTAAAAAAGAAGAGAGTGTTTGGTCATGCGTGGTCACTTTGGACGTGTTGCCTCCGGAACCTACCGCGATACTCCGATAGCAGTACCCTTTACTCTCTGTAAATTGGATGAGCAAAGAGTGATAGGCTTACACTCTGTCCTTGGCGCCGAGTGCTCTAGAAGCACACCGTAGGTTCAGCATTGCTTTGCTCAAATTGGCGGAAGAGGTAGGATTTGAACCCACGGTGACATTACTGCCACGTCTGATTTCAAGTCAGGTGCCTTAAACCACTCAGCCACTCTTCCGTATAAAATTGCGACGGTTTTATCTG
>Ga0255094_1001254_pt1 | contig 11170 bp, 6 predicted proteins | sample Colum_Law_RepB_8_2_FD_188434 | JGI IMG/M metagenome (GOLD analysis project Ga0255094, IMG submission 188434) | Freshwater microbial communities from Columbia River, Oregon, United States - Colum_Law_RepB_8d | ecosystem: Environmental > Aquatic > Freshwater > River | place: USA: Oregon | collected...
GGTCGTGGAGACCTCGAATCGCAGGCGATAGGTGGTGGATTGACCGGGCTGCAGTGTCTGCAACCGCCCCTGTTCGCGTTCGATCTGGCGAGGATTCGGGAAGGTGCTGCCGGGTTCCAGCCCTGTGACGTACCCATCCTGAAGGGCTCCGGTGTTCTTCCACAGCGTAAACCATGGCAGCGTGGACGTGTGGAAGTGTACGGCGAAGGCTTTTTCTGAATCCGGATCGGCCAGCACGCTGCTGCCCCAGCCTGCGGCATCGGCGGCCGGTTCCGCGAAGTACACCTGCTCGGCAAATCCCGGTTGCGGGCCTTCGTAGAGGTTCCACATGCTGATGCCTGCGGCGGCGCGAGCATTTCTGGGGGCCAGTTCGCGGACGGCTGTGTGCAGCACTGATCCCGCATTCAGAAAGGGCTCGCCAATGTTGCAGTGATACAGAATCTCGGATTCAGCCGGCGTCGCGGCCAGATTGGTAACTGTATCGATGATCTCGAATTCCCCTGAGTTCAGCCGGGTTCGCAGCGTCGATTCCAGCCGCAGCCAGCCACCGAACAGGCAGCCTTCGTCGACGACTCCGGTGACTGACAACCAGTCTTCCTGCAGTTCGGCCGTCACCTTGTGGGCTGCCAGATTGGCGATGCGGCCGTGCAGCGTCAGGAAGGGTTCGGCTGTGACGTTGCCGGCGGCATCCGTGATGCGGTCCTTCCCGGGGGCTCCGTGCCACCCCAGACCGCAGCGGACAATCAGCTCGTTGAAACCGTCCACCCAGCCAATGCCACCCAGCCGCATGGGATCGACCCAGTTGGGATGGACTGGTCGCTGCACCGGGGAATTCCACTGCACGGGTACGCCGTCAATCTCGCCTTTCCAGACACCCATCCCGCGGGTCGGGAGCAGTCTGAGCTGCAGTCGACCGTTATTGATTGTCACCACATCAACCCCATCCGACATTCCGCCGTGCAGTCGAGTCATCCCGATCGACGCAGCCCCGGCGGCCGCCGAAATATGGTTCTGAGTTTCATGGATGCCGTGGTCAACGTCGATCAGCTGCAGTTTCATGAGCAACCTGCGAGGGATTCTGAGTGTGGTGAACGGAGGATTTCACGCAATATATTTTGCGGTTGGCGGGCTGGCCAGTGATGAACTGTGTTGCGCGAAAGCCGGCATCGGTGTGGTGCACATGAAGATGCGAGGGTGGCGAGAGTCGCCGGGTGTTGTTTTCAAACGCCCTACTTTGGCGGGCGGATGTGGGCAAATCGCCTGTTGAACGACGCGGCGTCGCGACTGCTGGTGGCCCACAGGAACAACTTGCCCGCTTCGTCAGCTCGCACGTCAAAACTCAGCTCGAACTTGTCCGCCAGGCCTCGCAGGATGGCAAACGGTGACAGTTTGCCCGATCGCGAATACACCAGGTCCTCCAGCGGCTGACAATCCCGCTGAATCGACTGACTTGAGACTACCAGCGGAAGTTCCAGTTTGTCGGCCACGGCCTGAGCAATGCTGGCGACATCCGCGTCCTCCACATCGAACGGTATCGACTTCAGCCATGCCGGAACAACATCAGCCGTGGATTCGGCGGTCTTCCAGCCTGTGGGCCACAGATTTGAGCCTTCGTCACCCGGCACAATCTCGACCGAGTATCGATCGTCTCGACCAGGGATGGGGCGATAGCCCATCCCGTACTGGGCCAGCACCAGCGCCAGTGCCGTACCCTTCGTCAGCCCACTCACATTCAATGACTCGGGCGCTGACGACGGGCGCGGCTGCAGCGATGCCTGAAATGCCGCTTCTGCAAACACCACTGTCAGACTTCGAGGCAGTTCCAGACTGCTGACTGCTGCCGCTGCACTGCCCAGTGCCACTTCACCCTGCACCGGTTCACTGACCAGTTTCACGAAACTCTGAAACTGCTCCTCAGTCAGACCCCAGCGCGGATTCCCTGCAGGGGCTCCGCCGGGTCCGTGGGTCTGCAGATCTTCCAGGAATCGGCCCAGCTCTTTGATGTCGGCCACTGCGTAAGTTTTGGTGCCCAGTGTCAGTGCACCTTCCTTTGTCAGACCACCAACCACCAGCAGCACATCGCGACCATCCTTCAACTGCTGCTCAATCCGCATCTTCTCACCGGCTACCGGCTCGCGAAATCGCGGCGCGTAACCCAGCTCCTGCAGTTCCCGTCCCCACTCCTGCGCCCGCACGCGGTAAATCGGTGAGGGTTGAATCAGGACCTCCAGCACCAGAGACCGTTTGAGACGGCTGGCTTTTGTGCCGCTGCTCTGGGCGGAAGCTGAGCCAGTGGGCAGCAGTGCGGCGAGCATGACAATCGCGAGCAGACTGCGGCGAGACCTGTGGGGTATCTTCAAGGTTGATGCTGGCAGCATGGCGGAGGCTCCTGAACCGCGAGAAATCGTTCGCAGTGCGGTCGGCGAACGCTGGGGTATCTGAGCACAACAGCCTGCGGCGGGGCAAGAGCAGGTCGGGGATCGTGCGGCTGACGTGTCGTGGTGCCGGCCGCCGGCAGCATCGGGCGGCGGGCAGCATCCAGTTAACGGCTGTTTTCGAATTCGTCGTAGCGGCAGACATAGTCGGGCTGCCTCGCCCGTTCTCGTTCTTCGTGAAAAGCGGCCAGAACCGCCTTTTCAATCCGGTCCCGGCAGTCAGCGTTGATCGGATGGGCAATATCTGCAAACTGGCGCGTACGGATACCCTGGCCGACGACATTGGCGGGGGGCACTGGGTGCGTCACCTGCCGTCCGCAGTTCGAGCAGTAGCGGGCTCGAACCTCATTCTTAAACCCACAACTGGTGCATTTTTCGGTGATTTTGCGACTGGGCATGGCCACGAAGAACCCGCGTGGCCCTTCAATGATCTTCAAATCACGCACGACGAATTCGTCGTCTATTGTGATCAGGCAAAATGCCCGCAGTCGGTCTTCCAGGTCTGAGACGAGTTTGATGCGAACTTCAGTGATGTTCACGGCGTGGTGCAGTTCTGTGATGAAACAGCGGTCCCGGACAGCGGAAATCGGCGAACCAAGTCCGCTGGGCACTGCGGTCCGAGTGAAAAGTTATTCAGGGGAATCCCATCGGCACTACCTATAGTCGTTTTCAGCGGCGAAAACGCGACGCGCTAAGTACAGAAAAATTGTTCCGGTGCGGGTAAGTATGTATTGGTGGTGTACATTGATTCATATTTATTTGCCTCTGGATTGGTACTGAATCGCCCGTTTTCATCTGAAAACTGGCGATTGTCCGTGTCCTGCTGGCAAGTGGTCAGTCGTGCTGCCCGGTTTTGTAGCGTTTTGTGTATGTGCTCCTCAACCGGCCAAAGTTGCCGCCAGGTGGCGTTTTCGGGCATTTTGGCGCGGCAGGACTTCAGCGATCCCTCAGTTTTTCAGCCTGACGGGTTTGACGTTGATTGTCCGGGAAATTATCCTTAGTTTCAGCGGACGCTGCAGGATGCGTCTGAATTTCACGCGCGCGATCTGGAGCAAGCTCGATGGGCCGTCCCGTTACCCTTTTCACTGGTCAATGGGCGGACCTGCCGCTGGAAACGCTCTGCAAGAAGGCTCGTGATTTCGGCTACGACGGACTCGAGCTGGCCTGCTGGGGGGATCACTTTGAGGTCGACAAGGCTCTGCACGACGACAGCTACTGTGCCCGCAAGCGAGAGTTGCTGGAAAAGCATGATCTGAAACTGTTTGCGATCTCCAACCATCTGGTTGGTCAGGCTGTACTGGACAACATTGACAGTCGTCACAAGTCGATTCTGCCTCCGTCTGTGTGGGGTGATGGTGATCCTGCCGGCGTAAATGCTCGTGCTGCCGAGGAGATGAAGAACACCGCCCGTGCGGCTCGCAAATTGGGCGTTGGTGTTGTCAACGGTTTCACGGGTTCTTCGATCTGGCATCTGATTTACGATTTCCCACCGACTCCGAAGTCGATGTACGATGCTGGTTTTCAGTTGTTGGCGGATCGGTGGAATCCGATTCTGGATGTGTTTCAGGACTGCGGAGTGAAGTTCGCGCTGGAAGTGCATCCGACAGAGATCGCCTTTGACATTTACTCTGCGGAGCGAGCATTGCAGGTGCTGGATCGTCGTGAAGAGTTCGGGTTCAATTTTGACCCCAGCCATTTGATCTGGCAGGGTGTGGATCCCGTTGAATTCATCCGCTATTTCCCCGACCGCATTTATCATGTTCACATGAAAGATGCATCGGTCACCCTGAACGGTCGCACGGGAATTCTGGCCAGCCATGTTTCCTTCGGTGATGCTCGTCGTGGCTGGGACTTCCGCAGTGTGGGGCGCGGTGGCGTTCGTTTTGAAGAAATCATTCGGGCTCTGAACGCCGTCAAGTACACGGGTCCTTTGTCCGTGGAGTGGGAGGACAGTGGGATGGATCGCGAGCAAGGTGCTGCAGAAGCGGCGCAGTACTGCAGAAACATCGATTTTACTCCGTCCAGCCGAGCCTTTGACGCAGCCTTCAGCGACTGACGTGTTCCACGCAGTTTTGCGAGGTGAACTCAGTGACCCGCGTCAGCGGGTCTTTTTTTTTGGATCAACGCAAAATCCCGCGCGCAACTGCAGATTGCGTTGCCATAGGTGTTGACGAAACAGGCTGCTGAATCCCTCGGATCGTCTGGAGCTTCCCCATTTGGGAGGGCGAAGCTCCTGCTGAGCCGAACGCCTGTGAGGTCGCTGGATCTGGCGTATGGTCGGGAGTTTTCCCCTTTGGGAATGGGATCGCACGGCTCGGCAGGAGCCTCGCCCTCCCGAGGGGAATCGCGGTGACCTTCTGCAGGACAACACCCGTTGGCTTCCGCCAGCGGCGTGTCATGGGATGTCTCTACAATTGGTGCTTTTCTTGTCGTTCGTCGTTAAACTGCCGGACACCGCACACTTCAGTTTTTGGTGAACGCTTTTTTGCGAGTCACCAACTCAGTCGCGCTGGGCGAATGCGGGCTGCTGTGTTTTTTGACCGTGGTTTTGCCGTCGATGGTTCTGTTGTCGGAACGCCGTTATAACCCGTGGTTGTGCCTGTTTCTGTCCCCAACGGCTGATCCACCTCATGCTGCTTCCTGTAGACACCGTTCTGCCCGAATTGATCGACAAGCTGAGGCAGACAAACTGCCTTGTCCTGAAGGCACCTGCCGGTGCCGGCAAGACGACTCGAGTGCCCCCGGCTCTGCTGGATGCGGGACTGGCAGATTCCGGTCAGATTATCATGCTGGAACCGCGTCGCCTCGCGGCTCGTACCGCAGCGGCTCGCATGGCCTTCGAACGCGGTCAATCCGTCGGTCAGCAGTTTGGTTTCCGCGTGCGTTTCGAGGAAGCGGTCTCACGAGATACGAGGGTGCTGGCTGTCACTGAAGGGGTGTTGTTGCGGCGTCTGCAGGATGACCCATTTCTGGACGACGTGTCCGTTGTGGTGTTTGATGAATTCCATGAACGTCGGCTGGACAGCGATCTGGCGTTGGCCATGGTGCGTCGAGTGCAGCAGACGGTGCGTCCAGACCTGCGAATTGTGGTCATGTCGGCAACTCTGGACCCTGAACCCATCGCGCACTGGCTGGGAGATTGTCCGATCATTCGCAGTGAAGGTCGGCTGTTTCCAGTCAGGATTTCGTGGTTCAATCCGCAGCAGCGGCTGGCGATCCCGGATCTGGCGGCAGCCGGCATAGAACGCGTGCTGCAGTCCCCGCAGGCGGGAGGGAGTGATGCTGCCGACGGCGACATTCTGGTCTTTCTGCCGGGTGTGGGCGAAATTCATCGGACGGCCAGTCTGCTGGAAAGGTTGGCTGCCAGTCGCAGTCTGGCGGTGCTGCCGCTGTTTGGTGAAATGACATCGGAAGAGCAGGATCGAGTGCTGGGGCCGTGCGATCGTCGTCGCGTGATTCTGGCCACCAACGTAGCGGAGACATCAATCACGATTGACGGTGTCACGGCCGTTGTGGACACCGGGTATGCTCGGCAGATGCTGTTTGATGCGGATTCGGGTCTGGACCGACTGGAGCTGGTGCCGATTTCGCAGGCTTCCGCCGATCAGCGGGCTGGTCGAGCCGGCCGGACGGCTCCGGGAATCTGTCTGCGTTTGTGGGACGAGTCGTCACATCGTCGGCGACCTGTCTGGGATGTGGCCGAGCTGCAGCGGGTTGATCTGTCATCTGCCGTGCTGCGTCTGATTGCCTGGGGTGAGGCTGATCCGCAGGCGTTTCCCTGGTTCGAAGCTCCGCCACAATCCTCACTGCAGCATGCCGTAGCCCTGCTGGAGCTGCTGGGGGCCGTGCAGTCCGGCGTGGCGACGGACATCGGGCAGCGGATGGTTCGTTTCCCCACCGCGCCCCGACTGGCTCGCATGCTGATTGAAGCGGCCGCAGCGGGAGTGGGTGAGCGCGCCTGTCTGCTGGCTGCAATGCTGTCAGAGCGCGATCCGTTTCTGCGACCGCGGCCGGGTTCGGGGAATGCGGGCGGTCGCGTTTCGGCCGGCCGCACGACTCTGATCCGTCAGTCGCGTTCGGATGTGCTCGATCGTCTGCACGCTCTGGAAGACTGGTTTACCGAGGGGCGCGGTGAGACGCCGTGGGGAGAAATCAATCGTTCGGCCTCCCGGACGATCGCGGCAGCGGCCAAACAACTGGCTCGAGTGCTCAGAGAAGCACGCGGGGGGATGCCGGATCGCGGTGCGGTTCCCGCCGATGAAGCGTCAGCGGATGAGGCGTTGTTGCGGGCCCTGGTGGCGGGGTTTCCGGACCGCGTGGCTCGGCGGCGCGATGCCGGTGGCGACAAGGCTCTGATGGTGGGTGGTCGGGGCGTGCGTCTGGGGCCGCGTTCGGCCGTGCGACAGGCGCCGCTGTTTCTCTGCGTGGACATTGACGGAGCGGGCATTGATGCGGAGGTCAGGCAGGCATCTGAGGTGCTGCGGGAGTGGCTGCCGGCGGCGGGTCTGAGAGATTCTGATGAGCTGTTCTTTCATCCCTCGCAGAAGCAGGTGGTGGCCAGACGCAGACTGTGTTTTGCTGATCTTGTGCTGGAAGAAACACCGGCGGCAATTCGGGATTCTGCAGCCGCCTCAAACTGTCTGTATGCGGCTGCCGTGGGCCAGTGGGCTCAGGTCCTGCCGCCGGAGGATGATCCATTTCACGGCTTTGTGCAGCGAATGCGGTGTCTGAAAGTGTGGATGCCGGAATTGTCTTTACCGGACTGCGGCGAGCAACTGCTGCGTGAACTTCTGCAGGAGCTGTGTGCTGGGCGTCGTTCATTCAGTGAACTGAAAGCGGCTCCGTGGCTGAGTGCATTGCAGGGGCGTCTTGAGTATTCGCTGGTGCAGACAATTGAGCGGGAAGCACCCGAAAAACTGCAGGTGCCCAGCGGCAGTCGGATTCGGCTGGAGTATGCGGAAGGGCGACCTCCGGTGCTGGCCGTGCGTATTCAAGAAGTCTTTGGATTGACGGCAACACCGCGGATTGCGGCCGGGCGTACTTCGGTGCTGCTGCACCTGTTGGCGCCGAATTATCGCCCACAGCAGATTACTGATGATCTTGCAAGTTTCTGGGCCAACACGTATGGGGATGTGAAGAAGGAGTTGAAACGTCGCTACCCGAAACACGCATGGCCTGACGACCCGCTGACTGCAGCGGCTGTCAAAAAGGGTTGAGCAGTCGGCTGCCGTCAGATTCCGCAGTCGCCCGGCGTCAACAGCGCCCAGCGACCTGTTTCTGAGATCACCGCAATTCACCAAGACGCACGGCCATCTTCAAATGCACCGCGATATTGGACTTTTCCTTCACAACCTGTTTGGCGATTGCTTCAAAAGCCAGATCGACGGCTTCGACGACGGTGGTGGCGAACAGGGGCAGCACCGTCTTACCCGAGAAATCCTCGGTTTTTCCGGATTTGTTATCCGCTTTGAAAGCCCCGGTCGTGACTTCCCGCACCTTGTATTCGGCGATGAACGGAACATCTTTCTTCCATTCCACGCGATAGACACTTTCGCCGATTTTGAAACGCGGAATATTGGACTTGGCGGCCATGATTTCAGATCTCCGTAGATAAAGGCCGCTGCTTTTCCGGGGCAGCGATGCCCTGCGATGTGCGAACAATCCTGAATTCTGAAGAATTCTGCAAGATCTGGTGGCGATTTCCCGTCGACCTGACGGTCAAAATCTCTGCCAGCCCCCAGAGTTTTCCGCTGGGCGAAGACTGGAAGTTTCGTTTGGACAGTCGCTTGCGGAGGACTGATGCCGGGAACAACAAGGTCGCCCGCGTCATTGCTGCCCGGCCCCATTCTCCCAGCCTGGTTGTGTTGCGTCCCTCCGGGAGCCTCGCCGTTTGGGAGGGCGAAGCTCCTGCTGAGCCGAAGAGGCTGAACGGTTGCTGAATGCCTTGTCATTACCCACGAAACCATGCGGGCCGCTGGAACGCGTGTTTTGTTGATGTTCTGCCTGCGGCTGCGACTCAGGCCTGAAGGGCCGTTTTTGAGGCGTGTGTGGTTTTCGCGTTTGTGCACGGGGTCTCCACGTGCTTACGCACCTGGCTCTGCTGAGATCGGCTCTTCAGGCCTGGTGTGGGCATCGGGGGTCAGGTGCGGGTTTCGGGGCGTGGTGTGACCCTGAGGGCCTCGTTTTGTTTGTGCGACTTGCCTGCGTTTGCGATTCAGGCCTGAAGGGCCGATTTTCGGTAGCCCAGGGCGCAGCCCTGGGTGACCGGGGCCCCCAAAAAATTGGTTTTTAGGCCTGAAGGGCCGATTTCAAGGCGATTGTGGTTGCGCGGTCATGCACGGCGTTCCAGGTGCTTACGCACGCGGCTCTGCTGAAACCGGCCCTTCAGGCGTGGTGGGTGTTTTGGGGGCCTCATTCATACACAACTTCACCGCGGGCAACGCCCGAGGGACCTGGGTCAGAGCTCCCGAAGCTGTTCCTGAATTCACAGCCAACACATTCGCCGATCATCATAGGCGGATCAGAGCGGCTTCTCTTTGCCAGCCGAAAACGATGAATTCCCTGCGAGGCAGCAGCGGAAATCCATCGACAACACCCCAGTTCGCGGTTAACGACAATCGCTGAATGCTGCGGCTCGGCAGGAGCCTCGTTGTTTGGGAGGGCGAAGCTCCTGCTGAGCCGAAGAGCCTGAACGGTTGCTGGATCCTGCGGCTCGGCAGGAGCCTCGCCCTCCCGAGGAAGGAAGCATCGCCCTTCATGGGAAGGAAGCCTCGCCCTCCAGGGGGAAGTCGCCGAGCACCAGTTTGGTGACACCCCTGGGACAACACCCGTTGGCCTCCGCCCACGGCTCGCCCTTCGATGCCACGACAAGTGGTGACTTTCGCGGTCAAAAGACCTCTTCACACCGCGCACTTCATTTTGCCTGGAACCTGTTTTGGGGTGGTGGCTTAACTTGCCCGGGCTGAAGCCCAGGCTACGGTTTTTGTCATCGGCGTCCCGCTTGGCCGCGTGAACCGTGGGTTTGCGCAAGGAGAATCTGAATTCCCTGACAAAGGCTCCAACGCCATCACTCGGTGACCGGGCCGACCACCGCTGTGTTACTCCTGCGGAACTCCTGAGGGCACTGCATCCTTCATCCAGCCGTCCAGCAGGGTCTGCAGTTCGGCCACCTTTCCCGGTTCATTGGCTGCCACGTTTTTCGTTTCACCGGGATCCTGACGCAGGTTGTAAAGCTGCAGGGCATTTTCCGTGGTGCTCGATTTGGCCTTGTTTTTGGCTTTGCCCTTCCCTGCATTCTTTGCGGGGTTGGTGGTTTCTCCTGCTGCACTTGTGCCGTCTTCGCTGGCCGGCCCGGCCAGTCGCAGCAGTTTCCAGTCGCCCGCTCGCACTGCAGCTCGTACCGGTGACTGCACCAGCAGCAGGGAGTCGTGGGGGGATGGTTTGCCGGCAGTCAGCATGGGCAGCAGACTGCGACCGTCCAGCGGCAGTGGCTGATCCGATGAACCGCCCGCGACCTCCACGAATGTGGGAAACCAGTCGATGACATGCACGGGTTCTTCGGTTCTGCCGCCGGCCGGGATTCTGCGTGGCCAGCAGGCAAAGGCGGCAGAGCGGATACCACCTTCATACAGGGTTCCCTTGCCGGCGCGGAAGGGCGTGTTGCGCGTGAGGGTGTCGGGGTTGGGGCCACCGTTGTCAGCGGAGAAGACGATCAGTGTATTTTCCAGTTGTTCGGCGTCGCGGAGTGCCGTCACGATCTGACCGATTGCTGCATCGACAGCGGCCAGCATACCGGCGTATGTGCGTCGATTGCCGGTCAGATGCCGATAGGGGGAAAGGTACTTTTCGGGGACCTGCAGCGGGGCGTGAACACCGTTGAAGGGCACGTACAGGAACAGGGGTTTGGGTTGCTGACCGCTGCGGCTGCGGATCAGCCGGACGGCCTCATTCGCCAGCAGCTCGGTTGTGTAGCCTGACTCCTGCAGCGGTTGATCGTTGCGGTACCAGTCCGGTTTGCCATCGCGAATGTGGGTGAAGTAGTCGAGTGCTCCGAAGTAGTGCCCGTACTGATGATCGAAGCCGCGTGAGGTGGGGAGGTAGTCGCGCTGGAATTCGCCGAGGTGCCATTTTCCGGTGATGGCGGTTTCGTATCCGGCGTCTTTCAGGGCACTGGCGAGAGTACGTTCGGCCAGTGGCAGTCCCCAGCGTGCTCCGGGGCGTACGATCGTGTAGACCCCTGTGTGCACGGCATAGCGACCCGTCATCAGAGCCGCTCGTGTGGGCGAGCAGACGGGCTGGACGTAGTGTGCACCGAGCACCGTACCGGCTGCAGCCAGTGCATCGATTTGGGGTGTCTGGATGTCGGTACCGCCATTGAAGCCGCAGTCGGCGAACCCGAGGTCATCGACGAGGAACACGACGATATTGGGGCGTTCAGCTGCATTGATGAATGCGGTATGCAGCAGTGTGATCAGGACTGCAATCGATGCCAGGGTTCTCATGCGAGTGTTCCTGCTGTGGGGCGGCGGTGGATGGAAGGTGGAGCAAGACCGGGGATGGTATCGCGTTCAGTCTTCACTGGCGAGCCGGGCAAGCCAGTGCCCGGGTGTGCGGTCAGGCCGCGGGCATCCGCACCACGATTCCCCGAGGCGCAGGACCCCCAGTGCGCTTCCGCCCAGGGCTCGCCGCTGTGCGAGCCGATCATCCCCCTGCCCCCTGCCAACTGAAAACTGAAC
>Ga0255094_1001262_pt1 | contig 11118 bp, 8 predicted proteins | sample Colum_Law_RepB_8_2_FD_188434 | JGI IMG/M metagenome (GOLD analysis project Ga0255094, IMG submission 188434) | Freshwater microbial communities from Columbia River, Oregon, United States - Colum_Law_RepB_8d | ecosystem: Environmental > Aquatic > Freshwater > River | place: USA: Oregon | collected...
TGAGCGAGGCGATTCTTCGATTTTTTCTGGAGCGTTCGAGCTGTGGGTTGTTTCTGCATTTTGAGTTGATTCCGGATCGGCTGCCGGAATCTCTGCGTGAACTGATCGTGCAGTTTCCGGTCGGTGCACTGCAGTTTGAGATCGGGATTCAGACGTTCAATCCGGAAGTGGGCGAGTTGATCAGCCGCCGACAGGACAATGCGCTGGCAGCGGCCAATCTGCGCTGGCTGCGAGAGAACACGACGGTGCATCTGCATGCTGATCTGATTGCGGGTTTGCCGGGAGAGACGCTGCCGTCATTTGCTTCCGGGTTTGACCAGCTTTGGCGGCTGGGGCCGCACGAGATTCAGGTGGGCCTGCTGAAGCGTTTGCGTGGAACTCCGATTCTGCGTCACGATGACACGCACCGTCTGCTCTGGAGTGCTCATGCGCCCTGGGAAATCCTGCAGACGGATTGCATGACATTTGAGGAACTGCAGCTGGTACGCCGTTTTGCCCGGTACTGGGATCTGTACGGCAACAGCGGGAATTTCCAGGAGAGTCTGCCGCTGCTGCTGGAGTGCGGGGAATCACCATTTGCACGTTTTATGGAATTCTCAGGCTGGGTCTGGGAACGTGAGCAGCGTCGCCACAACATTGCCTTGATCAGGCTGTATGAATTGTTGTTTGACTATCTGCTGATGCAGGGGCTGGATGCCGGTGCCGTGGCCCGGGTGGTGTATCGGGATTATGTGCGAGGCGGGCGTCGGGATAAACCGGCGTTTCTGCGGGCCTGGGAGTTACCGGCGGCGGATGTGCTGCAGAGGTCTGCTGGCAGTGATGCTGTGAGCGGTGAGGCTGTGGGACCAGCGCGTCAGCGGCGTCATCGGGGCCATCAGGGCTGAGCCGGCAGCAGTTGCAGGGACTGATCAACGGCACCGTGCATTGGGCCGTCTATGATGTCCGCGCAGGGGTGTTCGGCGTCGGTGCGGTCGCAGTTGAACAGGATCGCCCAGCAGCAGTCGTCCCAGCGACGGACCAGCAGCGAGGAAGTACCGGAGAGCAGTCCGGTGTGCCAGAAATTGCATTTGCGAACCTCGGCAATGCCGCGAACGTTCCATCCGAGGCCGTACCAGGTCGGGGCCGTGGTCTGTTCCGGCAGAGCGGGGCGTTGCAGCATCAGGTTGAGGGACTTTTCCTGCAAAAGGCTGTGTTCGGAGGCGGACATTGCTTCGGCGAATCGCACCAGGTCTCCGGCCGTCGACACCCAGCCTCCGTGTGCATCCATGACTTCGAGATCCCACTGGCCCCAGGGCTTTTCCACAAGTTGAGTTTCGGTTCGAGGGCGTTTGATCAGGTCAAACACGAGAGGCACGCGTCGTCGATTTCTGGTGACATACACAGCCTCCCGGTCACCTCGCTGCTCCAGTCGTGTTTTTCCAGGGCGAGTCTGTTGCATGCCGCAGGGAATCAGGATTTGCTGGCGGACAAAGTCTTCGTATGAGGTTTGTGAGACGGCCTCAATAATGCGGCCCAGCAGGCAGTAGCCGACATTGCTGTAATGAAATTCGGATCCCGGTGCGAAGTCCAGTGGCTTTTGCAGCTGGTAGCGGACAATGTCATTGACAGTCGGTGGCTGCTCCAGCCTGAGCGAAGCGGCGATGGTGACCAGCTCAAACATGGTGTCTTTGGATTGCTCGCGATTGAAGCCTGCGGTGTGCTGCAGCAGATGACGGACCTGCACATCAGCCCAGCGTGGATCAGCACTGAGGGCCTCGGCCGTGGGAAAGCCCGCGTCGTGCTGTTTCAGCAGTGGCAGAATGGGGGCGTCGAGCGAGAGTTTCCCGGCTGCTTCCAGTTGGAGGATGGCAACTGCGGTAAGTGGTTTGGAGATACTGGCGATTCTCAGTTCGTTATCGGGCTGCATGGCAGTCTGTTGATCGACACTGGCCCACCCGAAGGCTCGTTCGTAAAACACTTTGCCATCGCGTGACACTGCAACCGTTGCTCCGGGTACCTGTTCGTTCTGCAGAAATTCGCGAAACAATTTGTTGAGCGGTTCCAGCGCAGCGCCCGTGGTGCCGGACTCGGGCAGATTTCCGGCCGGCAACTGCAGTTCAACTTTGGCTTCGGAATCCTGAGTCCAGAGTCCCAGATGCAGTTTGCGCGGACGCATGGTCAGGATCTGGCTGGCTTTGAGAACAAAGCCGTCTGCCGAGTAATTCTTCTGCTTCTTTGCGAATTCGTCAGCGGTGAGGTTGGCATGGACAAACCACGCCAGTTCCGCAGTGTTGGGCTCTGCAGTGGCGTCGAAGACCTGGGCGCCGCGATAAACGCGTGTGGACAGTCTGGAGATCCACAGGCCGCGTCCGGCGAGGCTGTCGGCGAATTTACCGAATTCAGCCGGACTGGCTGATTTTAATTGCAAGGATTCAGGATCCGCAGCCGGATCGGCAGTTGAAGTTGGTGGCTGCACGGCCGCAAGTGCGATCACGGTCCCACTCATGCCGGTCAGCAGACCGATGACCAGCAGGGATCGGTAAACACGGAGTAGTCTGGGGACCATTCAAGGATCCGAAAAAGGTGGCACTGAGCAACAGAAACGGCCCCGACGATCAATCGGGGCCGCTGATGTGAACGGAATCGACTGGAGGAGCCGCTCAGGCCACTCGTTCCAGCACTTTGTCGATCAGGTTGTAGCCGCGAGCCTCTTCAGCGGACATGAAGTTGTCGCGGTCGGTATCCTCTTCAATCTTCTCGAGCGTCTGCCCGGTGTGCTTGAGCAGGATCTCGTTCATGCGGCGTTTGATTCGCAGGACTTCCTTAGCATGAATTTCCAGTTCCGTGGCTGTTCCTTCCATCCCGGCGAGGGGCTGGTGAATCATAATTCTGGCGTTGGGCAGTGCGTGACGTTTTCCGGCGGTGCCGGCAGTCAGCAACAGGGCTCCCATGCTGGCCGCCTGCCCGATGCAATACGTGGCGACATCACAGGTGATGTACTGCATTGTGTCGTAGATGGCCATCCCGGCGGTAATCGAGCCACCCGGGCTGTTGATGTAAAAGTGAATGTCCGCCTTCGGGTCATCGAACTGCAGGAAGAGCAGCTGTGCGACTATGCTGTTGGCTGAATCGTCGTTGACCTGGCTGCCGAGGATCACGATGCGATCCTTCAGCAGGCGGCTGTAGATGTCCATGGCACGCTCGTCGCGACCATTTTTTTCAATTACGTAGGGCACAAGTACCGTCATAGCATTGATCCGTCATGGGCGCCAGGGAAACAGCGTTTGGGGCTGTGAAAGCAGCCCCGTTCCGTGAGTGCACCGCTTATTTGCGGCGTTCTTTGGCCGGTCGATCGAGGATTTCGTCGACCAAACCGTAAGCTTTGGCGTCGACCGAAGTGAGGTAGTGATCGCGCTGGGTATCGCGAGCGATGCGTTCGATGGGCTGACCCGTGTGCCGGGCCAGAATCTCATTGAGCAATTCGCGGGCAGCGAGAATGTCCTTTGCCTGAATTTCGATGTCAGACACCTGACCACCCACCTGCCCATAGGGCTGATGGATCATCATCTTTGAATGTTTCAGGGCGAAACGCTTGCCCGGTGTTCCACCGGCCATCAGGATCGCCCCACCGCTGGCCGCCAGTCCCACGCAGTATGTGGCGACATCACACTCGATGAACTGCATGATGTCGTAAATGGCCAGAGTGGCAGTCACAGAGCCACCAGGAGAGTTGATGTAAAAATGGATGTCCTGATGGCGATTTTCGCTTTGCAGAAACAGCATTTTCATGATGGCCAGGTTGGCACTGCCGTCGTGGATCGGACCATCCAGAAAGATGATGCGATTGTCCAGCAGCAGGTCACCCACAGTCATCTGCCGTTGAGCAGAATATTCGCGGGCTGCCATTGGCACGTAGTCGAGACGCGGATCCTTCATTCGCCAGTTCCTGAAACTTGCCAAGAAATCAACTCACGTGGCCGCCAACAAAAAAACAGGCGCCGCATAATCCTATGCGCGCCTGTGCAATTCGGAAAGGGTTGCTCACTCAGATTCAGTCGGAGCATCATCAACGAGCGAAGACTTCATGTTGCCGCAGATCGCCGAACGCACCGACTCGGAGTTATTCCGGACAAATGGAGTGTACGGCTCGTCAACGAACTGCACTCGCTCCATGATCCAGTCGACCGTCTTGCGTTCCCGCAACTGAGCAGCCAGGTTTTCGATCAGGCCGGACTTGACCATGCGGGCGCGAAGCCGGCGGGATGACTCGCCGTTCTGCTGGGCCATCACCCACAACTCCTGTTCAATCTCGTCCCCGGTAGGTTCGATGTTTTCGCGAGTTGCGAGTTTATCGAGCACAAAGTGCTGCTTGAGAGCCGCTTTGGTGTCTTCGATTGCATTCTGCCGCATCTGGTTTTCGCGAGCCCGGATCTCCTGGGTTGTGAATCCGGCCTGCGACATTTCCAGGAACTCTCTGCGCAGAGCATTGTCGGTCTGCTGTCGGACCAGACCTTCGGGCAAATCCCAATCAGCAGAATCCGTGATTTTCTCAAGCAACTGCGTACGCAGCGCCTGCCGCTGCTGGTACTCGACCTGATTCGACATCTGCTCTTCGACCCGGCTGCGAAACTCCTGTAGTTCGCTGCAGCCCCAACCCTGAAGCCAAAGTTCGTCAATCTCGCCTGCAACCATCTGGAACACGCCCTCGACGGCGAAGTTCACCGTCACCGATTCGCCACGCATTTCCACAATCGGCGACTGACGCGAAATCGTGACAACGGCAGATCGTGTTTCATTGACCTGAACTCCGGTCATCAAAACATCGAAGTCCTCAAGCACTGCATCCTGAAAATTCAGGGTTTTGAGAAGTCGGAGTTGTTCCGAGGTGCTGCCCGGAATCTCGCCACCGCTCCACGAATACGTGATGGTGCAGGAGACCATGTCGCCGGGTTCGGCCGGGCCAGTTTTGGCGTGCGGGATCGCTCGAGAATCCAGCATGTTGGCGATGTAGTTGTCAACCTCTTCCGGTGTCACCTGGCCAGAGGGGCGTTTCAGAGTCATGGAAGTGAAGTCAGGCAGATCAAAATCGGGCCGCACTTCAACATCAAATTCATAGTGGAAATCCCCGGTATCGGGAACTTCGAGATTGGTAAGGTTCAGCCGCGGTTCTCCGAGTGGCTCGATCTTGTGTTCTTCTGAGATCTGCTCGAGACTGGCCATCAGTACTTTCTGCTTGATGTCCGCTGAGATCTCGGTGCGGAACCTGCGGAGCAGCAAGGCGTCTGGAACACGACCCGGTCGGAACCCCGGCACCTGGGCCTTGTCGCGGAGCTCGTCCAGCACCTCTTCGCGAATCTCCTGAATGTCAATCTCCGGAACGGTGACCGCGATGTGTCGCAGGCAGTTGCCCCGGTTCTCAATGTTGACCTGCAGTGCCATCCGCGGAGCAGGGGTCTCTGTCGCAGGGGCTTCTGCGGACGCAACGTCAACTGCCGACTGATCTACTTCCGAACTCATTCCTGTTCCTCGTCACGAAAACGTCGTTGTGAACCAGCCTTCCGACCGGTCACTCATGATCCAGCAATCCTACGGCGATTTGGCATAACTACCGTGCCATCGAGATCTGATGAGCGAGATTATAGCAGAGATCGGTGTGATGTGCTACTGCACCCGGACCCCTGCCTGCCACACGCACCAGCAGACAATCAATTTTCGCGGGCCAATCGACCTTCCGGACGCGTGTTACAGACCTGACGGAAAGTTGCAGGGAACAGCACGCCGCTTCGGTAAGGGAGTCTGGGAAGTACTGCTGCTGCGGAATTTCCGGACCAGTGCCGCTTCGACGCAGCCCGAAGTCAATAAAAAAAAGCGGGTGAAGGGACTCGAACCCTCGACAACCACGTTGGCAACGTGGTGCTCTACCAACTGAGCTACACCCGCAGAGCGATCGCTTGAACAGCAATCGGATTTAAATTGTAAACACTTGCCGGTTTTGAGCCAGCCTGTCTGCCGCAGGGAATGACGATTCCTTGATTTGCAAAACGTCGTTCACGTGGGCAGGCAGAATGATCGGGTGAAAACGCTGGCGACTTTGAAGAACCTGACGCTTTCTGGGTTCCGACGGGGCGGGATTATCCCGATCTGCCGGGACTCGTCAACCTCGCTCGGATGTTTTTGCATGGAGTTTTAGTTGGTTGTGTCCGGATGAGACGGATTTTCGGCGAGTCCGTGTTGCTGATCGGCGGGAATTGCGAGTCCGTTCAGGACGGTTGTGCGGAATCTGTGGAGTACTGGGGGAGGTTCCGGAAATCGGCACGTTGCCGGGCTTGCCAATTCGTTCCTTGTTCCCGCAGCCATTTGGCCGTAAAGTGCTGTGCAGAGCCGGATTGGGCTCGATTTCCCCTCGTTTTCGGGGGAAACTGGCGACAGCACCGAATTGACTCAGGTCAGTTTCTTTCTGTCACTTCCAAGACCGTTGAAAGCTGTTGTTCCATGAAACATGTTTTGTCCGCTTTGGTGATGAACCAGCCTGGGGTGTTGTCCAGAATTTCCGGTATGCTGGCCGCTCGCGCCTACAACATCGACAGTCTGGCTGTAGGTGCCACAGAGAACCCGGAATTCTCGCGGATCACTTTTGTGGTGAACGGCACAGAGAAGACTCTGGAGCAGGTCCGGAAGCAGCTGCAGAAAATTGTGACCGTGGTGAAAGTGCAGGACTTTTCCGGTCAGGATTTTGTGGAACGTGATCTGATGCTGATCAAAGTCAGCACAGAGAATGGTCGCCGCGGCGAGATTCGCGAACTGGTGGACATTTTCCGCGGTCGAATTGTCGACGTGGGTGCCAGCCACGTGATGATCGAGATCTCGGGTCGTGAGAACAAGATCGAAGCGTTCATTGAACGGATGCGTGAGTTTGGGATTCTGGAGATGGTGCGGACCGGTCGCATTGCGATGCTGCGGGACCGGACGATCACTGAGGATCTGGAGGCTGAGGAAGACTGGCAGTTGCAGCCCGGTTCGACAGAAGCCTGATTGGATCAGCAGGAGTATCAGCGATGAGTCATAGCCCCGATGAGTTGTCAGCCGCGGTTTCGGAAGCAGCCTTGCTCCAGACACGGCGTTACTTCTTTGGTCGCACCGCCACGGGTCTGGGTGGTGCGGCACTGGCGTCACTGCTGCGTACGGAGGGTTCCGGACAACTGCAGGCGGCCGCCTCCGAGACAGCTCCGGCTTTATCGGCTCTGCATCATGCTCCGACGGCTCGTCGAGTCATCTGGCTGTTCATGGCGGATGCGCCATCGCAGCTGGACCTTTACGACTACAAGCCTCAACTGGCCGATTTTTTCGACAAGGATCTGCCAGAGAGTGTGCGGAATGGTCAGCGGATCACAACGATGACTTCCGGTCAGTCACGTTTGCCGTGTGCGCCGTCTGTTTTCAAGTTCGCGCGGCATGGCGAGCAGGGTGCGTGGATCAGCGAGCTGTTGCCGAATATCGCATCGATTGTGGATGATCTGTGCATCGTGAAGACGATGAACACGGAGGCGATCAATCACGACCCGGCGATCACCTACATACAGACAGGCAGTCAGTTGCCTGGTCGTCCCAGCATGGGTGCGTGGATTTCGTATGGGCTGGGCAGTCCCAATCGCGATCTGCCGGCTTTTGTGGTGCTGCATTCGCGGATTCCCGGGGGTGCTCAGACCCAGGCCTTGTTCTCACGTTTGTGGGGCAGCGGTTTTCTGGCGACGCGGCATGCCGGGGTGGCTCTGCGATCCAGCGGTGATCCGGTGCTGTACCTGTCGAATCCGGCGGGTGTCGACAGTGGGACTCGTCGTCGCATGCTGGATGGTCTGGCAGAGCTGAATCAGAGTCGTCTGCAGTCCGTGGGTGATCCGGAAATTGTGTCGCGAATTGCCCAGTACGAGATGGCGTTTCGGATGCAGACGTCGGTGCCTGAGCTGACGGACATCTCTGATGAGCCACAGTCTGTGCTGGACATGTACGGTCCGGAGGTGAAGGAACCGGGGACGTTTGCCTACAACTGTCTGCTGGCGCGGCGGATGGCTGAGCGTGGCGTGCCATTTACGCAGGTATTTCTGCGTGGCTGGGACCATCATGGCGGGCTGCCGGGTGCCATTCGTCAGTTGGCCCCGGCGTGTGACCGCCCCAGTGCGGCGCTGGTGCGGGACCTGAAGCAGCGTGGCATGCTCGACGATACCCTTGTGATCTGGGGTGGCGAGTTTGGCCGCACCGTTTACAGCCAGGGGACTCTGACAAAGGACAACTACGGTCGCGATCACCATCCGCGGAACTACACGATGTGGATGGCGGGCGGCGGGATTCGTGGCGGTCAGGTTTACGGTGAGACCGACGATTTCAGCTACAACGTGGTGGATAAGCCGGTTCACATTCATGATCTGAATGCGACGATTCTGCATATGCTGGGAGTGAATCACGAGCGTCTGACGTATCGCTTTCAGGGGCGAGACTTCCGGCTGACGGATATTCACGGGAACGTGATGAAGGACCTGCTGCGGAGCGTCTGAGGATGTCGCGACAAGATGATCGACTGCAGGCGCAGTTGTGGCTGGATGAACCCGGTCGACTGTCCGAACTGCTGGTGCGACTGGCGGACCAGCTGGAAGCAGCGGTTGTGCCCATGCCTGCCACCAACCGCAGGTCAGAGCCTTCTGTGACGTTGTCACAGGCGACGGCGGCGTCGCTGGTGGCGATTGTGGGGACGGAGCGGGGCGGGATCAATGAATACCGGCGTCTGACGGATGCCAGTCCGCTGGATTGTCGGCTGGTGCTGGACGTGCTGGATCGTCTGCAGGCCGAGTCTGCAGATGGTCAACTGGTGCTGCCGACTGCGGTGCTGTCTGAGTTTCGCGGGAACGTGGACGAGTTCGCCCGCTGGTCTCGTTTTCAGCAGCGTCAGGAGCAGACTCTGCCGCGCAGCGAGGCTTTGAAGACATCCATTGAGTTTGTGGATGATGAGCTGCTGGTGAAGACGGACGGCGACGGCAGTCTGAAGCTTCGCGGGGCCGTCAGTATTCCGATGTTTCTGGCACTCTGGCGAGCGCCGGGGCATCGCTTGAGTGCGCAGTCCTTTCTGGATATTGACCGCAGTCTGAGTGCCTCGGGACTTGAGCGTCATTCGACGCGGCTGTGTTCGAAACTGCAGGGCGTGCTGCTGGAGGTGATTCGCAGCGGTTCGGGGTATCTGCTGCGTCGTTGTCCGCGGCAGGGCCATTGAGGTATCAGTCGGCTTCGCCTGTGGGATCCAGTTCCCGAAGTCTGCTGCGGAGAGTCGTTCGATCCATGCCCAGAATTCGAGCGGCGGCCGTGCGGTTCTGTCCGGTGCGGCTGAGGATCTCCGGCAGCAGCAGTGAATCAAGCACCCGAATGGCTCGTGCATACAGATCTTCGGGTTGTTCCAGCAGCTGCTGATCGATCCACTGACTGAGGGCGGTTGACAGGTCCGGTGTGCTGCTGCTGAGACTGTCTGTGGAAATGGTCATGCCTGAACGTGGCAGGTGTTCGGGGAGCAGTTGTCCGCCGCGACAGAGGACGACCGCATGTTCCACTGCATTCCGCAATTCACGGACGTTTCCGGTCCACGGGCGTTGCTGGAGCGCCTGCAGAAATTCGGTGCTGACCAGTTTGGGGCGGAGGTTGTCCGGGAGCTGTCCGAGGAAGGCATTGACCAGCAGTGGCAGGTCGCCGTGCCGTTGTCGCAGCGGAGGCAGGTGGATGGTGAAGGCGGTGAGTCGGTGGTAGAGGTCTTCGCGGAACTGCCCGGAAGCGATCAGTTCAGGAAGGTTACGGTGTGTGGCGGCGATGAAACGCGCGGTGGTAACTCGTTCGGAGCCGCTGCCGACGGGGCTGAACCGTCGCGATTCCAGGACTCGCAGCAGTTTCACCTGCACTGCGGGTGGAGTATCGGCGATTTCGTCGAGGAAGAGGGTGCCATCAGCGGCTGTTTCGAACAGCCCGCGGCGCTGTTCTTCAGCCCCGGTAAAGGCTCCGCGAACATGTCCGAACAGCTCACTTTCAATCAGTGTGGGATTGAGTGATGCGGGGCAGACAGGTACGAATGGGCCGCGGTTGGCACTGCTGTGTTCATGGATTGCTCGGGCGACCAGCTCTTTTCCGGTTCCGGTTTCGCCAAGAAGCAGTACGGGGAATGGTGTGGGTGCGACGAGAGCGATTTGTCGGTAGACAGCCTGCATGGCGGGGCTGGCTCCGACGATCGGGCCGGCCTGTGGTGGCAGGTCGCTGGCAGTGTGACTGGCTGTGGGTTGCGGCAGCAGGGCCTGTTGCAGCACATTCAGGAAGTTCTGCAGTTCGAACGGTTTAATGAGGTACTCGAAGGCACCCCCGGAAAACGCCCGAGCGGCAGTCGGCAGGTCACCAAAGGCGGTCATGACGATGAGTGGGACCCCGGGGCGGGCCTGTCGGAATTCGGCGAGCGCTGAGAGTCCATCCTGTCCGGGGAGTCGAACATCGAGGACGATGGCGTCGGGTGCGAAGCTGCTGAGTTTTTCGCGAGCCTGTTCAATGGACGCCGCGGTGGTGGTGACATGTCCGGCGGCGGTGGCCGCTTCGGCAAGTGCCCAGCAGAGGGCCGGTTCGTCATCGATGATCAGAATTCGGCTCATGGGGGGCATTCGGGAGTATTGACTGCGGGCAGTACAAGATCCATTTCCGTCCAGCCGCTGCTGCGGCGCCAGGCCAGTCGTCCACCGTGATCCTGAGCCACGGCTGTAACAATCGCCAGCCCCAGTCCGACGCCTTCAGGTTTTGTTGTCACAAAGGACTGCAGCATGCGAGCGGCGATCTGCGGATCCGGTCCCGGGCCGTTGTCTGCGACGCGTACGACAATCTCATGGTTTTCTGCGGTCAGAACTGACACCTGAATCTGTCCCTGATGTCCGGCTGCTTCGACGGCATTCTGCAGCAGGTTGACGATGGCCGCTCGCAGCCCATCACGCAGACCTGCGATGGTGTGTGAGGGGCAGTCGAGCCACTGCAGTTGAATATGATGATGTTCGAGAGCCGGTGACACAAGTTCCACGCAGTCTTCGAGCAGTTGTTTCAGTTCAAACTGAGTTCGGACACCATCGGTTTTGCCGC
>Ga0255094_1001263_pt1 | contig 11113 bp, 7 predicted proteins | sample Colum_Law_RepB_8_2_FD_188434 | JGI IMG/M metagenome (GOLD analysis project Ga0255094, IMG submission 188434) | Freshwater microbial communities from Columbia River, Oregon, United States - Colum_Law_RepB_8d | ecosystem: Environmental > Aquatic > Freshwater > River | place: USA: Oregon | collected...
CTCCGATTCAGGCCTGAAATGCCGTTTTCCGTTAGCCCCGGGCGCAGCCACTGTCATAACCGCATTTGCAGGGGTCATGTTTCAACAAATTGTGCCGCGCGACCGACCATCAAAGGGTCAACGGCCAGACACAACTTAGCCTCGGCCAACATCCGAGGGACTGGGATCAGAGCTCCCGAGGCTGTTCCTGAATTCACAGCCAATGCATTCGCCGATCATCATGGGCGGATCAGATTGGCTGCTCTTTGCGGGCCGAAAACCATGAATTCCCCGGCGATGTCTGGGTTTGAGCCCGGGCACCAACTTCTCGTCATCCTTGTAATCCCCAGTGTTTTTCGGGGGTTGCCGCGGAGCAGGAAAGCCGAGGCCAGGTTTTGTGGAGATTCCCGGGCTGAAGCCCAGGCTACGTATTTGGGGAGATTCCCGGGCTGAAGCCCGGGCTACGGTTTTGTGGAGTTTCCCGGGCTAAAGCCCGGGCTAGGTTTTGGGGGAGTTTCCCGGGCTGAAGCCCCGGCTAGGTTTTGGGGGAGTTTCCCGGGCTGAAGCCCAGGCTACGTTTTTGGGCAGTTTCCCGGGCTGAAGCCCAGGCTACGTTTTTGGGGAGTTTCCCGGGCTGAAGCCCAGGCTACGTTTTTGTGGAGTTTCCCGGGCTAAAGCCCGGGCTACGTATTTGTGGAGTTTCCCGGGCTAAAGCCCGGGCTACGTTTTTGTGGAGTTTCTCGGGCTGAAGCCCGGGCTACGTTTTTGGGCAGTTTCCCGGGCTAAAGCCCAGGCTACGTATTTGGGGAGATTCCCGGGCTGAAGCCCAGCCTACGTTTTTGTGGAGTTGCCCGGGCTGAAGCCGAGGCTACGGTTAGGGCCTTGGTGGCGTATCGGTCAGGAGTGGGGGGGCGGGTGATTTTTGAATTTCGAGCGAATTTTCCCCGCATTCTGCCTCCCCTGGGCAAATCCCCAGTGCCCCGGTCTGGATTTTGCTTGATATTTACCAAGCTTCCCGTTTCAATGGACGGTTTCGGATTTTTTCGAAAAAAGGATCGCTGCAGCCTGCGCAAGCTCTGCCGATAACGCTGGTTTTTGCCGAAGAACGGCAGCGGGATGTCGCTGGTGTAATCGGGGAACGGCTGTCTTTGGCCGACTGTAACCGTCAGGTTGCATCGGATCCGTCGTTTCTGGCGGGTGTGTTTGTGTGTGATTGCGGGTTTATGTCAGAAAATGACGATTTTCGGACAGTTCTGAACTGAGGGTTCGGGTGTGTCTGTGATCGGGCTGGGACTTCGCTGACGCTGGAGTTGTGGAATGCGTGACTGGCTGGAGCGATTTGTCGACGACGGTACTATCGGCGAATCGCAGCTTGAAGAAGCTCGCAGCATGGCGGCCAACCTCGGGATTACTCCTGAGGACGCCCTGGTCCGGCTGGGGTACATCTCGGGTGGCGACCTGGGTCGTGCGCAGGCTGAAGAGTTCGGCTACGATTACATCGAGCTTGAGGGGCGGCAGATTCCGCACAGTGTGATCGAGCTGGTCACGGAATCACTGGCGCGTGAAAACCTGGTGATTCCGATCGAATCGGACGGCGATTCGGTCGTGATTGCGATGAACAATCCGAACAACATCGAAGTTCTGGACAAGCTGCGGTTTGTACTGAACCGTGACATTCGCACCGTGATGGCTCCGCTGGAATCCATCACAGCGGCGATCAACCGGCATTATGGTCAGTCGGAAACCGAATCTGTGGATTCGATGATTTCCGAATTCACAGAGACTCAGATCGACTTCACGGATGTGGAAGCCGCAGCGGCTCTGAAGGGTGACGAAGACGACAGTGCTCCGATTATCCGGCTGGCGAACCTGATCATTTCGGAAGCGGTGCGTGAGCGGGCCAGTGACATCCATATTGAGCCGTTTGAGGACCGGGTGCGGATTCGGTACCGGATTGACGGTGTTTTGCTGGAACGCGACAGTCCTCCAAAACGACTGCTCGGGGCCCTGATGTCGCGTTTCAAGATCATGGCGCGGATGGACATTGCAGAGAAGCGTCGTCCGCAGGACGGTCGTATCAAGACTCGTGCGGGCAGCAAGGAATTTGACCTGCGAGTGTCGATCCTGCCGACCAACCATGGTCAGGCGCTTGTCATGCGTATTCTGGACCGCGACAACATCAAGATCGGGATCCGCAATCTGGGTTTCAGCGACGACAATTACCGCACTTTTCAGAACATTATTCGTCGTCCGAACGGCATTTTTCTGGTGACGGGTCCGACGGGTTCCGGCAAGACGACGACCCTGTATTCGGCTCTTGGTGAACTGAACCGTCCGGACCGCAAGATCATCACGGCCGAGGACCCGGTGGAGTATTACCTGCCGGGGATCAATCAGGTGGAGGTGAAGCACAGCATTGGTCTGGACTTTGCTCGTATCATCAAAGCGATGCTGCGACAGGCCCCCAACGCGATTCTGGTGGGTGAAATTCGCGACACGGAAACGGGTGAAATGGCGATTCAGGCTTCGCTGACGGGGCACCTGGTCTTCAGTACTCTGCACACCAACGATGCTCCTGGCGCAATTACTCGTCTGATCGACATGGGTGTGCAGCCGTTTCTGGTGGCCTGTTCGCTGATGGCCGTGATGGCTCAGCGACTGGTTCGTGTGGTGTGTCCGAAGTGCAAAGAGCCCTACCAGCCCACTCCTGAAGAAATTGAAGTCTTCAATATTACTCCGGACGAGCTGTCGGACGGTCAGTGGGTGCGTGGTCGTGGCTGTGCCAACTGCAAGCACACGGGTTACAGGGGTCGTCGTGCGGTGTTTGAGCTGATGACGATGAACACGACACTGCGTGAGATGGCCTTCAATTCCGAGCCGGCTCAGAACATCCGCCGACAGGCTCGCCTGCTGGGCATGAAGACTCTGGTGGAAGACGCCAAGGACAAGGCGTTTGCCGGCATGACAACGCTGGCGGAAGTGTACAAGCTGTCGAAGGGTGGCCATTAGTCGGGGGTATCGCTGTCGGTCGCTGGTCACTGTTCGGTGTGCCTGGTGCGGACTTACTTTCAGCAAGGCGAAAACAGACATGTCAACGGGTGCGGTCAGAAACTTTCAGATCGACAAGCTGCTTGAGATGGTGGTGCGTGAGCGAGTCAGCGACCTGCACATTACGGTGGGTCAGCCGCCGGTGGTGCGTTCGGGCGGACGCATGGTCAAGCTGGAGACTCGCGAGCTCAGTGCGGACGACACCACGAACCTGATGAAAAGTATCTGTCCTGAGCGGAATCAGCAGGAGCTGCAGGAGCGGGGTGGTACGGACTTCGGGTTTGCCTATGGCGACAAGGCGCGTTTCCGAGTGGCTGTGTTCAAGCAGCGTGGCATGATCGGGATGGTGCTGCGGCGAATTCCGAACGAGTTCCTGACATTTGAGCAACTGGGATTGCCGTCGGTGGTGCGTGATCTGATTCAGCGGCCGCGCGGGCTGTTTCTGGTGACGGGACCGACGGGTTCCGGCAAGACCACCAGTCTGGCGTCGATGATCAACTGGATGAACCACAACATGGATCATCACATCATCACTCTGGAGGACCCGATTGAGTATTACCACCAGCACCATCATTCCACGATCAACCAGCGTGAGATTGGAGTGGACGTACCGTCCTTTCCGGAAGCCCTCAGACGTGCTCTGCGAATGGACCCGGACGTGATTCTGGTGGGGGAAATGCGAGACCTGGAGACGATTTCTGCGGCGATCACGGCGGCGGAAACGGGGCACGTGGTCTTTGGGACTTTGCACACCACTGGTGCACAGGGTACGGTCGACCGTATCATCGACGTGTTCCCGACGAACCAGCAGGAGCAGATTCGCACGCAGCTGGCCAACGCCATCATCGGAATTCTCAGCCAGGCGCTGTTGCCTCGCAAGCCCAAGGGGCTGGTGGCGGCTTATGAGATGCTGGTGGTGACGCCGGCCATTGCCAACCTGATTCGCGAGGGCAAGACCTTCCGTATCAACAGCTCGATCCAGACCGGCCGCAAGTTCGGGATGATCCTGCTTGACGATTCGCTGTTCAATCTCTGGAAGAACGGCATTTGTGACGAGAAGGATGTGCTCTTCAAGTCCAACAATCCCGGCGAATTAAGGGCTCGTATCGAACGCGCGAAACGCGGCGTATTCGATGAGGAGTCGGACGAAGACGACGACGAATGATCGCTGCTGTTCGGCGGATGTTCTGGCAGTTGGTGCAGGTTCCCTGATTACTCTCTCAGCCCGGTTGTTTCTCCATGGCACAACGAAAACTCGGACAGATCCTCGTCGATCTCGGCTATATCAACGACGACCAGTTGTGGGACATTCTGGAAGAGCAGAAGCAGAGTCCCGGGCAGCCGATCGGACAGGTGGCGGTCCGTATGGGGCTCGTGAATCAGCGGCAGGTGACCGAGGCGCTGGCGAATCAGTGGGGCATGCCGGTCATCAACCTGGAAGAGACGAACATTCCGCCGCAGGTGCTGGAGATCGTGCCGCAGCCGATGGCCGAGATGTATCGGATCATGCCGGTATCGATCAAAAACAACGTGCTGACGGTGGCGATGGCCGATCCGCAGAACGTGGGAGTCCTTGACGATCTGCGCAACTTCCTGGGCCATGAAATCCGTGGTGCGGTGTCATCTCAGGCGGACGTGGAAGCCGCGATCACTCGGTATTACGCGGACCGTGAGGAGAGCATTGAGGACGTTATTGAGCAGTTGTCGACGGACGAGGATTCCGAGAAGCGGATCCGCGGCTACGACCTTGCCAGTGACGAGGAAATGTCGGATTCGCAGCCGATCAAGAAGCTGTTGAACATGGTGATGCTGCTGGCGATTCGTGACCAGGCCAGCGACATTCACTTTGAGCCGTTCGAGGACGAGTTCAAGATTCGGGTGAAGGCGGACGGGGTGTTGTACGAGATGGTCCCGCCGCCGCGACATCTGGCGAACGCGATTGTCAGCCGTATCAAGGTGATGTCGAATCTGGACATTGCCGAGCGTCGATTGCCGCAGGACGGGCGTATTGAGCTGAACGTGGGTGGCAACAATGTGGACCTGCGAGTCAGCGTGCTGCCGACGCTGTTTGGCGAAGCGGTGGTTATGCGGGTGCTGGACCGGACGGTGGTTGCGCTGGACCTGAACAAGATCGGGATGGACCCGGTGACGCTGGGTAAGTTCCGTGCGCTGCTGAAGCGTCCGAACGGAATTATTCTGGTGACGGGTCCGACGGGTTCCGGCAAGACGACCACGCTGTATTCTGCATTGAATGAGCTGAACGACACGGAAACCAAGATTATCACCAGCGAAGACCCGATTGAGTATGACATTGAGGGGATTGTGCAGGTGCCGGTGAATCCGGACGTGGGAGTGACGTTTGCGAACGTGCTGCGTGCGATTCTGCGTCACGACCCGGACAAGATTCTGGTGGGTGAGATTCGAGACTACGAGACGGCGGAAATCGCCGTGCAGAGTTCGCTGACGGGGCACCTGGTATTCAGCACGCTGCACACCAACGACGCTCCCTCCGCAATTACTCGACTGCGGGACATGGGAGTGCCGGCGTTTCTGATCACGGCCACGGTGGAAGGCATTCTGGCTCAGCGACTGGTGCGGCGTATCTGTTCCGAGTGTCGGACGCAGTTTTCGCCGTCGGACGAGCTGTTGCTGGAGCTGCAGCTGCCCCTCGCGACTGCTCGAAAATACAAATTCTACTACGGCAAAGGGTGTGCTCGCTGCAATAACTCGGGCTACAAGGGCCGAATTGGTCTGTATGAGCTGATGCTGATTTCGGACGAGATTCGGGATGCGGTGGCGGCCGAGTCATCGGCGGATGACATCCGCGTGGTGGCTCGTCAGCAGGGCATGTCAACTTTGCGAGAGGCCGGTTTGAAGCTGATTTTTGATGGTTTGACGACGATTGATGAAGTGGTGCGTGAGACGGTACTGGAGGACGTGGAGTGAGGCGGTGTCTGGCAGTCTGAGCGATTTTGCTGCAGCGGAATTGATCAGGGGGAATCTGCCGGGGCCGTGATTTTCCGGGGGTTCTTTGTAGACTGCCGGGTGCTGAAAGCGGTGATTTCGGGTATTGAAGCGGTGATTGTGGATGGCAACGGTGTGTGGCGGCGGCTGTGTGGCTGTTCTGGCATGCTGTTTGCGGAGCGAGTTGATCCGGGGAGTGCGTAATGGCGACTTTTACTTACGAAGCAATGGACAAGTCCGGTCTGGAAGTGAAGGACACCATTGAGGCATCGTCTGAGGCGGAAGCGCAGACGATGATTCGTGAGAAGGGCTTCTACGTCACGAAGATCAAGGAAAAGGAGAAGAAGAAGAAGGAAGCGAAGAAGGGTGGGGCGAAGGCTGGTGGTGGCGGCAAGAAGCCGGGCAAGGCCTTCACGATTGGCGGTGTGAAACCGAAGATCCTGTGCACTTTTACTCGCCAGCTTTCAACTTTGCAGGACGCTGGTCTGCCGGTGCTGCGCAGTCTGCGAATTCTGGAGGGTCAAAGTCGTCCTGGTGCGTTGAAGAACGCGTTGATGGACGTGATTGAGGACATTGAGGGTGGTAACACGCTGTCTGAGGCGATGGCGAAGCAGCCGAAGGCCTTTGACAACCTGTACGTGAACATGGTGAAGGCGGGTGAGGCCGGTGGTGCTTTGGAAGTGATTCTGCAGCGTCTGGCGGAATTCAAAGAGAAGGCTCAGTCGCTGAAGCGGAAGATTGTGGGTGCGATGATTTACCCGGCGGCGGTGATCACCGTGGCTGTGGCGATTGTGTCGTTCATCATGATCTGGATTATTCCGAAGTTCAAGGAGATTTTCCTTGGCTTCGGCGTGGAGCTGCCGGGTGTGACGGTGTTTTTGATCGACATTTCGGACTGGATGCTGAACTACTGGTACATGCTGTTCATTACTCCGATCGGCTTCTGGCTCTTTGTCAAGATTGTGAAGAAGAACAAGACGGGTGCGTACGTGATGGACTGGCTGGCGTTACGTATCCCGTTGATCGGGAAGATTCTGCACATAGGCACCATTGCGCGCGTCACGAGGACTTTGGGAACCCTGATTTCCTCGGGCGTGCCCATTCTGGAGGCCCTGCTGATTGCTCGTGATACAGCCGGGAACGCGGTGTTTGTGCGGGCGTTTGACAACATTTATTCGGCGATTCGTGAGGGGGAAACCATTTCGGTGCCTTTGAAGGAATCGCGGATTGTGGACGACATGGTTGTGAACATGGTGGACGTGGGTGAAGAGACGGGTGCACTGGACGACATGTTGTACAAGGTTGCGGACGTGTATGACGAAGAGGTGGAAGTTCGTGTTGAGGCGTTGGTGAGTCTGCTGGAACCGATCATGGTGGTGGTGCTGGGTTTGATCGTGGGTTTTATTGTGATTGCGTTGTTCATGCCGCTGATTAAGTTGCTGGACGACCTGTCGTGATGTTCCGTAGCCCGAGCGTTGGTGCTCGGGGGGTGCTGGTGGTTGAGGTATTGTTCCGGGCAGGAATGCCCGGGCTACGGCTGTGGTGGGTTTGTCGGGGGACAGCGATGCGAAAACGGACTGCGATGACATTACCGGCGGACAGAGCGGCACAGGGGTGTGGTGTTTCGTCGCGGCGGGGTTTTTCGCTGATCGAGCTGTTGGTAGCGATTGTGATCATAGCCATTTTGATGGCTTTGATTCTGCCGGCGATCGCGGGAGCTCGTTCGCGGGCCCAGGTGGCTCAGGTCACCAGCGATATTACTCAACTGGACAGTGCCATCGCCAAATTCAAGTCCGTCTACAATGTAGAGCCTCCCAGCAGTCTCTACATTCCGCCGGCTGGTGACGCTTCGAAGTGGCCTGCGGCAGACCGATCGAAGGTGCGGGCGATCTGGCCGCAATTCAATTTCGATACCAATGGTGGCCTGGGAAATGGCACAAAGGACCTGCACCTGAATGGTGCTGAGTGTCTGGTGTTTTTCCTTGGGGGTCTTGAGAATACGACTTCGGATCCTCCGGTTGTCGTGGGCTTCTCAAAGGATCCTCGCAGTCCGTGGCAGGCAGCCGGCACCAATCGCGAAGGTCCGTTCTTTGAGTTTGCGAACGAGCGATTTACGGACGTGGATGGTGATGGTTTGCTGGAGTACATGGATGCACTGCCGGGTCAGACGGTTCCTTACCTGTATCTTTCCAGCCAGGGCCGCAACTACAAGCGGACGAATGCAGCGGGATCGGGTCTGGCGGCTCAGGATGACTTCGACGTGTTTGGTGGTCCTGCGAACGCGAAGGACCTGCAGTCTGTGTACCTGAAGACATCTTCGCCGCCGCAGGCGCACAACAACAACGGTTATCAGATCATTTCTCCGGGTCGTGACGGTGCTTATGGTGCGGGCGGAGTATTCAAGGACAGTGAGACTTTGAAGAACGATGCCAACCGTCAGGCGGAAGTTGACAACATCACGAATTTCTCCGGTGGTCAACTGGCGCCGTGATGGTGTGAGTGCGGGTTATCAGTTGCTGCGTTTTCCTTCCGGATGCTGGTGTTCAGTATGACATCTTTTCGGACAACCGGAGCAGATCGCCGAGCGTTTACGCTTGTGGAGCTGATGATCGTCATTGGCATTATCGCCATTCTGATGAGTCTGACGTTTTCGGTGATGTATGGATTGACGACGCAGGCTGAGTCCGAGGCGACAGCGGCGACGATTCGCAAGATTGACGGCGTACTGCAGCAGCGGATCGATGCCTTTAATCGTGCCTTCAAGGGGGCTCGAGCGGACGCGGCTGCCGACATTGTTCGTCTGAAGCTGGCGCAGCAGAACATTCATGGTGTGCGGGACGAGGTGGTTGAGATTCTGGCGAAGAAGCGATCGTTTCGTTTCGAGTTTCCTCAGCGGATGGCAGAGCGATACATTGAGGAGCATGCATCGACATCATCCAAGGTGCCCGGTATGGCTGACAGCGTGTTCATGGCGATTGCTGCTCCGTACGCTCGGGACCAGTTGATTGCCGAGGGCACTGCGAATCCCACCGATGCGGCCGTTCTGAATCGGGTCACCAGCAACTGGGCGAAGCATGATGATCGCACGGAAAGTGCTGAGCTGTTGTACTTTGCTCTGACGGCTGCGGCGTCCTATGGTGTGGGAGCGGTGGACAACGACCGTTTCAACGAGCGTGAGGTTGCGGACACGGACGAGGACGGTTTGCCCGAGTTTATTGATGCGTGGGGCCAGCCGCTGCGTTTTTATCGCTGGCCGACTCGTCTGATCGACATGAATCCGCCGACACCATTTCAGCCTGACCTTTCCGATCCGTCGGATGCGACTGACGTGCGAGCGATTGGCGGGCTTGAGCGTGAGACTGCTGGTCTGCTGATTCGCGGCCTGTCGCCGCCCCCGCTGCCTCTGCCGAACGGTGCCCTGCCTCGCGATCTTCTGCTGACGGACCCGGACGATCCGGTCGGGCGACTGTACAGTGAACTGGAGCGGTTAAACGGGGCGAATGGCAAGCCGGTGTTCGCGACCGAGTTCAACGAAACCAACTATCACACTCCTGACACATGGCACACGCCACTGATCATTTCCGCAGGTGCGGATGAAGAACTGGGTCTGCTGGAACCCACGGATGACAGCGGGGGGAATTTCGGCAATCTTGCTCAGTTGAACGGGACGCCGAATTCTGTGCGTGATTCGTTCACGGACAACATCACGAATCGCAATCGTTCTGCAGGAGCACGTCGATGAAACGCGATCGTCTGCTGCGGACTGCGGTGCAGCGTGGTGGTTACACGCTGGTGGAAATCCTGATAGTGGTCGGGATTCTGGTGGTATTGCTGACGATGACACTGATGACCGTCCGGTTTACTCGCGACGGCGACCGGGTGACGGCTGCTGCGGCTCAGATTCAGTCGTTCCTTGCCGGGGCGAGGGATCGGGCCATTTATGCTCGGGCGCCTCGTGGAGTGCGGCTGTTTCTGGACACAGAAAATCCTCGAACGGTCAGTTCGATGGTGTACATTGATCCGTCGGAGTCGTGGAGTGACGGTGTGGTGCAGTTGCGACGCTGGGATCCTGAATTGGATGGTCGCGCGAACATTGGTGGCGGAAACGTGGACATCAATCAGGACGGTGTGGCGGACGATCCGCGAAGCGTCTGGATGGTGGTTGGAGATGGCACAGCGTGGTGGGAGTTGAAGCGGCGTGGTCTGCTGTTTGACGGCATGCGGATTCGCATTCCGAAGGGGCCTGGTGGCAGTTGGTATCCGATCAATACGCGCCTGATCGATGTGACTCAGGCCCCTCCGACGACTCAGATTCTGGTATTGGGTATCCCGTACCGCGACCCCGGAAATACTCCGGTGGAGCGATCCCAGGCATTTGAGTCGGGTGGACCTGAGGACTATGAGATTCAACTGGCGCCGCGAATTCTTCCGGGCGAACCGGCGATACTGCCGGAGGGCACAGTGATTGACCTCGATGGATCGCAATTGGCAAACGCATCTCTGGCGGCTTCGGTGGGCTATATCGATTTCATCTACTCCCCTCGGGGAGGTTTGGTTGGTGAATCAGCGACGGTGGTGAATCATCTGTACGTGTGCGATCGCGAAGATTCGTTGATCTTGAAAGAGGAATTTCTCAAAGCAAATTTGCCGAATAATCCGACGCGGTTTATTCCCCTCGACTCATTGGACCCAGCGACTGTGCCGTGGATTGCGGGGCTCGCGGAGGTCGGTAATCCATACGACGTCAGGGATCGTCGCATCGTGACAATTTCGGGACAGACGGGCGGAGTTTCAATACACCCTGTGAACGGGTCTGTTCAGGGGCAGTTCGAGCCAGCGGGATTTGCGGACGATCCGTACTTCTTTGCGGAAACGGGGGAGACTGCGAAGTGAAGCATCTCACACAGGCAACTGGTATCAGCTTGCGGCGGTGTGGTCGGGTTTCGCCCGGCGTGGGCCTGCCTGCGGGCGTGACACTGACTGAAGTGCTGATGTCTCTGATGATCATGAGCATTGGCATTTCGTCGGTGATGGTGTTGTTTCCGATCTCGGTGTTGCGCAGCGTTCAGTCCACCCAACTAACGAATGCGGCGATTCTGAAGTACAACGCAGAGGCACAGAT
>Ga0255094_1001275_pt1 | contig 11036 bp, 9 predicted proteins | sample Colum_Law_RepB_8_2_FD_188434 | JGI IMG/M metagenome (GOLD analysis project Ga0255094, IMG submission 188434) | Freshwater microbial communities from Columbia River, Oregon, United States - Colum_Law_RepB_8d | ecosystem: Environmental > Aquatic > Freshwater > River | place: USA: Oregon | collected...
GGTCGGTTGCGATATTGTCTTCATAATCTGCAGCGGTTAAACGGCCAAAGATTAGAGGCACTGCAACCATGTATTGAATACAGTGATCGCGATCTGCGGGGTTGTTTAGTGGGCCTTTCTTATCGATGATACGGATGCATGCTTCGTGGGTGCGGATGGAAATTCGCTTGATGTCGCCAAAGGTTTTGCCTGCGCTTAGCATTTTTGCATGCAGGGTCATTGCAGCTTCAACTGCGGTTTGCGAATGGAATTCTGCTGGGAACGAGATTTTGAACAGGACATTTTCCATGACATAGGAAGCGTAGGGTCGTTGGAATTTGAACTTGTTGCCTTTGAAACTGACATCGTAAAAGCCCCAGGTCTTGGCGGATAAAGCGGAGGGGTAGCCCATCTCGCCTGTTTTTGCGATCAGTGCGAGTTTTACCGCACGCGAAGTAGCATCGCCAGCAGCCCAAGATTTTCTGCTGCCGGTATTGGGGCTATGGCGATAGGTGCGAAGCGATTGGCCATCAACCCATGCGAGGGAAACAGCGTTTAAGATTTCATCACGGGAAAGGCCCATCAATTGCGCAACAGTTGCAGTGGATGCAACCTTGACCAAAATCACATGATCAAGGCCGACTTTATTGAATGAGTTTTCGAGTGCCAGGCAGCCTTGGATTTCATGCGCCTTGATCATTGCAGTAAGAACCGCCTTCATGGTCATGGATGGTTTGCCCAATGCCAAAGCGTTACGAGAAAGCCAATCCGCAGTTGCGAGAATACCCCCAAGGTTGTCGGAAGGATGGCCCCATTCCGCAGCGAGCCAGGTATCGTTGAAGTCGAGCCATCGGATCATAGCACCGATATTAAAGGCGGCTTGCACCGGGTCGAGTTGGAATTGGGTACCGGGAACTTTTGCGCCGTTGGGCACGATGGTGCCAGGCACGATTGGCCCAAGCAACTTTCTGCAGGCGGGGTATTGCAGCGCTTCCAGACCACAACCCAGTGTATCGATCAGGCAATTGCGTGCGGTGTTGTAGGCGACCTCAGAATTGATGTTGTAGTTCATCACATAATCAACGATATCGATGATTTCGTGGTCGAACTCCTGGCGGATGTTAGAGATATGCGCAGACATATTGTTTCTCTTTACTTTGAGTTATCTTTTTTCGATTGGTACAAAAGCCTTGTCTTCAGGCCCGACATAGTTTGCGCTGGGGCGGATGATCTTGTTATCGATTCGTTGCTCGATCACATGGGCGCTCCAGCCCGAGGTTCGTGCGATCACAAACAATGGTGTGAACATTGCAGTGGGTATTCCCATGATGTGGTAGGCAACCGCAGAGAACCAATCCAGGTTGGGGAACATCTTCTTGATATCCCACATTACAGTTTCTAATCTTTCTGCGATTTCAAACATTTGCATCGAGCCCGCTTCTTGCGAAAGAGTGCGTGCAACCTCTTTAATAACCTTATTGCGTGGATCCGAAATGGTGTACACCGGATGGCCAAACCCTATAACTACTTCTTTATTTGCAACCCGAGCCTTGATGTCGGCTTCTGCCTCATTCGCATTGGTGTAGCGCTGTTGAATCTCTAAAGCGACTTCATTGGCACCGCCATGCTTTGGGCCTCTTAGTGCGCCAATGCCCCCGGTGATTGCAGAATAAATATCTGAGCCTGTTCCTGCGATAACTCTGGTGGTAAAGGTGGAGGCGTTGAACTCATGTTCTGCGTATAAAATCAGGCTGGTGTGCATGGCTTTGATCCATGAAGCACTGGGTTTGGTTCCATGCAAGAGGTGCAGGAAATGCGCGCCTATGGAGTCATCATCGGTTTCGACTTCGATGCGTTTGCCGTTATGAGAATAGTGGTACCAGTAAAGCAGCATGGAAGAAAACGAAGCCATGAGTCGGTCTGCGATATCGCGAGCACCTGGTTGGTTATGATCATTTTTTTCGGGCAGTACACACCCCAGCACCGAGGCCCCGGTGCGCATTACATCCATCGGGTGGGCGTTTGCGGGCAATGCTTCGAGCGCTTGTTTTAATGCCGAGGGCAACCCACGCAGCGACTTTAACTTGGTTTTGTAGTTTTGTAGTTCTGCCCGATTGGGTAGTTTGCCATGCACGAGAAGATGCGCAATTTCTTCGAATTCGCAAGTGTTAGCGACATCAAGAATATTGTAGCCCCGGTAGTGTAAATCGTTGCCTGCCTTGCCTACGGAGCATAATGCGGTGTTGCCCGCAGCGACGCCTGAAAGTGCTACAGATTTTTTTGGTTTGAAAGCGACAGGTTCAGCAGTTGACATGATAACTCCAAAAGATAGATATTAAGATAAATCCGGTGTGTATTATTCTTAAATAGGGTTACTCGGGTTTCTCTTTGTTCTTAGCGAAAAGATCATCGAGTTTTTGTTCATAGCGCAGATAACCTAGGTATTCATACAATTCCATGCGCGACTGCATGCTGGGCACAACGCTTTTTTGCGTGCCTTCTGTTCTTAGAGTCTTGTAGAAGTTAAGCGCAGCAGCATTCATCGCACGATAAGCGCCACAGCAATAAAGGGCGATATCAACACTAGCTTCACGCAGTTGATCAAGCGTAAAGAAAGGGGTGGCTCCAAACTCGGTCAAGTTTGCAAGAATGGGCACATTCACTGCGGTACGAAATTGCTTGTACATCGAAAGCTCGGTGATGGCTTCGGGGAAAATCATATCAGCCCCTGCAGCTACATAAGCGCAGGCCCGGTCGATCGCTGCATTCAGCCCTTCAACCGCCAGGGCATCGGTTCGTGCCATGATCACGAAATCATCATCTGTTCGTGCATCCACCGCAGCCTTGATACGATCCACCATTTCTTCCTTCGAAACGATTTCTTTACCAGGCCGATGGCCACACCTTTTGCTTGATACTTGGTCTTCCATATGAACTGCAGCAACATCGGCGCGGATCATATGCCGGATGGTGCGTGCGATGTTAAATGCCCCACCCCAGCCCGTGTCGATATCGACCAAAAGGGGCAGGCTGCAAGTTTCGGTGATGCGCTGGGCATCGGTGATCACATCATCGAGAGTGCTAATGCCTAGGTCGGGCATGCCGAGCGAGTTTGCAGCAACACCACCTCCTGAAAGATAGATTGCGCGGTAGCCTGTAGCTTGAGCCATGCGGGCGGTGTATGCGGTGATGGTACCAACGACTTGGAGTGGGGATTCCGCAGCGACAGCGTTACGAAACAAGCGGCCTCTAGAATCTTCCCGCATATTGCATTCTCTTTCGATTATTTAAGACTATAGAATGGATTGGCAAGCAAAAGATAGTCGTTTGCAATAAAAGCAATCGCAGTAAGGTACGTATAATCGTAAGTTTCATTGAGTCATTTTAAAAGCAGAGCCTTGGATTTGCAAGGATGCTTTTGGGGATTACGAGGTCAAAGAAGGCACAGGTGTTAAAAAGCCCATCCATTGCGATGGATGGGAAGCCCTGCCCGCCACGAAAATATAACCAACCCTCTTCAATGAATGGGCGATTAGGCGATTTAATTGGTCGTTTATTTAAGTTTACAAGGAAGTTGTGGATGTAGTATTATGGCCTTCTATGGTTTGATTAATTAAAGAATTCGCTTTGTTCCCAGCTAGGTGAGAAATGAAAAAAATTTCAGGCATTGTTATGATGTTTAGTTTGATGGGGTTGTTGTCAGTGATGGCGCAAGAAGTAAAACCCAAACAAACAGAAATTGTAGATCTTGGTAAAGGGATAAAGTTAGAAATGGCGCTAATCCCTGCGGGGAAGTTTATGATGGGATCGCCTGAAACTGAAAAGAATCGAGCTGATGATGAATTTCAACATGAGGTAACAATAACAAAACCATTTTACATCGGGAAGTATGAAGTCACCCAAGAGCAGTGGAAAGCCGTGATGGGAATAAACCCAAGTGAAATCAAGGGTGCAAAATTGCCATTAACGAATGTATCATGGGTTATGTGCCAAGATTTTATTAAGAAGTTGAACGATAAAACCAATGGCGGTTATCGACTGCCTACTGAAGCAGAGTGGGAATACGCCTGCAGAGGGGAAACAACAACCGTTTATTTTTTTGGGAATGAAATCACACCAAAAGATGCGAACTTTGGTGGTTCAAATTTAGGGAGAGCAGTACCGGTAGCCAGTAAAAAAGCTAATGCTTATGGCCTACACGATATGCACGGAAATATTTGGGAATGGTGTGAAGATTGGTATGGGGCCTATCCCGAGGGTAAGGCAACAGATCCGAAGGGGGTAGAAGTTGGTGACAAACGCGTGGTGCGTGGCGGATCTTTCTATGATGCCGAATCGGATGCTCGTTCTTCAAACAGGTACGCGGTGGGGCCATCCACCCGAAACGGTTACATCGGCCTTCGTTTGGTCCGAACAAAATAATTGCTGTTAAACCACATCTTTATTTAATATCCAGCCCTGTTGTCATTTTCGCAAAAGCGGAAAACCAGTAGAGATCATCCATCAAGAATGCCCCGCATATAAGAGGTGCGACGATGGTAGGGCGCCCCTTCCACAACCTTAAGGGCATGGTTTTAATGGGTGGTTATATTAAGGTTAAGAAAAGAAATACATTAATAAGTACTCATAACGACGGATTATTCATGGATATTATTGCTTTTTGCTCATATACTTTTAATTTTTAATATTTTAATCAATAAAATATGGGTTAATATTCACATTCGAATAGTTTGAATAATAAATTTAATGAGATAAGAAAATGCCAGTCGCCCTGGAAACATTTCTGTCGCAGTTATCTGATTCCGGCATATTGCCTGAAGAAAAATTCAAGGTAGTTGTAAGCAAGAAAAACAACTTTGCAAATGGCGAAGCTTTAGCTAGGGATATGATCAAGTCAAATTTGTTGACAAAATATCAAGCGGAACAAATATTAGGCGGCCGAACCAAGCATCTGGTAATGGGTAAATATCAGATATTGGAAAAAATAGGCGCAGGCGGCATGGGCCAAGTATACAAGGCCTATCATTCAGGCACTGGCAGAGTTGTTGCGATTAAAGTTATCTTATCAAAAAGTAAAATCGATCCAGAAGTTGTTCGGCGATTTGAAAGAGAAGTCAAAGCTGCGGCCAAACTTGTGCATCAGAATATCATCACCGTGTTTGATGCAGATCAAATCAATGGCAGAGTCTTCATGGTGATGGAGTATATCAAGGGTAACGATCTAGCAGCGATAATAGCGAAAAAGGGAAAGCTAGGATTACCTGATACCATCAATTACATTTTGCAAATAGCCAATGGTTTAAAATATGCCCATGACCAAGGGGTGATTCACCGCGATATCAAGCCTGGCAACATTATTGTTGATGCAAATAAGAATGTAAAAATAGTAGACATGGGCCTGGCTAAAATTGAAACTGATTCCAATCAGGAAGATATTTCGATGTTGACTGGGGCAACAGCGATCATGGGTACGGTAGATTTCATGTCGCCTGAACAGGGTTTTTCTTCCAGAGATGTTGATGCCAGAGCTGATATTTATAGCTTGGGAGCTACCCTTTTCTACTTGTTAACTGGGAAGTTCATGTATGCAGGGAATTCTCTATTTGCGAAATTGTTGGCCCATCGTGAATCGCCTATCCCTTCGCTTTGCAGCGCTATGCCAGGCCTCCCGTTAGAGTTGGAAAACATATTTTCCAAAATGGTTGCAAAGAATGCGGCAGACCGATACGCAAGCATGGCTCAAGTGATTTCAGCGTTATCATCTTTGGGAAATAAAGACGCTAAAACAGCAGATATTGATCGAGTTGGTGTGGCAGAGACATTAGGTGATGGCCTAGCAGTTACGATTGGCCTCGATGACATTAAAATCATATCCGCCAATGAACCGGTTAAGGGTTCAACAATCCCTGCAGTGGTTTCAAAACCTTCGCTTTTTAAAAGTGCCTTTCAAAAACCTTACAATCCCAAGGTGCTGGTTGTTGCACTTGCCTTGGTTTTGATTTCCGTGGCGTTTGTTTGTTTTGTTTTAATCAAGCCCAGCGCTAATGTAGACGAAGAAGCCAGCAATCAAATTGAACTTAAGCAAGATGAAGAAAAAGCTTTGCAGTTAGAAGCATTGCGACTACAGCAAGAGAAAGAAGCAAAGGATAGGCAAGATAAAATTGACATCGAAGATTCGAGCAGAGAAATCGAGTTGGATCTAGTATTGATCCCTTCAGGAAAATTTATGATGGGAGACCCAGGCAAGGATCATGAAGTTGTGATTACCAATTCTTTTTACCTGGGTAAGCATGAAGTTACGCAAGAGCAATGGAAAAAGGTGATGGGAAATAATCCCAGTATTAAAACCAAAGGCCCAACTTTGCCAGTTACCGATGTCTCTTGGAATGATTGCCAAGAATTTATTAGGCGACTCAACGAAAAGACAAACGGGGGTTACCGTCTGCCCACCGAAGCAGAGTGGGAATACGCATGCAGGGCAAAAACTACTACTAAGTATTCGTTTGGCGATACCATTACCAAGAGTGATGCAAATTATGGTGGTGCAGCAGGTGCTACCATTAAACAAGTCGGAGGTTATAAGCCTAATGGCTTTGGCCTATACGATATGCATGGCAATGTGTGGGAGTGGTGCAGCGATTGGTATGGGCGATATTCCAGCGATGCTGAGATAAATCCCATTGGCCCGTTGAGCGGTACTACTCGGGTATTGAGAGGGGGATCTTTCAACGATTCTGACTCTTATTTTCGTTCTTCCTATCGGATTTATGTTGATCCAAGCCATCGACCTTTTGACAGTGGTTTACGCTTGGCTCGAACCAATGTTTCTGCTGTTGGTCCAGCAACGCCCAAATTAATAATTCCGGCAGCAACAAAACTATTGGTTGCGCCGTTTAATGAGGCTAAGGCTAAAGAAATTCAAAAACAAGTGGCGAAAGCTTTAACTAAAGAAGTTGAAGAAAAAGAAGACTTAGGCAAAGAAGTTAAAATTGATTTGGTGTTAATCCCAGCAGGAAAATTTATGATGGGAGACCCTGGTAAAGATCACGAAGTTACGATAACGCAACCCTTTTACATGGCGAAGTATGAAGTTACGCAGGAGCAATGGGAAAGTGTGATGGGTAGCAACCCTAGTACAAAAACCAAAGGCGCAAAGTTGCCCGTCACAGATGTATCTTGGGCGGATTGCCAAGATTTTATAAAGAAATTGAACGATAAAACGAAAGGTGGTTATAGATTGCCCACCGAAGCAGAGTGGGAATACGCCTGTAGAGCAGGCACAAAAACTGCGTATTCGTTTGGCGATTCAATTTCAAAAGCTGATGCGAATTACGATAGCGAAACCATCAAGCCCGTGGGAAATTATAAACCCAATGCCTTTGGCCTTTATGATATGCATGGCAATGTATGGGAGTGGTGTAATGATTGGTTTGGAGATTACAATCCAAAAGATAATAAAGACCCACAAGGAGTAAGCAGCGGGGAGCGCAGAGTGGTGCGTGGCGGATCTTTCTTTGTTAACGAATCCTTTTCTCGATCTTCCACCCGGGGTGATGGCGATGCACCCACAATCCGAAACAACTATGATGGCCTTCGTTTAGTACGATCGAATTAATTTCTTAACCACACCTGTTGCAGCGATGCACCCCCGCCGCAAATGCTCGGTCTTTAAACAAACTCACAGCATCAAAAGTTAAGTAACAGCAACAACTACACCAATACTAGCGAAGGGGCCTTTTCCTAGATGGAAGAGGGTTGGTAGTTGGGGGAAGAAAAAGAAAAATCAGGTTTAGTTTAGGGAAAGCGGACGAAGCCCGGGTTGATGGTCTTGATTGAGTACAAGGTGCCGCCGCCTGTGATGTAGAGAGTTTTTTTATCCGTACCGCCAAAGGCGCAGTTCGTGACTTCATCCGTGGGTATGGGAAGAAAGGTAATCAATCTTTTGTTCATTTCCAAATTAGGATTGATGACATAGATGCCACCTTTGATATCTGCATCGGGTTCGAAGGGTGGATTTGGCTTGTTCAAACCGCCTGCAACATAGAGGTTGCCTGCAATATCTTCCTTCAAACCATCGGGGCCACGGCCTTGTTTCCAATCATAGATTAGTTCTTGTTGCTTGGTGTTGATTGCGCCATCAGGGGTTCTGGGGAAGCGCCAAAGTTTTCGCGCACCGTTCTTAACATCGTTATTGTTATCTGCGACATAAAGCCATTTACCATCTTTGCTTACGAGAACACCGTTTGCACGTTCAACTTCTCTAGCGACTACGCGGTGGATTTTGCCATCCGGATCGATGCGATAAACTCCTTCAATCGTGTTGCCCTTTTCGTCTTTTTGTTCCATGCCATCCTTTGGGCCATAGCGTGGGTCGGAAAAATAAAGCCTGCCTGCATCATCGAGGGAAAGATCGTTAGGTTGATTGAAGGCGAAGCCATTGAATTTGTCTGCAAGCACTTTGGCGTTGCCTGAAGAGTCGAACTGGACGACGCGTTTCTTGCCGGGTTGGCATGCAAGAAGATCGCCCTTGGAAGAAAAGAGCAAGCCGTTGGTTTGGGCATTTTCAACATGGATAGAGGCAACGCCCTTGGGGTCAAGCCTGTGTATGCCTTTGTGCCCGCTGGTAAGAATACCAAGGGTTGGGTGCCAGGCGGGGCCTTCGCCTGCAGAATCGGGAGGTCCAAGCTTGGTAAGTTTAGATCCTTTTTCAAAGATGCTGTCTGCAGATTGATTGCAAAGGAGAAGGATAAGAAGGAGGGTATTCATAAGTTACTCTAATTCGGCTGCAGTTTGGGATAAATTTCGTTCCAAGCATTGTCACCAAGAATCTTCTTATATTTCTCGAAGGATTGCAACTCTTGAGGGGTGCCTGCATCATGAAAAACCTGCCAGATCTCTTTCTTTGCCAATGGCGTAGCGATGGAGCCTGGCGCATTGCTATGTAGCCCAAGCATGAGCCCGCCTTCTTTTGCATGATCGACATGGCGATGAAGAATGAAGGCATCAATATTTTTGGAGGCGAGCGCTTTACGGTACCCATAGACATAGCCCGCAGCTTGATTTTGTTCGCCAGGCGATCCGGGTTTGCCATGAAATCCCTGTTCAGAAAGAATGATTCGCCTCGATGTACCTTGATAAAGGTTACTGGGAATATTGGCCCATGCGGAAAGTTGTTCGAGATTCTTGAAAGTGATTTTACGGGTGTCGAGATTGGGCAATGTGGTTTTATCGAGCCAAGATCTGGGCTCGAAAAGATTTTCGGGATAAGGGTGGTAGGCAAGATGCCAATCAAAGTCGCCATGAGCCTTGCTGAGTTTCATGAGTTCCTGCAAAAAAGTTTTCCCGGGGATAGATTGTTTGGGGTTGGGGCTGGGTTGCATTGCCCAATGATGTTCGAAGCTTGCGTAAATTCTACCAGGGGCGTTTGCCCTTTTTAAACTCGCATGGGCGATGCGCAAAGCTTTGTGATACTCGGCAACGACTTCATCAGGATCGCTAGGGCCACAGTTATACCATTCGTGATGCGCGTTGACTTCGTTGCCAATAATCCAACCTGCAACAGCGCCCTTTTTTTCTGAGGGCCTGCTAAAAGATTTGCAAAGTTGATCCATGATCGATTGAAATGCTTTAATGCCTTCTGGGGTTTTAGTGTTGAAAGCGCCCAGGTTGTGTGGGGTTTTTAAAGGCATATTGGGATGCAGCAGAAGATTATCGATGGCAGGGTTTCCAGTGCGGTAGGCAAGTATGATGAGGTAAGTGCGAATTCCTTTTTCTTGGCAAAGTTTCATGGGGAGGGAATTAATGACATCCTGCCTGATGCCGACTTTGATTCCATCGGCTTCAAAAACGGTGTCTTCGGGTTTCGGCGGAATTCGTATCAGGGTTGCAATGTTTAAGTTGAAGGCTGCATGATTGACGCCTAGGGTGATGGCGTCGTCCATCATCTGGACTTGCAAACCTTTGATGCCACGGTTGGTTGGTAAACCTGCGTCTGGATTTGATTTAGGATCCCAAAGGGTGGGGAAGATGGTGGGGGTAATTCGGTTACCAAGTTTATCTGCGAGGAAAAAGCCCTTGGTCTCGCGTGCTTTGGAATTGATTTTGACTTCGCCCATTTTGGTTGCTGGGAGGTTTTGGATGAATGTTCCTGCATTATTTGCGAGGTTGTTTTCGATGACTGTTTCGCGAAGTTGGGTTGCATCTAAAGCGGTGTTGTAATGGATTGTGATTTGATTTTCATGCCAGTGAATTTTTTCAATGGCAGATTGATTTGTGAGAAGGAAAAGGAGTGCTGCAATTAGGTTCATGGCTAAAGTTCGCTTGGGATATCATGTTTTAAAGCTGGAAGAACTTTAACCGATAGAACTAGCATGTCATCATAAAATATGCTGATTGTTTTGGTTTAGTAATCAAAGAGGGATTCATTCTTTAAGATCGGTTTTGACTTTAATCATTTTTAAAACTATGATGGAGGGTTATAAAATAGGAAAAGGAATGGACTCGTTGCAACTGCAGGCTTCCTACCTTGAACAAATTGGAACTGTATTGCCATTTATATGCACACCTGAAGAACTTTTGGGAGAAGCTAATTATGAATGATGAAATTATCGAAGAGGTCTATGCAATTCGGGATACTCATGCGGCAAATTTTCGCTATGATTTGCGTGCGATTTACGAGGACCTTAAAAAGACGGAAGCAGAACATATAGCTGCAGGTCATCCTTTTATATCCCAATTATCGGAAACCATGATAGTTTCTGAACACCCAAATGTTCGTTTTGTAAAATGATAATATATGTGTAAAAAGCTTTTGGTCTGTCTTCTTCAAAACTATGATGGTGGATCTGGAATAGAGGCGAAGAAAATAAATGATAACGGGTAGGCGGGAATTTTTGCGCGCAGGGTCTCTTCCCCTTTTGGGGTTGGGATTGCCCCAATTGCTTCAGGCTCGCGAAAGCTCTACCACCCGAAAAGGCAAAGCCAAGGCTTGCATCGTTCTCTTCATGTGGGGCGGACCAGCACAACAAGATACCTGGGATATGAAACCCGATTCGCCC
>Ga0255094_1001282_pt1 | contig 11018 bp, 4 predicted proteins | sample Colum_Law_RepB_8_2_FD_188434 | JGI IMG/M metagenome (GOLD analysis project Ga0255094, IMG submission 188434) | Freshwater microbial communities from Columbia River, Oregon, United States - Colum_Law_RepB_8d | ecosystem: Environmental > Aquatic > Freshwater > River | place: USA: Oregon | collected...
CGATGAATATTCGCCGGCCCAAGGAGCGCGGGCGGGACGACATCGGTCTCCAGCGCGCCGAGCAAGGCGGTGGCCCAGGTGGTGCGCTTGAGCAGCTGGTTGAGCGCGGCGGACTGCGCCTCGGCGGCGAGCTTCGGGAGCACCTTGGACAACTCCGTGGCGAGCGCGGCGTCGGTCTGCTCGCCGAGCGCCTCGACCACGCGCGTCTGCAAACCTGCGCTCGCGCCGGACGCGAGCAGGCTGAAGATGCCGGTCTGCGCGGCGGGCACGGCGGCTCGGACGGTGAGCAGCGTGTTGGCGATTTCAACGCGGGCGTCGTCGGACTGCGCTTTGTCCGCGAGCTTCGTCACGAGCGCCGCGCCGACGGACTTCACTTCGTTCGCGAGCGCGTTCGCGTCCCAGCGCACCGCAAGCGGCAGCGCGGCGGCGGCCACGCGGGCGTTACCCGACGTGAGCAGTGTCTTCAGCGCGGCGGAAAGCGGGGCGCTGGCGGCGGGGTTGCCCTTCGAGGAGGCGGCGAGGGCGTTGAGCATCGAGACCTTCAACGCATCGGCGGACGCGGGGCGGCCTGCGAGCGAAATGACGAGCTTGGCCGCGCCATCCGGGCTGCCCGCACCGAGGCGGTCGGTGAGCGCGGTGAGGAGCGGCGTGAGGCCGATGACGTTGCCGCTGCTGAAGGCTGCTTCGAGGAACAGCTCGGGAGCCTTCGCCGCGATGATGAGAAACGCGGCCTTCGACCAGTTGTCGTCGAGCGAGGGATAAGCAGCGACCAGCGCCGTGGCCGTGGCGGCATCCACATCCTGCGTGGCAAGGGCATTGAGCGCTTCGAAGCGGACGCGGGCATTGCCGTCTTGCACGAGCCTGAGTGCGGTGGCCTTGCTGTTCGGCGCGGTCACGGCGGCGGCGACGCGCACGGCGTTCTTGCGCACCGCTTCGCTCTTGTCGCCGGCGGCGGCGGTGAGCGTTGCGGCATCAAGCTGGCTGGTGCGGCTCAGCGCATACAGCGCGGCGACGCGGCCCTGCGGGGCCTTCTGCGACGCGACGAGCTGCTTGAGCGCGGGCGCGGCGTCGGCTTTGTTGGCCTCGACGAGCAAACGCAGCGCCGTGGCGCGGGTGTTGTCGTTCACGCTTTCGAGCGCCTTCACGAGGTCGGCGGAGGTGGCCTTCGCCAAGTTCGGCACGCTGAGTTTGGCCGCCTGCTTGTGGTCCACGCGCCAGATGCGGCCGTAGTAGTGGTCACGGTCGGGGCGGATGGCGGCGTTGCGGGGGCCGTGCTTGGGGCCGCGCGTGTCGTTGTGGATGATGGCCTGGTTGCAGAAGTCCACTACATACATTGCGCCGTCCGGGCCGGTGCGGACCTCGATGGGGCGGAACCAGAGATTCCGGCCGGCGATAAATTCCATCTCCTCGCGCGCCGCTTCTTTCTCGCCCACGTAGCTCACGCCGCTGGCCTTCACATACTCATGGTGCAGCAGGTTGATGGTCGGCTCGGTGGTGAAGTAGCTGTAGTTCCACTGGGCCGGCCAGGTGCCGCCGTCGTAAATCACGCAGCCGGCCGCCGCCGTGAAGCTGCCCACCCAGTCAATCTGCACATACGGCAGCGAGTCGTAGGGAATCAGCGGGAAGCTCTTCGGGCTGGGCTTCACCACGCTGAAGCTGGCCAGGCCCTTCACGCCGGCTTTCGCGAGCTGGCTCTCGGCCATCACGGTGTGCATCACGAGGCTGCCGCTGGTGGGCTGGGTCCAGAACACTTCGTTGTCCCATGCGATTTGCAGGCCCCAGGTGTTGCCGCCCTTCGAGGAATACTGCTCGAACGCCGAGCCGTCCGGCTTGAAGCGCACCACACCGGAGCCGCAGCCGCCGAAGTCCTTCGAGCCGTCGCCGCTCTTCACGCTGCTGGTGCCGCTGTAACCGTGCGTGCCGTAAATCCAGCCGTCGAAGCCCCACCGCAGGTTGTTCAAGACCGCGTGCGTGTCGCGCGTGCCGAGGTTCGTGTAGAGCTTCTCGACCTTGTCGCCTTTGCCGTCGCCGTTCGTGTCGCGGATGAACAGCACGTCCGGCGGCTGGGCCACGATGACCCCGTCCCGGTGGAAGACGAAGCTCGTCACCAGCTCCAGCCCGTCGAAGAACACGTCCTTCTTGTCCATCACGCCATCGCCGTTCGTGTCGGTGAGGATGGAAATGCGGTCGTAGGCCGGACGCTCGTAGCGGCCCTCGGCATTGATTTTCGCCTCGGGCTGCCAGCGCTGCACGTAATCGCTCGGCGCGGGCGCGTAACGGCCATCGGGATACTCCGGCGTCTCGGCGACCCACATGCGGCCGGCCGGGTCCCAATCAATGTTCATCGCCTTGTTGAAGAGCGGTTCGCTGGCCACGAGCGACACGCGGAACGCGGGATGGATGTCGAGGGTGGGGAGAATGTCCGCCGGCTTCGGCGTGCCGCCCTCGGGGTAACGCAGCGCGGCAACTTCCTCCGGCTTCGCGAACTCATCGAGATTCGCGCGCTGCCCGGCCCACGCGATGCCGCGCAGCAACACGGCGCGATACGCGAGGTGGCTGAAGGTGGCGAACTTGTGCCCGAGCAGGCTGGTGAACGCGCGATACGGCTTGCCGCCCTCGCGCTGGTTCTCGAACGCCCACATCTGCGGCTGGATGTCGTAAACGGTGATTTTACCCGCGCCGGGCTGGGCGTTCTTCTGATTGCGCCGGTTCTCCGCCATGTGCGGCGTGTAGGCCGCGCCAAGCACGGTCACGCGCGGGTCCATGTCGAGGTCGTAGTAAATCTCGTCGTCGAGGTCGAAGTTTGCCGTGCCCTGCGAAATGGGATGCGTGCGGTTGACGTAGTAGAAGGACATCTTGCCCTCGAGCCACTTGGTCTTCCCATGCACCCACGAGCCGCCGATGACGGACTTCCAGTAGTCCGAGCCGTCCTCGATGCTGCGCGTGGGCACCGCCGCCGTGTGCAGCACCACCACGCCGCCGCCACGCTTTAGGAAGGCTTCGAAGCCATCTCGCAACGAGCCCTTCGGGAACGCGCCGCCGTCCTGCGCGAACATCACGAGCACATCGGTCTTCGCGAGCTGCTCGGCGGTGGGCAGCTCCATGCTTCCATCCACCTTGAGGCCGCGCTGCGTCAGAAGCTGCGTCCACTCGCCGAGGAAGCGCGGGTGCGCGTGGACTTCCTGGCCGCGATTGGATTGCCCGCCGCGAATGAACACGCGGAGCGGCTCGGCGGCGGACAGGGCGGCGGTGGCGAACAGCAGCGCAAAGCTGGCGCGCGCCAATGAGGAAAGGAGACAATGCTTCATGGTAAGGGCGTCGGTTAGGCGGACGGATTTAAGCGGCCTGCCCAGAGGAATGCAACGGCCCGCCCATGGTGCCAGCCCACCTGCCGATATTTCAAATCCACCCGCGCCCAGCCCGCGTCGAGGCTGCCATCCGAAGGCGGGCTCAGCGAACCAGCATCCAGTCCAGTGTGGCCTTGTCCGGGGCGGCGGTGACGAAAGTCACGGTGAAGCCGTCGGGCCCCTTGTCACTGATGGCCCGCGCCCCGAGCCAGGATTGTTCGAGAAACACTGCATAGTCGCCGTCTGCCTCGGCCTGAGGGAAGCGGACGCGGACCGACTTTTCCCCGGCCTTCACCGGCACGTTCTTGCCGCGCAGGTTCCGCGCGGGGCGGGCATCGCCGGAGAGGCCGGCCACGCTGGAGACCGGTCCGCCACTTTGCACGCCGCCGCCCGCGAACTGAAACTCGCCGGTCGTGCGGCTCACCGTAAGCGAGGCCACTTTCACCGGGACAGCCGGGGTGCTCACCGCGCGGGTGATGCCGGTCTTCGGCGCCTCGTCGGGTGCGTTGGTGGCCTGGCCGTAGTGCCACTTGATTGGCTGTTCACGGTTGGGCTGGTGGAAGAGGATGGCCGCATTGGCGAAGTCCGCCTTGAGGTTGAATCCCACGGTGGCGGCGCTGTCCTGCACCAAGATGTTGTCCCAAGCGGGTTTGGGTTCGTGGCGCTTGCCCAGGTCATCCAGGTTCGCCGGACCGCCGCGGACGCTGACGACCGAGTAGCGGGACACCGCGCCGTTGTTGGCGGTATCGAGCACGGCGGCGGGGAACTGGCCCGGCACATCCTCCCACATCCAAGCGCGGAAAACCTGCGGCTTGAAGGGGTCGGGGCCGATGGCTTGCTCGATCTTGTCGCCCTTCGCGAAGTCGAACTTGGTCCCCTGTGCCGAATGCGGCGCCACGCCGAGCACGCGCTGGCCGCCGCGGTCGCCACCCGGAACTGCGCGGGAGACGTCGTTCACGTAGGTGCCCGGGGCGATGATGTAGCTGAGCGGAGCGAGGTGTCCGTCCCAGGTGTAGTTCTCCGGGCGGTAAAGCGTCGGGCTGCCCGCGCTTTTGGCCCCCCACCAGAATCGCTGGATTTCAATGTCCTTCCGGCCGTCCGGATGCGCGGTGAACTTGGTGATGAGATACCAGCGGAAATTGCCCTTGGGCGTCTTCTCGGACTTTTCATTCACGGCGAAGAACCGGCCCACCACGCCGGGATCCCAGCCGCAGTCTTTGTCGCCCCGGATGAGGCCGCCGAACTTGCGGTCGGTGGTGCCGGTGACCGGGTTCTTGACCAGGCCGGTGGAGTAATCCTGGCCTTCAAAGACGGACATCTTCGCGTCCGGCGCGTCGAACTCGGAGCGGCCCGGCACGATGAGCACCTTGCCGGCCGTGAGGTGCTTCTCGGGGTTGAGGTTGATGAGCGGACGCGAGTTGCCGAGCGTGTCCACGTTCGCCGCGCTGTTGGCGAAGGCGAGCTTCGCGGTCGCCCAGTCCACGGACTCGACGGTGCCGCGGAAGTTGTTGTCCATCGAGCGGATGAAGGCCGCGTAACAATTGCCGTTCTCGTCACCCGCCGCCGAGTGGACGCTACTCATGTAGTTGAAGTCGCAGTAGTAGATGTAGGTGTCGCCGTGCGCGTATTGGTTGCGGATGACCTTCACGTCGTAGGTCTGGTTGTCCGCGTGGCTGGTCTGCGTCATGTGCAGGATGCCGTTGTTGCTCTTGTTGTGCGCGATGGCCCCGGCGCGGTGATCCATGTCCGTGTCGGCGACGAAGTAATGCATCTGCTTTTCCGGGTCATAGCCCAGCGACTTGATGCACGCGCGGATCACGCCGCCACCGTAGCCGGAGTGGCCGTGAACATTCAGGAACTGTCCCGGCACCAGCCCGCGCACGGTGGGAACGTAGAACCGCTGGTCCGGGCCCTTGGCGACCGGGGCCTGAATCCAGTCCAGGTAGCTCACCGAGCCGTAAACGAGCCGGCTGTCGAGCTGGAGCATCGGGTGCGTGCCCCAGTGCGGGACGCTGTCGCCGTCGTTGAGCCGGAGCTGGCGGTCAATCTTGAGGCCGGAGAGCGGCGGCACTTCGAGCAGCGTCCGTTCGCGTTCGGCGGTGAGCACGGTGGTGCCGGCCCCCTGCCGCCATTGCTTCGTCTGCGCGGGCGCCAGAGGCGTGCGGACCAGTGATTGGAGCGAGTCCGGCTTGAGCGTGGACCACACCGCGGCCGGGACGACAATGATGCCGGCCTTGTCCTTCAAGGCTTCGCGCGCGGCGGCCCAGGTTTGCTGCGTTTCCGCCGGCGTGCGCGTGGGGCCGTAATCTTCGAGCCGGACGATCCAGTGGTCGTTGGTGTTCGGTTGCGCGGCGGTTGCCCCAGGTGCCGCTGCGAGCAGTCCTGCGAGGGCGAGGGCACGAGACCAAGTGGTTCCAAATTTCATAAATGAGCAGATCGGGACACCCCACAAACGACTGCGGGGAAAGTGACGGGCGGCAAAGTGACACGGGGTCCACAGGCGGTAAATGCCGCAGTGGAAAGACCGCTGGCCGGGCGCTGTGGGTTCAGGCGATCAGCTCTTGAATCACATTCCCACCGACATCCGTGAGCCGGTAGTCCCGGCCGTTGTGGCGGTAGGTCAGCTTCTCGTGATCCATGCCCAGCAGGTGCAGGATGGTCGCGTGCAGATCGTTGCCGTGCACCTTGTTCTCGACGGCCTTGTAGCCGAACTCGCAGGTGCTGCCGTAGTGGACGCCGCCCTTCACCCCGCCGCCGGCCATCCAGATGGTGAAGCCCTTGGGGTTGTGGTCGCGGCCCAGGCTGCCCTGCGAATCACTCGTGCGTCCGAACTCGCCGCCCCACACCACCAGCGTGTCGTGCAGCATCCCGCGCGCCTTGAGGTCGGCGAGCAGCGCGGCGGCGGGCTGGTCCGTGGCGGCGGCGCAGGAACGGTGATTCTTCTCGATGTTGTTGTGTCCGTCCCAGGGCACGTCGTTGACACTGCCATCTTCCTTGGCCCCCTTGCCGGCGAAGATTTGCACAAAGCGCACCCCGCGTTCGAGCAGGCGCCGCGCGATGAGGCACTGGCGACCGAAGGTCTCCGATTCCTTCTGGTCGAGGCCGTAGAGCTGCCGCGTGGCGGCGGATTCGTTCTCGATGTTCATCGCCTCGGGCGCGGCCATCTGCATGCGATAGGCCAGCTCGAAGGAGTTGATGCGCGAAAGCAAGTCGGCCTGTGTCGGGCGCGCCTGGGCGTGGTCGCGGTTGAGCGCGCCCAGCAAGTCGAGCGTCGCGCGCTGCTGGGGTTCGGACTCGTCCTTGGCGCGGGCGAGATTGTCAATCACCTCGCGCCGCCGCGCGTCGAGCGTGAGCGCCTGATAGGTCTTGGGCAGGAAACCCGCGCTCCAAATCTGGTCGTCGCCGCGCGGACGCGTCTCGTGCAGCACGACGAAGGCGGGGAGGTTCTGGTTGTCCGCGCCGAGTCCATAAGTGACCCACGCGCCAGCGCTGGGCAGGCCGGGACGGTCCACGCCGCACATGAGCTCCATCGAGGCGGGCGCGTGGTTGTTCGCGCGCAGGTGCATCGAGTGGATGAACGCCATGTCATCCACATGGTGTGAGAGATGCGGAAAGATGTCCGAGACCCAGGCGCCCGAGCGGCCATGCTGATTCCAGCCGAACGGGGATTTGAGAATCTTCCCGCTCGTGGTGAAGAAGCCGGTCTTGGGATCGCTGCCGGGGAGCGCTTCACCGCTGCGCTTTTGCAGCTCGGGCTTGTAATCCCAGGTGTCCACCTGCGACGGCGCGCCGGTCATGAACAACCACACGATGCGCTTGGCGCTGGCGGCAAAGAGCGGCGGGCGGGCGGCCAGCGGGTTCACCGGCGCGGCGATGCCACGTGACTGCTCATGCAGCAGCGTGCCCAGCGCGACGGAACCGAGGCCGAGGCCGGACCGCTGGAGGAAGCGGCGACGCGAGGGAAGGGCGAGCTCGTTGGGGGCGTATTGGCCGAACATAAATCAATCCACGTAGATGAACTCGTTCATGCAGAGCAGGACGAGGCTGGTTTCGGTGAGGGCGCGGTTGGTTTGCGCGGCGGCGGCTTTCGCGTCCGTGGCCGGCGGGCCCAGCAGTTCGCGCTGTTGCTCGAAGAACTTCACCAGCCTGGCCAGCTCGGTGGCGGTCGGCGCACGGCCCAGGGCGATGCGGCTGGCCTCGGTGATGGCGGTGGCCGGTTCCATGTCAGGCTTCAGCACGCGTTTCGTGAGCCGGTCGGCGATGTCGCGGACGAAGGTCGAGTTCATCATCGCCAGCGCCTGGGTGGGCAACGTGGTCGCACCGCGCTCGCCGACACTCGCCGCCGGTTCGGGGGCGTCGAACAGCGTGAGGAACGGGATGAGTTCGCTACGCTTGACGCGCAGGTAAACGCTGCGGCGCGGCGACTCGTAATTCGTCTCGCTCGGACCGTAGAGCTTGTCCTCCAGCTTGCCGCCCACGCTCAACAGCGCGTCGCGAATGGCCTCGGCTTCCAGCCGCCGGGCGGGGCGATGCCACCAAAGCTTGTTCTCCGGGTCCGCCTTCAAATTCGCCGGCTTGAGTTCCGCGCCTTGCTGGTAGACCGCGCTGGCCGTGATGAGCTGGTGCAGGGGCTTGAGCTGCCAGCCACCGCGCACGAACTCGCCCGCCAGCCAGTCGAGCAACTCGGGATGCGTGGGGGGCTTGCCCTGCACGCCAAAGTCGTTCGGCGTTGCAACCAGGCCGCGCCCGAAGTGGTGGTGCCAGATGCGGTTGACCATCACGCGGGCGAGCAGACTGCCCGCGCCGTGTTCGGCATCTGTCAGCCAGTCTCCCAGCGCGACGCGCGGATCGGCCTCGGGTTTCGGGAGCCAGCGCTTCTCTCCTTCAGCGGCGGTGTTGAGCACTTGAAGGTAGTTCGGATTCGCCTTGGACACTTTGCTGTCCACCTCGCCGCGCCGCAGCAGGTGAACGTCCTGCCCGCCGGCCTTGGTGGAATAGACGGCGACCAAATCAGGCTTCGGCGTCTTCGCGTCGTGGTCGCGGACGGCGGCTTGCAGCCGCTCGGCCTCGGCATCAAAGCGCGTGAACCAGCGGAAGAGCGCGGTCTGGTTGGTGGCGTTCAGCGTGCCGCCGGTCGCGGCCAGCGTGAGGTGCAGCTCGCGGACCGCCTGCTCCACCTGCGCATCGGCCAGAGTGGCGGGCGATTCCCCATTGCTGAAGCCCAGGCGCAGTTTGCCCAGGCCGAAGAAGCCTTTGAACACGAGCTGGAATTCCAGCTCCGTGCCGCCCTCGAAGCCCAACGGCTCGCCCTCGATCTGGAAAATGGCCGCGTGGTCCTTGCCAAACTCCGGCGCGACGGCCCAGCCCGAGCCCCGCTTGTTGTCCGTGACGGCGGCGAGCGGATAGTTCTTCTGCTCAAACGTGGCGGCCGTGCCCTTGAGCTTGGCCGTGACGGGCTTGGCCTTGGACTTCGAGTCCAGCGGGCGGGCGGTGACCTTGAGCTCGCTCAGGACGAAGTTGCCGTTCTCGGACAGGCCCGGCCCTTTCGCGGGCGAGGCGTCGTCCGCCAGGGCGTCGAGGCGGAACGCGCGCAGACCGCGCTGATACGTCACGGCCTTCACGGTGTAGGTGTCGTCCTTCGCCTTGTTGCCCACGTAGCGCACCGAGCTGTCGCGCGCGATGACGAGCGCCGCCGACGTGGCGGTGGCGGAGGTTACGTCGCACATCTGCCACGGCGCGGAGTTCGTCGGCGACGCGGCCTCTGTGGCCAGGAACTTGGCGAAGCGCGCCGGGAACTCATCCGATTCAAACCGCTTGAGCGCGGCCAGCAACGGCTCGCCCGCGAGTTTGTGCGCCGCGAGCTTGCGCTGTGTCTCTTCGTGCTGCCGGTCAATCTTCAGCTCGCCATGCACCGTGCGCGCCAGCGCGGCGGCGATGCCGTAATAGTCCGCCTGCGGAATCGGATCGTATTTGTGCTCGTGGCAGCGCACGCAGCCGAGGGTGAGGCCGAGGAAGCCGCTGCCGATGGTCGAGACCATGTCATCAAGCTGGTCATAGCGGATGCGTTCGATGGTCTTCGCGGTGATTTGCCCGGGATAAGGTCCGGCCACGAGGAATCCCGTCGCGCTCGCGCCCTCGACCGAGTCGGGCCGGAGCTTGTCGCCTGCGAGTTGCCAGCGGATGAACTGATCGTAGGGCATCCCGTCGTTGAGCGCGCGAATCACCCAGTCCCGGTAGTGGTAGGCTCCGGGCCGGAACCCGTCGAACTCATACCCGCCGCTCTCCGCGAACCGCACGATGTCCAGCCAGTGCCGGCCCCACCGCTCACCATACGCGGACTTCGCCAGCGCTGCGTTCACCACGCTGGCCAGTGCCTGCGGTGAGGTATCCGCCGCAAAGGCGGCGACTTCTTCGGGCTTCGGTGGCAACCCGGTGAGATCAAACGTCACGCGCCGCAACAACTGCTCGCGCCCAATCGGCCGGCTGGGGGTGACGCCGGCCTTCTCCTGCTGGGCCAGGATGAACCGGTCCACCGGCGTCTTCGCCCACGTGGCGTTCTTCACGGTGGGCACCGGCACTGGCTTGAGCGGGCGGAAGGCCCAGTAATCCCGGCCCTGCGGAATGCTGATTTCGCGCCGCGCCTTGGCCACCTCGCCCGTGCGCGGGTCCGGCGCGCCCATCGCGATCCATTTCTCGAAGTCCGCGATGACCTCTGGCGGAAGCTTCTTCTTGGGCGGCATGTGCAGGTCTTCGCGCGCCCAGCGCAGCGCCTTGATGAGCAGGCTGTCGTCCGGCTTGCCGGGCACGAGCGCCGGGCCTTCGTCGCCGCCCGTGAGCAACGCGGCGCGGGTGTCGAGGAAGAGGCCGCCCTTCAACTTGCCCTTCGCCTTCGCCTCCGCCGAGTGGCACTCGTAACAGGCGGAGAGCAGCACCGGCCGGATCTTCTGCTCGAAAAAGGCCACCTCCTCGGGACTGGGCGTGGTGGCCGCAAAGGCACCAACCGTTGCCACGGACCAGGCCAGACCAACGGCGGCCACCATCGAGATTCTTCGCATCATGCAGATCAAGTGACTTAATGAACGCGCGCTTGGACGCACGACAGGGCGTCCCGCATGAAGGAAAGTTTGCCCGGCTGCTGGATGCTGCGGGTGGTGCCTGGCTGAACGTCCAACGCGACGCCCGCCAGTTTTGGGCGCGGGCGTCGGCAATCTACATCCGCCGTCCTCCTTCTTGTCCACCCGCCCGCCTCAGTTGTATCTCGCCGGTGCCCATCTTCCGGCTGCTGCCGGACCGGGTGCAGGTGGTGGACCTGATTGCCCGGCAGGATTTGCTCCGGCGCAGCAAGACGTTGCACTGATCCGGCAAGCCGCCGTGGGCTCACGCGAAGTCCGCGAAGTCCGCCAAGGCAGCCCGGGGCGGTGCCGGGCTGATGCCAGCGGCTGAAATAGTTGGGTCGAACACGGGCGGTTTGATCGGCGCGCCACTCTCCCTCACCCCGCCCCTCTACCGCAGGGAGAGAAGCCACGGCCCGCCAACGTCGGCGATTTCAGCCCTTGAATCGCCGAGGCTTTGGAGCCCGGACGCCCACGTCCGGATCAGCGGGCTGCGGCCGTGGGCGTCCGCACTCCAGACGAGAGGTTCATGGGGAGTTGGTATGGCACACGGCAGGGA
>Ga0255094_1001299_pt1 | contig 10933 bp, 5 predicted proteins | sample Colum_Law_RepB_8_2_FD_188434 | JGI IMG/M metagenome (GOLD analysis project Ga0255094, IMG submission 188434) | Freshwater microbial communities from Columbia River, Oregon, United States - Colum_Law_RepB_8d | ecosystem: Environmental > Aquatic > Freshwater > River | place: USA: Oregon | collected...
CCTTGATTCGCAACTGCCGCTCAGCCATCCCACCCGGTGCTGCATGAAAATAACCCGCGTCTTCACGGCGTTCTGCCTGCTTCTGCCCACTGTTCCTCTGTTCGCACAGACCCCGCAATCCGCGGCGGACAGTCCGGTGGACTTCAACCGGGATGTCCGGCCCATTCTCTCCAACCGCTGTCTTGCCTGTCACGGTCCCGACGATGGTCAGCGCGAAGCCGGACTGCGGCTGGATGATGCCACTTCCGCCACCGGCAGACTGGAATCCGGTAAGATCGCAATTGTTCCCGGAAAACCGCAGGACAGTGAACTGCTGCAGCGAATTCACAGCAGCGACGATGATATCCGCATGCCGCCTCCGGAATTCGGAAAACCACTCACTCCTGCAGAACAGTCCATACTGCAGAAATGGATCGCACAGGGTGCTCAGTTCGCACGCCACTGGTCCTATACACCGCCCACTCGCCCGACAGTGCCACCGCCCGCTCCCGGCCACGCCGAATGGGTTCGCAATCCCATCGACAACTTCGCACTCCAGTCCATGCTGGCTCACGAACTCACACCCCAGGCCCAGGCCCCTGCTCCCATACTGCTCAGACGCATCTTCCTCGATCTGATCGGTCTGCCCCCCACACCCGCAGAAGCCTCAGAATGGCTGACAAAGCTGACCGCATCCGGCAGTGCTCAGGGGGTAAACGAAACTGCATGGCAGCAACTGATTGACCACCTGCTGCAGCGACCGGAATACGGCGAATACTGGGCCTGCAAATGGCTCGACCTCGCCCGCTACGCAGACTCCTCCGGGTACGCTGATGACCCAGCCCGCACGATGTGGCCCTATCGTGACTGGGTCATCCACGCCTTCAACAGCGGGATGCCTTTCGATCAGTTTACAATTGAACAGATTGCCGGTGACCAGCTGCCCGATCCCAGCGAAGATCAGTTGATCGCGACCGCCTTCCACCGCAATACCATGACCAACAACGAAGGCGGGACGCAGGACGAAGAATTTCGCAACGTGGCTGTCGTCGATCGGGTCAACACAACAATGGCCGTCTGGATGGGCTCCACCATCAGCTGCGCACAGTGCCATAACCACAAATACGATCCGCTGTCACAGGAAGAATACTTCCGGGTCTTTGCACTGCTGAACAACACGGAAGACGCCGACCGCGGTGATGACTCGCCCAGACTGCAGTTCTTCACCCAGCAGCAAAAGCAGCGACGCAGCGAAATCGAACAGCGTCAGGCTGCCATCAGACAACTCTTCACAACCACCACCGATGCCCTCACCGCTTCGCAGCAGACGTGGGAAGGCTCGCTCCGGAAGCCCATTGAATGGTCCGGTCTGACACCCCTGCAATTGGTACGCGCCAGCGGTGGCGCGGTGCAGATTCAGTCGGACGGCAGCGTGCTCGTGCCCACAGCAGCAGACAAGGATGTGTATGTTGCAGACCTGCCCCTGAACAGTCTGCCCCCGGATTTCAATGAACAAACACTGGCCGCTGTCCGACTGCAGACAATTCCTTCAGCATCGCTGCCCGGGGGCGGCGCCGGTCACGGTGGTGGCAACTTCGTCATCACTGAAATCCGCGCGGAATGGCTGCCCGCTGACAATGCTGCACCGACCGCCCGATTCCTTCGCATCACCATTCCCGGCGCCTCAAAAATCCTCTCGCTGGCCGAAGTGCAGGTGTTTTCTCAGGGTCTCAACGTCGCTCCCAAAGGCCTCGCCTCCCAGAGCTCCACAGACTTTGACGGTCCCGCAATGCTCGCCATCGACGGAAATACCGATGGCAATTATCTGAAAAAATCCGTCACCCATACCGCCATCTCCGACTCGCCGTGGTGGGAAATTGATCTGCAGTCTGCCATACCCATCGAAAAAATTGTGCTCTGGAATCGCACCGACGGAAATACGCAGTCCCGACTGGCAGATTTCACCATCACCCTGCTGAACGAACAGCGCCAGGAAGTCTCCACCCGCACTGTGGCTGAACCTCCCCGCCCCTCCTCGGAATTCACTCCCGGAAACGGCCGCGTCATCCGCCTTGCCGCTGCAGCAGCAGACTTCTCTCAGGATGGCTTCCTGCCCGCAGAAGTGCTTGACGGAAAAACGGAACCCGAAAATGGCTGGGCAGTCGGCGGCGTGACCAATGTCAGCCATGAACTTGTGCTGGCACTGGCTGAACCCCTGCCGTTAAGCGAAGGCGGTCTCCTGCGACTCAGCATCGAACAGAACGCCCCCTATGCCGGACATCTGCTGGGCAGCTTCCGCGTGCAGGCCACCGCCAACCCGGCCGCCGTTGCTCGCAGTCAGGTACCCGCCGGTATTCTGGCACTGCTGGAAATTCCCTCCACACAACGCACAGCCGAACAGACTGATCAGCTTTCACTGTGGTACCGCAGTAACGCGGCCCCGGAATTCGCCGCTGAACGCTCAGAACTTACCCAACTGCAGAAAGAACTCGTCGTCATGAAACCGGAAGGCTCAGTCCTTGTCATGCGCGAGCTGCAGGCCGACAAACGCCGACGCACCCAACTGCAATACCGCGGAAACTACCTCGACAAAGGACCGGATGTCGACCCCGGCGTTCCCGCCGTCTTCCATCCCCTGAAACTCGCAGAACAACCGCCACGACTGCAGTTCGCCCGCTGGCTCGTCAGCAGCGACAACCCACTCACGGCACGAGTCCAGGTGAATCGCATGTGGGAGGAACTGTTCGGACGCGGTATCGTTCTGACCTCCGAAGAATTCGGATCTCAGGGAGAATTGCCGACTCACCCCGAACTGCTCGACTGGCTGGCTGTCGAATTCCTAGAATCCGGCTGGAATCTGCGTGCACTGCAGCGACTGATCGTCAGCTCGGCCGTCTGGAGACAGTCCTCGCAGGTCACATCGGAATCCGCCAAAGCTGATGCCGATAATCGCTGGCTGGCGCGCGGGCCGCGAGTCCGCCTGCGCTCAGAAACCGTCCGCGATCAGGCTCTGGCTGTCGCAGGACTGCTCAGTCACAAAATGTACGGACCTCCCGTAAAGCCACCCCAACCCAGCCTCGGACTGTCTGCAGCCTTCGGCAGTTCCACAGACTGGCAGACCAGCACGGGAGAAGACCGCTATCGCCGAGCCATCTACACCACGTGGCGACGCTCCAACCCTTATCCCTCCATGGCCACCTTCGACGCCCCCAACCGCGAAGTCTGCACCCTCCGCAGAAATCGCACCAATACCCCCCTGCAGGCACTCGTGACACTGAATGACCCAGTGTATGTCGAAGCCTCACAGGCACTGGCCCGCAGGATGCTGGCAACTGCCGGTACGCTTGAAGAACAACTGGCCCGCGGCCTCCAGACCGCACTCATCCGTCCAGCATCCCCCGCAGAAGTTCAGGAACTCAAAGCCCTGTTCCTCGATGCTCGCAACAGCTACGCTCAGGATTCCGCCGCAGCCATGACGTTTGCCACAGACCCGCTGGGCCCCCTGCCCCCGGATCTGAACCCCACAGATGCTGCGGCCATGACCGTCGTCGCCGGGATCATCCTCAACCTCGACGAAATGCTTATGAAACCCTGACCCCAGCCCCCCCCGCACCCCACGCACTCACACACGAAACAGCGGCAGATCGCAAATCGAAAAATCCCCCGGACACAACTGCCCGAGGGATCTGTCGAAGTGTCATTCAGCGGCAATGACGATGCCGTGAACGACCACCACCGTACCCGCCACCATAGACCGGCACCGCATAAAAGCCCGGCTCATAGACAGGGTACGAATACACCGGCACACCGTACAGCGGACTCCCATAGATCGGACGCCCAAAGCCCCCCAACGAGCCGCGGCCATACGATCCACTGAAACTGCTCGGGCCATTGCCAAAGCTGAAACTGATTCCAAAACCCGATCGACTGCGAGAACGGGAATGATGATGGTCATCATCCGCATGAGCTCGACCGGAAACCACCAGCAGACTGCCCATCAGTAACACCGCCGCCAGCACTCGTTTCATCGCCATGACTGATCTCCTTGATGTTCATCACCCGAGGGAATTGTGAAGCAGATCCAGACAGGTCCATCAATGGCCTCCCTGATCCAATCTCCTGCAGATGCCAACTGCGTACCAAAACCCTGCTCAACGCTTCCGATCTGAACGCAAAGCAGGACAAAGCAACATCTTACATCAAATCAAATGCGCTCGTTCCCACGCTTGACCACCACCCCGCAGCGCCATCACAACGACAACACACTGACATCAGTTTCATTCCATGGATCGGCAGGGAGTGCCGGCGTTCCTTGTAATCCTGCAATGCCGAGTGAGAATGCGGAGGTTCGATCAGGCTGGCCAGCAGTTTCCGCCAGCCAGCCATTCCTCACTGCCCGGGCAACCCCTGCAGGACCCTCTCCAATCATGTCTCAGAAGCACCTTTCCGATCTGTCACATCTGCAGTTCTCGACCCAGTGCGTGCACGGTGGTGTCCACAAGGACCAGCAATACAACAGCGTCACCACGCCGATCTATCCGACATCCACGTTCTACTGGAATTCGCTCGAATCCCATTCCGGTTACGATTACACACGCAGCGGCAATCCCACTCGCAGGGCACTCGAAGAAAACATTGCCGCACTGGAAGGCGGCGCTGGCTGCGTAGCCACATCCACGGGCATGTCTGCCGTGCATTGTGCCATGGCCCTGTTTTCCCCAGGCGACCATATCATCGCTCCTGCCGACCTGTACGGCGGCACATTCCGACTGTTTGAACGATTCCTGAAGGAGAAAGGTCTCAGCTTTACCTTTGTGGACATGACGATATTGGACCACGTGCACTCTGCCTTCACCCCACAAACCCGCGCCGTCTGGATTGAAACTCCCAGTAATCCTCTGCTCAAGGTGATTGACATCGGCGCTGTGGCCGGTCTCGCCAGAGCCCGCGGCTGTCTCTCAATCTGCGACAACACGTTTTTGTCTCCCTACCTGCAGCGGCCCCTCGAGTTCGGTGTGGACATTGTCGTGCACTCCACCACCAAGTACATCAATGGACACTCCGACGTCGTTGGCGGCTGCGTCGTCTCAAAGTCCGTCGAACATGCGAAGCAGATCGCCTGGACCTGCAATGCCCTCGGCCTCGCCTGCTCACCCTTCGACGCATGGCTGGTACTGCGCGGACTGAAAACGCTCAGCGTTCGCATGGACGCACAGCAGGCCTCTGCCCTGAAAATTGCTCACTTCCTTGAACAGCATCCGCTGGTTGAAAAAGTCTATTACCCCGGCCTCGAATCCCACCCTCAGTACCAGCTCGCAAAAATTCAGCAGCGCGGGCCCGGAGCCATGCTGGCCTTCGATGTCCGTGACGGTCGACCGGTGGCCGAACAGGTCTGCATGCACACGCATCTGTTCGACGTCGCCGAATCGCTGGGCGGCATCGAATCACTGATTTCCTTCCCCACCACCATGAGCCATGCGTCAATGACACCCGCAGCACGGGCCGCGGCCGGCATCACCGAGAAAACAGTGCGGATCTCAGTCGGCCTCGAACATTCCGATGACCTGATTGCAGACCTGAAGCAGGCCCTGCACAGTTAACCGCTGCCGACACCAGTCGGCAGCAGCGAACACACAACTCCTGCTACTCCTCGTCTGACGCCCCAGCCTCCGCTGCTGCGTCCCCGGACTCCACCAGCGACTGCTGAGCCAGTATCCCGCGAAGTTTCAGCCGCAGTGTCGGACGACTGAGCCCCAGCAGATCGGCAGCACGTGACTGCAGGCCCCCGGCCAGATTCATCGCATGCAGAATCACCAGTCGATCAAACCGCTGAATGATCCGCCGATAGCCGTCGCCATCTCCCTCCTCCAGCACCTGTGCAGCAAACTGTCCCAGAGCCGGCCAGTCCTCCGCCGCGGTCGGTGCACCCGTTCCCGTGGGAACTGACTCATCGGCATCTGCGCGCAGCTCCAGTGCAAAATGCTCCGGCAGCAGGGACGCCCCGGTGGAAATCACCAGCGCATCGCGGAGTGCCCCCTCCAGTTCCCGGATGTTGCCCGGCCAGCGACATGACTGCAGCTTTTCAAGGGCCTCAGGCGAAATCGATGAGGTCGCCGTGCCCAGCTGCTGGTTGAACCGGAACATCAGATAATGCGCCAGCTCCGGAATATCCTCCACTCGCTCCCGCAAAGGCGGTACCTGAATCATCACGTCGCGCAGCCGGTAATACAGGTCCTGACGAAAACTGCCATCCGCCAGCTGCGATTCCAGATTGCGATTCGAAGAAGCCAGAATCCGCACATCCACACGCAGCGACTCAACACCACCCAGACGCTGAAATTCGCCATCCTGCAGCACACGCAGCAGTTTTGCCTGAGTCCCCCTGGGAAGATCGGCCACATCCTCCAGATACAAAGTTCCCCGATGGCACTGCTCCAATCGACCAATCCGCCGATGCTCAGCACCCGCGAATGCCCCCTTCTCATGTCCAAACAACTCACTCTCCAGCAGCACCTCACTCACCGCCGAACAGTTCATCCGCACAAATGGTAACTGAGCCCGACGACTGTGCTGATAGACCGCACGGGCAATCAGGTCCTTGCCAGTGCCACTCTCACCCACAATCAGCACATTCACATCCTGCGGAGCCACCCGGCCAATCATCCGACACACCGACTGCATCGCCGGACCACTGCCAATCAGACGATCCGAACCCACATCCTCACTCGCCAATGCCCCCAGCGTCGCCGGAGCATACATCTGGCGACAGGTTCGCCGAGCCTGCTCGATGCTGTCCTGCAGACGATCCAGATCCAGCGGTTTCAACAGATAATCAAAGGCCCCCAGCTTCATCGTCTCAATCGCCGTCTCTGCCGATCCATGTCCGGTAATAAAGATCACCAGCACACGCGGATTGCGCCGCCGCAGCGCAGCAAACAGATCCAGCCCCGATGCCGTCCCGATGCGAATGTCCAGCAGCACAATCTGCGGACTCTCCTCCACCATCAGACGCTCAGCCTCCACCGGATCCGCCGCCGTCAATACCTGCAGATCCGCAGAACGAAGCACCGCCTCAATCGTCGTCCGTATGTGCAGCTCATCATCAACGATCAGCAGCTTCTCCATCACAGCACCCTCGCTTCCGGAAAATCACAGTCCACAAACAGTATCCGCCAGCGGCAGTTCCACACGGAACACAGCCCCGCCATCAGGCCGATTTTCGGCCAGAATCTGCCCCGCATGATCCCGCACTATCCGACGACAAATCGCCAGACCCAGCCCCGTACCACGCTCCTTCGTCGTCGCAAATGGCTCAAACAACCGCCCCTGAATCTCCGGTGAGATCCCAGGCCCCGTATCCAGTATCTCCACTCGAACCACACTGCGATCCACACTGCCAGCCAGTCGCACTGTCAGCAATCCGCCCGCCGGCATCGCCTCCGCTGCATTCAGCAACAGATTCACAAACACCTGATTCAACTGCTCGCTGTCCGCGTGCACCATTAACGACTCGTCACCCATCTGCACCTCCAGACGGATTGCCAGCTGTACCAGTCGACCCTCCACAAGATTCAGGCTCCGCTGCACAGTCGATCGCAGATCATGCGAAACCCGATTCAGCAAAGGTGTACGCGAAAAATCCAGCAGACTCTGAATCGTCGACTCCATCCGACGAATCTCACCCAGAATCAATGCCCCCTGCTCTCCACCCAGATGCAACTCACCGCCACGCTTCGCCGCATGCTGCAAAAGCAGCTTGACGGATGTCAGTGGATTTCGCAGCTCATGAGCCACACCAGCTGCCAGCTCACCCACCGCCGCCAGACGCTCAGACTGAATGACCTCCTGACGAACTGACTGCAATTCCTTCGCAAAATATCGCAGCCGATCCACCACACGCTCCGCCTGACGCTGCACATCCTCAAATCGACTCTGGCGAGTAATCCGGAACTCCATCTGACGCGAATCCGACAATGACTCCGTGTCACCCAGTGTCACGGCAATCTGACTCACCTCCGACTCCAGACGACGCGCCACTCGCCAGCCCAGCGATATCCCAACCGGCAACCCCAGCAGCAACACCAGCATCCGCACCAGCATCACTCGATAATGCAGTATCTCCAGCGATTGCCGCTGAGACTGCAGGACACCCGAGTTGCGGTTGCTCAGATCCAGCGCCAATGACACCGCTCGCCCGGTCAGCTCCGCAAATTCGCCCGAACTCTGCCCATCCCGCAAACGCTCGTCTGAGCCCCTGACACCCTCACCCTGCACCAGTCGCTCCAGACCGGAAAGCAGGTCCTGTATCACGTCCCGATCAGCCCGGAAACCCGGCTCCTCCCCCACCCCACTCAGTAAAGACTCAAGCCGCTGACGCTCACCCAGCCTGCCGTCCCAACGCTGCCGAAGCTCCACCCCAGACACACCAGACTCATGCCACGTCGCCGCAAAATCCCCCACCAGATGGCTCAGCAGCGACGAAGCCTGCATCGATGCCAGATTCCGACTGAACAGCTCGTCGTAACGAGACTCCACCCAGCGCAGATAAAAATTCGTACCCAGACTCATCCCCAGCCATACCACAGCCAGAAACAAGACCGGTACCAGCACCTGCCGCTCAAAAATACGGCTCAGCAGTCGTTCAAACAGTCCTCGCATGCCTCCAAGTCTAACGAGCTCCACTCGCGGGCTCCAGAAGAACTACCCCCCCAGCGGCAAATCACGATTCGACTTTTTAAACATTCACTCGGACCCCACTTCAACCAGGCAGACTTCTTGCCAGAACCTGCTCTGAGACTGAAGCTTTTTTTCAAAACTCGGACAGCATCGACTGCAGACGTGACACCACACCCCGCGGATCCTCAGAGGCTGTCACCGCCGCACCCACCGCCACTCGACGCGCACCAGCCACCAGAACATCACCCACATTCACCTCCGTGATCCCGCCAATCGCAAACCACGGGAAATCAGGTACAACCGCACCAGAACCCAGACTCCCTGCCGCACCAGACACAAAACCCAGCCCCGGAAACTCCTCAAATCGCTTCGTCGTCGAAGGAAACACCGGCCCCACACCCGCGTAGTCCGCACCCGCACTCACCGCCGCCTGCAACTGAGACACACTGTGAGTCGACAGACCTACCAGCACGTCCTCCGTGACCAGCCGACGACACTCACCCGCTCCCAGCTCCTCCTGACCCGTATGCACTCCCGCAGCACCACTCAACATCGCCAGATCCGGCCGGTCATTCATCACAAACAATGCACCCGCTGACTCACACTCACCACACAGCCACTGCGCCCGACGCAGTAACTCCGCATCACCCAGCCGCTTCTCTCGCAACTGAACAATGTCAGCTCCACCCTCCAGCACCAGCCGCACCGTCTCCTGCCACGACAAACGACACTGCGACTCCGTTATCAGAACATACAAACGTGATCTCCGCAGCCGCGCCCGTCGCGCAAACCCCACACGCTCTGATCCCTCCACACACACCCCGCACAACCGCTGCTCCAGAACATACACCCGATAACGCAGCACCTTCATCACAGCCGCAAACTCACTGTCCAGCAGCTTGCCAAACTCCTCCAGACTCCGCAGCGACTCCTGCACTCGACGCAGATTCGCCACCACCACCGATAACACACTCCCTCGCTCGCCCTCCGTCGACAACGTGATCCCCGCGCCCACATCTCCCGCCGTATCACGATGCCGCAGTCGCCGGTGACTGCCCGGTTGCAATCCCTCCACGCCCTGCTCCGCCTCACATAACTCATGCCGCAGACGCTTCAACTCGACAGCCGCAACCCCGTCATCACACACAAATCGACTGTAGTCCTCCAGAACCCGCAGGCCCTCGCGAGCCCTGTTCAGACCGGCGTCCAGAACCCTCAGCACACCGTCGCCCAATCCACCATCCCACAACTCCGGTCGCTCACCAACCTCTCCACACCCACCAACCTCACACCCACCAACCTCACACTCGCCCGCTCCCAGAACCAGCTCACCAGGCTCCAGTACCAGTCGCTCCACTTCCTCGCCAGGAAACAGTCGCTGCTGCAACTGCTGCCCGGAAATCCCCCGCGAACCAAAGATCACACGCAGTTCCGCACTGTGCTCGTAAACCGCCAGCAACAGCACCGCACTCGTAATCGCTCCGTCCCGAGTCTCCCGCCGAGCCACTTCGCGAGCACGCTCCAGCAGTCGACGAAAACACTCCGGATCCGCAGGATCCGTCAGCCCCCGAGCCACACCGCAGCCACTGCCCTCAGACTCAATCTGCTCGGCAAAACCCCACACACCCTCCACCGACACCCCCGCTGGCAACACCGCACCAAGATCACCAGCTCCAATCCCACAGTCCCGCAGACAGGCTGACGCCAGTGACTCGTCACGCAGCAGACTGAACAACAGCACCGCAGACCAGTCCTCCGAGACACCCGCATCCCGCGACAGACGCCGACACAGTTCCACCGTCCGCTCGGCCGCCGGAGTAAACCCCCACGCTCGACTGCGACTCATGATCCACTCCCCACATCCCCGGCAGCAATCGCCATCGAACGCTCAAACGCACGCCGCAGGTCGTCCGGAATGCGAGTCGGACGCTGCAGCTGATAGTTGAAAACCACCACCACACACCGCGCCGTCGCCACCACCTGACCCTGCTCACGACTCAACACCACATGCTCCAGCTCCACACTGGTGTTCCCCAGCTTCCCCACCCGAGACCCCACACTCACCTCATCCGGAAATCGCAGCTGACGACGATAATCACACGTCAGACTGGCCACGATCGGACCCAGACCCGCATTCGTCATCCCCACCGCCGAAGGACATGCCGCCAGCAGGTCAATCCGAGCTGACTCGAGCCAGCGAAAATACACCACGTTGTTCACATGCCCGAACGCATCCTGATCGCCCCACTGCACGGGCAGGCGAGTCACAGTGTGGTAT
>Ga0255094_1001304_pt1 | contig 10924 bp, 6 predicted proteins | sample Colum_Law_RepB_8_2_FD_188434 | JGI IMG/M metagenome (GOLD analysis project Ga0255094, IMG submission 188434) | Freshwater microbial communities from Columbia River, Oregon, United States - Colum_Law_RepB_8d | ecosystem: Environmental > Aquatic > Freshwater > River | place: USA: Oregon | collected...
GTGACGGTGGGTACGGGAATTGGTGGTGGCGGGATGGCGCGGGGGCAGTTGCTGCATGGTTTGATGCATCCGGAGATGGGTCACATGCTGCTGCCGGGGGTGTTGGGTGACAGTTTTCCGGGAGTGTGTCCGTTTCATGGTCGTTGCTGGGAGGGATTGTGTTCGGGTCCGGCGATTGCGAGGCGTGCGGGATGTGAGGCGGAGGAGTTGTCAGCGGATCACGAGGCGTGGTCGGTGACGATTCGCTGCATGGCTCAGGCGATGATGAATCTGACCTGTGTGCTTTCTCCTCGTCGGATCGTGCTGGGTGGCAGTGTGCGGAAGGCTGGGCGCCTGGGTGAGTCGGAGTTTTTTCGGAGGCTGCGTCTGGAGACGGGTGAGTTGCTGGCCGGTTACATTGGTGCTTTGAGTTTGCGGGCGGGCGGTCTGGAGGAGTATCTTGTGCCTCCGCAGCTGGGTGATGATGCGGGAGTGTGTGGTGCGCTGGCGATGGGGCAGGATGTGTTGTTGTGAGTGTCTGGCGGGTGTGCGGTGACTGTTCTGCTGGTGTTTTCAGAGTGAAGGCGTGAGATGTATCGAATCTGGGTGGACGAGCAGCCATTGGACAGTGTGTTGCCGATGCTGTCGGGTGTAGCGGAGGTGGTGGGTCCGGGTGCGGATCTGTCGGAGTTATCGCGTTGCGATGGTGCATTGGATCCAGGAGCGCGGTGGGATGCATTGCGGATGGACCGGTGTGATCGGCTGCGTGTGATTTCGCGGATTGGAGTGGGGTATGACAATATTGACGTGGGGGCGGCGACGCTGCGTGGGATTCAGGTCTGTTATACTCCGCATGGTCCCACGGTATCGACGGCGGAGCATGCGACAGCTTTGATTTTTGCGGCGGCGAAGACGGTGTGTTATGCGGATCGGGATGTGCGTGCGGGGCGCTGGCATCGGGCATTTCGGACGGTGAAGGGGATGGAGCTGCGGGGTCGTGTGCTGGGTCTGGTGGGAGCGGGTCGGATAGGTATCGAGGTAGCGCGGGTGATGCGTGCGGTGGGGATGCGTGTGCTGGTGTATGATCCGGCATTGACAGAGGCGCGAGCCGGGGAGGAGGGTGTGGAGCGTGTGGGCAGTCTGGAGTCGTTGTTATCGGCTGCGGACGTAGTGTCTTTGCATGCTCCTGCGACAGCTGAGACGCGGCATCTGATCAATGCTGCGAGGCTGGCGTGGATGAAGCCGGGTTCGATTCTGGTGAACACAGCGCGGGGAGCTCTGGTGGACGAGCGGGCTTTGTGTGAGGCGCTGCGGAGTGGTCATCTGGCGGCAGCGGGGCTGGATGTTTTTGAGCGTGAGCCTGTGGAGTCGAGCAATCCGCTGCTGGATCTGGAGAATGTGGTTCTGACGGACCACATCGCCAGCCACACGTGGGCCGGTCATCATCGGTTGTACGAGATGGCGGTGCTGCAGTTGCTGCAGGTGCTGCGTGGTGAGCAGCCGGATTGCCCGTTGAACAGTGTGTGACTGTCTGTCAGCGGAGCTGACCTGCGAGGTGTTCCGGGCACCCGAGGGCAGATGTCGTTTTCGGCTGAGGGTGCTGTCAGATAACGTTCAGTGGCCGCATCATTTCGTTGTCTTCGTGATCGAGGATGTGGCAGTGCCAGACGTAATTGCCTTTCATATCGAAGAGGGCTTTGATGATGGTGATATCCCCGGGGTAGCAGATGACGGTATCCTTGCGTCCGGTTTCGTGTGGTTCCGGTGGCAGCATGGGGATGGCCGCGGCAGCGGTGTTTGTCATGGCGGCCATATTTGCCATAGCGCCACCGGGGATCCGTCCAATGACTTCGAAGGCGACGAGGTGCAGGTGGATGGGGTGAGCATCCATGGTGAAGTTATGGATTTCCCACGTTTCACAGGAGCCCAGTTTTGGCGTTTCGGTGGCGGGGTGCATCCAGCGCATGGGCATGGGCATATCCATCTGCATGGCCTGATCGAACTGCATGGTTCCGAGCATACCCATGACGGGGCCGTCGAAAGCCGGGCTGGAGGCGGATCCGATCTCGTTAAGGGACACTTTGCGGGTGAGGGTTGAGGCCGGGAGTCTGGGGAGGGCCGGGAGTTTGAGTTTTGCGACGGGACTGCCGGTGCTGCCTGTGGTGGCCGGGACAGGGGGTGCCGTTCTGCTTTTCACAGTTCTGGCGGCCGGGTCCCAGGCGACTCGGAATTCCAGCACCTGACCGGTGGTCGCGGGGTCCGCGCTGACCATATCGGCCATGCCGCCGAAGGGCGCATCGGGTCCGAGGTTCAGCAGTTGAACTCTGGTGCCGACAGGCAGTGTTGAGAAGTCGATAATGACGTCTGCGCGTTCACCGGCGGCCAGCAGCAGTTGTGTGGATCTGACGACGGTGGGCAGGAAACCGCTGTCGCTGCCGATCTGGTGGAACGTGCCACCGTTGGAAAGAGTGAGAATCAGTGTACGAGCGCAGCAACCGTTGAGCAGTCGAAAGCGGTACTGAGTTTTGAAGACATTGAGGAAGGGCCAGACTTTGCCGTTGACGACCATGGCATTGCCGAAGAATTCGGGGTTCCAGACCGGTGGGACATCGGTTGGAGTGAGTGGGTCTGTGTTATAGGGCCCGGCATAACCATCGAAGTATTCTCGGGAGGTGGGGTAGAAGAGGCTGCCGTCGGCATTGAAGCAGCGGTCCTGGATAGCGAGTGGAACTTCGAATGTACCGCGTGGGAGATTGAGACCGGTTTCGACTTTATCGCGGATCAGGTAGAAGCCGGCGAGTCCGGCGTAGACATTCAGCCGTGTGGAGCCCATGGCGTGGTCATGGTACCAGAGCGTGGAGGCGGGCTGATTGTTGTCGTAGATGTGATCGCGGCTGCTGCCGGAGACGTACCAGTGTTCCGGGAAGCCGTCGTGTTCGGGGCGGGTGTGACCGCCGTGCAGGTGTGTGATGGTGCGGACTTCGGGGTTGGGGGTGTTGAGCATGTAGTTCCAGGCTCCATCGAGTGTGGGGTCGATGGGCAGCAGATGTTTTGTGGGCAGTGCATTGGTGAAGCGAACGCGAGCCGGGACGCCGCTTTGCGCTTCAATGGTGGTTCCGGGGTAGCTGCCGTTGTAGCCCCAGACTGTGGTCAGTGGCAGACTGCTGTGCAGGCGGGTCTGGAACTGGGTCATGGTGATGGTGGTGGCGATTTTTGAATTTGGCCGAACGACTGCGGGGATTGGCAGTGGATCGATGAATTTTGCGAGTACCGACGTATCGATCGGCATGGGCAATGCTGCGGCGCGGGCGGACTTTGAGGAGCAGGAGAAGAAGGCAGAGGCGGCAGCGGCAGCAACAGTTTTGCGGAGCAGGCTGCGGCGATCCATGACAGAGGCGGTGAACGGTTGCATTGGCATCGACTTTCGTCAGTGGTTACTGCGGGTGAGGCACGGGGTCATGTGATTAAGAACTGCGGGGGCAGTTCGTGCAACTGTCTGCGGAGACTTGATGCATGCGAGTTTGTATCGTTGTCTATGCGGCAAAAACAAACGGAATTAAAGATCATAATATACTTTTTAGTTTAATCATGCAGTGACAGGTGTTGCCGGCCTGTGACTTATCTTGTTCTGTTCATATTGGAATTGAAAAGTGTAAGGCGATGATTGGTGATTTGAACAGAATGTAAAGTTTTGTTGACGGCAGTGGTGTGGTGCGGGTTTCTGGTTGTGGGAATGTGAGGGTGCAACACAGTTGTGTGAGTGTGTGTTGGTGGACGCATGTTGGTGCTGGATTGGTGAGTTGTGGCAGCAAATGAGGTGTTTTGGCAACGGTTGAGAGTGGGCAACGGTTCGCTGGAAACGGCGGATTTGCTGTGTTTTGAGAGTTTTTGAGCTGGTGTGTGCGCTGCGCACGTGATTTGCAGGCTGGGGGGAGTGAGTCTGCGCGTGCTGAACTTCTGAAAAACTGTGCTGGGGCTGAGCGTGCCCGAAGAATTTGCAGGGGAGCGTAACCGGTTGACTGGTGGCCATGTGTCGGATGATTCGTCTCAGACGGATGATCGGGCTGGGGGTGATATTGCGCCGCAGGCGGGCGTAAGTTGGGGGCGTGTGCCGTCGGCATTAAGTCGGCGGAGGTGGGTGTCGACTGGCGGTGGTTTACTGTTGTATTTTCTGCAGCCGCTGTTGTGGCTGTCGATCGCTGCACTGGCTTTGTTTTTGCTTGGTGAATCTCAGCGACGTGGCTGGCTGCCGCGTGTTGGAACCGTGGTGGGCGGTGTGGGCGGGGACTCAGCGACGGTTGCTGGTGGTGGCTGGATTTGTCCGATGATGTGTACGGGTGCGTTGCAGCGTGCGGGTCGTTGTCCGGTATGCGCGATGGAGTTGGTGCCGGCGACGCGTGGGCACGGTGTTTCAGCGGATGCTGGTGCGGTGCGAATTGAGGGGGCAGCGCGGCGGGTTGCGAATATTCAGACGGTGCCGGTGCGTTTGTCGAGTGGTGGGCGAGTGGTACAGGCGGTGGGTCGTCTGGACTACGACGAGGGGACTCGGCGGACACTGTCAGCGCGAGTGGATGGTCGCATTGAGAAGCTGTTTGCGGACTACACGGGAGTGGTGGTGCGGTCGGGGGACTGTCTGGCTGTGGTGTATTCTCCTGATCTGTACAGTGCTCAGGTGGAGTATCTGTTGTCGCGGGGTCAGCGAGAGGGTGGGATCGCGGGTACTGCGGCTGTGGGCGGTGGTGTTGGGCGTGGCAGTCTGCTTGAGAGTTCTCGTCGTCGTCTGCTGGAACTGGGGATGGCGGAGCAGCAGGTGGTGGAGCTGGAGTCGGGTGGTGAGGCGAGCAGTCGTCTGCAGTTGGTGGCACCCATCAGCGGCACGGTGGTGGAGAAGCTGGCGGTCGAGGGTCAGTATGTGCGTGAGGGTGAGGCGGTATTCCAGCTGGCGGATTTGTCTGCGGTATGGTTGATTCTGGAGTTATTTCCGGAGGAGGCAGCGGGGGTTCGATTTGGTCAGCGGGTGCATGTGGAGGTGCAGTCACTGCCGGGCCGTCGGATTGAGGGTCGGGTGGTGTTTGTGGCACCGCGGGTAACCCCGGAGACTCGGACTGTCGGGGTGCGTGTGGTGTTACCAAACGAGGAAGGTGAGTTGCGGGTGGGTGATTATGCGCGAGCTGAGATTGAGCCGGTGGTCATGGGGTCCGGTGGACTGGTGTATGATCCGGAGCTGGCGAGTGCGTGGATCAGTCTGCGTCATCCGCACATGACGGCGGCTGGTCCGGGTACGTGTCGGATCTGCGGTGAGGAATTGATATCGGGTCGGGAGCTGGGATTTACGGACGAGTCAGCGGAGGTCAGTGGTTTCGCGGTGATTCCGCGGGATGCGCTGCTGCTGGCGGGTGACAGCAGTGTGGTGTATGTGGAGGTGGAGCCGGGCAGGTTTGAGCTGCGTCAGGTTGTGGCGGGTCGTGTGTCGGGTGGCGAGGTGGAGATTGTGGAGGGCTTAAGTGTTGGCGAGCAGGTGGCGGTACGGGGAAATTTCCTGATTGATTCGCAGATGCAGTTGTCGGGTAAGCCTTCGCTGATTGATCCGCAGCGTCATGTTCCGGGTCTGACGCCTGAGCAGGCGGCGAAAACAGAGATTTCACTTGGTCAGTTGTCGCCTGCGGATCGCGAGCTGGCGGAGCGTCAGCGGGTGTGTCCGATCGCGGGCATGCTGCTGGGTTCGATGGGTGTGCCGATCCGTGTGGAGGCAGGTGGTGAGTCGGTGTTTCTCTGCTGTGAGGGCTGTCGTGGACGTCTGCTGAGCGAGCCGGAGAAGTATCTGCGGAAACTGTCACCGGGGGTGTCTGGAGCTGGAGCGGCTGCTGGTGCGGTGGAGTCTTTCGAGGCATCAGCGGGGGTGCGGCGATGATTGGCAGCCTGCTGAGATTCTGCATACGTGAGCGGCTGCTGGTGCTGGTGGCGATGCTGGTGGCAGTGGTGTTCGGCTGGAGCTCGATGCAGAGTGTGCCTCTGGATGCGATTCCGAATGTGGGTGAGAATCAGGTGATTGTGCTGGCGGAGTGGTCTGGTCGATCACCGCGTGACATGGAGGATCAGGTGACGTATCCGCTGTCGGCGCTGCTGCAGGCGGTGCCGGGTGCGCGGAGTGTGCGTGGTCGCAGCATGTTTGGATTCAGTTTTGTGCAGGTGACGTTTGACGACGCGGTGGATTTTTACTGGGCACGTTCGCGGGTGGCAGAGCGACTGACGACAGCGGGGGGGTTGCTTCCGGACGGAGTGCGTCCGACGCTGGCACCGGACGCGACGGCACTGGGTCAGATTTTCCACTATGTGCTGGAGGGTCCTGCGGGTACGGATCTGGCGGAGCTGCGATCGCAGCAGGATTTTTTCATTCGGTATGCGCTGCAGTCGGTGGATGGTGTGGCGGAGGTGGCGTCTGTGGGTGGTTATGTGAAGCAGTATCAGGTGGAGGCTGATCCTGCGGCGCTGCGATTTCATGGTGTGTCGCTGAGTCGGCTGGTTTCGGCCGTGGGTGATTCCGGTGTTGACGTAGGAGCGCGGACGGTGGAGTCCGGGGGCATGGAGTTTCTGGTGCGTGGTCGGGGCTTTGTGGGCTCGGGGCTGAGCGAGGAGCAGACGATTGCGCAGCTGGAGGAGACTGTGGTGCTGGTGCGTGACGGTGTCCCGGTGCGGGTGCGTGATGTGGCGCGGGTGCAGACGGGCCCGGCGTACCGGGACGGTGCTCTGGATTTCAACGGTCAGGAGGCAGTGGGTGGGATTGTGGTGATGCGGTATCGTGAGAATCCGCGGGCTGTGATTCAGCGGGTGCTGGCGAAGATCGCGGATCTGGAGCGTGATCTGGGTGGGATCCGCATCCGGCCCGTGTATGACCGGACTCAATTGATCGACGAAACCGTAAAGACTCTGACGCAGTCGATTGCTCAGGAGACGATCATCACGATTGTGGTCACGGTGTTGTTTCTGCTGCATTTTCGTGCCAGTCTGGTGATTGCTTTGACATTGCCGCTGGCGGTGCTGATGGCGTGGATCGGGATGCGGGTGTTTGGAGTGGATGCCAACATCATGTCTTTGGCGGGTATAGCGATCGCAGTGGGCACGATGGTGGATATGGCGATCATCATCCTGGAGAATATTTATGAGGGTTTGTCGGATTGGGAGCAGCAGGGTTGTCCGGGTGGTGGGCGTCGTCGTCTGGAGGTGATTCGTGAGGCGGCGGAAGAGGTAGTTCCGGCGGTCATGACGGCCGTGGGGACAACGATTATCAGTTTCCTGCCGGTGTTTTTTCTGACGGGTCGTGATTACCGCCTGTTTGCACCGCTGGCATGGACCAAGACCTATGCGCTGGTGGCCAGTCTGGTGGTGGCGGTGGCGGTGGTTCCGATGCTGTGTCGTGTGCTGCTGCGGAGTTCGCGGCTGTCGCTGCGTGCGAGTTTGCTGCTGAGTGTGCTGGCGGGTGCAGCGGGTGTGTGCGGGGCACTGACTGGCGGACTGGAGGAGTTGCGTGCGGGCGTGGGTTGCAGTCGTGGGGTGTTTGCGGTGGGTTGTGGATTGCTGGCTGGCGTGGTGGTGCTGCTGTTGTCGCGGGAGCGGATTCGTCCGATTGAGCGGAATCCTGTCAGTCGTCTGCTGCGCTGGGTTTATGGGGGTCGCCTGCGTTTTGCGCTGCGTTGCAAGCTGCTGGTGCTGTCGATTCCCGGGCTGGTGGTGCTGCTGGGTGCGGGTGCATGGTTCGGGCTGGCTCGGGTATTGAAGCCGGTGGAGCAGGTGGCAGCGATGCTGGGTGCGGATCTGCGGAGTCTGCCGGGTTATCAGCGGGCATGTGAGGTGTTGCCGGGGCTGGAGTCGGACGACTGGATAGCGCTGGATGAGGGTTCATGGTTTTACATGCCCAGTCTGTATCCGGCGGCCAGTTTCAGTCAGGCGATGGAGGTTCTGCAGACTCAGGATTCGCTGATTCGGGAGATTCCTGAGGTGGAGAGTGTCCTCGGGAAGATTGGTCGAGCGCAGTCTGCACTGGACCCGGCTCCGGCTTCGATGATTGAGACGTACGTGATGCTGAAGCCTCGTGAGTCGTGGCGTCCGGGGATGACTGAGCGGGGCATCTGGGACGCGGTGAGTGCTGCGGCGACGCTGCCCGGAGTGACTCCGGCGTCCCCGCTGCAGCCGATTGAGGGTCGTGTGGTGATGCTGCAGGCGGGTATCAAGGCGGCGATGGCGGTGCGGATTTATGGTGAGAGTCTGGAGGGTTTGTCGGCGGCGGCGGTATCTGTGGCGGATCGTCTGAAGCGACATCCTCTGGTGAATGCTCAGACTGTGGCTCCGGATATTGTGCTGGGCAAGCCGTATCTGGAGTTTGACGTGGATCGAGCCGAGGCAGCGCGGTACGGGATGACCACAAAGATGGTGAACGAGATAGTGTCAGCAGGTCTGGGGGGAGTGGAAGCGGCAACGACGGTGGAGGGCCGAGAGCGTTATCCGGTGCAGGTGCGTTTCAGTCGTGATGTGCGTGAGAGTATCAGTGATCTGCCGCTGGTTCCGATTGTGACTGAGACGGGTGAGGTGGTGCCGTTGCAGCGTCTGGCGAGTGTGCGAACGACGTGGGGTCCGGGGATGATCAGCAGCGAGGATTCTCGTCTGGTTGCGCATGTGATGTTTTCTCCAGCGGGTCGTGTGGGTGATCTGGAGACGGTGGGTGCGGTGATGAGTGATCTGGCGGCGGCGCGTCGTACCGGAGAACTCAGATTTCCCGAAGGCAGTTTCGAACTGCAGCCGGTGGGATCATTTCAGAGTCAGCTGGAGGCGAACCAGCGACTGTTGTGGATCATCCCCGTGGTGGCACTGATCAATTTTCTGCTGATCTATCTGGAGTTTCGTGATCTGCCGGTAACGCTGGCGGTGTTTACGGGGTTGCCGGTGTCATTTGCGGGTGGGATGCTGATGGTGGGATTGGCGGGGGTGCAACTGAATACGGCGGTGTGGATTGGATTCATCGCGACGCTGGGACTGGCCGAGGACGATGGGGTGGTGATGGCGACGTTTATCCGGCAGTTGCTGGGTCGTCGCAGGATCAGTTCGGTGCAGGAGCTGCGGGCAACGGTACTGGAGGCGGGTATGAAGCGAATTCGTCCGTGCATGATGACGACAGCGACGACGCTGATTGCGCTGATACCGGTGCTGACGGCGACAGGTCGAGGTGCCGAGGTGGCTCGCGCGATGGCGTGGCCGGTGCTGGGGGGTATGCTGGTGGAGCCCTTTGCATCGTTTGTGGTGCCGGTGATGTACTGTGCGTTTCTGGAGGTGCGACTGCTGCTGGGGCTGGGTGTGGCAGAATCTGATGTGTGTGAATCTGTGCGGATTATTCCGGAGCTGCCGTGTGGTTCGGTGGGGTGAGGTGGCTGGGTGCAATTGCTGACAAGTGCGATGGCTTTTGCGGATAGATCGCGTGGTTTGGCTGGAGTCGTCGATCGATAGGCAGGGGTGAATTTCCGCGCTGGAGTGACCACGGATGGTCAGGAAAACTGCGTTGATTCTGCTGATTGTGCTGCTGCCCGGGTGTCGGGCTGCGCGAACGGCAGTGGATCCGCAGTCGCTCGATCTGCGTTCCGGGGATGGTTCGGAGTCGGTGCGAGCGGTGCGTGTGCGTCCGGCTGGTGTGTCTCGAGAGTTGTCTGCCGTGCGGTCGGAGTTTGCGGGGCCGGTGTCACTGGAGTCGGTGGTTCAGGAATGTCTGCGGCAGCATGGTGGCGTGCAGGCGGCTCGCAAGCGGGTGGAGGCAGCAGCGCGGCGTGTGACGGTGGCGGGCAGTCTGCAGGACCCGCTGCTGGAAGTGGACAACTGGCCGACGGCGGCGCGGTCACCGCAGTATGCTTCCGGTCGCATGACGAATGAGGTGATGGTTTCGCAGCAGGTGCCGTGGATTGGGAAGCGATCGAGTCAGGCGTGTGCTGCGGCGGCGGAGGTGCAGGCGGCGCGGGCTGAATTATCGGCTCTGGAGCTGCGGGTCACCGAGGAGGCTCGACAGGCGTGGTATGAGCTGTATTACACGCAACTGATGCTGGGTGTGGTGCACGAGGACCGGCTGGTGCTGGAGAATCTGCTGACAGTTGCAGAGGCTCGATATGAGACGGGTCGAGCGGGTCAGCAGGAGGTATTGCGTCTGCAGGCGGAGCAGTCGAGTGTGGATGCGGAGCTGCTGCGTCTGCAGCAGTCTCAGGAATCAGCTCGAGCGGAGCTGGCGGGGTTGCTGCAGGTGTCTCCGGAGACGGAGCTGACGGCTGGTGAGATAGCGGAGTCCGGGGGTGATCCGCTGGAGCTTCAGGAGCTGTATGAGCGTGCGGTGCGGCAGCGACCGGAGCTGCAGGTGATGCTGGCTGAGATCCAGCGGGAGCAGCATCTGGCGGATCGCGCGCGGCTGGATTATTACCCTGACGTGACGATGCGGATGGGCTGGGGTCGGATGACGACCGAGGGTTCGATGGCGCATGGTGCGGATGGAGTGGACAACGTGAGTGTGGGTTTTGGTGTGAATGTGCCGGTGAATCGGGGTCGATTGCGAGCATCGGTGCATGCGGCGGAGGCTGGAGCGGTGGCAGCAGCGCGGGATTATGAGCGTCTGAAGAACGAGACACAGCGGGACGTGAAGCAGTTGTTTTCGCAGGCGATCAGTCAGCGGGATTCTTCTGAGCTGTTGCGGGATTCTGTGATTCCGAAGACGGAGCAGGCGCTGCGTGCGGGATTGCGTGGGTATCAGGTGGGAGCGACGGATTTTGCGGATGTGATAGCGACGTGGCGAGAGCTGTTGAAGTTTCATGTGGCGCAGCTGCAGCTGGAGCTGCAGTATCGACAGACGCTGGCATCACTGGAGCGAGTGGTGGGTGGTGGCGACGTGTTATCGCGGGTGCAGCAGCAGCCGGAGCTGGAG
>Ga0255094_1001307_pt1 | contig 10908 bp, 10 predicted proteins | sample Colum_Law_RepB_8_2_FD_188434 | JGI IMG/M metagenome (GOLD analysis project Ga0255094, IMG submission 188434) | Freshwater microbial communities from Columbia River, Oregon, United States - Colum_Law_RepB_8d | ecosystem: Environmental > Aquatic > Freshwater > River | place: USA: Oregon...
AGCCGATACAGCGCCACCACCCGCATCTGAGCGTGCGGAAAGCGCTCGCGGAACTCGCCAATGGTGTGGCCCACCAGGGCACCGCCGTTGGTGGCGCGCACCACGATCAGGCTGGCCCGGCCATCGGCGAACTCCAGCACCTGCAGCGCCTCGGGGTAGCGGATGAGCTGTTGGATGTAACGCGTCACCGATTCTTCGGGGCAGATCACGTGGTCCACCGCGAAGCCGCTCTTGCCCAGCAGGGCGTCGCCTTCCACGAACTCGGGCGAGCGCAGGCGGGCGATGGTGCTGGGCACGTTGAACACGTCGTGCGCCACCTTGCACACCACCAGGTTGGTGTCGTCGTTGGCGGCGCAGGCGATCAGCATGTCGGCGTCCTTGGCACCGGCGTCCAGCAGCACCGAGGGCTGGATGCCGTTGCCCACCACGCCGCGCAGGTCCAGGCGGTCTTCCAGCAGGCGCAGGCGCTGCGGGTCGGTGTCGATGACGGTGATGTCGTTCTGCTCGGACACCAGGCTCTCGGCCACGCTTTCGCCGACCCGCCCGGCGCCCAAAATAATGATGTTCATGAGGCCGGATCGTACCTGCGGGGCGGCGGCAAAAGCGCCCCCCCGCAAAGCCGCAGGGGGAAGCTCAAAGCCCGCGCTGGATGATGATCTTCTGCACGTCGCTCGTGCCTTCGTAGATCTGGCACACGCGCACGTCGCGGTAGATGCGCTCCACCGGGAAGTCGCTCACCACGCCATAGCCGCCCAGGGTCTGGATGGCCACGGAGCACACGCGCTCGGCCACCTCGCTGGCGAAGAGCTTGGCCATGGCGGCCTCTTTCAGGCAGGGGCGGTTGGCGTCGCGCAGGGCGGCGGCGTGCCAGATGAGCTGGCGCGCGGCTTCCAGCTGGGTGGCGCAGTCGGCCAGGCGAAAGCCCACGGCCTGGTGGTTGAAGATGGCGGTGCCGAAGCTCTCGCGCTGCTTGGCGTAGTCGATGGCCACCTCCAGCGCGCTGCGGGCCATGCCCACGCTCTGCGCGGCAATGCCGATGCGCCCGCCCTCCAAGGCCGAGAGCGCGATCTTGTAGCCCTCGCCCTCTTCGCCGATCCGGTTCTCGGCCGGGATGCGGCAGTTCTCAAAGGTGATCTGCGCGGTGTCGCTGCTGTGCTGGCCGAGCTTGTCTTCCAGGCGCGCCACCAGGTAGCCGGGCGTGTCAGTGGGCACGATGAAGGCGCTCATGCCCTTCTTGCCGGCGGCCTTGTCGGTCACGGCGATCACGATGGCCACGTGGCCGTTCTTGCCGCTGGTGATGAACTGCTTCACGCCGTTGATCACGTACTCGTCGCCCTGCTTCTGCGCCGTGGTGCGCAGGGCCGAGGCGTCAGAGCCCACGTGCGGCTCGGTCAGGCAGAAGGCGCCCAGCAACTCGCCGGCGGCCAGGCGGGTGAGCCACTTCTGCTGCTGCGCGGCGTTGCCGTAGCGCATGAGGATGGCATTCACCGGGCAGTTGGTCACGCTGATGGCGGTGCTGGTGCCGCCGTCGCCCGCGGCGATCTCTTCCAGCACCACGGCCAGGGTCAGGTAATCGAGCCCCGCGCCACCCAGGGCCTCGGGCACGCAGATGCCGTAGGCACCCAGCTCGGCCAGGCCTTTGTGCGCCTCTTTGGGGAAGTGGTGTTCCTTGTCCCACTTGGCCGCGTGGGGCCAGAGCTCGGCCTGGGCAAAGGCGCGCACGGCGTCGCGGATGGCTTCTTGATCGGGGGTCAACAACATGATGTCTCTCGGGTCTAGGGGTTCACCAATGGCCGGCGCGCTGGCCATCGAAGTGGATCAGGCGGCCGTTGTCCTCGGGGCTGACGCTGGCCAGCACCGCGCGCAGGCCGGCCACGCTGTCGGCCAGGGCCACCGGGGCGCTGGCGCCGCCCATGTCGGTCTGCACCCAGCCGGGGTCGAGCGCCACCAGACGGGCGCGCGGGTAGTCGAATCGGGCGCTGGCCACGGCCATGTTCAGCGCGGCCTTGCTCACGCGATAAAGCCAGGCGTTGCTGGCCTGCACGCTGGCGATCTGGCTCATGCGGCTGGACAGCGCGCCGAACACGCCACCGGCCTCCTCCACCATGGGCAGCACCTGCGGAATCACCTGCATCAGGCCCAGCACGTTGGCGTGCATCGCGCGGTCAAATGCCTGCTGCGTGGGGGGCGTGGTGGCGCTGGCGCGGTCCATCACGCCGGCCACGTACAGGGCCACGTCCAGCTTCTCGCCATCGAGCTGCCAAGAAAAGCCGCTCACGCTGGCCGGGTTGGCCACGTCCACCCGCAGGGCCTGGGCGCCCAGGTCTTGCAGGCGGGCGAGGCCCGCGTCGTCGCGGGCGGTGGCGATCACGCGGTCGCCGGCCTCGCGGTACTGGCGCACCAGTTCCAGGCCGATGCCGCGCGAGGCGCCGATGACGAGAACGGTGGCCATCAGAGCAGCTCGATGGCCATCGAGGTGGCCTCGCCACCGCCAATGCACAGCGTGGCCACGCCGCGCTTGCCGCCGCGTGCCTGCAGCGCGTGGATCAGCGTGACCAGGATGCGCGCACCGCTGGCGCCGATGGGGTGGCCCAGGGCGCAAGCGCCGCCGTTCACGTTGAGCTTCTCGTGCGGCACCTTGAGTTCGGCCATCAGGGCCATGGGCACCACGGCGAAGGCCTCGTTCACCTCCCACAGGTCCACGTCGCCCACGGCCCAGCCCACGTTGGCCAGCAGCTTCTGGGTGGCGAACACCGGCGCGGTGGTGAACCAGCCGGGCTCTTGCGCGTGGGTAGCGTGGCCCACGATGCGGGCGATGGGCTTGGCGCCCATGGCCTGCGCGGTGGAGGCCTTGGCCAGCACCAGGGCGGCGGCGCCGTCGTTGATGGACGAGCTGGACGCGGCGGTGATGGTGCCGTCCTTCTTGAAGGCGGGCTTGAGCGCCGGGATCTTGTCAAGCTTGACCTTGCCCGGGCCTTCGTCCACCGACACCTTGCGCTCGCCGCTGCGGTCTTTCACGGTGACGGGCACGATCTCTTTCGCGAAGGCGCCGCTTTCGGTGGCGGCCTTGGCGCGCTGCACCGAAGCGATGGCGAAGGCGTCTTGCTGCTCGCGGGTGAACTGGTACTTGGCGGCGCAGTCTTCACCGAAGGTGCCCATGGAGCGGCCGGCTTCGTAGGCGTCTTCCAGGCCGTCGAGCATCATGTGGTCGTACACGCGGTCGTGGCCCATGCGGTAGCCGCCGCGGCCCTTGAGCAGCAGGTAGGGCGCGTTGGTCATGCTCTCCATGCCGCCGGCCACCATCACCTGCGCGCTGCCGGCCAGCAGCATGTCGTGGGCCAGCATGGTGGCCTTCATGCCCGAGCCGCACATCTTCGACAGCGTCACGGCGCCGGCCGACAGGGGCAGGCCGCCCTTGAGCGCGGCCTGACGGGCCGGTGCCTGGCCCTGGCCGGCCATCAGGCAGTTGCCGAACAGCACCTCGTTCACGTCGGCCGGCTTCACGCCGCTGCGCTCGACGGCGGCCTGGATGGCAGCGCCACCCAGGTCGTGGGCGGACAAAGCGGCGAAATCGCCCTGGAAAGCCCCCATGGGGGTGCGGGCGGCGCCGAGGATGACGATGGAATCGCTCATGAAAGTCTCCTGAATGAAGCGGTGAAACAGGGTTGAGAAAACTCAGGTGGCGGGCGCGGTGGCGGTGTGCAGCCGCCGCTGGCGCTCGTAGGGGAACACGTCGTGCACATGGCCGGCGCGGATGCGCGCCTGTTGGGCCTGCCAGAAGTCCACGTCCAGCAGGTCGGCGTGGTGGCGCATGAAGGCCTCGCGCACCACCGGATGGCCCAGCAGGAAGGGCCCGAAGGTCTCGGGGAACACATCGTGGCGGGCCACCGGGTACCAGACCTCGCCCGAGAGCTCGTCTTCCTCGTTGCGCGGCGGGGGCACGCGGCGGAAGTGGCAGTCGGTGAGGTACTCGATCTCGTCGTAGTCGTAGAACACCACCTTGCCGTGGCGGGTGATGCCGAAGTTCTTCCACAGCATGTCGCCGGGGAAGATGTTGGCCGAGACCAGGTCTTTGATGGCCTGCCCGTAGTCGGCCACCACGCGATCGATCTGGGCGCGCGCGGCCTCGTCTTGCGGGTGGGCCTGCAGCGCCTCCAGCAGCTCTTGCAGGTAGAGGTTCAGCGGAATCATGCGCCGCTCGATGTACACGTGCTTGAGCACCACCTCGGTGGTGCCGTCGCCGTCGCGGTCGCTGATCTCGACCTGGCTGGGCGCGTGCGCCTGCAGCTCGGCGATCAGTTCGTCGGTGAAACGCGCGCGGGGAAAGCCCACCTCGGAAAACTCCAGCGTCTCGGCCATGCGGCCCACGCGGTCGTGCTGCTTCACCAGCTGGTACTTGGCCCGCACCTGCTCGCGCGTGGTGTCCTTGGGCGCGGGGAAGCGGTCTTTGATGACCTTGAACACAAAGGGGAACGAGGGCAGGTGAAACACCAGCATCACCAGCCCCTTGATGCCCGGCGCCAGGCAGAAGCGGTCGCTGCTGTGGCGCATGTGCGAGAGGAAGTCGCGATAGAAGAGCGTCTTGCCCTGCTTGGCCAGGCCCAGCGCGTTGTAGAACTCGGCGCGCGGCTTGCGCGGCATGAGCCCGCGCAGAAACTGCACGTAGGCGCTGGGAATCTCCATGTCCACCATGAAGTAGGCCCGCGCGAAGCTGAACAGAATGAGCAGATCGTCCTCGCCCATGAGCACCGCGTCCACCACCAGGCGGCCCTCGCGGTCGTGCAGGATGGGCAATGCAAACGGCAGCTCCTGAAAGCCGTTGATCACCTTGCCCACCACGTAGGCCGCCTTGTTGCGAAAGAACAGGCCGCTGAGCACCTGGATCTGGCAGTTCGCGCGCAACCGCGCGAAGCTGAACTGCCGCCGCCACGCGGCCAGCACCAGCGCCGCGTCGCGGGCCAGGTCGGCAAAGGGCACGGTGAGGTCGAAGTCGGCGATCAGGCGCTGCACCTCGTGCGCCAGCGTGTCGGGCGTGGGGTAGTAGCAGCGGTAGGTGGGCACCGCGCCCGGGCCGTCGTTCTCGATGTACTCGGTGGAGACCGCCGGGCGAACGAAGATGAAGTCGTTCTGGAAGTAGGCCCGCTTCAGGATCTTGGTGGTGACCGAGTTGAAGAAGGTCTCGGCCAGCTCGGGCTGGTGGTGGTTCACCAGCAGGCCAATGTAGTGCAGCTTGATCTGCTCCCACACCGGCATAGGCTGCCGGTCGGCCTGGAATTCCTTGGTGAGCCGGCGCACGCACTCGCGCACGCGCAGGTCGTAGAACTCGATGCGCTCGCGCTGGGCGCGCTGCTGGGCCACCCAGTCGCGGGTTTCAAACCGGTGCTTGGCCCGTGCCGACTCGGTGCGGAACAGGCGGTAGTGCCGGTTGAAGCCATCCATCATGGCCTGGGCAATGTCGGGCGCCAGTGGGGAGTCCAGGCGTTGCGCGAACATGGCCAGGCCGGGGCAGAGGCCGGGCCGCTCAGGCCGGGCGCCGGGCGGTCACCCCCGCCACGGCCGCGCGGTAGAGCGACTCCAGCCCGTTGTTGGAATCCACCGTGAGCAGCAGGTCGTGCAGCAGGCCGTCTTTCAGGCCGTACACCCAGGCGTGCAGGGCCAGCTTCTGGCCACGCGCCCAGGCGTCCTGCACCACCGTGGTCTGCACCACGTTCACCACCTGCTCGATCACGTTGAGCTCGCACAGCGCGTCGTGGCGCTGCTCGGCCGGAAGCGACTCCAGCAGCGCGCGGTCGCGCACGTCCTTGATGTGGCGCAGCCAGTTGTCGGCCAGGCCCACGCGGGCGTCTTGCAGCGCGGCCAGCACGCCGCCGCAGCCGTAGTGGCCCACCACCATCAGGTGCTCGACCTTGAGCATGTCCACCGCGTACTGGATGGTGGACAGGCAGTTCAGGTCGGTGGGCACCACCACGTTGGCCACGTTGCGGTGCACGAACACCTCGCCCGGGGCCAGACCGGTGATCTGGTTGGCGGGCACGCGGCTGTCGGAGCAGCCGATCCACATGTACTTCGGGCTCTGCTGGGCCAGCAGGTCGGTGAAGAAGTTGGGCTTCTCATGGACCATCTGGGCCGCCCAGGCGCGGTTGTGGTCGAACAGGTCTTGCAGTTGTGAGCTCATGGGGCAATTGTCGACGACGCGCGCGACCGGGCCGATCAGGCCGTCTCGGCGAACAGCTCGCGGCCGATGAGCATGCGGCGGATTTCGCTGGTGCCCGCACCGATCTCGTACAGCTTGGCGTCGCGCCACAGGCGGCCGGTGGGGTACTCGCTGGTGTAGCCCACGCCGCCCAGGGCCTGGATCGCCTCGCCGGCCATCCAGGTGGCCTTTTCGGCGGTGTACAGAATCACGCCGGCCGCGTCCTTGCGCAGGGTGCGGCTGTGCTCGCCACGGTCACAGGCCTGCGCCACGGCATAGCCGTAGGCGCGGCAGGCCTGGAAGGTGGAGTACATGTCGGCGATCTTGCCCTGCATCAGCTGGAACTCGCCGATGGCCTGGCCGAACTGCTTGCGCTCGTGCACGAAGGGCACCACCACGTCCATGCACGCGGCCATGATGCCCAGCGGGCCACCCGAGAGCACCACGCGCTCGTAGTCGAGGCCGCTCATCAGCACCTTGGCGCCATTGCCCTCGCCGCCCAGCACGTTCTCGGCCGGCACTTCGCAGTCGTCGAAGAACAGCGGGTAGGTGTTGCTGCCGCGCATGCCCAGCTTGTCCAGGTGCTCGCCTTTGCTGAAGCCCTTGAAGCCCTTCTCGATGATGAAGGCCGTCATGCCGCGCGCGCCCATCTCGGGCTCGGTCTTGGCGTAGACCACCAGGGTGTCGGCGTCGCCGCCGTTGGTGATCCACATCTTGCTGCCGTTGAGCACGTAGCGGTCGCCCTTCTTGTCGGCGCGCAGCTTCATGCTCACCACGTCGGAGCCAGCACCCGGCTCGCTCATGGCCAGCGCGCCCACGTGCTCGCCGCTGATGAGCTTGGGCAGGTACTTGGCCTTCTGCTCCTTGGTGCCGTTGCGCTTGATCTGGTTGATGCACAGGTTGCTGTGCGCGCCATAGCTCAGGCCCACCGAGGCGCTGGCGCGGCTGATCTCTTCCATGGCCACCATGTGGGCCACGTAGCCCATGTTCACGCCGCCGTCTTCCTCGGACACGGTCAGGCCGTGCACACCCAGGTCGCCCAGCTTGCGCCACAGGTCGGCGGGGAACAGGTTGTCCTTGTCGATCTGGGCGGCGCGGGGCGCGATCTCGGCCTCGGCAAAGGCGCGCACGGCCTCGCGCAGGGCGTCGATGTCTTCGCCGAGGTTGAAGTTGATGCCAGGCAGGTTGATCATGGTGTCTCCAATGGGTGAGTGCAAAAGGGCGTCAGCCCTGAATCGTGTCGCGGCCGGTCACCGCCATGAGCGTGCAGCCCATGGTGGCGATGAGTTTTTCCTGCCCGTTGTCGATGGCGTACGCCTGGCCCTCGGCCACGGTGATGGTGCGCCCGGGCTTGAGCACGGTGCCCACCATGCGAAAGCGCTGGCCCTTGGCCGGTGCGAGCAGGTTGATCTTGAATTCGATGGTCAGCACGGCGGCATCGGCCGCCATGAGCGAGAAGCCCGCGTAACCGCAGGCCGAGTCGAGCGCTGTGGACACCACGCCCGCGTGCAGAAAGCCGTGCTGCTGGGTGAGGCCGGGCGCCCAGTCCAGGCCGATCTCCACCACGCCGGGTTCCACCCGCAGCAACTGCGCCCCCAGCGTGCCCATGACGCCCTGGCGCGCAAAGCTGTCGCGCACGCGCTGCTCGAAATCGGGGGTGCGGGGGAGGAAATTGGGCTGGGTCATGGATGTGTTGGGTGAACCGCTGGATTCTAAGTTGACGTTTACGTAAACGTCAAAACCAGATTGTCACCCGCGCTATGCTCCCCGCGCCATGCCGTTTTCCCTGCAATCCCCGGTCCACAGCGACCTCACCATCAAGAAGAGCCGCTTCATCGGCTGCGTGGAGCCGGTGCCCGACCGGGCCGCGGCGCTGGCCCGCGTGGCGGCGCTTTGGCAGGAACACCCCACCGCCACGCACGTGTGCTGGGCCCTGATGGCCGGCGGCCATTCCGCCGCCAACGACGACGGCGAACCCGGCGGCACCGCCGGTCGGCCCATGCTGGAGGTGCTGCGCCACCAAGACCTGGACGGCGTGCTGGCCACGGTGGTGCGCTACTACGGCGGCACGCCGCTGGGCGCGGGCGGCCTGGTGCGCGCCTACACCGACTCGGTGGCGCAGGCCTTGCTGAAGGCGGTGAAAGTGCCGGTGGTGCGCCTCACCACCCTGCGCTGCACCGTGCCCTACGCGCTGGAGGGCTGGCTGCGGCGCGAACTGGCGGCCCACAACGCCCAGCTGCTGGACGTGTCACACGGCGAGGGGGTGGACGTGACGCTGCAACTGCCCGAGGGCCAGGCGGCCGCGCTCAAGGCCCGCATCCACGACGCCAGCCAGGGCCAGGCCCGCTGGCCCGACGAGAGCTGACGCAGCGCGCGCTCAGGCCTTCTTCTCGGCCTTGGCCAACAGCAAGCGGGCCTCTTTCTCGTGCACCTTCACCTCATCGAGCGTGGCCACGATGTCGGCCATCTGCTCTTCGAGCTGGCGGCGGTGCTCGGCCAGCACGGCCAGGAACTTGCGCAGCTGCGGCCCGGTGTCGCGCGGGCTGTCGTACATGTCGATGATGTCCTTGGCCTCGGTCAGCGACAGGCCCAGGCGCTTGGCGCGCAGCGTGAGCTTCAGGCGGGTGCGGTCGCGCGCGCTGTACACCCGGTTGCGCCCGCCGGGCCCTTCGCGCTGCGGCTGCAGCAGGCCCATGTCCTCGTAGAAGCGGATGGCGCGGGTGGTGAGGTCGAACTCTTGCGCCAGGTCGCTGATGGTGTAGGTGGGGTTGGTCGCCATGGGCGGAGCTTCTCGGGTGTTGCGTGGCAGACAGCGGGCCGCAGAAGCCGTCCCTAGAATGGGCCGATCACCCGCCGCCTTGACGTTGACGTTAACGTCAATCAGGCCCGGCATCTTAAATCAATCCCCCGCCGCATGACCGCCTCCGCTGACCTCGAAGCCCGCCTCGACTACCCGCTGCAGTCCGCCCTGCCCGAGCAAGGCCGCTGCCTGACGGTGGCCCCCGGCGTGAAGTGGATCCGCATGTCCCTGCCCTTCGCGCTGGACCACATCAACCTCTGGCTGCTGCGCGACGAGATCGACGGCCGCGCCGGCTGGACGGTGGTGGACTGCTGCATCACGCGCGACGAGGCCAAGGCGCAATGGGAATCGGTGTTCGCCCACGAGCTGGACGGCCTGCCCATCCTGCGCGTGATCGTCACCCACATGCACCCCGACCACATCGGCCTGGCGCACTGGCTGTGCGAGCGCTGGAGCACGCCCGCGCACGAGTGCCGGCTGTGGATCAGCGCCACCGACCACGCCACCGCCCGCATCGCCAGCCAGAGCACCACCGGCTTCGGCGGCGAGGCCGCGGCCGACCACTTCGCCAGCCATGGCCTCACCGACCCCGAGGCGCAAGCCAAGGTGCGCGCCCGCGCCAGCTACTACCCCGACCTGGTGCCCGCCGTGCCGCGCCGCTACCGCCGCCTCATCGACGGCCTGCTGGTGCGCATCGGCGGCCACGACTGGCGCTGCATCAGCGGCCACGGCCACGCGCCCGAGCACATGGCCCTGCACTGCGAAGCGCTGGGCGTGCTCATCAGCGGCGACATGGTGCTGCCGCGCATCTCCACCAACGTGAGCGTGTACGAGCAGGAACCCGAGGCCGATTCGCTCACGCTTTTTCTCGATTCGCTGGAGAAGTTCCGGCCCCTGCCGGCCGACACGCTGGTGCTGCCCTCGCACGGGCGTCCGTTCAAAGGCCTGCACGAGCGGTTAAACCAGCTGCACCAGCACCACGCCGACCGCCTGGCCGAGGTGATGGACGCCTGCGCGCAGAAGCCCTGCAGCGGCGCCGACATCGTGCCGGTGATGTTCCGCCGCCCGCTGGACCTGCACCAGATGACCTTCGCCATGGGCGAGGCCGTGGCCCACCTCAACCGCCTGTGGCACCAGGGCGCCCTGCGCCGCGAGCGCGACGCGCAAGGCGTCTGGCGCTTCAGCCCCGCGGCCTGAGACGGCTCAGTCGTCCAGCGGCAAGGCCGCGCGCTTGAGGGCGTGGCGGCGCTGCTGGTGGTCGGGCATCACGCTGGCCACCACGTCCCAGAACTGTGGGCTGTGGTCCATGTGGCGCAGGTGGCTGAGCTCGTGCACCACCACGTAGTCCACCATGTCCATCGACAGGAACACCAGTCGCCAGTTCAGGCGGATGGTGCCGTCGGCGCTGGCGCTGCCCCAGCGCGTGCCGGCGCTGGACAGGCGCAGGCGCGACCACTGCACGCCCAGTTGCGGCGCAAACAGGTGCAGGCGCTCGGTGAACACCACGGTGGCGCGCTTCATCAGCCAGGCCTGCGCCGCGTCGCGAATCTGCGCCTCGCTGGCGTGGGCCGGCAGGCCCAGGCGCAGGGTGGCGGGCAAGCCATCGGCAGCGGGATCAAAGCCCACGCTGCGCGGCCCCAGGCCACGGGTGGGGTCCAGCACCAGGCGCACGCGCTCGCCCAGCAGGTCGAACTCCACCCCATCGCCCCAGACCACGCGGGCGCGCTCCATCTCGCCCGCGCGTTCGCGCGCGCGCTGCAGTTTTTCCAGCACCCAGTCGGCCTTCTGCACCAGCAGGGCGTCCACCTCGCCCAGCGGCGTCCAGCGCGGCGCGCTCACCACCAGGCCCTCGGGGCTCACCGACAGGCCAATGGTGCGGCGCTTGCCGCGCCGAAATTCGTAGGCCACCTCGCAA
>Ga0255094_1001308_pt1 | contig 10898 bp, 7 predicted proteins | sample Colum_Law_RepB_8_2_FD_188434 | JGI IMG/M metagenome (GOLD analysis project Ga0255094, IMG submission 188434) | Freshwater microbial communities from Columbia River, Oregon, United States - Colum_Law_RepB_8d | ecosystem: Environmental > Aquatic > Freshwater > River | place: USA: Oregon | collected...
GAAGGAAGAGTGTCGAAATGGCGACAGATGCGGAACTGATTGAAGCTCTGCGGCAGGTGATTGACCCGGAGCTGATGGTGAACGTGGTGGATCTGGGGCTGATCTATTCGGTCAACCAGACGGATCGCAAAGTGGCCGTCGAGATGACTCTGACCAGCCCGGCCTGTCCTGCGGGTCCTCAGATTGTGCAGCAGGCGAAAATGGCGCTGGAGCGACTGGAGGATGTGGATGAGGCGAGCATCACGATCACTCTTTCGCCTCCATGGACTCCGGCCCGCATGACCGATGAGGCTCGAGACCAACTGGGAATTTTCTGAACGCCTGAGCGTCTCATGGGGACCCCGCAATGGTTCGCTGTCTGATCGCTCTGGGTGGCAATCTGGGAGGTTCCGAGCTGCTGTTTCAGCGGGCGATCGAGCAGCTTGACGCGGACGGGGATCGTGTCCTCGCGGTGAGTCGGAATTTCGAGACGCGGGCCGTTGGTGAGCAGGCCGGGGGTGGTTTTCTGAATGCTGCGGCGGTGCTGGAATCGGCCGCCGGGCCGTGGCAACTGCTGCAGCGATTGCAGGCGGTTGAGTCCGTGTGTGGTCGCGAGCGAATGCTGCGTTGGGGGCCGAGGACACTGGATCTGGATCTGCTGCTGTTCGGTGAGTCTGAGCAGTGGGAGTCTGGTCTCATTCTGCCGCATCCGGCGATGTGGCTGCGACGTTTTGTGCTGTCGTCGGCGGTGGAGGTTGCCGGTGACATGTGGCATCCACGGCTGGGGCAATCGATCGATCAGTTGTGGCAGCAGTTGTGTGTGCCGCAGTTTGCGGTTGGGGTGGAATTGAGCGGGGAACTGGCTGAGTCTGCAGACTTCGCAGGGTTTCTGGAGCAGCCGCTGCAGCATGGTGCGGTGAGTTTCCAGCGTTCGGTTGCTGCTGTGGGAGTGGCTGTCAACTGGTTCGCGCGGCTGCAGTTGCGACGTGCGGATCTGCGGAACCCGCCGTGGTCGTACCCGGAAGCGTACCCCGGGGATCGCACGCTGGTTCTGTTCGTGCGTAGCCCCGAGAACGCCCTGGAGCAGCTGCGGCAGACGGCGACGGCGATTACGGGCTGAGTCCGGCCGGAAGCTGATAAATGGTCTGGATTTCCGTGTCGCTGAGGCTGCGATTGAAGATAGCCAGTTCGTCGAAATCACCCGTATAAGCGATACCCAGCATGATCACGGCTTTGGCTGGATCCCAGGTGAAGTTTAAGGGGGTACGCAGGCTGCCCTGAGATTTGCCATTCAGGTAGAGGGTGGCAGTGCCGGGAGAATTGTCTGTGGTGTTGAAGTTGCTGAAGGTCCATGCCACGTGAGTCCATGCATCGCGGGTAAATGGTGGTTTGGTCACCGGAACCATCGGGCGATCGCGTGCTTCGATTTTTTCCCACGCGATGTCATTGGGGTTCCATGATTTGTAGTTTGAAAAGACTCCCAGTCGAAACACGCGTGGCAGGTCTTTGTCGAAGTCCACAAAGAACGAGGCATCATTCCATGTTTTGTCGGTGATTTGAATCGGATCGCAGTAGCCGGGCTTCAGATCCTGATCGGGTGTCAGTTTCAGCCAGAAGGAGACGGTGCCGGACCAGTTGGACGGTGAATAGCCTGCGTTGACGCCGCGGAACAGGGTGACTTTGGGTGATTCACTGGTGACGAACCGCAGTGCTCCGCCGTATCGCCCGGCTTTGGGTGCGAGGCTGACATCGTCGCGGGAGTTGCCGGGGGTGATGACTTTGCGTTCGAGGTTTTCTGCGGTGTGAATGGCTTTGTCCTGTCCGATGACAGCATCGAGAGAGTCATCGAAGGGTGCCAGAAAAATCAGATTTTTCTGCAGGCTTTCCGGTGGGCCTGCCAGCGATGGGGGGGTGAGGCTGACGGCCAGTAGAAATGTGGCCAGTGTGCAGCAGAGGTGGTACGGTAGGAATTGGGCAGTCCACATGAGCAGTGCTCCGAACATTACGGGGGAACGTGAAAGTGATTGATTGGGGATTGCAGTGAAGTGTGTTGTAGAGTTGCAGTGGGGAGGTGGGGACTCAGGAATTCCGGGGGCGTCGTTTCGAGGTGTTTCGCGGATTGCGTTTCAGGCGATTGCGACAGCGCCCCCACAGGTCTCGCAACAGGGCTTTCAGCAGCAGCGGACGGTCCTCGCGGGCCAGTGGGTGCAGCCGCATCTGTTCCGGCTGATACCCGCAGGCCAGCATACCTCCGCAGGTCTGCTCTTCAACTGCCTGCAATTGATCGGCCGTGAGTTCCTGTTTGTAGCGTCCGACGCGGCTGGGGCTGAGTGGTTCAGCGATGCGGGTGTGATGGGGTTGTGCGGCGACGGCCTCGAAGCCGGTCTGGCCTTTGCGTCCTCCGGCTGCATGTTCGGCGAGGGCCCTGCGAGCTTCCTCAGTGCTGAATCCGAGGAATCCGGCCACGCGTCCGAACGTGTTTTCCGGACTGATGCACAGGTCTTCGTAGCGAAATTCGAGGCGATCCTGCACGGGCAGCCAGCGTTCTGCCATCAGCCACGCTCCGATCGTGAGATGCCACTCCATGGCGGCGACGGTGGCGTCGAAGGCTCCGAATCGCATTTTCAGGGTGGAGCAGACAACATCGCGAGGGTCGCGCACGACGTGAATGAAGCGAGCTGTTGGGAGCAGTTGTTTCAGTTCAGGAATGGACAGGGCGTACAGGGGAGTGTTGTCACCGATGAACTGCAGTTGTTCAAATGGTTCAGGGCAATCCAGTGACCAGACATAGTGGATGAATGCGGCTGGTCCGGACATGCCCTGTCGCTGGCAAAAATCGGCGAAACCCTCCGCGCTGGCTCGCCCCGTCCAGTCATTGGTCTGCATCCACGAGTTGACGACCTGCAGCAGTTCAGCGGGCACGATGGCTTCGCGAATCTGTTTCAGCAGATCCAGATGCTGATTCAGGTATCCGGTTTCCTTGGCGATGTGTACGCCGGAGAGGTGGTTCAGGAGGCGCGCGGTGACGGTGGTCCCGGAGCGACCGCAGCCGAGTACAAACACGGGGACCGGGCAGCGTGGCATGTTACGTCCTTTCACGCTGTTACAGCTGTGATCTGAGTTTGCCGGGGATCGGGGGCAGCACGCTGGCAGTACGCTGCGTACTGCGTCGCTGGAGCTGTGTCTGCTGCTCAGTGTTGCGACTGGACACGTGCAGCCGAGCTTCGTTGACACAGACAGCCAGCAGGAGTGTTGCGGGTGGCAGGCCCAGCGGACAGCCGGTCCACGAGTATGCGAAGTAGGCGAGGATCGGCAGGCAGGCCATGAATGTGCGACGGTCACGACGCAGACTCAGCAGTGGCATGGACAGCAGCAGTCCGATCATCACTGTGTACAGGGCGGATGACAGCACGCCCGTCTCCATGGCCACCTGAATGATGTCATTATGGGCGTGGTAGATATCAATGACCTCAAGATATTTGCGTGGACGCCCCGGACCGACTCCCAGCCACGGGTTCTCACGAATGTGATGAAAGGCAATTTCCCAGATGAGTGACCTTGGAGCCATTGATTTATAGCCGATGATGCGGAAACGAATCAGCAGCAGGTGAATAAACTGGATCTGCATGATTTCATCCAGAAATCGCATCAGCAGCAGGATGCTGCTGACCAGAAATACTGACAGCGATTTGTGGTTGAAGAGGGTATACAGTGTCAGGATGATCAGCATGGTGCCAAGGCCATTGCGTGACATAATGGCCATCACGGCGAGGCAGTTCAGTCCCAGCAGCAGAATCCACAGCAGTTTGCGCTGTTCCCGCGAATCGTGGATCTTCATCAGCACAAAGGGCAGTGTCATATTGATCTGGGCGGCCATCAGATTGGAAGCGCCCGAGGGGTTTTCGATGGACCAGGCCTTCAGGCTGGGATTGCGCAGTACCTGCACCATAACGAATGATGTGAGCAGGATATTGTTGCAGAAAATGACCCAGCGGCAGAATTTTGAGAGGTCCGGTGTTGAGACTGCGAGTGCCAGTGTGGCGATGTAGCAGGAAAAAATATGGATCGTCCCAGGCATGTCATTGGTGTTGACTTCCGAAGAGACGAGGACAAGAACGGTCAGTGACGCTGCACAAAACAGGAAGATGGGGTGCAGTCTTGCCCGCGGGCTGATCAGCGCAGCCACTGTGTAGGCGACGGCCGCAGCGGCTCCGCCCACAATGGTGAACTGGTGGGACAAGGCCGACGTGAGGCAGCTGGTCAGCAGAGTTACCAGCAGTGCAGCCATGACCGTCGACATTGAAAACGTCCCTGTTTTCCGCCAGTCTGTTACCGTGGCCGGTCTCACCCATCCCTGGAAACCCGCATTCACTGCCGCGACGTTGGTGTTTCGGCAGGAATTGCCGCAATTTAGTTCGCGGGGCAGAATCCCGCAAGATGGTCTGTCCGGTTGCGTTGCCGCCGGTGCTTTCCCAGAATGCTGGCATCAGAAGTTCCCTGGAATTTCAGTCTCGCAGGTGCATTATGCGGCATCAGTTGTGCTCACGGTGTCTGAATCCGGTCCTTTGGCTGTTGTGGCTGTCCTGCAGTCTGCCCGTGTTGGGGCAGGAGCCGGTACTGTTGAAGGGCCATAAAGGGGCGGTTATGGCGGCCGTTTTTGCCGGGGACCCGGAGCGTGTGGTAACAGCGTCAACGGACCAAACGGCCATGCTCTGGGATGCTCGCACCGGCCGCATGCTGCGTACCATGTCTCAGCACACAGGTCCGCTCTACACGCTGGCTGCCAGTGGTGACGGGCAGACACTCGCCACGGGGGCTCAGGACAACACCATTCGGATCTGGGATCTGCCGCTGCGAAGTCCGGTCCGGCGACTTTCTGAGCCATCGGCTGCACTGCACACCGCGGTGCTCAGTCCTGACGGCCTCGTGGTGCTGGCTGGTCTGCACGACAACAGCCTGCAGGTGATTCCTACCGGAATTGCCGTCGGTCTGCAGCGCACGGCACGGGCGGGACACACGGCTCCGGTGCTGTCTGTGGCCGTTCGACCGGATGGCAGTGTGCAGGCCAGTGCGGACGCGTCGGGTCGACTGCTGGTGTGGTCACCGGACCTGGACCAGCCGATTTCCCGGTTGCTGGGCAGTGCTGGTCCGGTCAGTCAATTGCTGCTGCCGACGGGGGCAGCCCCATTGTTGTCTCTGGGCGACGACGGTGTGCTGCGACACTGGCAGTTGCCCGCTATTGCTCCGCGTCAGTTGAGTGCATTGAACGCGGCTGGTGTGATGCTGACTGTGGTTCCCGGGCAGACTCAGGCGCTGGCTCTGGCCGCAGGCCAGCCGCTGCGGTTGGTGAATCTGCAGACTGGTGAGCAACTGCGTGAGTTTTCGGCTATGGGAAACGACCTGACTCGAGTGGCCATATCTTCAAATGCCGCGTGGCTTGTGGCTGGTGCTGCGAATGGCGAAGTGCGGTTGGCGAATACTGGTGATGCGGCTGTCACGGGCCGTGTTGCCGGGCATGACGGTGCTGTGACTGATGTTTCCGTCCATGCGGATGTGCAGCGTTTCGCCAGTGCCGGTCTGGACGGAACTGTGCGGTTGTGGAGACTGCCGACGGCGGCAAAACCAGTGTCCGGACATGCGGGACCGGTGCGTGGTGTGCAGTCGGCTGCCAGCGGTCAGTGGGGACTGACGTGGTCTGACGACAAGGCGGTGCGGGTATGGGCTGCCGGTGGCGGGGCTCAGCAGCAATTCACGCAGCATGCTCAGCCTGTTCGCGTGGCAGCACTGCGGGCTGACGATGCCCTGGTAGCCAGCGGAGACGCGGAGGGTGTGGTTTGGGTGTGGAATCCGACGAATGCGGCGGTGGAGGGCGTCGTGGCGGCACACGGCGGGGCCGTACAGGGACTGGCTTTTTCCGCGGACGGCAGTCTGCTGGTGACAGCCGGTGCTGACGGGCTGGTGCGATGCTGGAAGCTGCCGTTGCCGAAACAGAAACCAGCGGCCGGTGAGGCTGCGCCCGCGCCGGCGTGGGAATTTCGGGCTCCGGATAACGAGGCCATTGTGCAGTTGAAACGGATTTCTGCGGAGCAGGGTCTGGTGCTGCTGCCTGCATCGGGAACGAGACTGCATCGACTGCAGTGGGACGGTGCACTGGCCGGCAGCATAGGATCACCTGGCGGGGCTTTGCGATCTGTCGAAGTGGCCACCTCGGGAAAAGTCCTGCTGGCCACTGCGGACAATGGTCTGATTCATCAGTTCAATGCCGATTTGTCTGTGCTGCGTTCGCTGCCGGGGGTGCCCGGGCTGACTTCGGCAAGATGGGACCGAGAGGGGCGGTTGTTGCTGGTGTGTCAGAATCAGCCGTGGGTGCAGGTGCGGTCTGCGGAAACAGGCCGTGTGCAGGAGCAGATACCGGCGTTGGTGGCTGTGCACTCGGCGGACTGGCTGGCGGCAGACCAGACGCAGGTGCTGGGGGCCACTGGGGCGAATGACGGGCAGTTGCTGCACCGCAGTCTGCTGCGAATCTGGGAATTGCCAGCGGGTGCGGTGACGCTGGCCATGTCACCGGATCAGCAGCATCTGTATGCAGGTGGCGTGGACGGGCAGGTGCGGCAATGGAATCTCAGCAACGGCGAGCCGGTGCGAGTCCTGTCGGCAGGGCAGCCGGTAACGGAACTGGCAGTTTCCGGCAATGGTCAGGTGCTGGCAGCAGGCTGTGCGGACGGTTTGGTGAGGCTATGGAAGTCGGATGGAAGTGCACTACCGAGCTGTCAGCCGGCGACGGGAGTGCGCAGTGTGACTTTGAATGCTGATGGAACGCGAGTCGCTGCCGGTGGTGCGGATGGACTGGTGCGGGTCTGGGACACAGCGGCAGGGTTATTGCTGGAGTCATTTGCGGAGCATGTGGCCGCTCAGGGGGTGGCTGCGGTGCGATTCCTGGCCGACAATGTGAGCCTGATTTCGGCGGGTGGTGATGGAACGTTGCGGCTGCAAAAGCTGGCGGCGGTGCGGGCGATAGCGCTGCAGTCGGGAAAGATCCGCAGTCTGGATTCGCTGAACAACGCAGCATCACTGCTGGTCGTCCGTGAAAACGGTCATCTGGTGCAGTTGAATGCTGCGACGGCTGCGGAGGAGCGAGTGTTTGCGGCTGTTGAATCACCGTTTACGGCGGTATCAGTGCGAGTCGATCAGCAGCGGACAGCCACGGGTACGGAGCAGGGGCAGGTGCATTTGTGGAACCCGAATGACGGGACGAAACCGCTGCAGTCTCTGGTGGTTGAGGGGGCGGTCAGTCAGTTGCATTGGAGTGCGGACAATCGGCGTCTGGCGATTGCAGCAGGAAACACCGTCACCATCTGCGGTCCGACTCCTGCAGGCGTACAGCCTCCTTTGGAGCTGACGGTGTGGCAGCGGATTGAGTGTGAAGCACCGGTGCAGCGACTGGCGTTTTCTGCGGATGGACGTCGTCTGCTGACGGCCGTGGCGAATGGTCGTGTGGACGAGTGGGCCTGTGCAGGTCCGGAGCCCCGACGGCAGTTTCAGCATGGTGGTGCGGTCTACGGTCTGGCGGTGAATGCCAGCGGAAGTCTTGTGGTCTCCTGCAGTGCTGATCAGACGGTGCGAGTCTGGGACAATGTGACGGGGCAGCAGCGATTTTCGCTGACGGGGCATCAGGGAGCGGTGCATGCGGTTGCGCTCAGTGCTGATGAGGCGTTCGCCGTATCATCCGGAGCTGATGGCACTCTGCGACTGTGGGATGTGCCGGGCGGTCGGCAGCTGAAGCAGGTGATTTCCTTCGATCAGACGATGTACTCTGTGGCACTGCATCCGTCCGGCGGGCTGCTGGCGGCTGCCGGGGCTGATCGTCAGGTGCATCTTGTTGATGTGGCCAGCGGGTCGGAGATTCGCACGCTGTCCGGGCATACAGACTTTATCCACTCTGTCGCGTTCAGTCCTGATGGTAACCGTGTGTTGTCCTTTGGCTATGCCGGCCAGCTGAAAATCTGGAACACAGGTGATGGTGGTCTGCTGCATGAACGCAAGGTCGGCCAGATCGGGAATACCGCAAGGTATTCGCCGGATGGGCGACAGATTGTCATTGCCTCAGGTGACGGCACGGCGCAGGTATTGAATGCTCCGTGAGTTTGACGCACGATCAATGCCAGCGTGCATGAATCAGAGATTTGTTGAGTCTGTCAGGTGGACTCCAATCCCTGCCCATGGCACCTGCGATTTGAGAGTGGCGACCTGACCCTTTATGTGATCCTGTTGCCTGTGGCTTAGCCCGATGTTGCGGAAGTGTTACCGTTCACTCCGACTCCGACTCCGACTTCGACTTCGGCTTCGGCTGAGGCGCGACGCTGGCAGGAACTGAGTTCTGCGATTGTGCAGAATCTGACGTCAAATACCCACTCAATCTCTCGTAAACTTCCGCGGGCGCTGCATACAGAATGCTCAGGTCTGCAGGAGTCTTCATCGTGGAGATGCTCTGTGCGTCGTTCGGGAAATTATGCAGACACAGTAAGCCTCCCGTCCACGTCCAGACTCGACGGTTATCAGCCTCGACAAAAACAAACCAGCCAGGCAGGACGGACCATTGATTTATTTCGTTTGTGTTTTTGCAATTGATGGTGTGGTGAAGCGTTCCAGTTTGATCGAGGGCCACAACGATACTCAGAATGTTCGGCCCCGGCAGGTGGTGCTTACCGGGCGTCGTGATCAGTTTCCCCTTTGAGGCCGGGGTGTTTGGCGTGGTAGTCGGCGAGGTATCAAAGCCGATCGGGAGCAGAAATCCAGGTGCCAGAAGAAATACTCGACGTTTCATGGTGCCTGATGATCTTTCAGAAAAGACCAGGGGTGAGAGCGTTGTGGCGACGATTTGCTCAGCCGTTGTTCGTTGGTTCCTGTGTGGCACCTGAATTGCCGGTTGAAAGGCCTATGGATCCAGCAGGACTGGCGCCCACAGGCCGGGCTGCACTTCAGGAATTTTTCCATCGGCAGGCAGGGTCCCGGCAATGGCAGTTTTCAGCAGTGCTGACAGTTCGGTAACGGTTTCGGAATGCTGCTCCTGATCAGCCAGATTGGTCAACTCCTGCGGATCATTGTCATGGTCGTAGAGCTCGCGTCCCTTCGAGCCACCATCCCATTCCGTGTATCTCCAGCGGAGGGTCCGCAGGCTGTAACCGAAATAGCGAGTATCCGACTGGGACTGCCTGCCGCTGGAATTCGTCCCGGCATTGCCTCGCTGAACCTGAGTCAGAGCCCAGTTGCGTCCGGTTTGTGTAACATCCCGCAGCATTGGTACGAGGCTTTGTCCCTGCAGCCCGGATGGAGCGGCGACGCCGCACAATTCCGTCAGTGTGGGGTACAGGTCCACATGTGAGACTGGTGCGCTGCAGATCTGACCCTGCTGACAGCCGGGTGCGGCGATGAGCAGCGGCACCCGGGCACTCTCTTCGAACAGGCTGCGTTTCTGCCACAAACTGTGTTCGCCGAGATGATAGCCGTGGTCACTGGTAAAAACGATCACTGTGCTGTCGGTCAGACCATGCTTATCGAGTGCATCCAGAACTTTACCGACCTGTGCATCCATAAAGCTGATACAGCCCTGATAAGCCTGCCGCGCCAGTCGCTTCTGCTGATCGGTCATACTGAGTTGTGCCTTGACCTGGCTTTGCAGTGCTGCTTCCGGAATGTCCTGCAGGTCCGCTTCCAGTCCGGTAACCACGGGCATGTTTTCGGCCGGGTACATGTCAAACCAGCTTTGTGGAGCAACGTAAGGTGTGTGCGGGCGGAAGAAACCAACAGACAGGAAGAATGGACGTTCAGGCTGTTTGGCACAGCGTTCCAGCACCCAGTCTGCATCGCTGGCCAGCAGTGCGTCGGTGTGCAGATCGTCTGCATGCTGCGATGCATGCCAACTGAGCATTCCTCCAAACTGGTTGGGCACCAGTGACGTGATCAGTGGATGCTCCTTTGTACGATCGACTCCGGCAGGATTCAGTTCCAGTTCCCAGGAGGCCGGATCATCATGTCCGTCCGTACCGATCGAATTGGGCACGTTGTAGTGATACAGTTTGCCAATCCGCCCGGCCAGCCAACCCTGTTGTCGAAAAGCCTGCGGCAAACTGATCTGTGCGGGGATGGTTTGTCGGAAGATCAGTGAATTGGCATGGATGCCGGTGCTGTTGGGATACAGCCCTGTCAGCAGGGAGTTGCGACTGGGGCCACACAGGGGGAACGCACAATAGGCATGGCGGAACAGGACTGAGCGTTTTGCCAGACGGTCGATATTGGGAGTCCGGATGCCCGGGGCTCCATAACATCCCAGTACGGTGTTCAGGTCATCGGAGATCAGAAACAGGACATTTCTGGCCGCAGAGTGCTGTGCCGAAGAAGATTCGGGCAGGAGCAGCAGCAGGCAGCAGGTAAGAAATCTGAGCGAGTGACGATTGTGGGTTTTTGACATGGGCGATCTTCAGTGGTCGGTGGTCGGTGGTCAGTGGTCAGTGGTCAGTTGTCAGTTGTCAGTGGTCAGTGGTCAGTTGTCAGTTGTCAGTTGTCAGTGGTCAGTGGTCGGTGGTCAGTTGTCAGTGGACAGTGGTCAGTGGTCAGTGGACAGTGGTCAGTGGTCAGTGGTCAGTGGTCAGTTGTCAGTTGTCAGTTGTCAGTGGACAGTTGTCAGTGGTCAGTGGTCGGTGGTCAGTTGTCAGTGGACAGTGGACAGTGGTCAGTGGACAGTTGTCAGTTGTCAGCCAGGATTAGCGACCGTGACAGAGAGGGGGGGGGACGGCTTCGGTGAAACCTTTGCCACTTCACTTACGTTGCGGCGCTGCCTGGCACGAGTTGTCAATTTGATGGTTGTGTGAATAGGAACGAGTGCGGAGTTTGTCAAGTTGTGACCAGCAACTGTTAAGTAC
>Ga0255094_1001311_pt1 | contig 10894 bp, 13 predicted proteins | sample Colum_Law_RepB_8_2_FD_188434 | JGI IMG/M metagenome (GOLD analysis project Ga0255094, IMG submission 188434) | Freshwater microbial communities from Columbia River, Oregon, United States - Colum_Law_RepB_8d | ecosystem: Environmental > Aquatic > Freshwater > River | place: USA: Oregon...
GGCTTAGGCTTAGGTTCGGTCATGTTGCTAGGGGCACATTAAGCGATTCGCAACCCGCTGACAAATTCTATGCATTTTAAAAGATATCTATACGGGGCATGTAGGTGTGGGCAAAAGACTAAAGGCAAGCTCGGGCTGGTGGTTTGCTGGCATTGCCGCGCCCTTGCGCCTGTTGTCCGACCGCCACAGCGGTTGAAGATTGGTGTAGTGAAAGCACTTCAACTGCTCGTCGGGATTGGACAAATCAAATGAGGCGCACGGGACGACATGGTCAATCTCCCATTCGCCATAATTATCCCAAGTCATCCCGTTGTTGAGTTTGGCAGTTATCCAATCCTTGAGCTGAACATCGGAGCACCCAACTAGCACGTTGCTTCTCCGCTTAACTGCGCCCGCTGTGGTCACGAGAAACCACATGCGCCTTCGTAGCGCGCGGCGCATCCTGAACGCACGATCGTGCTTCCACCGTTGCGAGGTTCTTAAGTTAATTGCCTTGGCGTTCTTCTTGTAGTATTGCCGGGACGCCTCTCTTGTTTCCTCAACCGGCCTTGGGGTTTTTTTGGCTTTTTCGGCTTTTACCTTTTTTACCTTTTCGACGCGGCAAGACGGCCAAAATGCCCGAAGCGCGCCCGGAAACCTAGCTTCCCTCATTCGCGCATTTGCCAGCCTTAGCCCCCTCTTTTGCTGCGCCTTCCCGTCTCCTTCACGAAACGCTCCGATGCGCTTTAGCCATTGTCTGGAATTGCAAGACGGATATCCGGTGGCGCGCTCCACAGCCCTCAATCCAAATCCTACTGAGTAAAGGCAAAGAACGCATTTCCGCACAGGGTTTGTGCCGCTTCTGCTTTTGTATGCCATCGTCCGAACCTCCGATGATGACTTTGCCCCAAATAGGGCGCGACTGCTCAAATGCTCGTGCTCAGCTATCATTTTACACCCCCACGCTTGGCCCATCTTGCAAGACTCGCCTTGCGCGCGATCTGGGACCGGCTTTCGGGCGTGGTGTTTTTCCAGCGCGCCTTTCCGCCGTCGCTTCTGGCCTTATCATGCCAGCTTGCTTTGCAATAAGGACAAGTAATCATTGCTCGCAACTAGCTTGAATTGCTGTTTTTGTCAAGCGTGCTTCTTTGCTTTTCTGCCACCTCGCCCCGCTCGCCCTCCTTGCCGCCTCACTCCTATCCTCTGCCGACACACCCGCCCATCGTGCGCGCCCAGCCTTAGCCCTCGCATCGTCAGGGATTACCTCGCCGCACTTTGGGCATTCGGTTGCCATGTTATTTGGTTTCGATGATGAAATGGCCAACATCAAGCAACCGGACGCGCCGTGTGCTGTCCGTTATCGCAGCAACGCAGAACACGCTGTCATGCGTCGTGCGCTCCTGATACTCAAGATTCAGGTCAACCCAGTAATGCAGCCATGTCCCGTCGGGGTTGCGTTTTGCCCCGCGCGCGTATGCGCCTTCTAGCCGGTGTGTTGCCATATCCGAGCACCTAACAGAATCCAAGCGCGCTTGCAAGGGGAATGTGGCAAAACGGCTGTTGGCAAACGAAATCTCTCAAATCATTAGGAAAAGGCCGTTTGTTGGCAAAATTCGGAGGGTTTGCCAACACGTTTGCCAACACGTTTGCCATCAAGATTTTCCGTCGTAAGTCCCTTATTATTATTACTTTATTTGGAATAGAGATAGATAGATAGAGGGCAATGTTGGCAGATGGCAAGAAATGATAGATACACATTTGAGAGGCGGCTGAGATTGGAGACATCATAGGGGAGGGGGGTGAATATATGTCTATATTTTTGGAAAGTTGCCATCTTTGCCAACATTCGACGCAAGCCGTTGCTGTTGCGTGCTTTGTGTGTTGGCAAAACCTGCCAACAGGCTGCCATCCGTTGGCAACTACGGCAGGGGAAGCTGAATGGCGCGGTGTTGCGAGTGGCCAAAGCGCGCGTTTTTGACTTCCTTGGCCCCCTTCACCCGTGCCAACTGGTCCTTCCACTTCCCTGCCCACGGGGTATCCGCGAACACTCTGCGGAGGCTGTGGTGAGAGTTGGACACCGTCAGCCAGCCATCCTCCACCTTGATTCCATGCCGCAACAGCGTCGCCTTGGCGGCATCCTTCACCGTGTCCACTACGTCCGCTTGGCTCTGGCTGATTAGCTCCCCCACTGAGGCCGTATAGCTGCCCCGGCCATCGTCAACGCGGATGTGGGAGTCCATTAGGACGTTCAGGGCTTGCACCTCGTCCGTGTCGGTTGCGTCGGGAAGGAACGGGGACCAGTCGAGGTTGTCCACCCGGCGCGCGGCCTGTTCGTCCGTGAATTGCTGTTCTGAGGTGACTGCAAACGCGCCAGCCAGCAATGCCCCTAGCTGGTCGCCTATGCGCTGGTCCCCGAGTTTGGCGGCAACGGCGCGGGCGAGCGTCTTTGAGTTCGCCCGAATCGTCCGCGCGTTGGCTAGGGCCCGGGCCCTGAGTCCGTCCGCGAAGCCCGGCTTGCCGACGGTTTCGGCCCACAGGGCTTTAAGGTCCGCGAACGCCTTCGCCCCCGCCTCGCCGTTGCGCTTGGATAGCTCCAGCGGCGTGATTCGGCTGGTGTCCGCCCTCTGGACCGCGGCGATGCCAATGGACGCGAATACGAAGCAGGAGCGCACAGAGAATTCCATTGCCCGCCCGCCAGCGGTGCCCTTGATGATGCCCGCCCCGGTTTCGGATGAGGCTTGGCGGGCGAGTTCAAGGATGCGCTGCATCCGCCCCTGCCCGGTTTTGTCTTCGGATTCAGCCTCGTCAAACACGACGGGTAGGGCATCGGAGCGCAGAGCTTGGCGGATCCCTGCCTCCGTAGTCGCGGACTGGACTTGAAGGGCCGTTTTGCCCACGAGTGGGTCCACGATGTTCGTCACCACCCAGGTCTTGCCTGAGCCCGATGGCCCCGAAATCCAGACGTGCGGACGCCATGAAAGCACGCCGCAAATGGGCGCGACAACGCACCAGCCAGTCAGGAGCATTCCGTGGATTGAATGGCGCCACGGGAGCATGTCACACAGTTCAGCAAGGCGCGCGGCTTCGGGCATCGGCAAGGGAATGGCGTCGGAGTGCTCTAAGGGCTGGCCCTGCTCGTAGATGAATTTGGATTCAAACTCAGACATGGCCACCGGCACGCCGTTGACAAACAGGCGGTCGCCGACGTGAAGCACGATGTTCTCCCCGTCCAGCCACGCGCCCCGGCCCCTCAGTCGCTTCGGCGTGAACACGCCGGCATCGTAGGATTGCTGAACCAGCATGTTTGCGGCTGCTTTCCAGTCTGGACCGTCCTTGCTGGCAAAGATTTGATTCCACCAAGCATCCGGCGCAAGCTGTAGCAGTTGGAGGTGTTTGTGTTCGCTTGCCGAAAGCTCAACAATCTGTTTTGAGCCGCGCGGCAGGTAGAAAAACGTGCCTTGGTTGTGGCCAAGGATGCGAAAGGGTAGTTCAACGCCGCCGATGGCCTGTGCCGGTTTTGCTATTGACTCTTCGGGCGGGATGTGGTCAGGTTCTGGCTCAGGAGCGCGCTCAACGTGTAAATCCCCCTCGGTATCGCAGGGCGGCGGCGTGTCCTCCGATTGAATATAATCCTGATTGTGTATCGGCTCCGGTGGCTGGGCCGGTTCGGGTTGTGCCGCCGCCTGTTTGCACGCCTTAACATGCGCCCGAATCATTTCGCCGGTCCAGCCCTCGGTTTCCGCGTCGGCGAGATCCCATCCGGCGGGCTTACCGGGGGGTGGGGTGACTATAAAAACTGGCATGGCTAGTTTTGAAGCGATTTGAACCATCGCGCCTTTGGTGCCGCGTCTGGCTCGGTTCCGTTTTTGTTGCTGCGATAAAGCCTGTCAGTGCCAACGCGCGGCTTGCTTCTGTCGCGAACGCGAGCCTTGCTGGTGTATTCAATTTGCCAGCCTGACGCCTTGTAAATTGTGCCCGTGTGGACTTCCAAATCTTGATAGCTGATTGCTTTCTCGCGTTCGGGGCATGTCTTTTTGAAAAATCGGACCATCCAGCCGAGAAAACAGCTTGCCGTGTTTTTGGGCGCATCGGGCGCGCAAGCCATCCGCCGCAATTCAAGCCAGTGCGGCGGCAGGCACCGTGCGCTTGGATTGTTCCAAAGCGCAACGGCATACGTCACGTCGTTTTTGTGAGCGCGAAACGCATATTGCCAAGGTCCGCTTTGGCAGCCGGGAAGGCGAGAGTGCCACAGCCTGACAAGTTCCACGGCGTGCGGTTTTTCGCATTGCTCAAACACAAGTTCTTTTGAGTGGAGCGCGCTGGTCGGAATCGAACCGCCAACCCCCGCTAGGAATAGCGGGCATGTTACCCTTACATCAAGCGCGCGATTTTCACTCATGTCTTAGATTCCAGCCTCCGTTTCACCCACTCCGCCGCATCCCTCCCCGGCTGGTCATTATCGGGCCAGATTATCACGCGACGGCCTTCAAGTGGTGTCCAATCCGTTTGCGTGACGGCCTTTGAGCCGCCCGGCCACGTCGTCACGACAACCGAATCACCAAGCATCCGCTGGGCAGCGTCGGCGGTTTTCTCGCCTTCGACCAGAATTACTCCCGCGTCTGGATTTGCGGCGAGCACGTCCAGACGATACAAAGGGCGAGGTTTGGCGAAGCTCTTGAACTTCCAACGGGTTTCGCCTGTCTTCGCGTTGCGGCACCACGCAAACGGGATTATCTCCTTCCCCGTCTCCGTGTTATAGCGGCAGACCAGCCCGATGATTTCACCCGTCGCCGTGCGGTAGGTCCAAGACGCCGACGGCGCACCGCCAAACCCCGGATGCCACGGGACGGGCGCGGGCGTGCCCCTTGGCGCGAACGGTTCAGCCTGCCAGTCTCCAGCGTCGGATGGCCTGCCGTCTGGCCCGGCGATAGGCGCGCGTCGCTCCTGAATCCCGCCCGCCGATAAACGAGAGTCAAGCTCCCGCGCGGCCTCGGCCTGGCTAAAGTTGCGGATTGCCGCCAGCAGTGAAACAGGGTCGCCGCCCCGCGCGTCGCCTGAGAAATCAGCCCACAGCCCCGTCCGCAGGTTCACCGATAAGCTGCCGCCCGCGCTGCCTGACAGGTCACCACAAATGAACTCGCCTCCGCGCCGCTTGCCGCCCGGCAGCCACTCGCAAAGCAGGGATTCAAAGCAGCCAAGCGCGGCGGCGTTTATGCGGGCGAAATCAATCATGTCTAGGATTTAGGGAAGCCCGCCGTCGTGTTTCATGCGGCCAAAAGAAGCCTGTCGCGGAATCTCTCCGCGCACCATGCGAGCGGCGGGCAAATTGTTTGTGTCTCTCCACATAGGCCGAATCACTCGGCTTTGTCACGTCTAGTTTAGGCCGCGACGTTCCGGCACAAGGCCCTTTCCCTTGCGTAGCATCGGCTTGCGCCGAAAAATCAAAACGGCACGTCATCCGATTGCGGCAGCGCGTCACCATCCGGCGGCGGTGTCGCCGGTGCGGCAGTCTTCGGCTTGCTAAAATCCCACGCCTTACCGTTGCCAAGGATGGGCATTTCAACGCGGGCGGCGCGCTCCTCTTTGGTGACGGATTGCTTCACGATGTAATCTTGCCCGTGTTTGGGTTCCCGCAGCTTGTGCATCGAAAACTCGTAAAACTCCGACACGCTGCCGTCACGCCGGGTGACTGATTTCATCCGCGCGCGGTCAATGAGTTTGCGGTCAATTTGGAATGTGATTAGTTCGGGGAGGTCCATAGGTTTCAGTTCGTTAAATTAACCCCGGCATCCGCCACACGGCGGGCCGGGTTCTCTCGCCGGACAATTCTAGCCAGAAAATTCAGCGAGGGAAAAATCATATCAGGATTGCGGCGGCTTCGGCAACGCTTCGCGCAACACCAGCCGCGCCCCCTGCGGACGAAACGACACGTCGCCAGTTGTCTTGCTCGGGTGTCAACCTCCCGGTTGCGTGGGCCTTGACTTCAATGGACGTGAACACAGCCAGCTTGCGGCCTACCATTTCAGGCGTCACGGTTATATGCTGCCAGCCTATCAGGTCCGCGCTGCCGGGGGTTAGGCCGTAGCGAATGGGGCGCGCGTTAGCCAGCGTCACCAGATTGTCGATGCGCCGAACCAGTTGCCCCGACCATCCAACGCCGCAGTTATTGCGAAACAACCGCACGTCTGTTCGGCTTCCGAGTTCGCGCAGTATTTCGGCTTGTATTTGTGATTCGGTCATGATGCGTTTTGGGTTAGCCACTCGACGGCGGCAGTCTGGTCCCCATCCGCAACATCCGAAACCGTCACGCAGTTGTCGGATACGATGCCCGCGTCTTGGAGTCGGTTCATCACTTCGGATGGTTTTAGGCGATGGGCGCGGATGAAATTTAAGAGGGTGGTCATTCGTCGTCGCGGGCAATATCCGCCTTGTCCTCTTCGTATTCGGCCCGCAGTTCAGCGCGGGTTTTCTGGCGTCCGGTGCCGTTGCAGTCGGGGCAGGTGTATGGTCCGCCGTCTGCCTCCCGGCAAAACCCGTCGCCGCCGCACACTTCGCAATCGTCCGGCTGATTCCACGGCGCACTCGCGTCGTGTTCAGCGCCGGCGGGGTAGTTGTAGCCGAGGGGGTTCATGCGAAAGCGGCCTCAAGGCGTTTTGCCTGCCTGTTAATTCCAAGCGCCTGACCGATTGCGTTTCCCGCGCGGGCGTCGCTCGCGATATGGCGCAAAATATGCGCGTGGTCTTGCATCTCGCCTTTCACGGCTTCAACCATCGCCAACGGCACCACCCACTCGCCGCCGTTGCGCGGAATGCTGTCGCGCAGAGCGTCAGCTTGATCCTGTGTGATTTTGTAGTCAGCTTGCAACTCTTCGCAGTCGGCAAGAATTGCCATCTTGTGAAGCACTTCCTGCACGTCGTTTTTCGTAAGTTTCAATTTCATGCCCGCCACTCTATCCCTTTCCGCGCGCCTGTCCATTGCAAAAACGCAACGGCGCAAGATTCCAGATTTACTACTGAACGTCATTCGCCCTTCTAATCTTCGCCCGCAACCCCCTCGCCCGCATCAAATGCGATGCCCACGCGTATGGGTTGCGGTAGCCACGCTGTTTGCCCAGCGCAATCAAACTCTCCAACGTATCCGCCTGTCCAACCTGCCGCCTGCGGTCTTTCGCGTGGTCCTTATTACACGCCGGACACTGCCCTAGGTCCGCGCGATGCACCGTCTGGCACGCGGGACACTGCGCCCATGCGTCGGCCCTGACTGCCGCCGACGCGCCTAGCGGCACGAGTTCGCCAGCGACGGTTTCGATTTCGCGCTTGGACTCGTAAATCTCGCCGCACTGCGGACACTTCGGGGCAGGCGCGTGCATCGCGTAGCATTTCGGACACTGCCGATTGCGAATCGTGAGCACGTCGGCGTCAAGCTGCCGTTGCCGACGCTCACAGTATCCATCAAGACTCCAATCGCGCGGCTGCTCTGCCAGTCCGTGCCGGTGCAGGTTTCCAACGTGGTCTAAAATAATCGCCTGCGGTTTCGGGCCGGACTTCAACGCGGCAAGCCTGTCCTCCGCAGTGTCCAACGGTGCCCCCGGCGAATACACTGGACGCAACACGCGCCCGATTTGTTGCAAGTGCAAGCCCAGCGATTGCGTCGGCCTCAACAGAATCGCAACGGTAGCAACTGGCAGGTCGAAACCCTCGTTGATAATTTCGCACGACGTTAAAACGTGAAGCCTGCCGTCGGCCAGTGACGCAACGCGGTCACGCCGCTCGTAATCTGACAGAGTGCCGTCAATCGTGTCCGCGCGATAGCCAGCCGCGCGGAATTCACCGGCAACATGCTTCGCGTGTTCAATGGTGATGCAAAACGCGACGGCGGGAGCGCCGGGGGCAATCCTCGTGTAATGCTGAACGGCGTCGCCGGTTATTTTAGGCTTGTCGAATTCCGCAGCGGCCTCGCCCCGGTTGTAATCTCCACCCACAGAATGAATCCGAGTCGCGTCAACGGTTGACGGGGGGGCGTAATAAACGGGAGCGGAGAGATACCCGCCCGCGATTAGGTCCGCTGCCGTCGGGCCTTGCACCATCACGTCAAACGGTCCGCCAGAATTGGAGCCAAGGCCCTTGCCGTCGAGACGTTCAGGCGTGGCCGTAACGCCCAGAATTCGTGCGGCAGGAAACGCCGCCAGAGTTTTTTTGAAGGTGCCGGAAACCGCGTGGTGGCAGTTGTGAACTAGAACGTCGTTTGCAAAAAAAGTGTTCCCGTTCTGAACCTCTAAATTATAGACAAAACCTCCGCCACACACGCCAGAATGTCCGTCTCCACTGTTTTGTTTTTGAATCTCAACACTTTCCACCCTTTCGATTCCAAGAACTCCGTCTTCTTCTTGTCCTTGGCCATTTGGCCGATCGAATTGTGAGAGCCGCCATCCACTTCGATTGCTATTTTCAAAACAGGGTTTCCAATGTCCGCTTTGTAGCAGGTCGGATAGCCTGAGCCTCGCCAAAGTCCAGTTGGAATCACCACTTCCATTTGCCAGCCAAGCGCAGCCGCCAAAGCTGTTTGGTGGACCGGATGCGGCCTCCCGTTCCCGCCGTGAATCACTGGACGCCACCCCATCGCCCTGAGCTTTGTTGAAACCTTCTCCCTCGTCTTCGGGTCTTTCATTCCGTTCGTTTTTCGGAAACGAGTTATTTCCCCGTGCCTTTTGAAGGTGCTCTGAATCGTCCTGCGCGAATGCTCCGACTTGCACTTCGGATTCGAGCACAGTTTTTTCGTTGTTATTTCCAGACCGCACACAATGCACTTGTTCATATGGCATGATGGTAGCCACCATTTCACCATTCGTCAAGCTACTTGCATTGATAAATCCTCGACTTGTCCATACAGGATGGTTGCCGGTCATCACAAGCCGCTTGCCCGATGATGTCACAATGCGAACCATCAAGTCTGGTGCTGGTTTTTTGAAGACGTGAGTTATTTTGCCATAGCCAAGGTGGGTTTTGACAACATCCCCGATTTTCCTTTTTTCAATAGCGATTCCATCAACGAGCGTTCCCGCCGGGAAACATTCATCCACGATAATCAAATCAGGCGGAACAATCGTATCCAGCCGCCGCACTAGCGTCTGGACGCTCGCAACCTGAACGCCGTGCATCTGATTCATGCTCCGACCGGACGCAACAATGCCGTGTGAAACGCCGTTCTCTGTTAGCGTTCGTGAGCATTGGTCTAGCAACTCCTGACGGTGGACTAGAATCATCACGCGCCGGCCCTTTGATGCGGCAGCGTTGGTGATGTAGCAGAAGGTGACCGTTTTGCCCGATCCGGTCACGCCAACCATCAAAACCGACCGCGCCCCTTGCGAAAATGCAACGCGGACGCGCGAAACCGTTTCAGCTTGATACGGGCGGAGCACGTTAGGCGGCGGCTTGTAGCTTCATCAATTTCGAGAGCGTCGGCGACGAATGCCCCCGCGCCCAGCGCCAGAAGGTTGTCGGATTTACGCCAGCCGCCGCGCACCACTTGCGGAAGCCACCGTGTTTTTTGCTGCCGCGTTTTCTCAGTGATTCGAGGTTCAAGTTCATCTGTTGGCCGCAACTAACTCACGCAATGCAAAATTGCAAGCGCGTTTTTCAGGTATCAGTTGGGTTTATGCTGATTATTAGCCGCACTGGAAACTTGCAGGCGTTGCATTTTTGCATTGCAGGCTGGCGGATGGGGTGTAGGATGTGGGGCATGAAAAACGAACTGAGCAACGCAACCAAAACTAACCACCCAGCCAGCGACTTCATCCGTGAGGATTACCTCAAACCCGAATCGGTCAGCGTCATGATGCGTCGCATCAAATCCGGTATTTATGAGGTTTCGATTCTGAGCGAGGACCGCGAGTGCACATTTGAGTCGGACGTAGCCGCCGCAGTTGCCAAAGCTATCGGCGGACGTGAATGGGCGCACTCTTATGGCAACGGCATCACGGTCTCTGCGCCTGCTGGGTTTCGTGCTCCGAATGGTTTTGTGCGAATCGACAGCCTTTAATACCCACCACTATGACCGGCATCATCCCAAACCTCCCCGCCGCCGAATACCACGCGCGGCCTGAGATTTCAAAACACGGCCTTGACGATTTCCACAGGTGTCCCGCTTGGTTCAAATATCGGCGGGAGAATCCGCAGGAGACGACGCCCGCGCTGCGATGGGGCAGCATCGTTGACGAGGCGGTTTTCACGCCTGCGGAGTTCGCGGCGAATTCAGTTGTCCTGCCGGCCGATGCGCCAAGCCGGCCAACGGAGCGCAACCGCAAGGCTAAGAAACCCAGCGAGGAAACTGTCCGCGCCATCGAGTTTTGGGACAAATTCGACGCGGAGAACGCGGGCCGCGAGGTTATCACCGCAGAGGAAAACATAGTTCTGACGCGCACGTTTCACGCAATCCACGGGCATCCGTCCGCCGCGAAGCTGTTCGACTGTGGCGAGCGGTTAATCCAGTCCTCCCTATTCTGGACCGACCCGCAAACCGGCGTAGCCATGCGCGCCCGGCCTGACATGGTCGTCCGCCGTCCAGAGCAGGACCGGGACATCATCGTTGACCTTAAAACCGCAGTCTCCGCCGCACCGGACGAATTTGGACGCGCTGCGAATAATTTCAGATATCACGTCCAAGCGGCGATTTACACTGCCGCTTGGAAGCAAATCACGGGACGTGACGCGGCATTCGTGTTCGTCGTCGTGGAAAAATCAGAGCCGTTCCTTGTCGCCTGCTACGTCGCCAGCCCCCGAATGCTGGCCACTGGCGAGAAGCATTTCCGGCGTGACTTGGCGGCGTATGCTGCCTGTTTAGAGTCTGGCAACTGGCCGGGGTATTCGGACACGATTCAGGAACTGGAATTGCCCGTTTGGGCGGATAGGGAGTGAAA
>Ga0255094_1001315_pt1 | contig 10867 bp, 9 predicted proteins | sample Colum_Law_RepB_8_2_FD_188434 | JGI IMG/M metagenome (GOLD analysis project Ga0255094, IMG submission 188434) | Freshwater microbial communities from Columbia River, Oregon, United States - Colum_Law_RepB_8d | ecosystem: Environmental > Aquatic > Freshwater > River | place: USA: Oregon | collected...
TTTTTAAACATGGTGGTGTCCTCTCGGCTCACAGCGGGATGTTCCCGTGCTTGCGCCAGGGGTTCTCGATTTTTTTATCTTTCAACATCATCAGGGAGCGGCAGATACGCTTGCGCGTCTCGCGCGGTTGGATGACGTCGTCAATGTAGCCGCGTGCGCCGGCCACAAAGGGATTGGCAAAGCGAGCCTTGTATTCGGCCTCGCGCGCCGCGAGTTTTTCGGGGTCGTTCTTGTCTTCGCGGAAGATGATTTCCACCGCCCCTTTGGCGCCCATCACCGCAATTTCAGCATTGGGCCAAGCGAAGTTGACATCGCCGCGCAAATGCTTGGAAGCCATCACATCATAAGCGCCGCCATAGGCCTTGCGGGTGATAACGGTGATCTTGGGCACGGTGCACTCGGCGTAGGCATACAACAGCTTGGCACCATGCTTGATGATGCCGCCATATTCCTGCGAGGTACCGGGCATGAAGCCAGGGACGTCCACAAAGGTCACCACCGGGATGTTGAACGCGTCGCAAAAGCGCACAAAACGAGCGGCCTTGATAGAGCTCTTGATGTCCAGACAACCGGCCAGCACGAGCGGTTGGTTGGCCACGATGCCCACCGTCTGACCGCCCATGCGGGCAAAGCCAATCAAGATGTTCTTGGCGTACTCGGGTTGCAATTCGAAGAAGTCGCCGTCGTCCACCGTCTTGGCGATCAGCTCCTTCATGTCGTAGGGCTTGTTGGGGTTCTCGGGCACCAGGGTGTCCAGGCTCAGGTCGGCACGGTCGGTTGGGTCACCACTGGGGCGAGCCGGTGCTTTTTCGCGGTTGTTGAGTGGCAGGTAGTTGTAGAGGCGCCGCAGCATGAGCAGCGCTTCCACGTCATTTTCAAAGGCCATGTCAGCCACGCCACTCTTGGTGGTGTGGGTGAGCGCACCACCCAGCTCTTCAGCCGTGACTTCCTCGTGCGTCACTGTCTTGACCACCTCGGGGCCGGTCACGAACATGTAGGCGCTGTCTTTCACCATGAAGATGAAGTCGGTCATGGCGGGTGAGTACACCGCACCACCGGCCGACGGGCCCATGATCATGCTGATCTGGGGAATGACCCCGCTGGCCATCACGTTGCGCTGGAACACCTCGGCGTAGCCGCCAAGTGAGGCCACGCCTTCTTGGATGCGGGCGCCACCCGAATCGTTCAGGCCAATGACGGGCGCGCCGACCTTCATGGCCTGGTCCATGATCTTGCAGATTTTTTCGGCATGCGCCTCGGACAAGGCGCCGCCAAACACGGTGAAATCCTGGCTGAAGACAAACACGAGACGGCCATTGATCATGCCGTAGCCAGTGACCACCCCATCACCGGGAATCTTGTTGTCCTCCATACCGAAGTCGGTGCAGCGGTGTTCGACAAACATGTCCCACTCTTCGAAGGTACCCTCGTCGAGCAGCACCTCAATACGTTCACGCGCGGTCAGTTTGCCCTTGGCATGTTGCGCAGCGATGCGCTTCTCGCCGCCACCCAGACGCGCTGCAGCACGCTTCTGGTCCAGCTGTTCGTTGATGTCTTGCATGGTGATGCTCTCTGTTCTCCAGAAAAAATAGGGTCAACCCGCCGACTGGTAGGCGTCGAGCAGTTGCCTGGCAGCGGTCGAGGCGGCCAATTGACCGCTTCGCACGCGTTCACTCAACTCGGGCAACAAGGCTTGCACACGCGGTTGTGCTCGGAACGTCTGCTTGAGGCCGGATTCAATGCGCTCCCACATCCAGGCCTGGGCCTGGCCTTCTCGACGTTGCGCGAGTTTGCCGTTGGCCGTTTGCAGGCGTCTGAATTCACCCACTGCCGCCCAGAAGGCGTCGACGCCCTGCCCCAGCAAGGCGCTGATCTTCACCACCTGAGGGTGCCAGAGTGACTCGTCGTGGTGGGCATGATCGGGGTTGCCATGCAGCCCCAGTAAGCGCAGGGCACTGGTGATCTGCGCTTCGGCGCGCGTGGCCGCGGCGGGGTCGATGTCGGCCTTGTTGATCACCACCAGATCGGCGAGTTCCATCACGCCCTTCTTGATGGCCTGCAAATCGTCCCCCGCGTTGGGCAATTGCATCAGGCAGAACATGTCGGTCATGTTGGCGACCGCCGTTTCGCTTTGGCCCACACCCACGGTTTCCACGATCACCACGTCGTAGCCGGCCGCTTCACAGACCAGCATGGCCTCACGGGTTTTCTCGGCCACTCCGCCCAGTGTGCCGCTGGACGGGCTGGGCCGTATATACGCTTGTGGGTGAACGGACAAATGCTCCATGCGCGTCTTGTCCCCCAGGATGGAACCGCCTGAGAGGGTGGATGAGGGGTCAACAGCCAAGACCGCGACACGATGGCCCTGGCCGATCAGAAACAGCCCCAAGGCTTCGATGAAAGTGGACTTGCCCACGCCCGGCACCCCGCTGATCCCCAGACGAAACGAGCGACCGGTGTGCGGCAGCACGCCCGTCAACAGTTCATCCGCCGACTGGCGGTGATCGGCCCGGGTGGACTCCAGCAAGGTGATGGCCTTGGCCATGGCACGCCGTTGCGCAGTGGCCTCGCCATGCAGCAAGCCTTGCAGGAGTTGGTCAGGTGTCACGCGTCACCAGCGGTTGTTGTGGCGTGGACGACTCAGCCCACGGCCTGTCTGATTTGCTCCAGCACGTCTTTGGCGCTGGCAGGAATCGGCGTGCCCGGGCCGTAGATGCCCTTGACACCCGACTCGTACAGAAATTCGTAGTCCTGGCGCGGAATCACGCCCCCCACAAACACAATGATGTCATCGGCCCCCTGCTTTTTCAGCTCGGCAATGATGGCCGGCACCAGCGTCTTGTGGCCTGCTGCGAGCGTGGACACCCCCACCGCATGCACATCGTTCTCGATGGCCTGGCGAGCACATTCTTCGGGTGTCTGAAAGAGCGGCCCCATGTCCACATCAAAGCCCAGATCGGCATAGGCAGTGGCCACCACCTTGGCGCCCCGGTCATGACCATCCTGGCCGAGCTTGGCGATCATCACGCGCGGACGTCGGCCTTGCTGCTCGGCGAACTGGGCAATCTCGCCCTTGAGTTTGTCCCAGCCTTCGGCAGAGTCATAAGCAGCAGCGTACACACCGGTCACCTTTTGCGTATCGGCGCGGTGGCGCCCGAACACCTGTTCGAGCGCATCGGACACCTCGCCCACAGTGGCGCGCAGGCGGATGGCCCGAATCGACAAATCCAGCAGGTTGCCCTGTCCGCTCTCGGCAGCGGCGGTCAGCGCCTGGAGGGCTGCCTGCACGGCCGCGTTGTCGCGCTGGGCTTTGATGGCTTTCAGGCGGGCGATCTGGCCATCGCGCACCTTCACGTTGTCGACCTCGAGGATGTCCACCGGGTCTTCCTTGGCCAGCTTGTATTTGTTGACGCCGACGATCACATCCTTGCCCGAGTCGATGCGGGCTTGCTTCTCCGCCGCGGCCGCTTCAATCTTGAGTTTGGCCCAACCACTGTCCACCGCCTTGGTCATGCCGCCCATGGCATCGACTTCCTCGATGATGGCCCAGGCTTTGTCCACCATCTCCTGCGTCAGGCTCTCCATCATGTAGGAGCCGGCCCAGGGATCGATCACATTCGTGATGTGGGTTTCTTCCTGGATGATCAACTGCGTGTTGCGAGCGATGCGAGAACTGAACTCGGTGGGCAGGGCAATGGCCTCATCGAGTGAGTTGGTGTGCAACGACTGGGTGCCCCCAAAGACGGCGGCCATCGCCTCGATGGTGGTACGCACCACGTTGTTGTAGGGATCCTGCTCGGTGAGCGACCAGCCCGAAGTCTGGCAGTGGGTGCGCAGCATCAGGCTCTTGGGGTTCTTGGCGTTGAAGCCCTTCATGATGCGGCACCATAAGAGGCGTGCCGCGCGCATCTTGGCTATTTCCAGGTAGAAGTTCATTCCCACCGCCCAGAAGAACGAGAGGCGACCCGCAAAATCGTCCACGTCCATCCCTTTGGCGATCGCGGTCTTCACATATTCCTTGCCGTCGGCGAGTGTGAAAGCCATCTCCAGCGCCTGGTTGGCACCGGCTTCCTGCATGTGGTAGCCCGAGATGGAAATCGAGTTGAACTTGGGCATGTGCGCCGAGGTGTACTCGATGATGTCGCCAATGATCTTCATCGAGGGCTCGGGCGGATAGATGTAGGTATTGCGCACCATGAACTCTTTCAGAATGTCGTTCTGAATGGTTCCGCTCAATTGGTCCTGTGACACGCCCTGCTCTTCGGCAGCCACCACATAGCCCGCCAGCACGGGCAAGACCGCGCCGTTCATGGTCATCGAGACCGACACCTTGTCCAACGGGATCTCGTTGAAGAGGATCTTCATATCCTCGACCGAGTCGATGGCCACCCCCGCCTTGCCCACGTCACCGGTCACGCGCGGATGGTCGGAGTCGTAGCCCCGGTGCGTGGCCAGATCGAAAGCAACAGACACCCCCTGGCCGCCGGCTGCCAGCGCCTGTCGATAAAAGGCATTGGACTCTTCGGCCGTGGAGAACCCCGCGTACTGGCGAATCGTCCAGGGACGCACCGCGTACATGGTGGCTTGCGGTCCGCGCAGGAAGGGTTCGAAGCCCGGCAGCGTGTCAGCGTTGGGCAATGCCTGGGTGTCAGCCGCCGTGTAGAGCGGCTTGACCCGAATGCCGTCCGGTGTGACCCAGTCGAGACGGCTGACGTCCCCGCCAGGGGCCGATTTGGCGGCGGCTTTGTGCCAGGCTTCCAGGGTGGCGGGCGTGAATTCAGGCTTTTGGGTCATGTCGGGGCCTTGGATCAGAAGGATGGGTCTGCAAGATCAAATCGTGATTTTAGGACAAATATCCATTCATTATTCATAATTATTGATGCATAATATTGACTGAAACTGACAACACCCCATGGCCGTCATCACCCTCACCCCCCGCGCACTCTATGAAGAAGTGGCCGAACTGCTGCGCCAACGCATCTTTGCGCGTGAACTCGAGCCTGGCAGCTGGATTGACGAGGTGAAGATTGCAGAGGCCTACGGCATCAGCCGCACCCCCCTGCGTGAAGCCCTGAAGGTGCTGGCGGCCGAAGGACTGGTCACCATGAAGGTGCGACGCGGTGCCTATGTCACCGAGGTCAATGAAAAAGACCTGAGCGACGTCTACCACCTGCTGGCGTTGCTGGAATCCGATGCTGCGGGCGTGGTGGCCGAGCGTTCCACTGAGGCGGAGTTGGAGTCGCTGGCTGAGTTACATCAATCGTTGGAGAGGGCCCAGGGCGACCGCGAGGCCTTCTTTCGTATCAACGAAGAATTCCACCAGCGCCTGCTGCAACTGGCTGACAACCGCTGGCGCGAACAAATGGTGGCGGATTTACGCAAGGTGATGAAGCTCAACCGCCATCAGTCGCTGTTGAAATCGGGTCGCATCCTGGAGTCATTACAGGAACACCGGCTGTTGTTGCAGGCCTTGCAGTCGCGTGATGCCGCAGCCAGCGCCCAACGCATGCGTGAGCATTTTTTGAGCGGACTGGAAGCCGCGAACTGACCGTTCACAGCCCGGGCGCAGACAGCGCCCTAGAGGCTCGCCTCACAACAATCCTCAGTTCAAACCGATGCGCGCCGCCTGGGCCCGCGCCCGCACCTCATGCGGCGAGCGCTCCTTGAGGTGATGGTCACTCCAGACTTGCCGCCAACGACGCGCACCGGGCTGTCCATGCCACAGACCCAGCATGTGGCGCGCGATCGAATACCAGCCCACGCCGCGCTCGCGCGCCTCGCGCTCCATGTAGTCCACCATGGCCTGCTCAACGGCCTCTCGATCGGGCTCGCGTGTCACCTGGCGGTGAAACCGCGCGTCCCACTCGGCCATGAGCCAGGGGTTGTGGTAGGCCTCGCGCCCCACCATGACGCCGTCCACCTGCGACAACTGGGCTTGAATATCCTCGTTGGTCTTGAGGCCCCCGTTGAGCACCAGCGTCAACTGGGGAAACAAACGTTTGAGTTGATACACCACCTCGTAACGCAGCGGCGGAATTTCACGGTTTTCCTTCGGTGACAGGCCTTGAAGCCAGGCATTGCGGGCATGCACAATGAAATGGCTGCAGCCCGCTTCGCTCAACCGTGTGATGAATTCCACCACCATGTCCAGGCTCTCCACCTGGTCGAGACCAATGCGGTGCTTGACGGTGATGGGCAAGGCGGTGGCGTCGCGCATGGCCTTGACGCAATCGGCCACGAGCTGGGGCTCCGCCATGAGGCACGCACCAAAGGCACCGCGCTGCACACGCTCGGACGGACAGCCGCAATTGAGATTGACTTCATCGTAGCCCCAGCTTTCAGCCAGACGCGCACAGCGCGCCAGGTCGTCAGGCTCACTGCCACCGAGTTGCAGGGCCAAGGGGTGCTCGCTGACATCAAACCGCAAATGTCGGGGCACATCGCCATGCAGCAGCGCACCGGTGGTGATCATCTCGGTGTAGAGCAAGGTGTGCTGGGTGATCTGGCGATGGAAATACCGGCAGTGCCGGTCTGTCCAGTCCATCATGGGTGCCACCGACAGTCGACTGGCAGGAATGTTCATGGAAGCTGGAATTTTAAGGGCCGCTTAAGGTCCGCTTAAGGACCGCTTAAGGGCCGTCTAGAGACCGTTCAAGGGCCGATGATGAAGCCATGGCCGGACACACAGCCTGTCGGCTCCCACGCAACCTGGCTGCCTGAAACTCGCGTTACAGCCGAACCCCGTCGACTCCCGCATAATTTAACGAGAAACACCTCGTAGCCCCTGGCCTTGCTGGGGACAGCCCCTCCACAACCCTCCACAGGACCATCACCATGACCACACTCACCCTAGATCAGGCCCAACGCATCATCGCGGCTGCTTTGCAGGCTTCGCACAAAGCGGGCTACCAGCCCATGGGTGTGGCAGTGCTCGATGCCGCCGGTCAGTTGATCAGTTATGCCCGCGAGGACGGCGCCAGCATGTTTCGCTTTGATATCGCTCGGGCCAAGGCCTGGGGCGCTGCCGGCATGGGCGTCTCCAGCCGCACGCTGGCCGAGCGCGCCAAGGACAACCCCAATTTCTTCGTTTCGCTGTCAGCCACTTCCGAGGGCAAGTTTCTGCCCCAGCCCGGTGCGGTGGTGATCAAGGACGCTGCCGGCACGATCATTGGCGCTGTCGGCGCCAGTGGCGGCACCGGCGACCAAGACGAGGAAATCTGCATCGCCGGCGTCAAGTCGGTGGGCCTGCAGCACGGTTGAACACACAGGAGCTCGCCATGGCCTACCGCCCGAAACGCAAAGTCATCATCACCTGCGCCGTGACCGGCGCCATCCACACGCCGACGATGTCGCCGCATCTGCCCATCACCCCGCAGGAGATCGCCGATGCGGCGGTGGGAGCTGCGCAAGCTGGCGCGGCCATCGTTCACCTGCATGCACGGGACCCGAAAACCGGTCAGCCCACGCAGGACCCCAGTTACTTCCGCGAATTCGCCAGTGACATCAAGTCACGCTCCGACGTGGTGATCAACTTCACCACCGGCGGTGCACCCACGATGGACGTGGAGGAGCGGCTGCAACCCGCGCTGCAACTCAAGCCCGAGGTGGCCTCGCTCAACATGGGTTCGATGAACTTCGGTCTGTACCCCATGCTGAGCCGCTACAAGAATTGGCAGCATCCCTGGGAAGAGCCCTACCTGGCTGGCTCGGACAGCCGCATCTTCAAGAACACGTTTGCAGACATCCACTACATCCTGGAGTCGTGCCGTGCCAACCAGACACGGTTCGAGATCGAGTGCTACGACCTCGGCCACCTTTACACTGCCGCGCACTTCCTGGAACGACAGATCGTGGAACCCCCGCTTTTCATACAGTCGGTGTTCGGCATTCTGGGCGGCATTGGTCCGCACCCCGAGCACGTGATGCAGATGAAGCAAACGGCCGACCGGTTGTTCGGCAACGACTATGTGTGGTCGGTGCTGGGCGCGGGGCGTCACCAGATGCCCACGGCCAATATGTCGGTCATCCTGGGGGGCAATGTGCGCGTGGGGCTGGAAGACTCCTTGTGGGATTCACCCGGCACGCTGGCGCAGACCAATGCCCAGCAAGTGCGTCGTATCCGCTCCATCATCGAGGCCTTGTCGCTGGAAATCGCCACGCCCGATGAGGCGCGCGAAATCCTGAAGCTGAAGGGCGGCGCGAACGTCGGCTTCTGACGACGACTCGGGCTCGCGCGTGGCTGTTCGCCACGACGCTGCCCTGTTGGATTGAACTGGAAGTCACCGCCGGCCCCGCATCAGCGGTGCAGGCTGCCGTGCGCATTACTGAGCCACCCAGCCGCCATCCACGTTCCAGGCCACCCCGCACACGTTGTCGCCCGCCGGTGAGCACATGAACACCGCGAGGCTACCGAGTTGTTCAGGGGTGGTGAAGCGCAAGGTGGGTTGCTTCTCGCCCAGCAACTCACGCTCGGCCTGCTCACGGCTGATGCCAGCGGCCTGGGCCCTGGCCAGAATCTGTTTTTCGACCAGCGGGGTCAACACCCAGCCGGGGCAGATGGCGTTGACCGTCACCCCCGACGTGGCGGCTTCCAGGGCCACCGATTTGGTGAGGCCCACGATGCCGTGTTTGGCGGCCACATAGGCCGACTTGTTGGCTGACGCCACCAGACCATGGGTTGAGGCCACGTTGATGATGCGCCCCCATTGGGCGTCGCGCATCGCAGGCAAGGCCAGGCGGGTGGTATGAAAGGCGCTGGAGAGGTTGATGGCGATCACCGCATCCCAGCGTTCGACTGGAAATTCATCGACCGGCGACACGTGCTGAATGCCGGCGTTGTTGACCAGCACGTCCACACGACCAAACTCGGCAGCAGCAAAGGCCATCATGTCGGCGATCTGATCGGGCTGGGTCATGTCAGCACCGTGGTAGCGCACGTCCACCCCTTGGGCCTTGACCGCATCGATGGCCGCTTGGTGGTCGCCAAATCCGTTCAGGATGATGCGTGCGCCCTCTTTGGCCAAGGCCAGCGCGATGCCCAGACCAATGCCGCTGGTCGATCCGGTGACCAGGGCGGTTTTTCCCTTCAGCATGATTTCCCCCTTAAAAGGGAAAATTGTAGAGTGAATCCCGACCCCGGCCGGCTGATGGGTTCAGGCAGTCGCCACGGCGTTGGCGTTGATCTGCCAGCCCTGGCGAATGGCTTCGTTCACACGGGGCATCACCTCGTGCGCCATCAATTCCATGGAGCGGCGCGCCAGACGCGGATCGACCTGGTCCATGCCGGCGTAGACCAGTTCACCGAAATCCCCCACCTCCTCGCGCAGCGCGAGGATCTGGTCCACCACCTGGTTCACGGTCCCGCAGATGACCAGGTCATCCAGCACGCGTTCCAGCGTCAGCAGGCTGTCGTCCTCGTCGGCGTGGCGCTTGAAAATGACATGTCGCTTGGACATCTTCATCTTGGTGAGCATCTGACGGTAGTAGTAGCGGTAGGGGCTGTTGGCATCGGCTTTGCCGTAGGCCCGTGCGGTGGCGTCATCGTCGGCGACAAACACGGTTCGGGCCACGCGCCAGTCGCTGACTTGCGCCACTTGTCCCACCGCCTGCTTGCCCTGGGCGTAATTGGCCCAGTGGCTGGGCAGCCATTGCGACAACAGGAAGTTGGCGGACATGGGGTGGAAGTCGCGTTGCCCCATGGCAATCACCCCCTTGGAGTGCGGCGCCACCACCGTGCCCACGATTTCGGGCCGGCGGTTCTGGTAGGGCTTCATCAACACGCCGCGACCAATGGCCGGCACGCTGGTGACCCGGGTGCTGACCTTGAATCGGTTGTCAGGAAAGTCGATGTCGTAGGGCGGGTCACGTTCCCAGATCGCCAGGATGACGTCGATGGCCTCAGCAAAGATCTTGTTGCGATCCTGGTCCAGAATGCCCAGCGCTTCGGCGTCGGAGGCCAGTGCGCCTGGGCTGATGCCGAAAATGAAACGGCCTTTGGCCAGGTGATCGAACATCGCGCACTGCGAAGCAATCAACGTGGGATGCGAGTGCGACAGGTTGGAGGTGCCCGTGCCCAGCATGATCTGTTTGGTGTCGTTGATCAGGGTGGCCTGGAACACCAGGCTGTTGGTCACGTTTTCAGCCTTGTCGGTCAGGTGCTCCCCCACGAAGGCATCGTAAAAACCCAATTGGTCCGCGAGGATGATGATTTCGCGGTCTTCCTGCAAGGTTTGGGTGGTGTCCCGCTCCAGCGGATGAAGGGGCATGGTGAAGTATCCGAGACGCATGGCATCCCTCCAAACAGTGGCCAACAGTGACCTGGATTCTGAGTCACTCTGCCAACGGCTTCCTGTCGCCTGCAAGATAGCCCAGACAAGTGCAGGGACACTCCAGGTGGATGGTGGCCAAGCTGCGCTACATTTCGCTCATCGCCCCGCTCCACCAAGCGGAATCACCGGCCCTGCTCATGGGGTCGAATTTAGTTCAACAGGCGCTGCGGCGCCCCTTCCATCAGAGGTCCACCATGCGTTGTGTGTTTCGTCATGTGTCCCGCTCCCTCTCACTCGCCATACTGGGCGCCAGTCTGTCCTTCGGACTGGTGGGCATCTCACAGGCACAGTCCTACCCCAACAAACCGATACGCATCATCGTGCCGGCCGGTAGCGGCGACAGTTGCGACATCCTCTCCCGGTTGATTGCCCCCAAACTGACCGAACGCCTGGGGCAGGCCATCGTGATCGACAACCGCGCCGGGTCGGCAGGCCAACTCGGCTTGACCTTGATCAAGCAGGCTGCTCCGGATGGCTACACCCTGGGCTGCGGACAGGGCGGCAACATGGTGATCGTGCCGCTGGCCTATTCCAAGGTG
>Ga0255094_1001316_pt1 | contig 10861 bp, 10 predicted proteins | sample Colum_Law_RepB_8_2_FD_188434 | JGI IMG/M metagenome (GOLD analysis project Ga0255094, IMG submission 188434) | Freshwater microbial communities from Columbia River, Oregon, United States - Colum_Law_RepB_8d | ecosystem: Environmental > Aquatic > Freshwater > River | place: USA: Oregon...
GCTTCACAGCACAGGCGCGACGATCTGGTCGCTGGGGTTCAAGACGGAATACGAGAGTCAGAAGTTTCTGGCAGAGGCCGGAGCGTCGACAGAAATCCTGGGCGGTTTCATTTATCCGATTGGCGAAATCCCGGCCGATCGGCCCATCTTCGAAAATCGCAACAGCCGCATGTCGCTGGTTTACGGCGCCAGTATCTACCACGCCAATCACAAGGTTCACATCCGCGACATTCAGGGTTCAGTGACTAAAGAAATCGGCAGCGACTCGCTGAACTGGGCAGGCTCACGGGCCCGAGTGGACCTGTTTCGAAGCGAACCGTGATAGAAGCGATACGACAACTCGTGGGCTGAAGAAAGTAGATCGATCGGGATTACGGAATTCGAAAGAATACGGCTCCGGCCGATATGTGGAAACCTGGATGCTGTTGTTGTATTGGCAGACTCGGTAAACTGGCCACGAAACTCCATCTCAAAGGCTTAGTCTGTGATTGTTGGCCGACTGGTCTTCAGGAGTGGCAGTGATTTGTTGTCTGCTTTGAATCGTCAGGTTTGTTTATTCGCAATTGGCAGTCTCTGAAATGCGTGGTCCAGGATCAAAACCCAGTCTTCTGTTTCAATTGGTGATCCCGGCGACAGCCGTCTTTGTAATCACGATTATGTCCCTGATTGCCGTCGTCTTCAGTGATCCTCGCGCGCCACTGGCGCAGTGGCTGAATCAGCACGGGAACAAGTTGTTGGTGGGTGAGTTTATCGTTGTGATTATCCTGAGCATTCTGGCGATGGCAGTGGATCGCATACAGACCCTGCGTCAGATTAAGCAGGATAGCCTGCCGCAGGCGGGCAACTCGTCGACAAGTGGAGAAACGACGTCAGCCGAGAAATGATTGAGGGCCAAGAGAATCAGCGCCGACCATTAAATGTTGAAACAAAGAAAGCTCGTCCGATGAGATTGTCGGACGAGCTTTTCTTTTGGGAGAGGGGAAGGACGCGATTCAGAAACTGTGACAGAGGAGATTGAGAGAGAAGTCACAGGGATCCTGAATCACGCTCGACCAGATCAGATATTCTCTTCTCGCTTCTTTTTCTTCTTTGAGTCTTCACCGTTCTTGTCCTTTTTCTTCATCTGCTGCTCCAGCCGTTCAGCCTGAGTCTTCTCTTCCTTTTCAGCCTTTTCAATCACCGCCGTCAGCTCGGCCAGAGACTTCTTCACCGGCTCCTGTGTGAAGGAAGAACCTGCCGTCCGTGCTCCGCAACCTTCGATCGCAGGAATGCTGTAGCTCTGATCCAGACTGCGGATCGCAAAGGCGACGTCCTGCAGTTCTTCATTGACAGCCTTCGCGACCACGGTCAGACCGGTGGTCAGGCCCACAACCGCGACAGTTCCCACCACGACAGCTTCCGCTGACAACAGGACCCCGGCTTCATCACGCCACAACTTAGCAAACAGATTCATCTCTCAATCTCCCCAAAGTTATATGATTTAACGACTTAAGACCGGCCAAGTTCTCTCGACAGGCGAGGTCCGTCTGAATCGACTTTGAGGATTGTGACGATTACTTTACATCGGCCGCAATGTTAATGTGGGTAAAATAAACAGAATGGAAAGATTTGTTTACATTCGGAAACAACAAGCTTTTCTCGCCGTCAGCCTCCGGACTCCTCGAGCTGCGGCTGGTCCCTATAGCGACTTCAGCATCGCTGCGACCTTGTCTTCAAACAGCTTTTGCCACTCTGGACCAACCAGGCAATCGCAATCTTCCTGCGCGTATCCGGTGTTCATACGCTGCGTTGCTGTTGGGGTGTAAAAGATGTAGCCGTTGGTGTAACCAGCAACGAATGTGAATCGGTGAGGTGACGCCTGTTTGATGTTGAGCCCGACCTGCACAGTTAACTCGCCAGGAAACGTCATCAGCACAAAGTCGCCGACGCGCAGTCCACCAACTTCCACGTCGAGCGTGTCAGAGCCAGCCGCTTCGTTCTCTGCCAGGTGTTTCTTCAGAAGCGCCAGATTGACGTTCAGCTTGGTTAGTTGTTCCATCGTTTGGATGTTTCGCAGATAGGCGTCCATGTTGGCAGTGTTCTCAGCATCCATCTTTACAAGGTCATCCCGGCCATTTGCTTTTTCCAGCAGATAACGGTGTGAGTAATATGAAGGAAACTCCGGAGACACTTTGTACTGCACAAAGAGCGGCAGAAAAGTCTTGAAGTTCAAGCTGGTTCCACCAAGCGATTTCAGCAATCGTGCCTGCTCTGCTTCGATCGATGCGATCCGCTGTTGCATGTCCTTTGCACGAGGCAGCGCCAGGGATTCGTTGAGCACTTTCAACTGTGCCGTGTCGGACATCTCGATAGTTTTCAATCCTCGCATCACATTCAGGCCCAGCATTGTGCCGAACGGTTCAGAATCTCGAGGACTATGCACATCCTTGTAAACGACCGGATTGATATCTCCCGCGCAGCCCTGAATGAAGAACGCCATTACGCCGCTGCCGAAGTTCTCTTCCACGACGCGGGAGGCATGAGCCGGGAAGTCGGCTGTGTTCAACTTGTTGGGTGCTCCCTGAATCGGGTGGCAGGCGAAGTTGTAAACGACAGCCAGCGGAGTACCATCTTTGCGATCCAGTCGCAGCAGACCAATCTCCGGATCAACTGGCCCGATGGAAGCTACATCTTCATCTCTGGGCATCGAATAAGCATGCCGTACATCGGCTTCGCTGCCGTCTTTTAACAGCAGGCGGCGGTTCTCCATGATCCGAACTTCCTGGCTGATCCCGGTTCCCGCCGTGACTGGCACAAGGTTCTTCCACGCCTCCAGCACTGCCTGAACGGTCTTCTGATCGACGTCGGCACACACGGTTCCGTGGCAGTGACTGGCATTGACGAAGACATTCATGGGAGGAATCTTCAGCGACGCTTCGAGTTCCTTGCGAACCTTTCCGAGATAATCGTCTTTGATAAATCCGATGCCACCGATCGACACGGCATCAACCGTAATCACCACGGCAACGGAGTCATCCTGTTTCAGGACAAGAGCCTTTGCAAACAGTGGATCATTGGCCGGAAGAGTCGGCTCAGAGATATCAACCTTCGCTACTCCCGCCAAAAGCTCTCCCGCTTCCACGGTCGGCATCGTCCACGTCGACACCGTGAACATCATCAGCAGCATTCGAAGACCGTTTCGCAACACACAAGTCGAAGCCTCATTCAATGTGTTCATCACTCAACTCTCCCGAAATCTGCGCATCGCCGAAGTTGTCGCGAATTAGCCAGGCACTATGAACCAAGCACTAAGAACCAAGAACCTTACGTCTACCAATCCCCAACACTGCCGTCGGAATTGAAGACTCGCTGCAGTAGTTCCTGTTCGAACGGGTGCTTGCGGACTTCGTCTTCGTTGATGGAGATACCGAGACCGGGGCGAGTATTCGGGCGGACGATGCGTCCTTTTTTCTCAACGACAAATCCCTGATCAACGACATCCTGACGCCACGGAACGTCTTCGTGAACGGTTTCGCAGATGATGTAGCTGGGCTGTGAGAATCCAAACTCCAGAGACGCTGCAGTGCTCACTGGCCCCTGGGGATTGTGTGGTGCCAGAGACAGGCGATGAGCTTCGACAAGAGCTGCGATGCGCCGAGCTTCGCTTAAGCCGCCGCAATGAGTAATATCGAGCTGGCAAACTGCACAGGCCCGGGCCGCGAAGAGATCCCGAAACGCCGCCAGGCTTGTCACACGTTCGCCTGTAGCGATCGGCGTCGTGACGGCCGCAGCGATCGCAGCCAGCCCATCAATGCTCTCCGGCCAGCAGGGTTCTTCAAAGAAATACAGTCCGTAAGGTTCCAGAGCCTTTGCGAATTGTAATCCCATGGCGGGAGACGGACGAGCGTGACAGTCGACCATGATATCGATCGATTCGCCAACGGCTTCTCGCATCGCCGCGACGGCTTTTTCTGCTGTGCGGATTGGCTTGAGGCCTTCCAGAGGCAACGTCGGAGGAACGGCCATCGACTTAAATGCCGTGAATCCATCTTCCACAGCTTGCCGTGCGAGATCAGCGAACCGATTAGCGTCCTCGGTGGATGTTTCATAGAAGTCTTCCATCTTGCCGCCGCCCAGATGGCAATAGGTTCGCACGTGATCGCGAACAGGACCGCCCCACAGTTTCGAGCAGGGCATATTGGCGACCTTGCCCAGAATATCCCACAACGCGAGATCAATACCGGCGATCGCAGTGGCTCGAACGATGCCATTGCCATGCCAGAAGTGCTGACGATGCATCATCTGCCAGAGATGTTCGACGCGTGTTGGATCTTCACCGATCAGGAGCTGTGAAATGTCTTCGATCGCAGCGACAACACTGCGAGTATGCCATTCCAGAGTCGCTTCGCCCCAGCCGAACAAACCGTCCTGGTCTGTCATGACTTTGACAAAGATCCAGTTTCGCATGCGAGCGTTGCACACGAGCGTTTCGATCCGAGTAATCTTCATGGGATGAACAAACTTCCCGATAGAGAATTGTGGTGTGAGTGAAGAGGCTGGCTGAGACGGCAGTGCCCCGAAGGATAGTCTGGCAGCGTACTCCGGAACAAGCGGCCAGGGACCTCAGAACTCCGCAGGGGAACGGATGGTCATGCGAGGAGCAGTGACTGAGCGTCGGTCCAAATCGGACATTTCAAGTCTCAGATTTCAAATTTGAAATCTCAAACAACTCAAACCTGCACCAGTCTCAGGCTTTCTGCACAAGTTCCATTGTGACTTCCATGCCTTTGCTGGTCGGCATGCCGGAACCGTGAGTGTCCCCGACCATCAGCCGGCTGGAAATGTCACCATAAGCAATGAACAGCAAGCCTTCGGGCAATTCGTCCTTCTTGGCCGACACGATACACACTTCGACGGTCTGACCTTCTTCGCCAGTCAGTCGAACTCGATCGCCGTCGGACAAACCAAGGCGAGCCATATCTCCAGGGGCGACCTGCAGGGCTCGAATTTCCTTCTGGTACTTGTCCTGAAACTTGCCCTCACTGATGCCGCAGCCCTGATCCGTGGTCCGACCGGGAATAAGTACAAAGGTTTCAGTCATGCCAGGTACTTCAGCAAAAGGAGGATCAATCAGGACTCAATATCAAAACAGCACCATCTGATCCGGACCAGTTTGACAGAATTTGTCGACCTTCGCCAACGCCGAGACCACTGTTCTGCGTTGCAGTTGGCCACACGGCCTCTCCCTCTGAACTGCTTGTCGAAAGGAGTGTGCCATGCCTATGCTGTATGCACGAAGAAGACCATGCTGATGAAACAATAGAAAGCCCCTCGGATGAAAACAGCTCTCCTTGCCGCGGTGTTTGCGATATTCGTGTCGCATGTCGCCAATGCTCAACCGATGACGGTTATGTCCTGGAATATTCGGTACAACAATCCCGGGGATGGAGTTAACGCGTGGCCTAAGCGGAAAGACTGGGTTGCTGAAATTATCTCGGGCAACAAGGTCGACATTGCAGGTTTTCAGGAGGTGCTGTCCGGGCAGTTTGAAGACCTTAAGCAGCGACTTCCGGACATGGAGGCTTATGGCGTGGGACGCGATGATGGGAAAGTCGCTGGTGAATTTTCTCCGGTGTTCTTTCGTCGCGAGCGTTTTGAGCTGATCGAAAAGTCCACGTTCTGGCTTTCCCCTTCGCCCGATGTGCCCGGGAGCAAAGGTTGGGATGCTGCTCTGCCACGAATTGCGAGCTGGTTGAAGCTGAAAGACCGTCTGTCAGGAACTGTTTTCTACGTTGTGAATACTCACTTCGATCACAAGGGTTCGCAGGCACGTACTGAAAGCGCGGCGTTGATCGTGAACCGAGTCCGAAGTCAGTTTTCGGAACATCCAGTTGTCCTGACCGGAGATTTCAATACCACTCCGGGTACGCCGCCTTACAAGACTCTGATTGATGCCGATTCCGCTGGCCTTGTAGTGTTCAATGACACGTTTCAGCATTCCATTTTTGAACCCGAAGGTCCCAACTCCACCTGGAATGGTTTTCAGGCCATTGTTCCTGACCAGAGAATAGACTTCATCTTCACGAGCGTCTCTGTCAAGGTTCAGAATCTTCGCATTCTTACAGATCAACGCGACGGTCGCTTTCCATCGGATCATCTTCCTGTAGTTAGTGAACTCGAGATACCCAAGCCATAACACGATCTCCGGGCGTATAATGCTGGTCAGTGCGACTTGCGTAACATTTCAGACAGCAGAATTTTTGGTTTGTGGAGTAGACTCCTTAGCATGACTCAGAGTTCGAAAGAAGCTTTCGGCGTTCGAGTGACCAAGGATACCCTGGTCTTCAGCGCGGCTCACTTTATTACGTTTAACGGCACGATCTGTGAACGAATTCACGGACACAACTGGCGTGTGGAAGCGGCGATCGAAGGGCCGCTGGACGAAAATCATTACGTCTTCGACTTCATTGCCCTGCGCGATGGTTTACAGGCTCTGGTGCATGAGCTGGATCACCGAGTTTTGTTGCCGGATCGGCATCCGGCGATTCGAGTCATTACGTCCGATGATGGACGTGAAGTGACCGCTCGGTTTGAGGATCGACGCTGGGTTTTCCCGGCTGAGGATTGCTGTATCCTTCCCATTGCAAACACGACAGCGGAATTGATTTCCCGCTGGATCGGACAATCGTTAATCTCCCGCTTGAAGCTTGATCAGCAGCACGGTTTGACTCGCCTGCGAGTCAGCGTTGAAGAAAACTTCGGCCAGTGGGCGGACTGCTGGCTGAATCTTCAATAAGTGTTGCCGCTTGTTCTCTCGCATGTTCTCTTGTTGAAATTCGAGTTCTCTCATGTCTGACGCGCCCAATATTATCAGCACCAACATGGAAACGTTCCGCGAGGACGTCATTCAGCAGTCGATGATCCGGCCGGTTGTGGTCGACTTCTGGGCTGAGTGGTGCGGTCCTTGTCGTCAGTTGATTCCATTGCTGGAGAAGTTGACCAACGAAGCCAACGGAGCATTCTGCCTCGTTAAAGTCAACGTCGACGAATGTCCGGAAATCGCCGGTGCGTTCGGAGTGCAATCGATTCCTTTTGTCGTGGCCATGGTCGACGGTCAGCCAGCCAGTCACTTTGCTGGCGTGCAGACAGAGCCTCAGCTTCGCGAGTGGCTGAAAGGTTTCATGCCATCGGCTTCGATGGAGGCGTTTACTCAGGGCCAGCAGCATGAGACTGATGGATCAGTTGAACTGGCTGAAGCCAGCTATCGGAAAGCGTCAGAACTGGAACCAGACATTGCGGAGTTCCGGATTGCTCACGCGCGAGTTCTCATCGAGCTGAATCGTGATCAGGAAAGCCGCGAGATCCTGGACGAACTCAACAAGCGTGGCTTTCTCGAACCAGAAGCTCAGGCGCTGCTCGCGCAACTCGATATGCGTAGTCAGGTCGAAGAGTCCGGCGGCGTCAGTGAAGCCAAGAAAGCACTGGAAGCCAACCCCGGCGATTTGACTCTGCAGTTGAAACTCGCGGAAGCTCTTGGAGCCGACAGCCGCTTTGAAGAAGCCTGCACAATGTTGCTGGACATCGTGAAAGCTGATCGATCCGGTGTTGGTATCGCTGCCAAAGAAGCCATGGTCGGACTGCTCACCGTCATGGGCTCCAAATCTAAACTCGCCTCCGAGTTCCGCCGCAAACTCGCGACGGCGTTTTACTAAGCGCGCCCTACGAAGCCGGGATTGGCTACCGCAGAGATTCCGAAATCGGCCTGTCGAAGTGTGGGGATAATAAGATCTGAACGTCTTACATTCCTGCTTGATGTTGGGCGGGGCGAGTAGAATGTTTAGACCGGATCGAGGAACAGGCGGTCAGCTCCTGGGAATCTCAGAAAACGCAGGGAAAGGCATCATTAGGGTGCGCCATGTCGTTTCGTGCGAGCCTGATGATCATGCCCAGTCGACATCGCTTGTGACTCTGACGTGGATGATCACACAGTCTCTTCGTGTCGCAATGATTAGCCAGGCTATGAAGCATGGGAACAAAGATGCAGGTCCGAAGAGTAAAGGAAATGGAATACTCGAACGGATTGAGTCTCGGAAGGATTGCCAAGACAGGGGGCAAACAACATGATGGCTGAGGTTCACCCAGAGGCTTGGTGCATCAGTCTCTGATGCGCGGCCCTGCATGGGCTGTTTTGATTTTGAGGACGTCGGCTGTATCTCGTAAAGTTATGCAGACTTTGACCGGCATCTCCTCCAACTTGAATTTAGAAAATCGCCGGGAAAACCCCCTGTATGAAGCTTTCTCCGGATCAGGCGATACGTTGCCTGCTGATCAATCCCGAGTTCAAGACGGAGTCATTCTGGAGCTTCTCTGCTTCCTGTGAACTCAAGGGCGCGAAGTCAATTTCGCCACCATTGGGGTTGCTGACGGTCGCGGCCATCATGCCTCAGCACTGGGAGTTTCGACTGGCTGACCTTAACGTACGGCCGTTGCAAGAGTCTGATTGGGATTGGGCGGATATGGTCTGTACTGGCGGCATGTTGCCCCAGCAACCAGGCCTGCTCGAGATCATTGAGAGAGCCGTTTCAGAGGACAAGTACATTGTTGTGGGTGGGGCGGATCCTTCCAGCGAGTCAGAACTTTATCGCAGGGCTCATACGCTGGTTGTGGGTGAAGGCGAAGAGGTGATTCCGCTGTGGCTGGAATCGTGGCGTCAGGGAAATCCGTATGGCGTCTTCACAGAGCGCAACAAGCCGGATGTGACCATCTCTCCAACCCCGCGCTTCGACCTGGTGGAATTTGATCAGTATTTGATGATCAACATTCAGTACTCTCGCGGCTGCCCCTTCAACTGTGAATTCTGCGACATCATTGAATTGTATGGTCGTCGGCCTCGCACGAAAACAGTCGAGCAGATTTCCAACGAACTGGATGCCTTGCTGGCTCAGGGGTACTCCGGCGAAGTCTTCATCGTGGATGACAACTTCATCGGAAACAAAGTCAATCTGACGAAGAATCTGCTCCCGGGACTTATCGCCTGGAACCGCCGGAATGGTAGTCCGTTCTATTATGCCACCGAGGCATCTTTGAATCTGATGGACGATGATTCTCTGATGGCTCAGATGCGTGAGGCAGAGTTTCGCAACGTCTTCTTTGGCATCGAAACGCCCGACCCGGACGTCCTGCGGATTACTCAGAAGAAGCAGAACTCGTATCGTCCCATTCTGGATCGAATTCACAAACTTTACGATCATGGAATGGTCGCGTTTGGTGGATTTATCCTCGGCTTTGATGGTGAGAAAGATGGCGTCGATGAGTTGATGATTGAGCTTATCGAGGACGCCTGTATCAACTTCGCGATGGTCGGACTTCTCGTTGCACTCCCGAATACTCAGTTAACCCGCAGGTTGCTGAAAGAGCGTCGGTTGTTGTCGATGGGTGGTCGCCTGATCGATTCAGAGCTCGAAATGTTCACAAAGGGAGAAGATCGCAATCTTGAGTCTCAACCGATTGACCAGACTATTGCCGGCCTGAATTTCAGAACTCAGCGCAGCCGGAAGCGGATCATGGAAGATCTGGTCACTGTGGTGTCGACGGTCTACGAACCAAAGCGGTACTTTGATCGAGTCCTGCGACTTTCAAAGCTGCTGAAGGTGAAGTCAAAGCATCGACCGCGTTGGTTTGAGATCAAACGAGATCTGATGGGCTTCGCCAGACTGACTCGGGAAATGATGAGGCACCGTGACACGCGGTACTTGTATTGGCGTAATCTCTTTGCTGCACTTCCGATGGGCGTCGCCGGGCTCAGTTCGATCATGAACCTGATGGGGGCTTACGTACATTTCCGCAAGCAGGTTGTCTTCACTGTGACTGAGATTCGTCAACAGATTCCGATGATCGTTGAGCTTGACCGCAGGCTTGCCGAACAGGACGGCGAAGCTCGCGTTCCGGAACTGGTGATTCTCAACGAGTCCTGTACACCGCAGGGTGCCGGATCTTTTTGAGGGACTAACTGACGCTGATCAGTTCCACAATAAAGTGCAACGTGGCATTGGGGGGCACGGAGCCCGGTGATCCTTCTGCGCCGTAACCGAGTCGTGACGGAATCCAAAGTTCAATCATCCCACCTTCACCGATGAGCTGCATGCCCTCAGTCCAGCCTGGAATGACACCGTTCAGCGGAAACGAGATCGGCTCGCCGCGTTTGTAAGAACTGTCGAATTCTTTACCGCTGTCCAGCCAGCCGCGATAATTGACGGTGACGGTATCCTGAGCCTTTGGCTGCCGGCCATCTGACTTCCGCAGGACTCGATATTTCAGCCCCGACTCAGTTTGCTGAAACTCCTTCGGCGCGTCATCATCCATTACGCCGGTTCCACTTTGCAGCAATTCTTTGTCCGTGAAAGTGACGGGCAGAACGGCATTCGCTTCGGCAGTGAAACTGTCTTCATGTTCGCTCACTTTGGCCGGAGACGGACAGCCGACAATCACGGCCAGAGAACTCGAAACGACAAAGCCCCGAAGCAGTGCTGAAAAATGCATGAAGAAAGTTCCGGAAAGACGACGGAGCGAATATCCTGCGGTGTTATCCAACCGCAACATTCGGGACTGTAACGACTGCCCGAAGCCGGCGTAAGTTGAATGCGCTGGTGGTCGAATGACGGACACCATTCGTAGGTCTGACCCCGAAAATCCGGCATTTTTTGCCGTTGTTTCCTGTGGAGTTCAGGTGGTCTTTGTCAGGAATCTCATTGAGTGACCAGGTTCGCAGTATTAGACTTTGAAACTACCGGCCTTTCGGCAGATCGGGGTGATCGTGTCGTAGAGATTGCCGTTATTGTGCTCGATGAAAACTTCCGAGTCGTGCGAATGCTGGACTCGCTTG
>Ga0255094_1001318_pt1 | contig 10857 bp, 1 predicted proteins | sample Colum_Law_RepB_8_2_FD_188434 | JGI IMG/M metagenome (GOLD analysis project Ga0255094, IMG submission 188434) | Freshwater microbial communities from Columbia River, Oregon, United States - Colum_Law_RepB_8d | ecosystem: Environmental > Aquatic > Freshwater > River | place: USA: Oregon | collected...
CGGTAATGTTGCCGTGGATGTGCCGATGAGTCCGCCTGTCGTTACCCCGCGAATCGTCGCATTCGTGAAATTGACGCTGGTAAGGGTCGCATTTGTGAAGATGGAATTGGTGAGGTTTGTACCCACGAAAGTCGCGGATATCAGGTTTTTACCGGTGAAATTGGAGTTTGGAATCGAGAGACCGTTGTAATTCGGGGGAACGACCGTAAGAGTCATGGTTGCCGAACTGGAATTGTATATATCATTTTGTGCTTGTGAAACAGTTATTATTGTTGTTCCAGGAGTAAGTATGGTAACCACATTACCTGCGATTGTTGCAACGTTTGTATTTGAAGATGCATACGAAAACGCGAGAGGACTGTTAGAACTCGGATCTACTAATGCGAATGACGCGTCGATTACACTTGTTTTTGTAGCGGTCGATGGAAAGTTGGTAATGGTAACGGTTATTAATGGAAAATACAATCCGATACCGCTGGAATATACACCATCACCACCATATAAATCATACGGATATCCATTTATGGTTGTAGAGGTTAATTTTGTAAATGTATTGTTCGTCTCTCGGCGATATACAAACCCGCCGTAATTTACATAAGTTGTCCCTGATATGGTAACAGGTTCGCCTTCATCACATGCTACAATGAAGCTGTTAAAACTTGACGGGATAGTAGCTGTAGATGTTATGGTATGAGGTGATGATACATAAGTTGGAACAATGATACGCAGTGCCTTATCGGTCGGCATTCTTGGATTGATAACTTGAATATCACGTACACTTGATAATGTAAAAACGTTATTGTTCAATGTTGTCAAGTTCACTCGGCGCCTGGATTCTTTATTTCTTAGAATATCATATCGGTCCATGTCACTATAAATCGAACCAGAAAGGTCAAAAGTAGTAGCAGTGGTTTTTAAAGCTGCGAATGCATGATATGTCTGTGCTGATCCAATTATTCCAGAAGTTAAACTTGAAGATACTAAACTTGAATCCCCACCAAAAGACGTGTATCCCCATGTCACAACGCTTCCATCTCTCTTTAGTGCGGCAAACGCTACACCACTTGAAAAGACTGATACGATATTAGATGTTAAACTTGATTCTACAGAAGTAATACTTAACATTCCACCATACTCAGAATATCCCCATGATATAACACTACCATCACTTTTCAGTGCAACAAATGCCATGTGATTCGGGTAGACTGCTACGACGCCTGAAGATACACTTGAAGCGATTGAAGTATAAATCTGGCCAGATGTATTGTATGTACTTAATCGACCACCAAATGCAGAACGTCCCCATGCGACAACACTTCCATCATTTTTTAATGCTGCAAATGCATAAAAATTAGAATAGATGTACATTACTCCAGAAGTCAAATTCGAAGATACTGAAGTATAACTGCCATATCCATTTGGATCGTATGTACTTAAAACACCTCCATTTTGTGCGTCTCCCCACGCGACAACACTGCCATTATTTTTTAATGCAGCAAATGCATAATGTGTACTATATATTGATACTACTCCAGAAGTGAGACTCGCGGCTACTGAAGTTGAGTTCCCGCCGTTAATTTGATCTCCCCATGTTATAACACTTCCATCACTTTTTAGTGCCGCAAATGCGTAATTTGTATTACAAATTGATACAACTCCAGAAGATAAATTTGCGGATACTGAACTTGAATCTCCACCATACAATGAATACCCCCATGTGACAATGCTACCATCACTTTTTAGTGCGGCAAATGATCCTAAGTTTGAATAAATTGTCACTACTCCTGATTGTAAACTGGAAGATATTGATGTATAAGTGTTTGTACTAGCATTCAATATACTTGACCCCCCTCCATAGAATACGTTTCCCCATGTGACAACACTACCATCACTTTTTATTGCGGCATATGCATAGTCTGAACTATAAATTGATATTACTCCAGAAGTTAAACTTGAAGATATTGAAGTATAAGTGTTTGTATTACCATTGTATATACTTGAATTTCCGCCACTACTTGCGCTTCCCCATGTGACAACACTGCCGTTACTTTTTAGTGCAGCATATGAATTATAGTTAGAATAAATGGCGATTACACCAGAAGTCAGATTTGAAGCTACTGAACTTGAATTTCCACCGTCACTTATGTTACCCCATGTTACGACACTTCCATCGTCCTTTAATGCGGCAAATGTCGCCTGAGGAGTTGAATAAACTGTAACAACGCCTGAAGATAAACTTGACGATACTGACGATATATTCCCTCCACTATTTGTCTCTCCCCATGCGACAATACGTCCTGTAGAAAAACCTTTGAAATTATAATTTCTTTTGTTAATCCTATTCATATTTGTCACTGACAACAACACACCTTTATACTCATCGATTGTTTCCGTGAAATACACTGTTTTCAGATTCACGCCGGCGTGTGTTTCCAAAAACCAGTCTCCTCCCAGCGAGGCTGCGCCCGTATCATCGGTTGATGCACGGATGGTCACGCCAGTTTGTGTTTCGAGTGTGTCAATGATGTACTTCCAGTCTTTGTTTGCATAAAGAGCACACGCCATCATATCAAAATACCTCGCACTAACATTTGGGGTATTTTTGCACCACACAATCAATTCACGAAGAAGTGACCACGTTGTAAGAACATGGTCCAGTTCTTCTACACCCAGAACAACACTACCAGTATCTCCAGCAACCAAGTTGTAAAATGGTTGATTGTAATTATGTTGGATCAGACCAATACATCGGTCGGAACCTTCAATTGGCGTCGGGTCTGACTCACATGCAGCAGATATCCGCGCCTTGATATCGTCGATGGTATCTGTATAATAATCAAATAATAGCGGAATACATAACTCGGGGTCTGTTGCGCCTACGATTGTCTCGTAGTCGTGTACTCGTTTGTCAATGAGAAGAATATTTTTCAGTGTCATTGAACGGATAGGACTGTATTCTGTATTCTGTATTATGTTATTCTACTGATGTATGTGAATAATATAATATTCGATAGATGTTTATCGTAAACGCCGCGATTCCAGCTTTTCGATTCGCGCTTTTAATGTCTTGATTTCTTCGCAACAAAGCGCGAAGAGTTGGTGATAACTAATCGCTTGATAATCGCCCACTGCATCTTTTACGCCATTTACGAGTTCCGGAAATACCGCCTGGACTTCATGCGCAATAAACCCGTATTCCCACGCATTATTTCTCGTCTTGTTCTGAAACATCACCGGGCGTAATTGCCGTATTTGGTTCGATAAAATCTCTCGCGCCGTTGTGTCTACCGTATCCAAGTAAACGATATCGCGCTTAATTCGATAATCACTAATATTCATGACGCCGGTTGTTTTGATATTTCCGCTGACATCCAGCATGTATTGCGTTGATGCTGCGGTCCCGGGCGCAGTGCTCGTTTGGATTCCGACACGCCCGCCCATGTAGTATATGTTACCGCTTGCGCGACCCCACAAGTTCGCCCCCGTCACTCCATAGACACCTGTTGCGCCAGTGTTTCCGACGTCCGCGCTTTCGCCGTGGGGGCCCGTTGCGCCAATCGCGCCTGTTGCGCCTGTATTTCCTGTGATGCCGTAAACACCCTGTGGACCCATTACACCGGTGGGACCGGTAGGACCTCTCGGGCCAGTGGGACCCGTATTCCCTTTCCCCGAGTTTGAACCGGTTGGGCCGATGGCCCCGGTTGGACCGGTTGTACCGAAGAGACCGATTGACCCCGTTACACCCCATGGTCCCGTGAGACCAGTCGGTCCTTGTGCGCCGGTTGCGCCCGGCGCGCCCGTTGCCCCCGTCAACCCTTGGTACCCGAATACACCCGTCGCGCCCGTGGCGCCATTCACTCCCGCGATTCCGACAGGACCGGTGGGCCCGGTTGGACCTACATTCCCGCTACTACTGCCGATTGCCGCCGTCGTAAGAACCGCGCCTAATCCAATCGATTTCACTTTATAGTAGTCGGGGTCCACTGGAATGCCAATAATCGACCCCGCATAAACACGGTATAATACCGCGCCAATCTTTATGAAATCGACCGGCGTTCCATTCGCGTCGACAACCTTATTTACGCCGCCTACGCTTGCCGATTGATATACCACGCCATTTACAGTGACGGGTGTATCCGCCGATACCCCTATATAAAACCCTTCGGTCACACTCGGCGTAATAGTAACCGCGTTGTTATTATTCGCGTCTGGTGTAAGGACATGAATCGTCTGAATATTTACAATATCGGCTGGGTTCAGCGCGGGGATGACCGAAATAATGCTAGCGGGGGTTACATTCGCGGGGAGTGCGATGGCCGCAATATTCGCGGCCACATTATCCACATTCTGGCGCAACTGGATTTTTTGTGCATCTGTGAATGCGGCTACGCCCGTCAGGTTCGCGCCAACAATTCGCGTGTTTGTCAGGGTTGCGCCGGTGAAGGTGACATTTGTCAGGTTTGCGTTTGTGAGGTTTGCGTTTGTAAAGTTGAAGTTTGTGAAATTGATGTTCGAGAGATTTACGCCGGATAAGTCGGCACCGGTCTGATTCGGTGGGTAGGATACTACCAATGATGCTGTTGCGGACAGGGAAGTGTGTGTCGCACTTTCCGCCTGTGTCACCGTGATTGTACTGCTTCCTGGACCCACAATCGTTACAGTGTTGCCTGCGATGGTTGCTACATTCGCGTTACTGCTTGTATAACTAAATGCGCCTGTCGTGTTATTCGATGACGGTGGTGTTAATGTAAATGGGGCGTCGCCTTGCACTTTTGCCGGAACCGTAAATGTCGTTGAAAATACGGTTGTAGCCTTACTCGTTATCAATGACGCGGTGGTTGTGCTTGTTCCGAAATCATTGAACGCGGCTTGCGTCGCAGTTACGGTTCGACTACCGCCAGTGGAAGCATTTATCGTCGCCACGCGTAGGTTCGTCGGAACGCTGACATTCACATAGGATATTGTACCTGGGAAATTTTCGCCACTATACGAACGCCACCCACCAATCGTGACTGGACCCTTCCCAAGGGTGTTTCCTCCGGTTCCAAATGAACCAGTTTGTGTTGCACCGGAGGATACCGTACGTAGCGTAATTGTTATGGTCGATGTTGCGCTGGATTGCGCGACAGTTACAACATACGGGGTGTTTAATGCGACGGGTATTGTTCCTGGTTCGCTTGTGGCGGCCAACCAACTCCAGTGAATCTGGTTACCGCTTGACACCCAAATACCCCAACCACGATTGTTGATATTGTTATACATATCACCGAGCAGTGCGCGCCATGTCCAATCACCCCCCGTTACTGTGAAACTAATGTCGATTTGCCAATCCGTGAGTGAAGCGATTTCCGGGAACTCGTAGGTTGTCAATGTGGGGATGGTAATTGCGCCGCTTGTTGCGTATACCGTTTTGGTAGTGGCCGCGCCGTTGCTCAGTGTTACGGCGGATGAATCAATCGAATACGTAAATGCGCCCATACTGTTTGAACTCGGGTCAATAAACGAAAAGGATGCATCAGATAATAAATAATTGCCATTATTGGCGCCTAATACCAGTGGTGATATACGCGGGGTGAATGTTAAGGTCGATAACGTCCAGCTACTCGACGGTGAAGCAAAGTTCGTGAGCGTTCCATGTGCGCGGTTGCTTGTGTTGTCCAATGCAACGGTATATGACCCCCACCCCGTTCCATTTCCGTGGTTGAGTTCCCAGTATCCAACGAGGCCGGTTTCATTTCCTATAAGTCGGCGACGGTAGTTGTTTGAGATGTCCGTCGCGGTTCGGACAACATTCCAGATACGAACATCGGATATTGACCCCTGGAAATTACGGTCTGTAGATGAATTAATCGTTTGTCCGGCATCACTCCCAATGAATATGGGAATCGTTGGCGAGTGTGATGCAGATGTTGCACCGATGTTTGCATTCGTAGCACTATTTACGAATACACCATCCACATATAATGATACTGTTCCTGTCGATGATGTGTATGTAGCTGCGATATGATGCCAGTTTCCGTCGTTATATTTCGATGGACTCGAATTAACATATAACACAGTATTTGAACTGCCTGATGTCACTCCAAAAAAAACCATACCATTGTCTGCTGGAACAAACGTGCCACTCATACCCATTTGAAACTGAGACGAGTTTGATGTTCCACCACTATAATTTCTAGATACGAGCGATGGAAATGTTCTCGGTTGCAGAGATGCACTAGGCGTTTTGAACCAGCACTCCACCGTCATTGTTTGCCGGAATTGGAGTTCATTGCACCAACTCGGAGTTCCAATAGTAACATAATCATTTACGCCGTCAAATGATAGAACTGGTGATGGGGTTGACATGACTGAACGTTCGCGCTTGCTGTTTTGTCAAATTTGTATAATTATTATTATAGATATTATTACGCTACTATACTAACATAATAATATTCTTCTTCGGCCTCATTCATTCGGCATCGCTTTACTCGGACTCATTCATTCATTCATTCGGTCTCGCTTTACTCGGCCTCATTCATTCATTCATTCATTCATTCATTCATTCATTCATTCGGACTCGCGCAACCCGCTCCTTCAGCTCTTGTATATCTCTCGCAAGGATGGCAAACATCGACCGATAGTCCACCGATTGCAGTTCTGTTTCATGGTCTTTCGTCCCGTAGATGAGTTCGGGGTATTTTTCCTGCACTTCGTGTGCAATGAACCCGTACTCGTATTTATTCGTCAGCGTATTCCAGTAATAAGCCCCCCGTAATTCCGTCATCGTCGGTGCATCGCGGATATCGCGCACATTTGCCTTAATTCTGTAATCACTCACATTATTTACACCAATACACCTGATACTACCGCTCACATCCAGTGCAAATGCGCCGTCTGGCGCCGGTTTCCCTATCGCAACTCGCCCTTCATAATAAATACTTCCCGTACTGCCAGTATTGGCCAGGTTTCCTCCTTGTTCCACGGGATAGGTATAATACTTCCAAATCGCGTACTCTCCAGTCGGTCCCGTTGCGCCCGTTGCACCCGTTGCACCTTGTGTCGTATATGCGCCGTGTGGTCCTGTGGCTGCCATGGTCGACGCGGACGGACCCGTGGGACCGACGAAATCCACGATACCCGGAATACCGCGTGGACCCGTTGGCCCGGTATCCCCGTCTGGGCCGGTGGGTCCAGTGTCACCTGCTTCCGTTGCTATTCCAGGCGGTCCCTTCGGGCCTCGGATACCCGTATGCCCGGTTACACCGTCCGGACCCGTTCGCCCATCTTCACCTGTGGCGCCGGTATCCCCATTGGGGCCGGTTGTGCCTATCATGCCTTGTGCACCCGTTGCGCCATCGAAGGCCGCAGCTGGACCCGTCGCGCCCGTCGCACCATTGTTCGCATTCGTACCTGGGAATCCGTGGGGTCCAGTGCTTCCACGCAGTGCATTTCCGTAGTTGCCTTCTACGAGGACATCAAATAATCCGATTCCACTCAACTTGTATTCATTCAGGGAGAGAGGAATCCCAATAAGTGACCCGCTATACACACGGTAGGCCGTATTACGAATACGTATCACTGTTACCGTATTCTGCGACCCATCGGCTTCCGTGATTACGCCGCTTCCCGTTGCGCCCGTGCTTATGTATTGCTTATTATCGCCCGCGCGATTCCCCGTTATCTGAAACGGTGTATTATTCGGAATATCTATGTAAAATGCCTTGGTTGCGTCTGTATCCGTTGTTAGATTCGAGACTACGGTCGTGTTGCCGCCGCCCCCACCAATCGTCGGTGTATACACATCCACTCCACCCGTCAGTCGGTTGACATCCGTCGGTCGTATCGCCGTATTCAGTGCCACTAAATCACCCGGCGTCATCGTGGTTATTGTCAATCCCGCAATCCCCGCCGCCACATTCGCCGCATTTCGCCGCAACTGCGACTTCTGGACCGTCGTAAATGTAATTCCCGTCAAGGTCGCCCCTGTTATCAGTGTGTTCGAGAGATTTGTTGTGCTTGTTATGGTGGCATTCGCCAGATTTACATTTGATAAATCCACATTCGTCAGGTTTGCAGCAGAGAGGTTGCATGCGGGACCGACAATAAACCCACCACGGAGTTGGAAGTTGGCCGGAAGGGTCAGGGCGGCGGCGGCGGCCGCGGCGGCCGGAGAAACTATTTGTCCGGAAATGACGCCCGCCAGGGTCGCGCTCGTGAAATTAGCGCCGGAGATGTCCGCAGCAGTGAGTGTGGCGTTTGTCAGGTTTGCGCTGGTAAAATTGGCGCTTGTAAGTACGGTGTTCGAGAGATTTATATTGGTAAGTGTTCGATTCGAGAGAATCACGGTGGGGCCGACAATGAACCCACCACGAACCGTATAATTCGCGGTGGTTGTTCCTGCGAATGTGGGCATGGTAGGTGTCGCGGCGACAAGACCGCCTCCACTAATTATATTTGTAAATGTTGCATTCGTGAAATTCGCGCCGTTGACATTATTGTTCGCAAAGGTCGCGCCAGTGAAATTGGCGCCGGAGAGGTCGCAGCTTCGTAAATTGATACCGGAAAGGTCGATTGAACCGACGGAGAGGTCGGCCGATTGGGCAATCGCCGTAGGCCCGAGGATGTATCCATTCCGGACGGCCCAACTGCCGCCACCGTCGCCCGCGCTGATTGTCGGGAGTGTGGCGGTGGAACCACCGGTGATTCCGCCACCTGTCGAGATTACACCGGTGAGGGTTGCACCAGAGAGGGTTGTACCAGATATATCTGCGCCGGTAAATGTGGCGTTTGTCAAGTTGGCGTTCGAGAGATTGGCTCTTGCCACAGAAACACCCGTGAGTACAATACCTGCGAGGTTTGCAGAAACCAAGTTCACGGTGGGGGCTACAATACGCATATTGTACATTATGTAATTGGCCGGGAGGACTGCGAATCCGGAATTATACAACTCACCCGTTATCAAATTGGTTATATTGGTCGTTGATGTAATGACCAACCCATTCACATCCGCGCCATAAATGTTGATTCCAGAGAGGTCGACTCCGGTGAGGTTCGCATTGACAAGTGATACAAGGGGGCCTACCATAAATCCGCCGCGCACGGAGTAGGCCGCACTCGGCATGGTTGCTCCAGCTCCCGCAGTTGCGTTCAATAAACCACCGGATTGTATTCTAGTTACGGTCGCGCCAGAGAAGTTCGCACCAGAGATATCACAGCCGCTGATATTCAGACCCGTTAGGTCCGTGTTTGACAAGTTTGCGCTGACGAGACGCACATTCGGCCCGACTATATTCGTACCTCTCACAACATACACCGCGGATGGAAGTGTGGCCGTCGCAAGTCCAGTGATTCCGCCAGTGAGAATACCCGTTATATTCGCGCCTGAGAGATTCGCTGTTGTAAGTGTTGCGTTACGCAGGCTCGTGTTTGTCATGTTTGCATTCTGGAAATCAGTGCTTGTAAGCACAATGCCGCTCATGTCTATGCCCGATAGGTCTGTACCCGCGAGGTTGACTCCCGCGCCAATCATGAACCCGGTTCCGCTTGCGCCGCCCGTATTTCGCACAATATACCCGGTTTTCAGTGTGGCCGTGGTTCCGCCAATGATGCCGCCACTTCGGAGACCTGTCAGCGTCGTAGTTGTGAAAATCGCACCCGAAATATCCGCATTCGCGAGGTTGGCGTTTGTGAAATTACTGCTTGTGAAATTAGCACTTGTCAGCGTTACGCCTGACAAATCCACGCCGGTCAGGGTCGCGCTTTGTATCGAGAGACGCGGCCCGAAAATAAACCCATTGGTTGCCGTCGTGATTGTACGCGCTACGTATCCTGTCGGGAGTGTCGCGGTAGTTACACCGATGAGACCGCCCTGAACCGTCATACTCGTCAATATTGCGCCAGTGAGGACAGTGTTTGTCAGGTTGGTTGTTACCATGTAAGCACCAGTCAATGTCGCACTGGTGAGGTTGGCATTCGTCAGATTGGTCGAACTTAGGAATGAGTTCGAGAGATTCGCATTGGTCATGGTCGCGCCAGTGAAATTGGCGGATGTCATAATTACATTTGACACGGTTGCATTTGTGAGGTTGGCGTTTGTGAGATTGGCCGACGTCATGGTTGAACTCGGAAGTACTGCACCTGATAAATCAATGCCGGTCATATTCACACTTGTAAGGGTGGAAGAGGATAAGGCCGCGCCAGACGCGTTGACACCCGCGCCAATAATGTACCCATTCCGCGCGACATACCCCGTCGGTAAGGTTGCTGAAGTCAGGTTCGTAATACCGCCGGATTGAAGACGCGTAAGAATCGTAGACGCACCGCTTATATTTGTGCTGGTCATGATTGTGTTGGCCAGCGAGATTCCCGAGAGGTCCACGTTGGTCAGGACGGCGCTGGCGAGAGATACACCTGGTCCCACAATAAATCCGCTTCGGATGACATAACCTGCGGGGATGGTCGCGGTGGTTGCATTAAGGAGACCACCGGTTACAAGTCGCGTAAGTGTGGCGCCGGTGAAATCAACTGTTGCGATATTGGCGTTTGTCAGTATCACGTCCGTTAGATTCAATGTCGAGAGATTTGCGCCGGGGATGGAGACCCCGTTTCCAAGAATGAACCCGCCGCGAACAACGTATCCGGTGGGCATGACGAGGGAGGATGACGCACCGCCTGTAACACCTCCACTTACGAGTCCGGTCAAGGTTGTTCGCGAGAGATTGGTCGCGGAAATATCGACGGTGGTGAATGTTGCATTTGTAAACACGCAACCGGAGAGGTCTGCGCCGGTGAGTTGGACACCAGTGATGTCGATTCCCGAAAGGTCGGAAAGCACGCCGCGAATGAAGACATACGGTCCAAGAATATATCCATTAC
>Ga0255094_1001320_pt1 | contig 10849 bp, 10 predicted proteins | sample Colum_Law_RepB_8_2_FD_188434 | JGI IMG/M metagenome (GOLD analysis project Ga0255094, IMG submission 188434) | Freshwater microbial communities from Columbia River, Oregon, United States - Colum_Law_RepB_8d | ecosystem: Environmental > Aquatic > Freshwater > River | place: USA: Oregon...
TCTTCGCCTTGAACGCGAGCACCTTCTCCTCGCCCATCTGCGCCTTCACGGTTTCCTTCGCCCACACGATGGCGGACTTCACGGCGGGAATTTTCCCGAACTGCCGGTGCAGGTCCGGCGAGACGACGAGCTTCGCGGCGGCGGTGACGTTGGATTTGAGGGTCGGCCTCTGCTTCGCCCAGTAGGCGCGCAGCTCGGCGGTGTCGAAGTTCACCGTTTCCAGCTTGCGCCCGAGCATTTCGCCAAAAGTCAGGTTCCACTCGCGCCAGGTGATGGCTTTATCAGAGTTCACGAAGAAGGCCTGGCCGACGCCTTTGTCCGTGGTGAGCGCCGCGTGGATGGCGGAGCAAACGTCGTCCACCATCACGGCGTTGCAGACCCACTTGCCCTCGTCGAGCAGGCCGATGACGCCGCCCTTGGCTTGTTGCACCGCGGCGATGACGAAGCCGCCATACGGGCCGTAAACCACCGTGGGCCGCAGGATAATCGCGGGCAGGCCGTCGCGCTCGATGGCCTGGCGCACGAGGAGTTCCTCCTTCGCCTTCGAGACGACGTAGGTGCTCTCGTCGCGGCGGACGATGGGCGCGGTGGCCTCGCGGCAGCTCTCGGGGCCGGGGTTCGAGCCGTGGACGGACATCGAGCTGATGTGGACGAAGCGCTTCACCTTCGCGCGCAACGCGGCGGCGATGACGTTCGCCGTTTCCTTCGGAGCCTTGTCGTCCTCGCCGTGCGCGAGGTGGACGAGTGCGTCGCAGCCTTCGAGGGCCTTCACGATGGTGTCCACCTTCGTGAGGTCGCCGGGAATCATCTCGGAGTCGAGCCGGGCGATGCGTGTGGCGTGGGTGTAGTTGCGCACGAGCGCGCGATACGGGAGCCGCCAGTGCAGCTTGAGCCGCTCGCACAACCGCGTGCCGATGAAGCCCGTCGCGCCGGTGAGGAGGATTTTGGTCGGGGTCATGCGAAGGGGAAAGCTGTTAGCACGCGAGCCAGTTAGAGTGCATCCTCATAACGCAGGATTGCTCGGGCAATATCGTAACGATTCAGGAGAAGCAACAGCACGACCAAGAGCAATCCAGGGCCAACCAGGTAGAAGACGCTGATTTGATCACCGCGCCTTTTGCACGCGAAGTAACCCACGACGCTGACAGCGGCGAAAAGCGACATCATTCCCCAAGTGCAGATAAAAAAGGGCCAAGGCATCCCAAGACTGCTGCCGTAGCCGGGTGTGAGCGGAAGAGCGAGCAGAAGGCATACGCAAGCCAGCCTTGCTGCTGCCTTTGTGACAACGAGGCTTGGCTGAGAACTTGGGTTTTTAGAATTGGACATGGTTCAGCTTTACCGAAACGGCCGCATATCGACCGACGCTCCGGTTGCCGTGCATGAGGAGCTTGGTCATCGGAGCCTATCGATTCACTTCCACCCACGGCTGCTTCATCGGCGTGCGGGCGGCGTAGGCGCGCTCGATGATGGCCAATGACATCGTGGCGGATTCAGCGGTGACCTTCGGCGTGCCGCGCGTGCGGACGGCGCGGGCGAAGTCCTCGATTTGCAGGAGATACGGATTCGGCGCGGCGCCTTGGTAGCGCACGCCGAGTTCCAGTGGTTCGCCGCCCACCGTGCGCGTCACGATAAGCGCGTCAGGGTCGAGATACTTCACTTCGGCCGTGCCATGGGTGCCGATGACCTTCACACCGTTCAGCAGCCCATGGGTCCAACTGAAGCTCATGCGGCACGGCACGCTGCGGCCCGCGATGGCGAGCTTGCCCGTGAGGTTCGCGTTGCACTCCACGCCGCCGAAGGAGTCGTCCTCGTAGGCGATGTCGCCGACGTCGCCGAAGAGGTCCACGACGCGGTCAATGAGATGCACACCGGAGTCGAAGAACGCGCCGCCGAGGGTGAGCTTCTTGTTGAAGTAGGCGTCGCTGGTCATGATCCAGCCCATCACCGAGCCAGCCTCGGCGATGACTTCCTGAATCTCGCCGATGAGCGGGTCGCTCACGATGCGGCGGAAGACCTCGGCGTTGCGGTTGAAGCGCGTGACGAAGCCGACGGAGAGGATGCGCCCGTGCTTCTTCGCCACGTCGCTCATCTGCCGCGCCTCGGCGGTGCTGAGAGCGATGGGCTTCTCGCACAGCACATCAATGCCCATCGCCAGCAGCTCGCACGTTACCGGCGCGTGGAACTTCGGCGGCACCGCCACGAGCGCAGCGTCCACCTGCCCGGCGAAGTCCTTCACCTCGGCGGTGACGCGGGCGTCGGGCAGGCCGTATTCCTGCTTGGCGAGCTGGGTGTTCTTCGTGACGCGGTCGCAGAGAAAGGTGACCTCGACGTGCGGCGACTGGATGAAGGCCGGCAGGTGCATCTCGCGCGTGACCGCGCCGCAGCCGACGATGCCGAGCCGCACTGGTTTGGTTGGGTTGCTCACGATGCCAGAATCAAATCGCCGCGCTGAAAACGGAGACTGGAGTAAGTCATTTGCACTGTCGGGGCAAGCCGGCAGTGCAAGGGTTCAGGCCGCTGGCCCGGCCGTTTTACTTCTGTTTCAGCCCCACGCTGCTGGAGCGCTTGGCGATCTTCCGGCTGGTCAGCACCTTCGTCACGGTGCCGGTCTTGAGATACTTTTGCTTCACCTTGTCCAGAATCGTGTCGCGGTGGTCGTAGAGGCGCTTGAGCTTGCGGGGCTTCACGCGCGAGAGGACATAGGCGGTCAGCAACGGCAGGGCGATGGTGCTGTCCGTGTAGCAGACGACGCTGTCGGGGAGCTTGTCGGGGTCCACCTTGCCCCAGCTCACGGCCTCGGCAGGCGTCGCGCCGCTCAGGCCGCCGGTGTCGGGGCGTGCGTCGGTGACTTGGAGGAAGTAGTCGTGGCCCTTCTCCTGGATGCCGAGGACTTCCTGAATCTGCGGCTCGGTCTGGAGCATGAAGTTCTTCGGGCTGCCACCGCCGAGGATGAACACGCTGCTGGTATGGCCGGTGGACTTCGCGTGATAGACGATGGCGGCGGTCTGGTTCACGTCGCGGTTCACGTCGGGCAGGAGCGCCGAACCGCGCATCGCCATCGCGGCGACGTTCATGCCGATGCTGGAGTCGCCGGGGCTGCTGGTGAAGATGGGGATGCCGCACTCGTAGGCGGTGGCGAGGACGGAGGAATCCTTCAGGCCGAGCTTTTTGCCGCGCGCGGCGACGTATTTGCCGAGGAGGTAGTGGAATTCATCCGTGCCCATGGGCCGCTGGAACTCGGGGCCTTGGATGACTTCGCGGACGAAGGCGTCGGTGTCGAGGAGGACGTTGTAGTCGAAGAGCACGTCGTAGATGCGGATGACGCCGTCCTGGTGCAACTGCACGTCGTCGAGGAACGGCGAGCCGCTGTGGAGCTGCATGTCCAAACCAAAGTGGAGGTCGTGATAGAGATTCGCGCCGGTGGAGATGATCCAGTCCACGTAGCCACCCTTCATCAGCGGGATGAGGCAGGACTTGCCGAGGCCGGCGGGTGTGAGCGCGCCCGTGAGAGACATGCCGATGAAGCCGTCCTGCGGCAGCATCTTCTTCGCGAGGAGCTGGCTGGCTTCGCGAAGCCGCCCACCGTTGTAGGCGAGCATGACCTGGTCAATGAGGTCGGCGGCGGAGATGTCCTTGCCCACGCCGAGCGGGTTGAGGCGCGGATAGGCGGCGAACTTCTTGGAGACTTTGTGGCCGGTGTTCTTGCTCATAAGCGCGGCGAGTGTTGCGGAAGAGAACGCAAAGGCAAGTGGAGTTTGTGTCACGTGCTGCCTTGCAGCTTCACACGGCACCGCTCGGCGGCACCCCGAGCGCAAACGTCAGTTGCTCCCCGTTTACCAGCGCTTCCGCGTCAAAGCCGAGGTCGCGCAAGGTCGCGGCGAAGTCCGTGGCGAAACCGTGGGTGGTGAAGACGCGGCGTGGGCGCACTAGGCGGACGAACTCAATCAACTCGTTGAAGTCCGCGTGGTCGCTCAGTGGAAACGCTGCGTCCACCCCGGAGCGATACTTGCAACTGCTGTCCATCGCCCAGCCAGTGGCCACGGCGAGCTGGCACGGGCCGAGCGCGGCGCGTTGCGGCGACTGCGCGAAGGTCGGCGGGCAAATGAGGACGCAGTTCTTTGCCTGTGTGGTGTCGAGCGCGTCGTAAGCACCGAGCCGCACGCCGCATTGTTCGTAGATGCGTGCCAGCGGCAGGACAGATGCATGCACGGCCACCCGCAGACCGCTGTCAGAGAGCAGGCAGAGGAGTTCTTGCGCCTTGCCGAGCGTCCAGCCGAGCAGCACGGGCGTCGAATCGGCGGCAAGCGCGGTGCGGCAGAATTGCAGCAGCCTCGCAGTGACTTGTGACGTCGGCGGGAAGACATATTCGGGTCGTCCAAAGGTGGTTTCCATCACGAGCCAGTCGCAGCCCCGCGCGGCGGTGAAGTCGCACGGCTCGCACGCCGGACTGGCGCGCAGGCGGAAGTCGCCGGTGTAGAGCAGCGAGCCGCCGCTCCATTCGACCAGGACCATCGCGCTGCCGAGGATGTGGCCGGCGGGCAGGAGCGTGAGCGCGAACCCACCGCATGGGCCGCTGAACTCCGTGCGTTCGCCGAAGCGCAGCACGCGTTCCTCACGCTGGCCGCCGAGGCGTTGGCGCAACAGGCGCGCGGTGGGCTCGGTGAGGATGACGCGTTTGTGGCGCGCGATGTGGTCGGAGTGCGCGTGAGTGACGACGGCCCATTCGTCTGGGCCACGGCCGTCATGCGCGTCGAGCCACAGGGCCAGTTCGGGGAAATGCACCGCGCCCCTCGTGAAGTGGAACGGGCGGGCGCGTGAAGTCATCGCCGACGATGCTCGCTGGCGAATCGCGAAGGTTCAATGTCGCACGCGGTGCGTGCCGGCGATTTACAGTCGCCGTCTGTGGCGGGCAGCAGTTTGAGACGGCCCTTTACCACCAACGCGCAACGCGGCGGCGGCAAGCCGCCGGCACGGGCGCTACGCCGTTTTTGCGTTGGCCTTGGCACCGCTGCCGCCGACGAGCTGCGCGCCCTCGCGGCGGCAGAGCGAGACGAACTGTTCCTCGGCCAGATTGAGCCGGCGGCCGCGCCGGTGCAGCACACCCCAGTTGCGGGTCAGCTTGCGGCGCCCCAAGGGCAGGGCCACGAGCGTGCCGGCGGCGATTTCATCCCGCGCCACCCATGGGGCGAGGATGCTCACGCCGAGGCCGCGCGCGACCATTTCACGGATGGCGCTCATGCTGCCGACCTCCATCATCTTGAGCAGTGTCATTTCCTCGTGCCGGAAGTAGCCCTCCACCAGCCGCGAGGTGTAGCTGGACCGGCTGTAGAGGATGTAGGGCTGGGTGGGGATCTCCTCGCGCACGACCTGCTGGGCGACCGCCCACGGATGCCGGGCGCTCACCAGAAATTGCAAATCATCGCCGAACACCGGCACGAACTCCACGCCCGCATCGGGTCCGGGTTCGAGGCTCAAGACCAGATCCGCGTGGCCATTGTGCAGCAGCTCGATCGCCTCGCTCACATCCGCGGACGACACGGTCATCTGGCATTGCGGGAACTGTTCCTTGTGCTGGGCGAGCACGTTGGGCAGCAGCGCCTCGCAGGCGGCCTCGCTCGTTGCGAGGCGCAAATGGGTGCGCCCCCACTTGCCCAAATGCTCCAGGGCCGCCCGGGCCTGCGTCATTTCTTCGAGAATTCCCTTGGCGTGGTGCAAAAGCTGTTCGCCTGCCGGGGTCAGGGCCACGGATTTGCCCACCCTGTCAAAAAGACGACAGCCCACATCCTCCTCCAGCGCCTTGATGGCGTGGCTGATCGCGGACTGGGTCAGGAACAAATCCTTGCCAGTGCGCGTAAAACTGCCCGTGTTTGCTAGGGTTACGAAGGCACGTAGTTGTCTGCTATCAAGTGGTTCGCTCATTTAGGAAAGGATTTCATCCGCTGCCGGAATATCTCTCAGCAGCCGGCGGGCCAGATTTTTCACGGTTGGCATTGCACGCGCTAAAAGGGCGTCCAGTGCACGACACTTGCACGGAATGCATGCAAACCATGAACAAGACCATTCAACCTCCCGCCTCTCCTCCCTCCTCCCGTCGCCGCTTCCTCACGCGGGTCGGCCAGACCCTCGGCACCGGTGCGCTGCTCGGCGGCCTGCCGCGTGGCTGGGTCGGCAGTGTGTATGCCAGTGACGCACCGGAAACCGCCAAGCTCCGCTGCGGCATCATCGCGCTGACGGACAACTCACCGCTCGTCATCGCGGCGGAGAAGGGCTTCTTCAAGAAATATGGCGTGGACGTGACCATCGCCAAGGGCGCGAACTGGGCGGCGATCCGCGACTCGCTTTCCTCCGGTGACAATCAACTGACGCACATGCTGTTGGGAATGCCCATCGCCAGCACGATGGGCCTGCTTGGATCGCCGAAGAAGCCGATGGTCATCCCGTGGATTCTCAACCGCAACGGCCAGGCCATCACGCTCAAGGCCGAGTGGAAGGGCAAAGTCGGCGCGGACCCGAAGGCCATCAAGCCCTACGTGGACAAGGCGAAGAAGCTCGGCGAGCCGCTCGCGTTTGCGATGACCTTCCCGCCCGGCACGCACGCGATGTGGATGCGCTATTATCTCGCCGCCGGCGGCATCAACCCGGACAAGGACGTGGCGCTCATCACCATCCCGCCGCCGCAGATGGTCGCGAACATGAAGGTCGGCAAGATGGACGGCTATTGTGTCGGCGAGCCGTGGAACGCCCGCGCCATCTCCGACAAGATTGGTTTCACCAGCGTCACCACACAGGAGATTTGGAAGGACCATCCTGAGAAGGTCTGCGCCTTCACCGCCGAGTTCGCCGAGAAGAACCCCAAGACCGTGAAGGCCGTCCTCAAGGGGCTGCACGAGTCCAGCGTGTGGCTCGACGACATGAAGAACCGCCCGGAGCAGTGCGAAATTGTCAGCCGGCCGACCTACATCAACTGCGACAAGGAAATCATCCTAGGCCGCCTGCTCGGCAAGCTCGACTACGGCGACGGCCGCCCGCCGGTCACGGACGACTTCTACATGCACTTCAGCAAGCGGAACTGCAATTACCCGCAGCCCGCCTACGCCAAGTGGTGGCTCACGCAGTTCCGCCGCTGGGGCATGGTCACGGGCGCGCCGGACTACGCGGGCGTCGCCAAGCAGGTCATGCGCGGAGACATCTACACCGAGGCCCTGAAGGAAATCGGCGTCACCGACCGGCAGCAGGATGACACCGGCTGGGAGATGTTCGACGGCGTGAAGTTCGACCCGAAGGGCGATCTCGAGGCGTATGCCAAGGCCTTCCCGGTGAGCAATGCGAAGGGCTGAACCGATGCGAACCAGTATTCAGTGTCCAGTGTTCAGTAATCAGTCCGCCAAGACTGAACACGCGAACACCGGCACTGATTACTGGAGACTGAACACTGAACACTGACTACCGCCGCACCATGAAAGCATTCAAATTCGACTGGCTCATCCTCCCGCTCATCGGCATCGCCGTGGTGCTGCTGATGTGGCAAATCTCCAGCAAGACGTGGGCGAAGGAACTGCCCACGCCGCACAAGACCTGGGAGGCCAGCAAGGACTACGTGCTCAAGCCGTTCGAGAAGCGGGGCGAGATGGACCAGGGCATCCTGCGCTTCACCTGGTATTCGCTCATCCTCGTTGCCAAGGGCTACGCCATCGCGCTCATCGTCGGCACGCCGATTGGCTTCTGCCTCGGCCTGTCGAAGGCGTTCACCAAGACCTTTGACCCCATCATCCAGGTTTTGCGCCCCGTCTCGCCACTGGCGTGGCTCCCGCTCGGGTTGGTGTTGTTTCTCGGCGCGGGCAAGCAGGCCAGCGAGCTGGGCGCACTCTTTACCATCGCGATTTGCGCGATGTGGCCCACGGTGCTGAACACCGCTGTCGGGGTGCGCGCCATCCCGCAGGATTATCTCAATGTCGCCAAGGTGCTGAAACTCTCGCGCTGGAAGACGCTCACCAAGGTGATGATTCCGGCCACGATGCCCTACATGTTCACCGGCTTCCGCCTGAGCCTGGGCATCGCGTGGCTGGTCATCGTCGCCGCCGAGATGCTCACGGGCCGGCCCGGCGTGGGCGGTTTCCTCTGGCAGGAATACAACGCGCTGCTCTACGAGCACATCATCCTGTGCATCATCACGATTGGCGTCGTGGGCTTCGTCCTCGACCGGTTGATGAGCCTCGTGGAGTCGCGCTTCAAGACCGCCTGAACCCATGAAAAAGGACAAACCCTCTCCTCTCGCACCGCGCACCACGCGCACCTTGGCGAAGAAATCTGCCACCGCGCTCAGCCAGGTTATGCGAGTGCTGAAAAAGCCGCTCGCCGCCGGGAAGCCCGCTGCGCCCAAGCTGGCCCCGGTGGCGCTCAAGCTGCGTGCGCCCGCCGCCAAGCAGGTCTTCGTCGCCGGGTCGTTCAACGGCTGGCAAGTCGGTGCGACGCCGCTGCGCTTGGCCAAGGGTGGCGAGTGGCAGGGGCAGTTGAAGCTCACGCCGGGCCGCTACGAATACCTCTTCATCGTGGACGGCACCTGGCTGCCCGACCCCGCCGCGCCCGAGGCCGCGCCGAACCCGTTCGGTGGCTGGAACTCCGTTTTGTCGGTGAACTGAATCGGAACATGAAATTGCAACCGCTTCACGCAAAGGCACAGAGTGAGCTAAGGAGGAACGGGATTTCTTCCCGCATATCGGACACGCAATCCCCCGTCCGCTTCCCACATCACTGCGCGCTTGGCGGCCTTTGCGTGAAGCCCCTTTCCTGACATGCCCTATCTCGAACTCAAATCAGTCTCCAAAGGCTACGGCTCGAACGGCTCCCGCACCGAGGTGCTGCGCGACGTGAACCTGTCCATTGAGCAGGGTGAGTTCGTGGCCATCGTGGGCTACTCCGGTGCCGGCAAGACGACGCTCATGTCCATTCTGGCCGGTTTGATCCGGCCCGACACCGGGAGTGTCACGCTCGAAGGCCGCGAGATGAGCGGGCCGGGGCCGGACCGTGGGCTGGTGTTCCAGAATTACTCGCTGCTGCCGTGGCTCACCGTGGCCGAAAACGTGCGGCTCGCGGTCGATCAGGTCTTCCCGGAAAAAACCGAGGCCGGGCGTGCCGCGCACGCCACCGAGTTCATTGAGATGGTCAACCTCGCCCCTGCCCGTGACAAACGCCCGCACGAGCTGTCCGGTGGAATGCGCCAACGCGTGAGCGTGGCCCGCACGCTGGCAATGAACCCGAAGGTGCTTTTGCTCGATGAGCCGTTGAGCGCGCTCGATGCACTGACCCGCGCGAATTTGCAGGACGAAATCGCCCGCATCCGCGCCCAGCAAAAGCAGACAGTCGTGCTCATCACCAACGACCCGGACGAGGCCATCCTGCTGGCGGATCGCGTGGTGCCGCTCACCGCCGGGCCGAACGCGACGCTGGGCGAGTCCTTCATCGTGGACCTGCCGCATCCGCGCGACCGCAAGGCGCTCAATCACAGCGCGCGCTTTCGCGAGCTTCGGCGCGACATTTCCGAGTATCTCCTGCGCTCCCGCCAGGATCGCCACGCGACCGTCACGCGGAAGCTCATCCTGCCGGACATTGATCCCGAGGATTTGAGCGTCCCGCGCAACATGCTGGGCCGCACGCGCCCGTTGCGCTCGTCCGAAGCCCGGGAAGCCACCGTCGAAGTTTCCTCCTGACATGAGCCACCACGTCGATTTATCCCAACTCTCGAAAGTTTACTCCACGCCCAAGGGGCCGGCGGTGATCGTGAAGGACTTCAACCTGCGCATCGCCAAGGGGGAGTTCGTCACCCTCATCGGCCACTCCGGCTGCGGCAAGTCCACCGTGCTCTCCATGCTGGCCGGGCTCAACGACATCACCGAGGGCGTCATCATCCTCGCCGGCAAGGAGCTGGTGGGGGCCGGTCCGGATCGTGGGGTCGTGTTTCAGTCCCCGTCCTTGCTCCCGTGGTATACGGCCTTCGAGAACGTGATGCTGGGGGTGGAGCAGGTGTTCTTCACCGCCAGCGCCGAGGAGCGCCGGGAGATTGTGGAGTATTACCTCACCGTGGTGGGCCTGGGTGACTCCATGCACAAGCGGCCCGCCGAGCTTTCCCAAGGCATGCGGCAGCGCGTCGGTATCGCCCGCGCCTTCGCGCTCAAGCCCAAGATGCTCCTGCTTGACGAGCCGTTCGGCATGCTCGATTCGCTCACGCGCTACGAGTTGCAGGGCGTCCTGCTCAAGCTCTGGCGCGAGAACCGCATCACCACCCTCATGGTCACGCACGACGTGGACGAGGCGCTCTACCTCAGCGACCGCGTGGTCTGCATGACGGACGGTCCCGAGGCCGAGGTCGGTGACATCATCCCCGTGGCCTTCCCGCGCCCGCGCGAGCGCCAGGCCGTGATGGATCACCCCGATTATTATCCGCTGCGCGAACGCCTCATCGAGTTTCTCGAGGTTCACGCGCACAAGAAGAAGCACGCCGCCCCGGTCACGCCGGCGGCTCCCGCCGCTCCGGTTGCTCCGCTGGTGGAGGCGGCCCCGGCTCCCTCGCCCCGCAACGACGCCATGCTCGTAACCGCCTGACCTGACCATGACCAAGCCACAAATGATCGAGACCATTCTCGCCGCGAAGCGGGCGAAGAAGAAAACCTGGGCCGCCATCGCCAAGGCCGCCGGCCTGTCGGAGGTTTACGTGACCTCCGCGTGCCTGGGTGAGAATGCCCTCGGCCCGGTGGAAGCAAGGAAAGTCGCGAAGTTCCTCGGCCTCGGTTCCGGCATTGCCGCCGCGCTGACGGAGTTCGCCAACAAGGGCGAGGCCGCGCCGACCGTGCCC
>Ga0255094_1001330_pt1 | contig 10805 bp, 10 predicted proteins | sample Colum_Law_RepB_8_2_FD_188434 | JGI IMG/M metagenome (GOLD analysis project Ga0255094, IMG submission 188434) | Freshwater microbial communities from Columbia River, Oregon, United States - Colum_Law_RepB_8d | ecosystem: Environmental > Aquatic > Freshwater > River | place: USA: Oregon...
GAATAGTTGTATTCTGAGTGAGTTCGTGAAGTTGTTTCTTGAGATCATTGATCTGATCTGTGGGGAGTAAAAAGTTAAATTCAATACCACCAGGAACCTGAACTCCCAATGCTCCTGCTGTTTTAATTGGGGGACTAAATTTATTTAAGACTTTCAAAATCTCCGCTCTCAGTTCATCGGGTGAAACGGTCTTGAGTGTAAAACGCCAAAGCTGGGAGCTTGATAAATTTGAGTTCGAGCTTGTGGATTCATCCTCTCCATTGAGCTCAGTGCTTTCACTTCCTGAATCCATAGATTCTTGAGTCAGGTTTTCAGGAGTTTGGGTGACTTCCTTTTCTTGAAGAGAAAGGTCTTCAAATGCGATTGTTGGATCTTCTAAAGTTTTTAAATTCTTTTCAATATGGTTTTCATATAGCTCTCTCAGTTTAGGAGTAGATGAAACCAGAGTGATGACACCTGTAACAATGAGGCCACATTCTAGAAGTACTCTTAAATACCATGGTATCTTTTGCCATCGTGAGACTGAGAAAGGCATTGAAGTCATTCGAGGTAAAGCAGCAGAAAAGGGGGCTTCCCTAAGCGATTTTGGAAGTGTTGAGGTGGGTTGATTCTCCAAAAGGGATAAAATGGTTTGATGATGATGATGATGAGTATGGCAGGGTTTACATTGCTCAAGGTGAGCATGCAGAGCTTCTAAGATTTTTGGGTCAGCTGAGTGACTGAGAAAGTCTGAGAGATGCGATTTGAATTGAAAACAGTTTATTGAGTTTTCCATAACCACTCCTCAAGAATACTTAAACTCTGTTGATGCTTGACCTTGAGAGATCCCTCCGGGGTTTCTAAAATCATCGCGATTTCAGAAAAACTGAGGCCATGCTTATTTTTTAGGAGGAGTAAGATTTGATTCTCTACGGGTAACCTCCGAAAGTAATGAAAAAAGTGTTTTAGCCTTTTTTGGATGTCAGACTCTGAGTCGAGCTGAAGCTGCTCTTGAGCAGAGGACTTTTCTCCATGCTCACGATGCAGCTCAATGAGAGTGCGTGCGGTAATTCGTAGGATCCATGCTCGTTCGTATTTTGAAAAAGATTGGGTGAGGATTTGTGTGTGAATTTTCTTGAGGATGATCCGAAAGGAGATCTGCGCTTGAGCCGGACTCCAGAGAGTAGATTCACAGAGATCGAAGATTAGATCTCCATATTGCTCAACATAGGAATGTAGCGGAGAGTCCAGGACTGACCATGACTTTTTAAGCACTTTTTTGATCATAATCAAAATGAGTATCTAACTGAAACAGCGCTAAAAGCCATCTAAAACTGACTTATTATCTACTTTGAGATAGACTTTCCATCTCTCCGGCGTCCTACTGATCCCCATATGCAAATTTGCAGCAGGAAGCCAGTTAGGTTGCTTGGGCTTTTTGATCAGCTGCATTCCTGCTTGTGAGGGTGTTCGACCCCCTTTTGTCTGATTGCAAGGCTTGCAAGCAGTAACGATATTTTCCCAGTTTTTCTTGCCACCCTGGACGATTGGGATCACATGATCTAGGGTGAGATGGTTACGATGAAATTTGTCTCCGCAGTATTGGCAAGTATGCTGATCTCGGATAAAAATATTCACTCGAGAGAATCGAACAATTTCTCTTTTTCTTGCAATAGGGACATAGTTCAGAAGTCTGAGAACTGCAGGCACCTTAATGGTAAGGCGAACAGTCCTTACTTCATGGTCAGACTCCTCAATCACTTCGACTTTTCCCTGAAACAAGAGCTGTAGGGCTCTTTGCCAGGTCACAATGTGCAAAGGCTCAAACGATGCATTCAGCACAAGGGCGTGGGTCATACTTGTAAGTATAGATGTGAATTGAAAGTAGTTGCAACATCTTCTAGGGTGTTACCAGAAGATAAGGATTGAGATTATGTATAGACTCTTACAAAAAAAGGCGCAAAAATCGGAAAAATCTAGGTTCTACCTAAGCTTAATGCTGGGTGTTATGGTTTGCTTTGGAATTGCTGTGATATATTCAGTTTTCCATCAACCTATTCATGAAACTTCTCATGCAGGCAAGAAGAGCACCCTTAAGTCCGCTCCACTTTTTGATTTGCCTGATGATCTGGGCAAGCTTCATTCCCTAAAGGATTTTAGAGGAAAGTGGGTTTTAATTCACTTTTGGGCTACCTGGTGTCCTCCATGCATCGGAGAGATCCCCGATTGGATAGAGCTGAGAGAGGTACTGAAGAAGGATGCTCCTATTCAGTTCATTGCAGTGAGTCTAGATACTCGTTGGGAAGATGCTCATCGCATTCTTCCCCAAGAACCAAAAATTTCTGGTTTGCTCTCTCTTTTAGATTCCTCAGGAAAAGTTCCTGAGACCTACGGAACCTTCAATTACCCTGAGACTTATCTGCTCAATCCAGAATTACGTATCATTACAAAGTGGGTTGGGCCCCAAAAGTGGAATGCGCCTGAGACACTTGAGTTTTTCAAAAAAATTCTCTCTCAAGAAGAACCCACTGGATCCCCATAGATGAGAGGTCTCAGTGAGGAAGGTCAGTGGTGTAATGAATACCTCAGAGTGAGAGAAGAATATGTTCTTAACAGTGTTTTGATAAAACTGTACCGTGATTATTTAGTTTTTGGAGTGGATCTCTATTTACTCCCGCGCAGTTTTCTCAAAAACTTTATGAGAGGAGGTTTCTTCAAGAGCTTGCTGCACAATTTCATCAACTGGGAAGCGAGATTCTTGATCCTGCACTAGGCCTTGGGATGCTTTTAGAATGGGGTGCCGATCTGCAAATAGGGTGCAGCAATCCAAAGCCGGTTGAATTGAGGTCTCATAGGTTCCCCATCTTTGAGCTTGCTCAATGATTTCATCCTTATCGTAGGTAATTAAAGGTCTTAAGATGGGTATTGAAGAGACCTCATTAATGATAGCGAGATTCTCTAGGGTTTGACTTGCGACTTGTCCAAGGCTTTCACCTGTGATGAGTGCTTGAATCTTAAGCTTTTCTGCTAAGCGATTTGCAATTCTGACCATCATTCTTCGATAGAGAATGGTTCTGACTTTAGGCTGAGTGACTAGGGCGATTCTTTCCTGGATCTTTCCGAATGGAACCACAAAGAGAGGCTGAGGATCCGGTTGGTAGCGATTCACTAGTGCAACCAAGTCCTCTACTTTTTCTAGCGCTTCCTGACCTACGAATGGAGTTCCATAGAAGTGAATAAAATGAGCGGTGGCCCCACGCCTCAGAGCCTGAATCGCTGCAACAGGAGAGTCTAGTCCCCCAGACATCAAACAAAGCAAATGTGAGTTAGTTCCAACCGGTAATCCCCCGGGCCCTGCAAATTTTTCAGTCCAGATAAATGAGTCCTTAAAGTGGATCTCAATTCCCACATGAAGCTCGGGATGAACCAAGTCAACCTTCATCTCAGGAAAAGCATCATGGATGGCTGAGCCAAAAAAACGATCAAGTTCCATGGAGGTTTCACTAAAGGCCTTATCACTTCGTCGAGTCTTGACTCGAAAGCTTGTAGGAACTTTTTTATGAGTATGGACAAATTGCTCAACTGCTGAGAGAGCGGCCTCCAGTATAGCGACTTTATCCGTAGTTACTCTTCGCATGGGACTAAAACTGGAGAGGCCAAAGACTCTCTCAAGAGCAGCTTGAGTTTGCATGTTCCATTGCGTTTCAAGGGTGATTCTTCCATGGTATCTCTTAATTTCAATAGAAGTATCCCTACCTAGAGCCCTCCGAATGAGCTTGCAAGCATTCAGAGTCAGTCGATCCTCAAACCAACGGCGATTGCCTCCTTTGAGGGCAACTTCATGGTAACGCAGTAAAATAGAATGATGAATGCTCATATAATCCTATGGTGGTGAATGGGGTTTTTTTTGTTTCTTAAAGGATTGCTGTCCAGGTCGTCCAAGAAGAAGACCTAATCTCTTGACTGATTCTGCAATTTCCTCGGCAAGGACCTCTACATCGCTCAGTTGCGTTTGGGAAGAAAAACTAATCCGAAGGGCAGAGTTTTGAACGTCAAGAGGTAGACCCAAAGCAGCTAGAACTGGGTCAGGTCCGGGTTTTTTTGAGTGACAAGCTGAGCCTACAGAAACGATGCATTTTTTTTCTTCTAAAAGGCCTGCGAGTGGAGCTGCAGGAATTCCAAGAAAACTTAAATTCAAGATATGTGGCACGTGTTGTTCTTCCGGGGAGTTCCAACGAACACCTGAAATTCCCTTCTGAAAAATCAGTTCTTTAAATCTATCTCTGAGCTTGAGGACGTGTTCAAAAAGTGCCTTTTCATTCTGGAGCGCAATGCGTGCCGCTTGGTAAAAACTGGAGATGAGCGCAGGGTTTTGCGTTCCTGAACGCATTCCTTTTTCTTGTCCGCCTCCCCAGAGTAAAGGACGAAGCTTCTTATTCCTCACCAAGGAGCGATTCAAAACAATCAGTGCTCCTACTCCCTTTGGCCCTTGAACTTTGTGGGCTGAAAGAGTGAGGAGATCAATCTGAGAAGAAGAAGCTTGTGGTAGCGGGACTCGACCTAACGCTTGAATCGCATCGGTATGAAAAAGAGTGTGAGGAGAGATGCTTTTGGTAAGCTGAGCCCACTTCTCGACTGGGATGAGAGTGCCTATGAGCTGATTGACTGTTTGTACGCTGACTAAGGAGGGGTTCTTTTGGAGCTGCTCTTTGAAGAGGCTCTCAGTGATTTCTCCTAGGGAGCTGACCTGAATCCTTTCAACTTGAACCCCATAATCCTGAAGAGAAAGAGCTGCGTTTCTCACCGAAGCATGTTCGATTGATGAGAAGAGAACTTGTTTTTTCTCCTGAGGCTTTGCTAGCACTTCATGCAGCATAGGGCCAAAAATAGCGAGGTTATTTGCCTCTGTTCCGCTTCCTGTAAAAATCACTTGCTCAGGCTCAACTTGAAAGTGGGATGCAAAAAATTCTCTTGCCTCACGAATCACTCGAGCTGCTTTTTGTCCAAGGGTATGGCTTGATGAGGGGTTAGCAAAGTGTTCCTTTGAAACTTCAAGGTACGTCTGGAGTGCTTGCTCACAGCATGGCGAGGTGGATGCGTAATCAAAAAATCGATAGGGGTTCACTTCTTTGTTTTAAAGGAGTTTTTCGTTGATTCCAAGAAAGCATTTGTTGTTTAAAAAATAGTGTTGTGTCTGCTCAGACCTAGGTCAATTGCGGTGCATGTGTAACCTCGCGAAACTGCATGGAAAGCCGTGAGCTTTTCAGATGAGGAGGATAGAATCTTAATAGTTGCTTTAAATAGTCGGATATTTTGCTTGGATCTCTGTGTAATCTTCGTTAACATGTAAAAAATGGCGACACTATCGGACAGGAATTAGCCAGTCCATCTTCATGCAGTTTGAGTAAGAACCAAAAAGAAGGTTGATGAGCTGAAGCAGTCAATGGGGGAAGTGCAAATGATTAATTGGGAAGAACTAAAACACATTCATGTCATCAATAAGCTCGAGGAAATTCTTGCTCAGTGGTTTAACACAGATATTTTTTTCATCGATGAACGCGGGCAGTTAAGAAACTATGACCAAGGTGATCGAAGGAGAGAATTCAAAAACCCCTTAGCGAGTCACTTTCTTCACAGCGATAAAGGGAGACTCCTTTTTCTCAAATCAGTGGCAGATGCTAATGAACAGCTCTTTAAGTCCTCTCAATCCTCGCTGGAAGGTCTAGGGCCTGCTGGGATTGAAAAAATGTTTGTCTCTAGAATTGTGGCAGACAATGAGTTTTTAGGAAGTGTGGTGGCTTACTCCTACATCGAAAGTGAAGCTTCAAAAGAGGCTCAAGCTCAAGCAAGAAAACTTCTGGAGAGTTACGGGTTAGACGGTCAGAAGTTTGCTCAAGCAAGCTCTCAACTCAAGTCAATTTCAGCTTCTCAAAAGAAATATTTTTGTGAGCTTGTGGATCTTGTGGCTCAAGAAATTGTTACATTTCACACAGAAATCTCAAAACGTGAGGAAAGAATTAACGCTCTGAACAGTCAGCTAGGAAATCGATATAGCTATGGATCAATGATTGGTAAATCAAAGCCCATGCAGGACCTTTATAGTTTACTCGATAAAATCAAAAGCTCCGAGTCTACTGTCCTCATTCAAGGTGAAAACGGAACAGGAAAAGAACTCATTGCTCGTGCTATTCACTACAACTCTCCACGAAAAGATGCGCAGTTTGTTACCGTGAATTGTTCTGCTTTTAATGAAAATCTCCTCGATAGTGAACTCTTTGGTCACGTCAAGGGTTCCTTCACAGGTGCTGTGAAGGATAAAAAAGGCCTCTTTGAAGCAGCCCATCAGGGCACCCTCTTCCTGGATGAAATTGGAGACATGCCGCTATCTATGCAGGTGAAGCTGCTGAGAGTTCTTCAAGAAGGTACACTCACTCCAGTAGGCAGTACAGAACTGAGAAAGGTAGATGTGAGAGTTCTCGCTGCTACGAATAAGGATCTCAAAGAGATGGTAGAGGACGGTAGTTTCCGTGAAGACCTCTACTATCGTATTAATGTGATTAATCTTGGAGTTCCTCCTCTGCGTGATCGTAAAGAAGATATCCCGATTTTAATTGATCACTTCCTGTCGCGTGGGTGTAAGGAAAAGAATCTCCCTCTTAAAAACTTTGCCAAAAGAACGATGGAGAAAATCTTTGACTACAATTGGCCTGGAAATATCCGTGAGCTTGAAAATGAAGTAGAGCGACTTATTGTTCTGTCGGGTGAAGATAAGGTCATTCCTGTTGAGCTACTCTCACAAAGAATTCGTGATCAAGGCGACTCTATCAAAATTCAAGGGGCTCGCGTAGCAGGAAAGCTCAAGGACTCCCTTGAAGAACTTGAAAAAACTATGATTAAAGAAGGACTAAAACGAACGAATTGGAACAAGAGCAGGCTGGCTAAGGAGCTAGGCATCTCTCGCGCAGGTCTAATCATGAAAGTCGAGAAGTATAACCTAGATAAGAGAAAAATCCCTCGATCAGGCTCTGGATCAGCTGAGGCTGCATAGATCTCTTTATTTGAGTCGAAAAGAGTTGCAAGACTTGCTTAGAATCAATGAGTCTGAGTTGAAATAGGGCCTTGAAAAGTTTGATATTAGAAGGCATCTGAAGATTGTTGTCAGGTTCTATTCCAATCTCCATGAAAAGATCCTCTCATGAAAACCCTTCCTCCTCGGAAGAAGCTCTTGACCCATCTAGAGGGACGTGGTTGTCTGTGCAAAAAAAGGATCAGGCCCATGTCTTATTCTCAAAAGCTACAAGATTTACAAAATCGAAAAAAACGAGCAGAAGAAGGCGGAGGTCCAGAGCGGGTTGCAAAGCAACATGCTGCAGGTAAACTCTCTGCTCGAGAAAGAATAGATCTTCTTTTAGATCCAGGCAGTTTCACGGAGCTTGATCCGTTCGTCACCCATCGATGTGCCGATTTTGGAATGCAAAATCAGAAGGTTCTTGGGGATGGTGTTGTCACTGGATATGGGACTATTCATGGAAGAACAGTTTACGTCTTTTCTCAGGATTTCACCGTATTTGGTGGGAGTTTGTCAGGAGCCCATGCTGCAAAGATTTGCAAGGTCATGGATATGGCCCTCAAAACAGGCAGTCCCTTAATCGGACTGAATGACTCAGGTGGAGCAAGAATTCAAGAAGGCGTTGAGTCCCTCGGCGGGTACGCTGAAATATTTTGGAGAAACGTGCAGTGCAGTGGCGTGATTCCGCAGATCAGCGTGATTTTAGGTCCATGTGCTGGGGGTGCAGTTTATAGTCCAGCCATCACTGATTTTGTATTCATGGTGGAAAACACCTCCTACATGTTTGTCACTGGTCCTGATGTGATTAAAACAGTCACACATGAAGATGTGACTAAGGAGGTATTAGGGGGGGCAGATACTCACGCTGAAAAAAGCGGAGTTTGTCATTTTGTAAGTGCAAATGAGCAATCCTGTTTGCAGGATGTGAGAAGATTAATGAGTTTTCTCCCCTCTAATAATTTAGATCCAGCTCCATGTAAAAGAGTTGAGACTCCTGATCCAGTTGAGCGTGTTTGCCCTGAGATTTTGAATCTTCTTCCTGACTCTCCAAATAAGCCGTATGATATGCGGCAACTTATTTCGAGTGTTGTGGATGATGGTGAGTATTTTGAGGTGCAGGCCCAATATGCTCAGAATATTGTCGTGGGGTTTGCCCGATTAGGTGGGCAGACGGTTGGAGTTGTGGGCAACCAACCTGCCTTTTTAGCAGGATGTCTGGATATTTCAGCTTCTCTTAAGGCAGCAAGATTTGTTCGATACTGTGACTCATTTAATATTCCCCTCATCACGTTTGTCGATGTTCCTGGATTTCTTCCAGGCACTGCTCAAGAGCATGGTGGAATTATCAAGCATGGAGCAAAGCTTCTGTACGCATACGCTGAGGCTACCGTTCCTAAGATTGCTTTAATTACGCGAAAGGCCTACGGAGGAGCTTACGATGTAATGTCCTCTAAGCATATTCGGGCTGACTTCAATTTCGCTTATCCTACGGCTGAAATTGCCGTGATGGGGCCTGAGGGCGCTATTAATATTCTCTACAGGCAAGAAATTGCACGAGCAGAGAAGGAGGGGCGCGGGGAGCAGGAGCGAAATAAGTGGATTGAATACTATAGGGAGACCTTTGCCAATCCTTACAAAGCTTCTGAGCTTGGGTACATTGATCAAATCATTCTGCCTGAGGACACGCGCAGAGTTCTGATTCAGAGCTTGAAGGTATTGTCTGGGAAAAGGGAGCGCGGCCCCTCAAGAAAACATGGGAATATTCCTCTATGAAAAGAGCACCAGTACTGATAGCAAATCGAGGCGAAATTGCCATCCGTGTAGCTCGAACCTGTCGGGCACTTGGGTTTCCTACGGTCGGAATTTACTCTGAGGCAGATCGAAACTCTGAGCATCTGAGGTATTGTGATCAGTCCTTCGAAGTGGGGCCTGCATCTCCGCAGGCAAGTTACCTCAATGTGCAACGCGTGATTGATGCGGCTCATCAGGCAAAGGCAAAGTACATCCATCCTGGTTATGGTTTCCTCAGTGAGCGAGCTCACTTTGTTGATGCTTGCGAGAAGGCAGGGCTCGTCTTTGTTGGCCCATCTGCACAGAGTATGCGTTTGATGGGAGATAAGATTCAGGCACGAGCCACTGTAGATGCTCTTCAGGTTCCTCGAGTCCCTGGAAGTGCTGGAGCTGTAGCGGATGCTCAGGAAGCAAGGCGCATTGCGCGTGAGATTGGTTTTCCGATTCTTCTCAAAGCTACTGCAGGGGGTGGAGGAAAAGGAATGAGACGGGTGGATTCGGAGCAGGAGCTTGATTCAGCCTTTGAGGGCGCTACTCGAGAAGCGTTAGGTGCTTTTGGTGATGGGGCTTTATATGTGGAGAAGTTGATTCTTGAGCCTCATCACGTTGAGATTCAAGTGTTCGGAGATGGGCAAGGCGGGGCGATTCATCTGGGTGAGCGCGAGTGCTCCATTCAAAGGCGGCATCAAAAAGTGTGGGAGGAGTCCCCCTCACCGATCCTAAATCGATTCCCAAAAACAAGAGAGGCTATGTACGAAGCTGCTGTTCGTGTGGCTAAGCACGTGAAGTATGCCAGCGCTGGAACCTTTGAGTTTATCGTTGATGGGCAAGGAAAGTTTTATTTTCTAGAGATGAATACTCGTTTGCAGGTTGAGCATCCTGTAACTGAGTGGGTGACAGGGTTAGACTTGGTTGCTTGGCAGCTGCTGCTTGCTGCAGGTGAGTTTAAGTTGCCTCAAGTGCCAGAGAGGAGAGGGAGTTCAATTGAAGTGAGATTGTACGCAGAAGACCCCCATCACTTCCTTCCTGCCCCAGGTCCTATAGGTCATATTCATCTTCCCTCTGGCCCATTTGTTAGAGCTGATTCATCTTACACGGAATCAGGAGTGGTGAGTCTTCATTATGATCCTATGATTGCGAAGCTTTCGGTTTGGGCTCCTGAGCGATCCGAAGCTATCGCACGCTTGCGAGTGGCTTTGGATGAAACACAGGTTCTTCCTCCCCTGAAGCGAGACGGTTCAGCTCAAGGCTCGCTGAAAACCAATCTTTCATTCTTAAAAAAACTGGTTAGAAACTCAGCCGTACTCGACGGAGATACGACAACTGATCTGATCGCTAGGTATTCAGAACTGACTGATCCCCATTTAAAATCTGAAGCTTCAGATCAAGTGAGCCTGCCTGCTGCATTAGCCGCTGCCCTGGTTCATCTCATTCGCGAGAGCTCATCTTCTTCAACTCAACAGTCTGAGGACCGGGTTTCGAGTTCTTGGCAGTATCTTGCTCGAAAAGAAGGAGTTAGATCATGAGTCAGTTTAAATCCAAAGTAGGCCCGTGGAGCTTTCTGTGGAAGGAGTTTCCTTGCGCCAAAGAAGGATCCACTCAAGTGCAGATCAATGGAGGGAGTTCTGTTGAGGTGCATTGGAAGGTAGATGCTCAAGGAATTTGGATCAGAACTCATGAGGGTTTATTTGGATTTGATCTCATTCAAGGAGAAGATGATTCAGGTCAGAAGAGTTATTTGATCTCTGAGCGTCATGAAAATCAGCAGTGGACGAATGTTGCAGTTCTTGTAGGAGACGCTTCTACCGAGTACACGGGTCGTAGTACTCAACAAAAAGTGATTCGGCTGAAAGCACAAATGCCTGGAAAAATTATTCGTATCCTTGTGCAGTCAGGTCAGATCTTGGTCAAGGATCAACCAGTCATGGTTATGGAGGCTATGAAGATGGAGAATGAGATCAAGGCT
>Ga0255094_1001332_pt1 | contig 10803 bp, 7 predicted proteins | sample Colum_Law_RepB_8_2_FD_188434 | JGI IMG/M metagenome (GOLD analysis project Ga0255094, IMG submission 188434) | Freshwater microbial communities from Columbia River, Oregon, United States - Colum_Law_RepB_8d | ecosystem: Environmental > Aquatic > Freshwater > River | place: USA: Oregon | collected...
TGCCACCACCGCCACCACCGCCACCACCGATGGCCATCACGCCAGTGCCAGCGCTGCCCAGCGGACCACGAGCCAGCGAGATCGCGCCAAGAATATCCAGATCCTTGTCACGAGGCAGAGGATACTCGCCACCACCCAGCACACCCGCGGTGTAGAAGGTCTCTTCGTCGCGACTGCGGATAATCACAATGTCGCCTTCGGACAGAATCACGTCATCCTGACTGAACTTCGGCGGGTTGGCCGGGTCGTACCGCAGGGGTACTCGAGTCACACTCGGCGGATCCGGCAGCGGTGCCTCACTGCAGAAACAGTTGTCCTGACAGTTATCCTGACAGATCTGGTTCAGTACCGAGTCGGCATCGACACCGGCCTGATACATGCCACGGTAAATCATGATCTCGTTTCTTGCGTCTGTGCCAGGCATACCGCCTGTGGCCCCCAACGCATGCAGTACGTCGTTTTCATAGGCCGGCAGGTCAACCACCTGTCCCGTCCCGCGCTTCGTCACACCCTGCTGTCCGCCCGCCTCTTCGCGAATCACCATCACTCGCACCTTACGCTGCTGTATCAGCGTCACAATGATGCTCTCTTCACCCTCGCGAATGATCGGCTCGGGGTAGATGTAGGCCATCTTGATGGCGTTGGACGCCTCGACCAGCGACATCCCCTTCACATTGATCGGATCAATGATCGGCAGCGAAAGCGTCCCGTCCTCTCGAACCGGAACCGGCAGACCCACCGCCGGCGGACGATTGCCGTCTTCCGGGAAATGAATCGGAGGCAGCTCCTCCTCGCTCCCCAGCACACCCTTGATGTAAACCCCCAGTACGTCGCCGGGACCCAGCAGATAGGATTCCGGAGGATCCTGGCGGAGCCTCAGCAGCGAGATATCCTTGTAGTTGTCCTTCCGGTCAACCATCAAAATCTCTTTCGGGACTCTGGCCACCGGGATCGCATCAATCTCCCGGTCCATCAGACAGCCCGTCTGCACCAGACAGGCCAGAGCGACCAGTCCCAGCAGGCTGGACCGACCGTCTCTTCCTCCATACTTACCCTGCTGTGCTGCACTTGCTGACATTTTCTCTGCCTCCCTGTAACCTGACTCTGCATCGCAGCTCGCCACTGCCTGCAGACTGATGTCTTCCCTGATCAATCTGATTCATCAAAGCGTCACGCTGAATCACAGCGCCGGCCGGTACACTCGCGGACCACCCCGCAATCATCAGTTCCCTTCGTAGGGTCGCGTCGCTGATGGTGATGTGCCCGGAGTCGGTGGCATGTCCTCGCCCGCAGGAACTGCAGGATCCACATCCATCTCATCCGTCTGCGGCAACAGGCCACCCTCCGGAGTCGGAGTGTTCTGCAGACTGTTGAAGCATTCCGGATTCACCGGAGCATTCTTCGAAATCAGGTTCGCTCGAGCCGTCGGTGAGATCGGCAGCACACCCATGCCACCCATCCCGTCCTGCTGAGCCGCCAGCGCACCATGAGAATACCCGTCAAACCACGAATTGATACGGCCGCGACCGTTCGTTGTTTCATAACTGGGCTTCCAGTAGGCTCGCGGTGGAAGCGTCGGCTGACAGCCACCGCCACCCTCCAGAATGTTCCGGTAGCCCGCTTTGAAACCCTTCGCAAAGTCCCACGGATGATTCAGCTCGTCATAACACCACGACCACTCGCCCCACGCCTTCTGGGCCAGAATCTGATTCCGCAGATCCGTTTCGGTCCGAATGATCCCGTCGCTGATACTGCTGCAGCCGGCGGCCGAAAGAAACAGCAGTGCCAGCCATTTTCCTGTGGATCGCATAGTCATTTGAACTTCCCCCTCGTTATTCACTCTCCGCAGGGCGGAGCCTGTTCCAGAATCCGTCAGACTACTTCTCTGCTGTCAACTCTGATCGATTCAGCGTCGCTGTCGCCGCATCACGCACATCCTGACTGGAATCCTTCTCAGACAGGTCCCGCAATTTCGTCAGCTGCGACTCAGACAGCGGGCAGAAATCACCCAGTGTCAGGGCCGCGGATGCACGCACGTCCTCACTCGCTGATCCCAGACACGACTCCAGTGCCCGCAGGCAACAGTCACGGCTGTCCATCGCAGTGAAATATCTCAGCATCGTGATCGCCTGAACCTGCTCCGCAGGCTGCCCCTTCTCGGCCATCACGCTCAGACGCTCGGCTGATGCACCGGTCAGCTCGCCCCGCTGGACCTGAGAATCCAGAGCAGCCAGCAGGACATCAACAGGTACACCCTGATCGGCCACCACCTTCTCCAGCGCGTCCCTCACTCCGGTGTCCGCAGCAGGACACTCGCCCAGCAGCGTTGCTGCCAGACTCTTCGCCTCGTTGCTCTCACCCTGCTGCAGCCCCTGAATCAACAAACCCGCACTCGCTTCCGGGGCGTCAGCCGCCTTCAGCAGTGCGTCCAGACTTACAGGACCCGACTGCGTCGCAGAGACGGCTCGCACAGGAATCGTCGGCTTCTCCGCCACCACGGCTGCTGCAGATGCCATGGCCTTCGCTGCTGCCGTGCCCGACACAACCTCCTGAACAAATGGCTCTGGCTGGGTAACCACCGCTGCCGTCGCCGGCGCTGCAACCTTTGCCGGCTCTGCAGCAGGAATCACAGCCGGTTTCTCAATCGCACCGGACGCTGGCTCAGCGGTCGGTGCAGAGATCGGCTGCACTGCCTTCACTGCAGCAGGGCTGGCAGCAGGCCGAGCCACCACCGCAGTGCCCGCCCCCTGACCCACACCACTCACAACCGTCCGAGACGGCTGCCTCGGTACCGTGGTCACCACCGCAGTGCCCGAACCATCTCCCCGACGCTTCGACTGCACGTCCGCCAGATGCTGCCGAATCGCCGCATTCTGAGGGTTCTTTTTCAGCGCCCCCCGATACATCGACTCGGCCTTGTCCAACTGTCCCTGCCGCTCGAAAACCTGAGCAATCGCCAGCATGCGATCCGCTGACGCCTGACGCGCCGAGCTCGCAGGCTCGTAGTCACCCATCAGGGCGCTCGCGGCAGAACATCCGATGCCGGACGCCACCAGCATTCCACCAAGCAACAGCACCACGGGCCGCCTGAATCTCATTTGTACTCCCCCCACAGCCACGTGAATCCGCGGCGTGTCGCTGCACTTCGAACGCAGCGCGGGCAATTTCCCCCGAAATCACCCGCTGCACTCAGGTCTGTCACCGCCCGGATGCCAATCCACCCGGGACAATCGCCAATAGCACGACAACAGACTCTATCCCTCTCATTCATCGGACTGTCACAATGCCTGGCCTTGTTTTTTTTTGCAAAATGTGCACGAACGGCGTATTCCACCCCAACTTGAATTCACGCCCGCGTTCTGACAACAATCTCTCAAGTTCAATCGGCAGAGACACTCACACCCGGCACCCCCTCCACTCCCTCACAAACACTGACCCCCAGCATGTACCGCGCACTCAATCCCGAAAAAACCATCCAAACCCTGCAAACACTCGGAAAACGAATCGATGAACGGTTCCCCGGAGCCAGCCTCGGAAACGTCTGCCGAGAACTCCTGCAGATCGCTCGCGAAACTCATGACCGAGTCAACTGGACCGCACGCAGCCTCCCGTGGATCCGCGCAGGCGTCTGCTCCGTCATCGTTGCCGCCATCGCTGCCGTCTGGTTCGCAGTCCGCTACATCAAACTGCAGGGACAACCGGAACTCGAAGAACTCGACGCCGGCTTCAATGTGCTGATCCTCTTCGGAGCATCCCTGTTCTTCCTGCTGTCACTCGAATCACGCATCAAGCGACACCACATCCTGCAGGCTCTCCACGAACTCCGCTCCATCTCACACGTCATCGACATGCACCAGCTCACCAAGGATCCCAGTCAACTCCTCGGATCGGCAGAACTGCGCACCGCATCCTCACCCACACGATCACTCACACCATTCCTGTTGACTCGCTACCTCGACTACTGCAGCGAACTGCTGTCGCTCGTCGGAAAACTGGCCGCCCTCTACGCCCAAAGCACTTCTGACCCCGTCGTACTGCAGGCCGTCAATGATATCGAACAGCTCACCAACGGACTGGCTCGCAAAATCTGGCAGAAAATCATGATGCTCGATGACGACGTCACCGCCACACCCGGCGAACCCGCCCGCAGCCACAGTCAGCAACCTGCAGACTGAATCCCGCACCTAACGAACCGGCACTCGCTTCATCGAATAAAAGCCCTCGACCGGCCAGAATTGCCGCACCGTCGCCGAATCCTGCGATAGTCGGATTTCATACAGATGCCCCGACTGATGCTCGCCGGTTCTCAGCAGCAGACTACGCCCATCATCCCGCAACTCAACACCCGTGACCCGGACCTGCCGACGCTCACTGTCCGCCGTTGCATAACTGCCCTTCCACACTCGCGTCGCTGACTGCACATCCCAGTCCTCCGGCCTGCCCCCAATCCCACCCGGCAAACGCTCAAAAAAATCCACCTCAAATCCGCCCGATACTGCACGGATTTCCCTGATCCCATTCAGCCTGCCACCCGTCGGACGCAGAACCTCCAGACATCCAGTATTCCCCGCACCCTGCCAGCCACTGTCACGAATACTGCCGATCCACAAACACCCGTCGGCAGAGAAACCACAGGCAATCGGACCCAGCAGCTCCGACTGCTCACCCGCCCCGGGCAGACGACTGAATCGATAACATGCCCCCTGCATCACACCGTCAACTTCCTGCAGCGAAAAACGGATCAGACACTGAGTATCATACTCGCAACCCACACCCTGACCCGCCAGATCCCTGACCGGATAGTCCCGCGGAAAAAATGCCACAGCGTTCACACTGCGAGTCCACGGATGCGGAATCATCAGCGCCGGAGACTCCGCAACTACCCCCGCGGCTGTGTCATGCCGCGACGGAACTCCATAATGTCGCCCCCGCTGCAGATGATTCAGCTCGTTCCACGTGTTCTGCACCCCCTGGTTGTCCGTGGCAAACAACCGATCCCGATCATCCACGGCCAGACCCATCGGAAACCGCATCGAATACGCAAACGGCTCAATCCGGCCACTCGCATCCAGACGCAGTACCGTGCCACGCCAGCGGTCGTTGTCCGCTGCACGCCCCTTCTGAGAATAATCACTGCCCAGACCCACATACAGATCACCCCGGCTGTCCCGCACCAGACCCGCCGTCCAGTCATGATAGTCATCACTGTAACCCCAGCCCGCAGCCAGCACTGTAAACTCATCCGCACGCCCGTCAGCATCCCGATCTCGCAAACGCAGCACCTCCGGCTTGTGAGACACCAGCAGATCATTGCCATCCGCCACGACCCCGTAAGGCGCCGCAAGCCCCTCGGCAAATAACACCGGACTGTCCGGCAAACCATCCCCATCACTGTCCGACAGCACCCACACCTGACCCTTCAGCGATGTCAGCGCCAGACGCCCATCCGGTAACCACGCCAGCGCCGTGGGCATGATCCCCGCCGGCAGCGATAATCGCTGACCTCCAAAACCGGGCACCGACCGCAATTCCTCCTCCCTCGTCAACAGCGGAGGAATCACAGGCAGCGGAAGCGGCTGCGGCAATTCCTGCTCCAGCCCCAGCCTCCAGCCCACAACCTCCCCCTCGACCAGTTGCGGCCAGCCACCCGCAGAACGACGCTCGGCCACCACCGCAGAATTCAGACGAATCCGCTCACCACGCCGGTCCGCTCCCCAGCCCGACAACTCCAGCACTCGACCACTCGGAATACTCGACCCCACAACCTGCAACTGCACGCCCGCACCACCACCACCACCCTCACTCGCCGACAATTCCATCGTCAGTTCCACCACCTCGTGCTGCTCCAGCAGACTCCAGATCGTCTGCTCACTGTGAGGCAACAGCGTCTCGGCCACTGCCGGAATTCGGCCAAAATGAAATCTCAGCCGCAACTCCACCACACGTCCCCGCACTCGCCACGACACCAGCTCCGCTGTACGACGCTCATCTCGCACCGGCAGCAACGGCTCCCCTGTACCAGCCGCATCCAGCAGACGACAGAATACAGCATCCTCAGAACGCGACAGCAGCGGTATCCCCGCCAGATCCCAGAACCAGCTCTTGCCCTCCGTCCGCTGCCTCGCAAACTCACCAAAAGCAAGCTGCTGCAACTGCCCGCTGTCCGCGTCCAGCAGCACACTGAAACCATTGCCAAAGCCCACTGCAAAGGCTCGCGCAGTCCCCGAACCACCAGCAGCACCCTCCGCCAGAAACACGTCCCGCAATACCCGCGGACCCTCACCCCGGCCAACCGTCAGCACCTGCTCATAACGACTGGAAACCGTCGGAGGCACAAAACCAGGGTCCGCCAGCGCTGTCCATAACACCGCAAACTGCTGATTCAAAGACTCCGCCGGATCACGCTCCAGCGGCCTGCGAATCGCCGGCATCTCAATTCCCGGCAATACCCGAATCGGATTCTGCATCCAGCGCATGAAATACCGCGAGCGCAGCCTGCGACCCATCACCAGCAAATCCGATCCCCGCGTCCCCGGTGCCACATTGCGAGGCTCAAATTTCCCGGCCCGGTGACAGGCGATGCAGTTGAATCCCGCCGCACCCGCCATCTGAGTCCCCGACACCAACTGCTCAGATGTCGCCAATGCCGGATGCTGCGGATTCAAATGCTCAAACAAATCCGCCCGCAGTGAATCCGCCTCGTCCGGAATCCGATCCTCAGCAATCATGCCCCCAGCCATCGCTGCCGCTTCACTGTCTGTCAGCGGAAATCGCGGCATCCGCACCAGCAGCCACGGCAGCCTGCGTTCCACTGACCGACCCTCAATCGTCTCCAGCAGCACTTCATCCCGCAGCCGATCACCCACCGCAGTCAATGCCGGAGGAATCAGATACTCGCTCTGGCCACGCAGATCCTCACGCCTCCCCTCAATCTCCGCTGCCCGCGCCGATAATCCCGACACCCCGTCCCGATCATGACACGCCACACAACCATTGCGACGCAGCAACAGCAATCCAGCCGCCGAATCCCGCGGCCCCGCCGGATGCAGTGGCACACGAATCGTACCCACCCGACACGCGAAACTGCGGCCTCGCACCCCGACCCGATTTCTCCGCAACAGGATTCACACAACTGCGACCAGCAACTGCCGCCGCCGTCGCCCGCTCGCCAGCAGCAAAATTCAATCGCTGCGGTGACTCCAGCCCCGGTATGCGATGACACGATGCACAACGCGCTCCCTCCACAATCCCACGCCCGGTTTCCAGCACAGACCGGTCAGGCTCAGAAACAACCCCGGAATCCCTCCCGCTGGCTGCCCCTCCCGCTTCAGCTTCAGCACTCAACACCACGGCCAGTTGACGCCGCTCATCGTCCGTCAGACTGAAGACCGGCATCCGGTGCGCCGCATTCAGCTTTTCAGGACCCTTCAGCCACTCCTCCAGCCAGCCACGACTGCGACCGGATCTCCCCGCAACCAGAGCCGGCCCACCATACCACTCACGGACCGCCTCACCCTCGGTCGACACCTGATGACAGGCCACACAACCCAGCGTCAACAGCAAACGCTCGCCCGCCTCGCGATCCCCCTTTTTCACGCCAGTCGCCGGCAACGGCCCCGCCACGGGACCAGTCACCGATCGCAGCCACGCAGCAGCAGACACAGACTGCTCCTCCGTCAGGCCGAAATGCGGCATCGCGTGATTGCCCTCGCCACTCATCAGCCTCCGCACAACCTCCCCGTCACTCAGATAGGGCAGGGCAGAAGCCAGATCCGGAGCTCTCAGTGGATCCGCTTCTCCCCAGCCCTCATGACACGCACCACAACGCAACGCATCAGTCACCTCACGACCAGCAGACAACACAGACAAATCCGCCTCACCAGACTGCGGAAAATGACTGAAAACATCCGCCGGCAAAGGCTCCAGAGTGAAATCGTCACCAGACCAGAAAATCGACAGCTCCCCGGCCACCACACCCTCCACACGCCAGTACCGCACCAGGAACTCGTGGTCTCCCCCGGAAAGCTCCACCGGATCACCCACCAACAGCAACCCTGCCGACTGACCGGACAGCACACTGCGCCCATCCACCAGCAACTCCAGCCGACCCGCAAGCTTCGCACTGAAGCGAATTCGACCCGGATTTCTCACCAGCAGACTGCCGGAATACTCCATCCGCTGCCCCACACCCCCACGCACCTCCGGCAAACCCCCATCAGCCCGGAATACCGGCCGCTCAGCAGTTCCGTGCACCGTCTGCTGCTCGCTGCCATACACCACAGTCCGTAAACCCGCCCGCGCATCCTCCGGATCCGGTTCCTGACCCGCTAACGACTGCCCCGAGACCAGCATCAGCCAACACAGACTCATGCGGACCACCAGCCACCCGCAGCTCCACCGATCCCTGCACGCTCTGAACATGATGATTGACTCGATTTCTGCCTCATCCGCACCCACCCACACGGCGGAACCATCCGCCCCCGCCCGATTATCACCGGCCACGTCCGGCAAATCCAGCCGACACGCTCCAATCCCATTTTCGCCGCAGGGAAAATTCTTCATTGACAGGCTCAACACATCACATACATTACACGAATTATATTTCACGTGTTTGCCTTCGCGTAATGCACTTATTGTCAATCCCTCACTTCAGACGCTCACCTGATCCACTGAAAGGCGATTCATGTTCGATGTCCTCCGGCTGAATCTTGTCTCACCGCTGACTCTCTGCTTTGCCCTCGGGGTCTTCGCCCGCGTCATCCGCAGCCAGCTCGCTCTGCCACGCGAACTCTACACGTCACTCTCCATCTATCTGCTGTTCGCACTGGGTCTCAAGGGCGGCGTCGAACTGTCGCACAGCTCACTCTCGCAGCTTGCAGCACCAGCTGCCGTCACTCTGCTGCTCGGCTGCCTCACTCCGGTCACCGCCTACCTCGTACTCCGACGCCTCGGCAGATTCAGTATTGCCGACGCAGCCGGCATCGCTGCTCACTACGGATCTGTTTCCGCCGTCACCTTCATCGCAGCACAGCAGTTCACCAACGCCGTGGGAAACCCCGCCGAAGGATTCATGCCCACTCTGCTCACACTGCTGGAAATTCCCGGGATTCAGGTCGCACTGGCCATCGGAGCTTTCCAGATGGCACAACAGTCCTCCGATCAATCCAGCCCGAATTCCGCCGGTTCCAGACTCCTCGCTGTCTGCCATGAACTCCTCAGCGCACCATCCACCATGCTGCTGGTCGGTGGCCTCATCATCGGCACAGCCGTCGGAACTGAAGGCTGGAAACCCGTCCAACCGGTCTTCGAAGGCATGTTCAAGGGCATCCTCGCACTGTTCCTGCTGGAAATGGGCCTCACCGCCGGAGCTCGATTGCAGGATCTCCGCTCCAGCGGACTCTTCCTCGCCGCTTTCGGAATCGTCATGCCCATCCTGCACGGACTGCTGGGCGCATGGCTGGGCGCACTCTCCGGACTCAGTGTCGGTGGCACCACCATCCTCGCCACCATGGCCGCCAGTGCCTCGTACATCGCCGCACCACCCGCCGTCCGCATGGCACTGCCGGAAGCCAACCCGACCTGCTACCTGACTGCTGCACTCGCCATCACCTTCCCCTTCAACCTCATTGCCGGGATTCCACTCTACTACCGCTTCGCACAGTTTTTCTGTAACTGAAACACCTCCTCTTCAGAAAGCTCCATCATGAATCACGAATGCTCAGTGCACACCAACAACTGCAACTGTCGGCAGCCACAACAAAGCCGAAGACTCCTGATCGGTCAGGGACTGGCCGCCGCCTGCGGACTGACCGGCTGGCTCAGACACCAGACATCACTCTCCGCAGCCGTCAATCCCACACTCCCCCACGGAAACAACGCACCCGCCGACATCGCACCGGCCGATGCCCTGAAGAAACTCTACGAGGGCAATCAGCGTTTCGCCTCCGGAAAGCCACTGGCCGAAAACCGCGATATGGACCGCGTCCGTGCACTGGCCGCCGGACAAAAAACCCTTCGCCCTTTTCCTCGACTGCGCTGACTCACGCGTCCCCATCGAAATCGTCTTCGACCACGGATTCGGAGACCTCTTCGTGACCCGCATCGCCGGCAACGTCGCCTGCAGTGAAAACATCGGCAGCCTCGAATTCGGAACTCGCATACTCGGCGCTCAAGTCCTCTGCGTCCTCGGACACACCGAATGCGGAGCGGTCAATGCAACCATGCAGGGCGATGAAGTCCCCGGGCAGATCAGCGGACTGTTCCAGTACATCCGACCGGCCGTTCGACAGGCCCCGGACCTCGCCGCAGCGGTAACTCAGAATGTTCGCAATCAGGCAGTCCTCCTCGCAGAGTCCTCACCTGTCATCGGCAGACTGCTGCGTCAGGGAGAACTGATCATTGCCGGTGGCGTCTATGACCTGAAAACAGGAGTCGTCACCCCCGTTGAAATCACCCTCTGAAGGACAGCACCGGAAATCCACGCCAAATATCGAGCGGGCTGCTGCTGCAGCCCGCTTTTTCCATCCGCACCGTTGACACAGACTCAGGATTTGCACAGCATCCCGGACAGATCCACCGCCCGGAAGTGCAATCAGGAGCCTCTGCAGTGAAGAAACGGCGTTCAGCACCCAAAACACACTCCCGAACACCCGCCTCCAGCACCACCACGCGTCGCCGTATGCCCACGACAGCAACTGCCCCAGCCACCGGTAACAGCACCCCCGTCGCTGTCCCCCCAACACAAACCCCAACCGAACAGCCCCGCTGGACCTTCCTCACCAACCACGCCCACGTCCTCGTACT
>Ga0255094_1001354_pt1 | contig 10688 bp, 9 predicted proteins | sample Colum_Law_RepB_8_2_FD_188434 | JGI IMG/M metagenome (GOLD analysis project Ga0255094, IMG submission 188434) | Freshwater microbial communities from Columbia River, Oregon, United States - Colum_Law_RepB_8d | ecosystem: Environmental > Aquatic > Freshwater > River | place: USA: Oregon | collected...
CCTCAGCGTGCTGGTGTTCATCTGGGGTGTGCCTCAGGTGAAGAAGCAGCTCGAGGCGATTTCCTCTCCCAAGTTTGAAATCCCCCGGCTGCACAACACCACTGTCCGCACCTTCCCTGTTGTAGCTCGTCCCACGGCGGACAAGCCCACCAAACCGGAGGAAGCGGTGTTCAAGCTCAACTGGCTCTCCGCCACGGGCACCGGGATTCTGGCCGCCGCCATCCTGGCCGGATTTTACATGGGCTTCTCCCTCGCCGAGCTGGCGCGGGTGTATCAGCGCACGCTGTGGGCCGTGCGGTTCTCGCTCATCACCATCGCCGCGATGCTCGCGCTCGGCTACGTGACGAAATACTCCGGCACCGACGCCACGCTCGGGCTCGCGCTGGCGAAGACCGGCGCGTTGTATCCCTTCTTCGGCACATTGCTGGGCTGGCTGGGTGTGGCGCTCACGGGCAGTGACACGGCGAGCAATGTCCTCTTCGGCAGCCTGCAAAAGATCACCGCCGAGCAGACCGGCATCAACCCCGTGCTCATGTGCGCGGCGAACAGCTCCGGCGGCGTGATGGGCAAGATGGTGGACGCGCAAAGCATCGTCGTAGCCAGCACCGCGACGGGCTGGTATGGGCACGAGGGGAGCATCCTGCGCTACGTGTTCTTCCACAGTCTGGCCCTGGCCGCGCTGGTGGGCGTGCTGGTGTATTTGCAGGCGTATGTGCCTCCCTTCACGGGCATGGTGGTGAAGTAGGCTGGCCGGCAGTTGCCGACTGGCCGGAAACTATTTACGGTGCGGACCAGTCCATGAAACCAGCGCTTAGGCTACTTGCGGTCCTGCTCCTCGCCAGCAGCATCCACGCTCAGAACACCCCCAAGACCGGCCTGCTTGGCCAGTATTTCAAAGGCGTGAATCACGCCGGTCCAGCCGCGTTGAAGCGCGTGGATGCCCAAGTCAATTTCGATTGGGGTGGCGCACCCGCCGACGGCCTGCCGGAAGACCAGTTCAGCGTGCGCTGGAGCGGCACGGTGCAATCGCCAGCCACGGGCAGGTTCACGTTTTACACCGAGTCCGACGACGGCGTGCGGCTCTGGGTGGACGGACGGCTGCTGATCGACAACTGGACCGACCACGCCCCCACGGAGGACAAGAGCACCGAGTTCATGATGGAGGACGGCAAGCGCTATGACGTGGTCATGGAGTTCTACGAAAGCGGCGGCGGCGCAGCCGCCAAACTGCTGTGGAGCGGGCCTTCGACGCTGAAGCAGCTCATCCCCAGCTTCCGCCTTACGCCCAAGGAACTGGCTCCGCCCGGCGAACTGGATCTTGCGAAGCTGCCACCCGACACACGCGGTGTGGTGGGCCATTACTTCAAGGGCCGTGAGTTTGCCGGCAAGCCGGCGCTGCGGGTGGACAAGCAAATCGACTTCAACTGGGACATGGGCGGCCCCGGCCTGCGCGGGGCGGATGCGGATGATTTCTGTGTGCGCTGGACCGGCCAGATCACCCCCGAGAAGTCCGGGCTGCACACCTTCTTCGCCGAGGCTGACGACGGCGTGCGCGTTTGGATCAACGGCCAGAAGATCGTGGATGCCTGGATGGATCAGGGTGCCACCGAATACAAGGGCGAGCTCACGCTCGAAGCGGGTAAGAACTACGACCTCGTGATGGAGTATTACGAGAACACCGGCTTCGCCTCGGCGAAACTCTCCTGGAGTGTCGCCGGCGCGGAGAAGAAATGCGTCCCCGCCTCCGCCCTGACACCCAAGCTCATCACCGACAAAGGGCAAAAGCGTTGAACGAAACGGAGCACCCTCTCGAAACCCGCACGATGCGCCCGCGTCTCGTCCCGCTCCGTGACTTTCTTAAACTGCTGACCTGCGCTTTGCCAGCGACAGTCTCAGCCGCTCCAGCCAGCGGAGACAAGGCCACCCGCCAACTGCGCGTCTGCCTCGTCTCCGGAGCGCAGGACTCGAAGCCTTATAGCACGGACGACTCCCTCGCCGCACTGGCCCGCTACTTGGAGACGGAGCACAAGATGATTTGCGCGTTACTCCCCTGGGATGCAGCGAGTGCGGGCTTCAAGGGCATCGAGAAGCTGCTGGAGGCGGACGCCGCCGTCTTCTTCGTTCGTCGCAAGACGCCGAATCCACACAACCTCGACGTGCTGCGTCGTTTCTTCGCCTCGGGCAAGGGCTTCGTCGCGCTGCGCTCCACCAGCCATGCGTGGGAGAACTGGCCGGACTTCGACGCCAAGGTGCTCGGGGCGAAATACGGCGGGGCGAAAGGCGGCAACTTCGGCAACGTGGAGAAGCTCACCCGCAAGCCGCATCCCATCTGGGCTGGCACGGAAGACTTCGACACGAAGTGCGACATCTACCGCTACGGCCCGGTCGCGCCCGATGTGCAGGTGCTTATGGAAGGCGAGAACCAGAACGGCGTCATGCCCGTCGCATGGACGCGCGTGCATCGCGGCGCTCGGCTGTTCCACTTCGCACTTGGCTACGCCTACGACATGGAGAAGCCCTCCTTCCGCCGCATCGTGGCGAATGCGCTGCGGTGGGTGAGTGAGAAGTAGCGGCAGGGCATCACATCTCGTGCACGCCGGGGCGTCAGTGATGCGCGGAACCCGGCGGGTGGTTTGGCGGGACGGAACAAAATGCGCTTTGCGCTCGCGCGCCCGATCCCTAAGCTGCGCGCCGAAATTATGCCCAAGCAAATCGCCGAGATGCTCATCGAGTCGGTGACGATGGAGCTGCCCGACACCAAGACCATCCGGCTTCAATGGCCGGCCGGCTACGACGTGGATTTTAAGACCGGTCAATTCATCACCGTGTATTGGCCAGACACGCCCAGCTACAAGCGGGCTTACTCGCTGAGTTCCTGTGCGCTGGACCGGGGCTTTTACGAAGTCACCGTGAAACGCGATGGCAAGATGGGCACGCGGCTCGTGGACTGGGCCAAGCCGGGCGACAAGCTCTTTGTCATCGAGCCGACCGGCAAGTTCCTCCCCGTCTTCGACCCGCCGGGCAAGCACCTCGTCTGCATCGCGGGCGGCAGCGGCGTGACGCCCTTCCGGGCCTTTGCCCGCGAGGCCACGCGCCGCCAGCTCGACACCCGGCTCACCATCCTCTACAGCGTCCGCACCACCAACGACATCATCTTTCACGACGAGTTCAAGCAGCTCGAACAGGAGAACGAGCGCTTCGACTTCTACGTCACTTGCACCCGACTGCATCCGGACGACCCTTGGACCGGCCGCCGGGGCCGCATCACCGCCGAGTGGGTCAAGGAGCACGTCCATGACCTGCCCAACACGGTCTTCTACGCCTGTGGCACGACGGAACTCGTCGAGGCCACCGAGCACCTCGTGCTGGACGAACTCAAGCTGCCGAAGGAACAGATGAAGACGGAGAAGTGGGGCTGACCTCATTCACCACTCGTAATCCGCAGTTCGGAATCAATCCTCATGCACCGCGACATCCTCTTCGTCCTCAAGCACGACTTCCCCGACGGCCCTGGCACGCCTTACTACTGCCCCGAGTGCGCACAGCTCACCGGCGTGCTCGCCTACTATCCGCACCTCCGTCATTTGCTGGACGTGCGCTACGTGGACTTCCCGCGCCCCCGGAAGGAAATCCTCTCGCTCATCGGCGAGGCGAACCAAAGCTGCCCCGTTCTGATCATTGCGGACGGCCCGCCTGCCACCGTGCAGGGCGTCGAGATTGGCACCTTCAACGGCCTGCACTTCGTTTCCGGCGCGGAAGCGATTGGAAAATACCTGTCGCAAGTGCATCGGGTCGGAAGGCCGCATTGAAACTTACGGCCGCACGCAATTGGTAATCGCAACTCTCCAATGACCCTCAAACGCACTCCTCTCTTCTCCGCCCACCAGCGCGCGGGCGGCAAGCTCATCGAATTCGGCGGGTGGGAAATGCCCGTCCAGTATTCCACCATCACGGATGAGCATCTCTGTGTCCGCCGGGCGGCGGGCATCTTCGACATCTCGCACATGGGCGAAGTGATCGTGCGTGGGCCTGCGGCGGAGGCGTTTCTCAACGCCACGCTCACCAACGACATTCGCAAGCTCACCATCGGCCTAGGCCAATACACGCTTATGTGCCACGAGCACGGCGGGGTGATTGACGATCTTTATGCCTACCGCCTCGGCGAGCAGGAATACCTGCTCATCATCAACGCCTCGCGCATTGAGCCGGACGTGGCGTGGTTGCAAGAGCGCCTCGCGGCCTTCCCGCAGCACGCGGATGTGACGCTCGCCAACCTCTCCGACCACACCGCCGCCGTCGCCATCCAGGGGCCGAAGACGCCCGGCCTGCTCGACCAGCTTTTCCCCGCTGCGTCCACAGGCGGCACGCATGTCGCGAAGCCGAGCGAACTGAAGAAGAACCAGATTGCGCAGTTCATCTTCGACGGGCAGCCCGTCTGCGTGGCGCGCACGGGCTACAGCGGCGAGGACGGCTTTGAAGTCATCACGCCCGCGACGCTCATCGAGGCGGTCTGGGACAAGGCGCTGAACCTCGGCCATCAATTCTGCCTCCAGCCCTGCGGTCTCGGCGCGCGCGACACGCTGCGCACGGAGGTTTGCTACCCGCTCTACGGCCACGAGCTCGACGAGAACACCACGCCCATCGAGGCCGGCGTCGGCTTCTTTGTCGCGCTGGACAAGGGCGAGTTCGTGGGCCGCACCGTGCTGGCCCACGAGAAGGCCAACGGCACGAAGAAGAAACTCGTCGCCTTCAAGATGACGGACAAAGCACCGCCGCCACGTCCGCACTACGCGATTTGGGCCGGCGGCACAGCGGTGGGCGAAGTCGTGAGCGGCACGCAAAGCCCGTCGCTCAACAACGGCATCGGCATGGGCTACGTTCCGCCGCAGGTCGCGGAGATTGGTGGGAAGATTGAGATCGAGATCCGTGGCCGTCGCTTCGCCGCCGAGATTGTGAAGAAGCCGATTTACAAGAAAGCCGCCTGAACCCAAAGTCCGCCCCCGACATGAGCACAAATGTTCCCGCAGATTTGAAGTATGCCAAGAGCCACGAGTGGTTGCGCGTCGCCGGCGACGTGGCGACCGTGGGCATCACCGACCACGCGCAGCACGAGCTGACGGACGTGGTGTTCGTCGAGCTGCCCGCCGTGGGCCGCAAGGTGAAGGCCGGCGAGGCGTGTGCGGTGGTCGAGTCCGTGAAGACCGCCAGCGACATCTACGCGCCGGTGAGCGGCGAGATTATCGAGGTGAACAAGCCGGTGTCCGACGACCCTTCGTTGGTGAACACCGCGCCCTTCGCGGGCGGCTGGTTCTTCAAGCTGAAGCTGGCGAACACGACGGAAGTGGGGGCGTTGCTGACGCCGGAGGCCTACAAGGCGCAGATTGGCAGTTGAATGAGCCGAGGGTAGGCGTCAGGGCTCGACCCACTTTACCAAGTCCAAGTCCTCGAATTCGCCTCCACACGGGCACCTTGTGGCGGGGATAGTGTTCTCGCCTTTGCCACACTTCGTGCAGACGCATTGAGCCACGGTTGGCTTGCCTCGGCGGTAGATGAGTTTGGATGCCCAATACAGGAGGAGGCAAACTACCGAAAACACAATGGCTCCGGGGAGCCGATGCCAAAATTCCTCCGCAGTTGCGAATCTGGGATACCCATGAAGTTCTTTGCCACTGAAAATCCCTGCAAAGAGTAGGGAACCGCATGCCGTGAAGAAGAACGATGGGATTATTTGACTCCTGAGCCGTCGGCGTCGCTCGACGACTCTCTCCGATTCAGTCATTCGAACCCACATACCTAACGCGCCATGCTCAACCCTCAACTTTCCTCGATCACGCCGACACGATGTTGTTCCGCACCGCGTAGCGCACGAGTTCCCCGACGGAGTGGAAGCGCAGCTTGCGCATGATGTTCGTGCGGTGCGTCTCGACGGTCTTCACGCTGATGTTCAGGGCACTGGCGGCTTCCTTGTTGCTCTTCCCTTCGGCCAGCAGTTGCACAATCTCCTTCTCGCGCGGCGTGAGGCGGCTACCGATGTCCTCGGCTTCGATGGATTGCGCGCCTTCCTTGAGCGTGCTGTCGGAGACCATCTGCGAGATGCGCGAGGTGAAGTAGCTCTTGTGCGCGCTCACTGCCTTCACGGCGGCGACCAGCTCGCGACCGGCATCGGACTTGAGGATGTAGCCGCGGGCGCCAACCTTCAGAACTTCGGAGGCGATTTGCTCGGACTCATGCACGGTCAGGATCAGGATTTCGACATGGGGCAGCAGCTTCTTGATCTGCCGCGCCGCCTCCAGACCGTTCAGCTCCGGCATGGTCACGTCCAACACCACCACGTCGGGCGCGGTGGCCTTGGCCTTGTCCACGGCCTGACGACCAGTGGCGGCCTCAGCCACCACCTGCCAGCCCGGTTGATCTTCGAGCAGGGCCTTCATGCCAGTCCGCACGATGTCGTGGTCATCCGCGATCAGTATTTTCAGTGTGCTCATGTTTGTTCCTCCGGTAAGGGCACCACCACCATCACCGTGGTGCCATGGCTGTTTGAGTTGATGTCCAAGGCTCCGCCAAATTGCCGCACCCGCTCCCACACCCCCGCCACGCCGACGCCCAACGCGGAGACGTTGCCATGCACTTTCTCCAGCTTCTCGGGCGGGATGCCTTTGCCCTCGTCGCGAACGGACAGGATGATCTCGCCGGGCTGGCGAGTGAGCTTGATGAAGGCGGTCTTGCTGCCGGAGTGCCGGGCCACGTTGGTGAGCGTCTCCTGCACGATGCGGAAGAGCGTGACCTCGATGTCGCTGGGCAGCCGCTCCAGTTCGGGCGGCATATCCACCTCGGTCTTGATGCCGCTGCGCTGGGTGAAGCCGTTCGCCAGCCAGCCAATCGCGGCGGTGAGGCCCGCCTCCTCCAACAAGGGAGGGTGCAACAAGTAGGAGATAGTGCGGATCTCGCGCGATGTCTGCTCGGCCATCGCGGCGGTGTCGGCCACGAGGTTTTTGACCTTAGGGGCAGAGTCCGGCAGCAAATTCTCGATGCGGGAAAGATTTACCGCGATGGCCGCGAGCGTCTGGCCGGAGTTGTCGTGCAGCTCCCGGGCGATGCGACGGCGCTCCTGATCCTGCGCCGACATCAGGTGGCCGGAAAGCTGCCGCAGCAATTCCTCCTTCTGCTTGCGATCGGCGATCTCCGTCTCAAGCGAGGCGTTGACCCGGGTGAGCTCGTCGCTGCGGGTGCGGACGCGCCGCTCCATGTCGGAGAACGCCCGTTCCAAGGTCTTTTCCCGCCGCCAGCGTTGCAGCGAGAGCGCGGCGGCGAGCCAGACCATCGCGATCGAGAGCAGCCGGTTGGCCATCTCGCCCTCGTGCGCCCCACCGAGCGGACTCCGCATGAACCCCACCACGGACAAGCCCGTCGCCGCGTAGGCCAGATAGATGGCGTGCTGGTTGTTTTGCGACCACAACGCAAGCAGCACCGGCACCACGTAAAAGGCCGACACGGTGAACTCCGCACGCTGGGTGACATCCAGCGTCGCGATCACCGCCAGGCTGAGGCATGCGGCCGGCAGTTGCCAGTTGTCCGCGAGCCGTTGAGCCAGATCTGGAATCCCGACCTTGGAGGCAGGCATGGCAGCGGGTGAAAAGCTTTTGGCCGCAGCACTGGAACCGGAAGTAGGAGCGGACGCGGAAGAAGAGTTCATGCGTGCTGACGGGCTCAAAGTAGTTCTCGTGGAAGGCTGAAGCAAGCTTGGCCAGGCGACTAAGGTGATTCACGGATGCGTCCGGCCAGCGGACAAGATTCGACACCACCCCCTGCCCCGGCTATGACGCGCCCATGCACGTCGCAGCCACCTTGTGTCTGGTTCTGCTCGGAACCACTCTCGCCGCCCAGGATTTCGATCTGCTCCTGCGCGGCGGACGGGTAGCGGATGGCACGGGCAACCCGGCCGTGTTCGCCGATGTGGCAGTGCGCGACGGACGGATCGTGGCGGTGGGCCGGGTGCAAGGCGCAGCAAAGCGCAGCGTGGAGGTGCGCGGACTGATCGTTGCCCCCGGATTCATCGATACCCACACGCACGCCGAGGGCATCGAACACCAGCCCCGGGCCGAGAATTTTCTCCGCATGGGCGTCACGACCCTCGTGCTCGGCAACTGCGGCAGCTCGCGGCTGAACCTTGGTGAGTATTTCAAGGAGCTCGAAGCCACGAACATCTCCCCAAACGTCTGCTCGCTCATCGGCCACAACACCGTGCGACGGCAGGCGATGGGCGGCTCCTTCCTGCGTCCGCCGACGGACGCCGAACTGAGCATCATGAAAGGCCACGTCGCGCAGGCGATGAAGGATGGCGCGGTCGGACTGGCGACGGGGTTGATTTACCTGCCCGGCACCTTCTCGAAGACCGAGGAGATTGTGGAGCTGGCCAAAGTCGCCGGCACACACGGGGGCATTTATGCCAGCCACATGCGCAGCGAAGGCGAAAACATCTTCAAGGCGCTCGACGAACTCTTCCGCATTGCGCGCGAAGGCGGCATGCGCGGCCATGTCTCGCACATCAAGCTCTCCGGCAAGTCCCATTGGGGTCAGGCGGAGCAGGTCCTCGCCACCATCGAACAGGCCCGCGCCAGCGGCCTCGACATCACGCAGGATCAGTATGTCTATCCGGCTTCCAGCACGGGGCTTTCGCAGCTCATCCCGGACAACGCCCGCGAAGGTGGACCGGAGAAATTCCGCGAGCGCCTCAACGACTCTGCCGAGAAAGCTGCCATCGTGAGCCGCATGCAGGAGAGCCTGCGCAAGCAGGGACGCGAGGATTACACCTACGCCGTCATCGCCAGCTATGCGCAGGACAAGTCCCTCAACGGCCTGAATGTGGCCGAGGCCGCGAAACGGAAGCGCGGGTCGGATTCGCTCGCCGAACAAATTGAGCTGCTGCTCGAAATCGAACGCAACGGCGGAGCCTCGGCCGTCTTCCACAACATGAGCGAGGCGGATCTGCGCGCCCTCGCCAGCCATCCGAACACGATGTTCGCCTCGGACAGCGGCGTGCGGAAGTTCGGCGAGGGCGTGCCGCACCCGCGCGGCTACGGCAACAACGCCCGCGTGCTCGGTCAATATGTGCGCGAGCTGAGGCTGCTTCGGCTGGAGGACGCCATCCGCCGGATGACCTTGCTGCCCGCCACAACCTTCCAACTGAAGGACCGGGGCGTGGTGCGGGTGGGAGCCTGGGCCGACCTCGTGGTGTTCGATCCAGCAAAGGTCACCGACAAGGCGACCTTCAAGGAGCCCCATCAATACGCGGAAGGCTTCCGGCTCGTGCTCGTGAATGGCGTGCCGGTCATCGAAGCCGATCAGCACACTGGCGCACGGCCGGGTCAGGTGATCCGCATGAACCGGCAGTAGTGCGGCTGCCTGCTTTTGCCTTTTGTTTCGCCGCAATTCCGCAACCATCATTCACATCATGTTGACCTCGCTGAACCCGTTTAACTTCCGCCAGTTTTGCGCCCTGCTGGCACTCTCGTGGCTGCCCCTGACACTGACCGCCGCGCCCTCCGCCGACCCAGCGCGATTCGAGAAGACCATCGCCGCGTATGAAGCCGAGGACAAAATCACGCCGCCACCCAAGGACGCCATGCTCTTCTACGGCGCGTCCAACATCCGCCTGTGGAAATCGCTGCCGCAGCGCTTCGGCAAGCAGAAGGTCATCAACCGCGGCTTCGGCGGCTCGCAGTTGAGCGACTGCATCCATTTTGCGGACCGGGTGGTCATCCCCTACGCGCCCAAGACGATTTACCTCAATGCCGGCGGCAACGATCTGCACGCCGACAAAACCCCGGAGGAAGTGCTGAAGGATTTTCAGGCGCTGGTGGCCAAGATCCGCGCCGCGCTGCCCAAGACGCAGATCAACTACCTGTGCATTCCCACCTCGCCCGCGCGCTGGAGCGAGGTGGCGCTGGTGAAGGCTGCCAACCAACTCATCGCCGACTACGCGAAGGCGGACGGGAACTTGGGCTTCATCAACTACTTCTCCCAACTGCTGGGCGCGGATGGCCAGCCACGTCCCGAGCTGTTCGTCGCGGACAAGCTGCACTTCAGCGAGGCCGGTTATGACGTGGTGACCTCGGCCATCAAGTGGCAACGGGACATGGAGGCCTTCGCCAGACAGGACGCCACCAATGCCCCGGTCAAGGGCGGCATCGTCTTCGTGGGCAGCTCCAGCATCCGCCTGTGGAAGACCCTGACGGCGGACTTCCCCGACCACCGCGTGCTGAACCGCGGCTTCGGCGGCTCCGAGTTGTTTGACTCCGTGAACTACTTCGACCGCCTCGTGCTGCCGCATCAGCCGCGCCTCATCGTCATGTATGCCGGCGGGAATGACCTCAATGCCGGTAAGACGCCGGAGCGTGTCGAGGCGGACTTCCAGGCCTTCGTCACCCTCGTGAAGCAGAAGCTTCCGCAAACCCGCGTGGCCTACATTTCCACGGCGGGCAACCCGGCGCGCTGGAGCCAGGTCGAGCGCGTCCGTGAGGCCAACCGTCGCATCGAGGCCCTCACCAAAACCGATCCGCAACTCGCTTTCATCAATGTCTTCACCGCCATGCTCGGCCCGGACGGCCTGCCCAAGCCCGACATCTTCGTCGCGGACAAGCTGCACATGAACGAGCAGGGCTACGCGATCTGGAAGGAAGTCGTGGGGC
>Ga0255094_1001363_pt1 | contig 10643 bp, 9 predicted proteins | sample Colum_Law_RepB_8_2_FD_188434 | JGI IMG/M metagenome (GOLD analysis project Ga0255094, IMG submission 188434) | Freshwater microbial communities from Columbia River, Oregon, United States - Colum_Law_RepB_8d | ecosystem: Environmental > Aquatic > Freshwater > River | place: USA: Oregon | collected...
CAGCAGCCACACTGCCACTCAGCACATCCTCAACATTCAGCAGATCATTACCGGCCAGCCACTGTTCTGCAAACTCCGCACTGTGACCATGGACCAGAATTCGCTGCCGCAGCCTCCGCTGCAGCTCGTCCCTCGGCACATCCAGAAACACCCGATAATCAAACAACTCATGCAGCCGACACCACGGTTCCTCCCGCAGCAGCAGATAGTTCCCCTCAATCAGCACAAATCGCGCTCCAGCATCGACGATCGCTGCACCCGCCCGCGACAACTCATGCTGCCGATCAAACACCGGGATCGCTATCTCGTCCTCACACCGCCGAATTCGCTTCAACAGCACCTCAAACCCCGCACAGTCAAACGTAAACGCTGCCCCCTTCCGCGATCGATGCCCCCGCTGGTGCAACACCACATCGTCAAAATGAAACCCGTCCATCGGCACCACAACCGCCCGCTCACCACCCGCTGACAGTACCTCAGCCAGAGCCGCCGCGAGTGTCGATTTGCCGGAGCCCGGTGCCCCGGCAATCGCCACCATCAAACGCCCCCGCTCACCCCGCACCAGCTGCAATCGCTCAGCCAGCCCGGCAGCCAGTGTCGCAACACTGACCTGCAGCCCTCCGCTGACACCACTTTCCGACTGATCATCGCACATCACTTTCGCCCCACCACAATCGATTCGCGACCACCCGCGTGCGGACAACTCAGCTCAAAACCACCCGCCGTCTTCCGATACTCAACCTGCACTCCCGCAATCGGCTGCACCGCCGCCTCACCATAACGCTGGACTCGCAAGGCCTCCAGCAGCAACTGCCGCTGCACCTGAATCTGCTCCAGACGACTCACCACCTTCTCAGTGGCACTCGGCAACAGCTTCTGCGAAAAATACAGCGTCACATCAGCCTTTGTCCGCAACAACTTCGCCGACTCCAGCCTCGCTAACAACTGCTGCATTGGCTGCGTTCGCTCGGCCACCGACAGCTTCGCCAGACGCACCAGCTCCTGCTGGTCCCTCCGCATTTGTATCAAAGCCCCCTGCACATCCGCCACCGTCAGCGACTTCAGCATCGCGCCACGCTCAGACTTCAATTCAGCACTGTCGCCCTCCGCAACCAGCGATTCGTCATAGTCCGCCGCAATTGCTCTCAGTAACGCCTCACCCGTGGCCCTCGCTCCCAGCCGAGCAGTCTCGGCAGTCACCCGCCGCTCTGCCCAGCCCGCAAAATTCTCACACTCCGCCTGCAGGATCTCAGACGGCGACCAGCCCGTCGGCAGTCGACGCAATTCCCCCAACACCTCCTCCACCTGAGACTGCGATAACTCCGGAAGATGCAGCGCCAGCACTTCGCCAGCTCGCTCCTCGATCGACGCATCCACCAGTGCCGCGATAATCCACGGCGAAACCGCACAGTCACGCCCCAGCTTGAACACAGCCAGCAGATCCGCCAAAGCCCCGGAAACTTCTCCTCCGGCAAATCGCAGCCTCGATCGCAATAAAGCCACACGGCTCAGATCCCGCGCCTTCTGCACATGAGTCATCAACAGCCCCGGACCAGCCCCCGCATCCAGCTGCCAGTCACAGGGGACCACAGCACGAGCCCGCTGCAGCTCATGCAGCGGCAGCTCATATCGCCCGACAACCCGCTTCACCTCATCGGAAATCGGCTGCTGGAGATTCTTCGATGCTGCCTCGACCGCCTCCCGCTCCCCGTCCTCAAGCACAGGCATCGCCGCAAACGCCAGCCAGTAAATCCCGGCCGCATTCGGCACCAGCGCAGCCTGCCGCCCGGAATTCGCCTCATCGGCCACCACCGGAATACGGACAATCGCAGAATGCAGACAGATCACACACAACAGCCAAACACTGCTCATGCACCGCTTCATCGCAACGACTCCTGCACAAAAGTTGGCCTGCCCAGAGGCTCAAGGGCCCCTGGATCAGCAAAACGATCCAGCAACAGATCCAGTGACTCCTCAGACTCCACCGCCGCCATAGTCAGCGTCAGCAGCCCCGGCAGGGGCCGCTCAACCACCACCGCCACTCCCGCCACGCCAGCACTGGGGCCTGCACCGAATCGCAGTCCACCCGCCAAAACCAGCAGCAACAACACGGCCACCACAACCGGGAACACACCACCTCCCCGCACAACCACACCGCGACCACTGCCGGATGTCACTGACTTCAGCACCACCGGCTGAACTTCCGCCACAACACGCTCCAGCAGCACATCCACCAGACCCACATCCTCCGGCGAACTCAGACCGAACAATTCCCCACTGACCTGCTGCAACTGCCCCAAACGCTCCCGACAGGCAGCACACACACCCACATGCGCACGCAGTACCAACTCCTCCTGCTCTGAGACACAACCCGCTGCCAGCAGGCTCAGACTCTCAGAAAACTGTTCACAATTGTGTTTCATCACGCTCACATCTGCCTCGCCCGTGATTCCACTGACGTTGAAAAAAGGTTCACACAAAATTTCTGCTGACGCAGTTTTTCCAGACCATGATGCAGACGAGATTTCACTGTCCCCACCGGAATTCCCAGCGAAACAGAAATCTCCTCCAGACTCAGTTCCGCCTGAAATCTCAATTCGATCACCTGCCGGTGCTCCTCTGGCAGCAACGCCACCGCACGCCGCAGCTGCTCCGCGTCCTCCTGCACCCCCAGTACCCCGTCAGCACTCTGCCCCTCAAAAGACACTCGCTGCCGCCGTTCCACAACTCCCTCCACAACAACTTCCCCAGGCAGTGATAACCGCCGCCGACACGCCCACTTCAGATATCGATGCCGCAGTATGCCGTACAACCACGTTGACAACTGACAACGACCGTCAAAACGCTCAAGCCCCCGCCACACCTCCAACAGCGTCTCCTGCACCAGATCCTCCGCCTGCTGACGGTCACGACACAATGCCTGCGCCCCACGCAGCAATCGACCACAATGACCACGCATCAACTCCTGAAATGCCACACTGTCGCCTGCAGCCGCACGGCGAATCAGCTCGGTTTCAGTTGTGGACTTGTTGCTTTCCATACCCACTTCTTCCCGCCTCACGCCCCGCAGGTTCACTCAAAAATACGTTTCCGCCAAAGAAATCCGCTCTGACCCCGGAACTCCGGCCCCCACCTCGCACCCCAATCCCACACAATCCCACGCATTTCCCGTTGCTTTTCTGCACCATCTCGACATATTCCACAGCAGTAAAGCGAACCACCCCGCATCCCTGCGGATTTTTGTTGACTTCCCCGAACCGGCTGATCTCAGCACAGCAAACAGTACCCACAGCTATGGACCGGCAACACGTACTGGCCATCGTCAACCCCCGCAGCGGCCTGCAGCTTGCACCGCAGGCCGTCAGCCAACTGCAGTCCATCCTCCAGCAGGCCGGCTGCCAGCTCACCGTCAGCACCACCAGCGGCCCCGGTCACGCCACACGCATCGCCGCCGAATCCGAGCTGCACAACTTCCACTGCATCGCCGCCATCGGCGGTGACGGCACCATCCACGAAATCATCAATGGACTCATGCAGCGCCCCGCGCCCTCCCGCACACCCATCGCCATCGTTCCCGCAGGGACCGGTAACGCCCTCGCACTCCAGTACCACCTGCACTCCGTCAGCGACGCAGCCCACAGGATCCTCCACGGTACACCCACACCACTCGACGTCCTGCAGGTCACTCAGCAACACCACACAACCTGCTGCATCAATATTGCCGGCTGGGGCGCCGCCACCGATATCAATATCACCGCCGAAAAACTCCGCTGGCTCGGAAAGTCCCGCTACTCCATCGCAGCACTGCTGCAGATCCTGCACCCGCCCGCTCGCTCCGCCTCCATCACTCTCGATGACCGCACCCTCACCGGCCCATTCCTCTTCGCCGTCGCCTGCAACACTCGCTTCGCAGGACACCGCATGCTGCTGGCACCCGACGCACGCTGCGATGATGGACTGCTCGACCTGCTGCTGCTCCGCCCAACCTCACGCTGGAACCTGCTGAAAGTCTTTCAGGGAATCGCCGACGGCAGTCACCGAAATCTGCCCGGCATCGAATACCTCCAGGGACAAACAGTCTCCATTCACACCAACACACCCGATCCACTCAACCTCGACGGTGAAATCGCCGGCACCACTCCCATGACCACCACCGTCCTGCCCGCAGCACTCTCTCTGCTCACCTGAACTCACTCAAACCCGCACTCACCAGAGGCTGCAGTCTCCGCGCATAGACCCCATAACCAGCCTCCGACAGATGAATCCGATCTGCCGCATACAACTCCCCCCGCAACTGCCCATCAGTACCCGTAAAGTCCGACCACAGATCCAGCACACGCAATAATCGGTCCTGCTCAAGCCCCAGCTGAGCCAGCACCGCATTCGTTCGCACTATGTCCTCGTAAAACCGATTGCCCGGCGCATGGGCCGGCAGAATCTTCGCCACCACAATCGCCGCTTCCGGAAACTTCCCCCGCAGATTCTTCACGCACGCCTGCACCCCCGCCGCAGCCGCCTCCACTCCCGTCTCCGCCGCAAAAAACATATTGTTGTTGCCAATCATCAGCACAATCACCCGCGGCCGCAGTCCCGCCACACCGCCATGATCCAGCCGCCACAGCACATTCTGAGTCTTATCGCCACCAATCCCGATGTTGATCACCTTCAGCTCACCAAACACCCCCCGCCACGCCGCATTCAGACCACCCCGGTCCAGCACACTGCCCCAATGCTGAGTAATACTGTCGCCCACCAGCAGCACATCACACGGTCCCGCATGCGCCTGCACATGCCGCACAAGCTTCTCATGCGTCTCCAGCCACGACGAGCCACCCCAGTGACCAGCCGACGGCACCACCGGCCACAGCCGCGGCAGATGCTTCAACGACTCACGCCCCGGACGACGCTCATGCTCGACACGATCCACCACATACGCCCGCTCCTCAGCCGTCAAAGGCCAGCCTTCCACCTGAGGATCCATGCGGCCCTCGTTGTAGGGACCGTACTCATACTGCGGCGGCCCCTCCGCACACATCACACCCTGACACATCAGACAAAACAGACACAACAGCAGTTGATTCATCTGCTACCGCCTTCCCACCTCACTCACCAATCACCCACGACTGCAATCTGCCCCACGCAGGCCACACACCGTCCTTCCGCTTCGGCTGCCCCTGAGCTGCTGCCAGCACCAGCACATCCCCACCCGCCGCAAACCGCGCCTGCGTGATCCGATTACGAGTATCAATCGAAGCCTGCAACTCACCGTCCACACCCGAAAACAACGCCGCATTCCACGTGCCCTGAGCCTGGCGGCCAGCCATCACAAACACCCCCCCATCCGGCCGCCAGCACACAGACTCCATCAGCCCCGAACCATGCTGACCATCACGAATCTGACCCAGTAACTTCCCCGTACGCCAGTCCCACCGCTGCCACGTCATCCGACCGTTGCCCGCCATCGGGTCGGCCATCGGACCCATCCCACACCCCAGCAGCGACTGACCATCCGGCGAAAATGCCAGACCATAAATGCCACCACAGTAATGATGAGTCTTGATGGTGCCAAAGGACGTGAAATCCGCAGACGTCCACTGCGACACCGGCTCACTGCCCCCGCCAGACTGCCACACTCGCACCTCACCCATCAGATTCGCTGCCGCGATATACGCTCCATCCACACTGAATGCACAACTGAGCGTCGGTGGAGTATGCGCAAAGGACTGCAACAGCTCACCCGTCGCCGTGTCAAACACCTTCACACTGGCCTCCACCTCAGCCGCCGGCTCGTACTTCCAGCCACCCGGCCGATACTGGCCCGTCGAAGTCACCACACGACGACCGTCCGGCGATAAGGCCAGTTGCCAGTTCCAGAACTGATGCGCCTGCACACGCCGCAGACACCGACCCGTGGACACCTCGTGCCACAGCAACGCCCCGTCATAGCCCCCGGAGATCGCCACCTCACCCCCAGGCAGCAGCACACAACCCGCAGCATATGACTGATGCGGCTGCTCAAACGCACGCACCGTCCCCGTTGCCAGCTCCACGTCATACACCACACCGTCCGCACACCCCACACAGGCACGCGAACCATCCGGAACAATCGCCAGACCCAGGCCGCCCGTCGGCAGCGAAATTTCATGCTTTAATGTCAGTTTCATGTGTCAGACCAGCAGTTCCTGAATAACGGCGGCTTCGTTCTCCACCCGATGAAATGTCGGCAGCCCCGGCAGGTCATACTCCGCATACGGATCAAGTCCCAGCGCCCGGAAAATCGTGGCAAACAGGTTCTGCTCGCTGTACGGCCGGTCCGTCACAGACACACCGTCCTCATCCGTGCTGCCCGTCACCACACCACGCCGCAAACCACACCCCGTCATCATCAGACTCCACGCATCCGGATAATGATCGCGACCGCGCGCCGCATTGATCCACGGAGTCCTGCCGAATTCCCCCATCGCGATCACCAGAGTCGAATCCAGCAGGCCACGCTGCTCCAGATCCGTAATCAACTGAAACAGCACGTTGTCCAGCTCCGGCACCAGCATCTGATGAATCTCATGCTGAAACACATGATTGTCCCAGTTCATGCCGTTCGCCACCATCACAAACGGGGCACCATGCTCAACCAGCGAACGAGCCAGCAGGGTGTGCTGCGCAAAACTGCCCGGACCATAACGCCGCCGATCCTCCGCCGGCAATCGCTCCAGATCAAACAGCTCCGCACTGGCCGTCATCCCCCGCAAACGCTCAAACGCCGCGTTCTGACTGCGAGCAATCCGGCTGTCCCGAGCCCGCTCATAACGGCCCGTCAGAAAACGCCGCAGACTCTCCCGAGCCTCCCGGTCATGCTGCGGAATCGCATCCGACAACTGACGGTCCAGCGGAGTATACTCGCCGCCGATGCGCACCGGAGCATGCTCAGCACCCAGCCAGCCAGCCCAGTTACCCGCCTTGAAACTCTCAAACTCATTCCCGCCCGGCACCGGATCAATGAAAATGAAATTCGGCAGCCGCGAATCCAGTTGCCCCACCGCCTGCGATACCGCACTGCCCAGCGTCGGTCGAGTAAACCCGGCTCGGTCCGGATTGCCCTGCTGCAGCAGCGTTATCGCCTGCAAATGCTCTGTCTGCGCCGTCTTCATGCTCCGTACCACATTCAGACGATCCGCTATCCCCGCACACTGCGGCATCAGCGAGGAAAAATGCACCCCCGGCAGACTGGTCGCAATACTGCCAAACGGCCCCCCACTGGGACGCCCCGGCTTCGGATCCCACGTCTCGAACTGACTGGGAGCCCCGCAGAGCCACAGCAGAATACAGTGCTTCTGCGCACGCTTCGCAGCATCAGCCAGCACCGGATTCACAAACAGCCCGGAGAAACTGCCGGCACTGACAGCCGCACCGCCGGACAGCCCCCGCAGAAACAAACGCCGATGCAGCGTATGCTCATCCACACGACACCGCTCAGATTCCATTCTCTCCACACCCTGTCTGCTCATTACGGCACCGTCAAAAATTCCGCACTGGTCATCAGTGCCCACAGAAAATCACGCACCGCAGCCGACACATCACCCGCATGCGCCGCAAAAAACTGCTCAGAACGCTCCCGCTCCTCCACATCCGGTAACCGCCCCCACACCGCCAGAAATGACTCCCGCACCCGCTCTTCCACCGAGGGCAGGGCAGCCAGCCGAACGACCGTCGGCGAAACCTCCGGTCGCAGCAGCTCAGCCAATGCCTCCGTCCCACTCAGAAACTGCGCCTGCTGCCACGTCGCTGAATACTCCCGCGGTGACACATCCGGCAACGCCCCCGTCACCTGCCGCCGCAAACCGTCATCCTCCGCCACCACTCCCGCCACCACCCGCCACGAACGCGCTATCTGCTCACCTGTCAACGGTCGCTCTGTCGCTTCCGCAAATGCCGATACCGGCACATCCCCTGCAGACAACACCCCCAAACCATACACACGACTCAGCACCAGACCCCGAATCAATCGCCGCACGTCATAACCGTGCGACTCAAAATCACGACTCAGCCAGTCCAGCAGCTCAGGATGACTGGCCGGATTCCGACCGTTCATCTCGTCCACCGGATGCACCAGACCACGCCCCAGCAGCACCGACCACATGCGATTCACAAACGCCCGCGCCAGCAGCGGATTGCCCGTCAATGCCGCCTCCGCAAACGCTTCACGCCGCGAAACCTTCGGCACCTGCTTCGCCCCGCCATCCACATACAATGACTCACCGTCCTCCTCCTTCACACCCTCACCCGGACGCACCTCCGCCACCACCCGCTCGTCCAGCAGCACCATCAGCGCCGGTTGTGACTCCTTCTTCAGATTGGTGAAATTCACAAAACCCCCGGTCGCCGACTCCGCCACAACCGCTCCGCCATCCACGTTCTTACTGCGATTGAAAGCCGTCACCAGCCCCCAGTAATGAGCCTGTCGGATCTCGCGAGTCAACGGATGGTCGTGACACTGAGCACAGTCGATACGAGTCCCGTAAATCAGCGGAGCCACCGCTTCGGCGATCGCCTGATGATTGTTCCGCCGCTCGTACAGAAACCACGAGGCACCACGGTCCTCCACGCGGTCGCCACGAGCCACCAGCATGGATCTCACCGTCTCATCCCACGGACGATTGTCACGAAAGGCCCCCTCCAGAAAACTCCACCAGCCATGCTGACGACGCCGATCCTCACGACCATTCCGCCCCGGTCGACCCAGCAAAAACACATCCCACAATTCACGCATCCGCACCGCATACTCGCCCGACTGCAGCAAACGATCCACCAGCTCAGCACGCCGCACCCCCACCGGGGATTGCAGAAAACTGTCCAGCTCCGCAGCAGTCGGTATCCGACCAGCCAGATCCAGATACACACGTCGACACCAGACACCGTCTGACACAGGCTCCGCAGCAGCCACCCCGCGAACAGCCCAACCCTCCGCAATGCAAACATCCACAGCCTCCGTCACCGACGAAAAACTGCGCACCCCCGCAGAGACAACCGGCTGGCCTTCCGGTGCCTGAGACAACCGGGAAATCCACTGCTGCACGGATCGCTGCTGAGCCTGAGTCAGTTGCTTACCGGGCGGCATGTGGGGCTCAGAATCCGCCGCCAGATACTGAAACAGGCGACTGTCCTCCGGCTTGCCCGGGACCACCACCGCACCGCCATCCGCACCCTGCAGCACACCCGCCACTGTGTCCAGTTCCAGGCCACTGTGCTGCTCCAGAGGACCATGGCACTTGACACAGTACTGATCAAACAACGGCTGCACCTGCTGCGACCACAAAGCCGACGCATCCTGCCCCACTGCAGAAGACTGCAGGCAAACCGGCAAAACACACAGAAAAAACCAGTACCGCTGCGGCATGGCACACCAATCAGAAACAGAAACAGCCTCATCGACCAACCCAGTCTCGCAGCACCGGCCGCGAAAATCCATCCCGCAGTTCCTGACAATCAATTTTCCGAGCCACAAACCGCGACACCACAACACCAGCAATCGTCTCCCACACATCCACACCCTCGCCTCGTCAGCCGGCAAGGCCATTTCTGCACTGACCTCGTGCACCTGCCTCGATCCGTAATGATTGTCTGCATTTGCGGTTTCCCCAGGCAACGATACAACTGTCACCCGCCCGGCCAGCTGCGGCAAATCCGACCGGTCGCCGCGTTCCTGCTGGTCCGCCGGAATGCACAACGCACAAGTATCAATCTGCTGTGGGCCACCATAGGCGCCGTGGCCGATAACGTCTGGCGAACAATTCCGGACGGCACCAAACAACAACTGCGCAAAGACACTGCATTCGAATGACCGAACACAGCGCCACCCCGGGCCCCCGACCCGGCACCATCACCACCTCAAATGGCACAGTAATCGCCATCCCCGCCGAATGGGTGCTCCTGCCCCCGGGCGATGCCGCACTGACCCGTCGCGTCAAGGCGGCAGGAGATCACTGGGTGGTCCAGGAACGCAAAGGACGCCGCACGTTCTCGCTCGGAGTCTGGGCGCCCGCCAGCACCATCGAAGCACTCCGCCAGCAGCTCGAAATCGAACGGTCAACCGAATCCTTCGCACGCCGCAAAGCCGCCGATGCCGACCGCCGACAGAAAACACAACTGGCCTACGTCGAAGATTTCACCCACGCCATCCTCAACTTCCTCAGCTTCCACCCGCACCACCACGAACTGGCCCAACAACTTGCCCGCGCCGTCACCCAACACGCCACACCCGTCGGCAGTGGCACTGTTGCTCGCACCAAAATGATTCCGATCGAACGCCGAGCCGAAGCAGCCGTAATCGCCTGGATGCGACACCAAACCACCGCCTACGACTCCATGCACATCCCCCGCATCAAAGGCAAACGCCGCGAAATCCGCCGCATGCTGGCCCAAAAATCCAAACAATTACTCACCAACTACCGCAACGGAACAACCCCTGACCCCCACTGCCCACTGCAAACCGCACTCCACACAACTGACCACCGACAACTGACAACTGACCACCGACCACTGACCACTGACCACTGACCACTGACCACTGACCACTGACCACTGACTACTGACTACTGACTACTGACTACTGACTACTGACCACTGACCACTGACCACTGCCCACT
>Ga0255094_1001371_pt1 | contig 10602 bp, 23 predicted proteins | sample Colum_Law_RepB_8_2_FD_188434 | JGI IMG/M metagenome (GOLD analysis project Ga0255094, IMG submission 188434) | Freshwater microbial communities from Columbia River, Oregon, United States - Colum_Law_RepB_8d | ecosystem: Environmental > Aquatic > Freshwater > River | place: USA: Oregon...
GACGTGACAACCCTGCTCGGTCGCATCACGTCGACGCTGTTCTCCGGGATCACGTATCTGTCGCGATGGCTCGGAGCACTGGCCGGCAAAACGGCAGACTCAGCCACGCAGACCGAGATCCGGGCGACCACAGCCGGGGCGACATACACGATCACGACAGACAGCCTCGAGGCCATCCGCGACAACCAGACAGGTGGCGGCGGTGGCTCAGGCGACGCATCGCAGACGACACTGCTCGAGGTACAGGGGACAGTCGAGTCGATCGCAGCCAGTCTATCCGGCACCACGGTCAGCGTGAGCAGCCGAGTGTCAGCAGCTGGCGAGATCACCCTCTGGGCCGGGGACGATTGCCGAGTGCGCAGCGGCACGCAGATCGAGGTGACGATCACCGACGTGGGCGGTGCGATCTACACGCGGCTCAATGGGATCGGGCTGGGGAATCTGGCATGGGGTGCGGCTCGCATCGTGCAGCCGGCAGGTGCGATCACAGGCACCATCGCGGCACTCACGCAGGCTGGATCAGGGGCGAGCCAAACGCTGAAGGTCTCGATCGAGATCACCGACGGCGGCAGCGATCTGCGGGCAGCCGACGACTACACGTGGCAGATTGTCAGCAGTGAGCAGCATGGGGCCGAGTATGATCAGCAGGTGGAGCTGGAGGGCTCGCTGACGCTGCGCCGTCGGGTGGCGGTGCCGGTGTACTGATTTTGTGATTGCAACATCTCACGCAGCCGATAACATGCCACGCATGACAACCACCATCATCACCACCAGACAGGCAGCAGAGCAGCTCGGAGTCTCACACTCACGAGTGCGGCAGCTCTGCGGCCAGCTGGGTCTCGGCCAGGTGGTAGGCTCGACGCGACTGCTGACGGATCGCGATCTGCGGTCGCTGCAGCAGACGGAGCGCAGAGCCACGCGCCCTGACAAATCCGCCCCGTGAGGCGAGTTTGAGATTTTTTGGAAAATCGCCACGGTCCTCTATTGCATCAGATTAACTCCGCCGATAATCTAACCACACACGCGACGCACAGTGCGACGCAGACGAGACGATCTGACAGAGGATGCAGGACGATGATCAAGTATACGATCAATTTTACCGACGGCGGCGAGTGCTTTGATCTGGGAGTTTTCAGCAACGACACCGAAGCCGCAATCCACGCTGAGCGGGTGTTGGCTAACCGCGGATACGACGCGAACGAGCTGGTGACAGGCGAGTGGGAGCAGGGCCGCCTGCTGATCTGGGAAAATGAGGCCGACGCAGCAAACGACGCCGGAGCCAAAGCCCTGTGCAGTGTGGAGCGATGCTGATTCTGACACCTTCCCCCGCTGCACAGTGCGGCGGGGATTTTCTGAGGCGAGTGAGCGAGGGGACTGAGTGATGGCGACAGTGTACGCGGTGCGGAATATCGGCAGTCGTGAGATGCTGACGGAGTGGACTACGGATGAGGCGCAGGCCAACGAATGGGCAGCAGAATTGGAGATCCACGAGACGGAGCCGATGGTGCAGGTGATCAGCGAGGAGTGGACGGACCGCGACGCCCTGCAGGCGTGGGCGGGCGAACATCGGGGCGACTGCATGACGCCCGAGTTGGCGGCGACCTGCCCACCGTGCGAGGGCTGGTATCCGATTGTGGGGATGCTGGGCATTCTGACCGGCGATCTGGCACAGGCAGACGACGAGCGATACACGCAGGCTGATGACATTCTGCGGTGCGTCCGATTGGATGGCGTGGGAGGTGAGCAGTGACCGAAGCCGAGTGGCAACGCCAAGTCATCCAATACGCGACCCTGCGAGGCTGGCGGGTGCATCACACTCGGCCAGCCCGGGTGCGAGTACGAGGCAAGGAGACATACAGGACGCCCATCGCGGGCCATGCCGGCTTCCCGGATCTGGTGCTGGCTCGGCGTGGGCGGTTGTTGATAGTCGAGCTCAAGACGGACAAGGGACAGCTGAGAGAGGACCAGATGGGCTGGCGGTCGGCCATCACTGGCGACATGCCACAGCAGCAGTACAGCGGATGGCACTGCTGGAGACCGAGAGACTGGATTATCGTGGAGGAGGTGCTGAGATGAGATCGGAACAGGTGAGAGATCTCGGGCGGGGCCTGGTGCTCGGGCGCAAACCCGGGCAACAGATCTCGATCGGGTCGGACGTGGTGATCACGGTGATCGCCGCGCGTGGCGACTATGTCAGACTGCATCTGTCGGCACCGCGGGATGTCAGCATCCTGCGGACTGAGCTGGTGGATGAAAGGCAGAATGGGGGTGTGCAGTGAGCCAGGTTCAGGGCAGCGTGAGCGAAGATCCGGGACGGATCATTTACGAGCTGGAGGAGCGGTTGAAAACGGCAAACGCCACAATCAGTGACCAGACAGCCGAGAACGAGCGGCTGCAGGCAGAATGGTCAAGCCAGTTTATCGCAGCACAGCAACTGCGATCCGACAACGACCGGCTGCAGTCCGAGATTGAGCGGCTGCGGGCGGAACTGCTGCAGTCTGAGGTCCGGAACACTGCCGACGCCGAGGCTGCAGGGTACCTGGAGGGTCTGCTCGACAATGCACGCGAGGCCCTGCGTGAGCTGCAGGATGATCACACGGAGATGGACCACCGAGCCGAGGGTGCTCGGTCGGCGTTTTTGGCGGTCATCAAAATGCTCTGGGAGGCGCGACGATGAGTGAATTGACACGCGAGGAATGGCTGGCCCGGCGGCGGTCCGGCATCGGCGGCAGCGACGTGGCGGCGGTCCTCGGGCTGAGCCCGTGGAAGTCGCCGAGGCAGGTCTGGCTCGACAAGACCACGGACGCGAGCGAGGATCGGCAGACGATGCCGATGCTGCTCGGCACGATCCTCGAGCCCGAGGTGCTGCGGCTGTACTCAGAGCAGACCGGGGTGCCGGTGCGACGGTCGCATCTGCTCTGGCGACACCAGGAGCATCCGCATCTGATCGCCAACGTGGACGCGACGGCCAAACACAGGATCGTCGAGGCCAAAACCGCCCGCAGTCGCGACGGCTGGGGTGAGCCCGGATCAGACGACGTCCCGGAGCAGTATTGGCTGCAGGTGCAACATTACCTCTATGTCAGCGGGCGGGACTTTGCGGACTTGGCCGTGATGTTCCTGTCGGACCCGAAGCCCGAGGTCAGCATCTACACGATGAAGCCGGCCAGCGAGTATCCCGAGCTGGTGGCCGAGCTGAATGAGTGGTGGGCCCGGCATGTGATCGAGGGAGTCGAGCCCAGCCCGTATAGCACAAGTGAGGCGGCTGAGCGGTGGCGGCAGTCACGGCAGGGCAGTCGGGTCGAGGCAACGCCAGCAGTGCTGGAGTCAGTCCGGCAGCTGGCGGCGGTGCGAGCTCAGCTGAAGGCGCTGGAGCAGGAGGAGGAGGATCTCAAGCTGGCCATCCAGCTGCACATGCAGGACGGTGAGCAGCTGTGCGACGGTGATGCGGTATTGGCAACGTGGAAGAGCAGCAGCAGCAGCCGGCTGGATCTCGGCCAGCTGCGGCAGAGGTACCCGGAGCAGGCGGCGGAGTGTACTGTCGCCAGTGTGAGTCGTAGGTTTTTACTCAAGGGGCAGAAGTGATGAGTGAGCTCATTAAGGCCGGCAATTGGCTGACGGCCACGACGATGGAGCAGGCCATTAAGGTGGCTGAGATGCTGGCCAAAAGTAGTTTGGTGCCGAAGGCGTACCAAGGGCAGCCAGCGAATGTGCTGGTGGCCATGGCCTACGGCGAGTCGTTCGGGATGCAGCCATTGCAGGCGATGCAAAGTGTGGCGGTTGTGAACGGGATGCCGGGGCTGTACGGTGACGGGCTGCTGGCAGTCTGTCGCAGCTGCTCCGACTGGGAGTGGATGCAGGAGGCGGTGGACGGTGAGACGGCCATCTGCACAGCCAAGCGGCGGAACGAGCCCGAGGTGACGGCGACGTTCTCGGTGCAGGACGCCAAGCGGGCTCAGCTCTGGGGCAAGGCTGGCCCGTGGACACAGTACCCGACGCGCATGCTGGCCATGCGGGCGAGGGCCTTCGCGCTCCGTAACCTTTACGCTGACGTTCTCCGCGGCATGGGCTCAGCCGAGGAGCTGCGGGATATCCCGACAGAGGCGCCAGCGGTGCAGGTCGAGCCGGTGCGGATCGACCACGCCGAGCAGTCGAATAGCAAGGCGGCGGCCATCCTCACGAAGGCCCGAGCCAAGCGGCAGCCAAAGCCGGCGGCGATCCCCGAGGTGATTGAGACGCAGCCCGAGCCGGCAGCGGTTGAGGGATCCTCGGTGGCTGACAGCCAGCCCACAGTGCAGAATCTGGCCGACATTCGGACCATCTATCGCAAGTGGCAGGAGCGATACAGCCCACAGCACTCCTTTGTGGTGGCCCTCAAGCAGCTCGGCGAGGCTCTGCGGGACAGCTCACCACCGGCGGCACGGACGGCCACAGAGGCAGCCTACGCGGCGATCGCGGACATCGACGCAGACGACCAGGCAGACGCCGAGCGGGAATGGCGAGCCATCGCGGCATACGTGGAGGGGCAGGCGTGACAACATTTCACGCACAATGCGTCAAGCGGTCGCGCAAGCCGCGAACGTGCACATGGTGCGGAGATCTGGTCGAGATCGGACATCCGTACCAGTCCTATCGCTGGGCTGAGGGTGGCGATTCCGGATCGGTGGTGCTGCATCCTGAATGCGGGGATGCGATGGACGCAGCGGGTCGGGCGAATCCGCATTTTGTCGGGTGGTCTGACGGGGATTTCATGAGGGGTTCAACGAGGGTGAGGTGACGGAATGATCTGGGCAATGGTGAGCGACGGCTCGCAGACAAAGCGGCTCGGGTTTACAGCCCTGCCGCGGCAGGGCGAGGAGTTGGCGGCGGCCATCAGCACGCCGGAGGAGCGCAGGCATCGAGTCATCACGGTGGTGCATTCGGCGCAGCTCGATCCGACGATTCTGGTGGCACGAATTGAAGGAGGCGGCAATGACGACTGAGCTCGCTCTGGCTGGTCTCTGCCTCTGGGTTGTGGGCTATGCCGTGGGTAACGTGGTCGGCTTCATGCAGGCCATTCTGGAGGATCTCGAAGGCTCTTACGTGGTGGACGCAATGCATGACGACCAATGACGCATTCTGGCTGGGTTTCGCGGCGGGCATCCCGGCGGCATCGGTGGCCATGGTGGCCATCATGCTGATCTGTCTCTGGTTTTTCGAGTGTGAGGAGGAACGATGACCAAGTCAAAGTTGCCCGCGAGGGCGGAAATCGAGCAGCTGACAGAGCAGGCCAACCATCTGGCCAGCCAGTGTCAGGACACCATTCAGCAGGTGGTCTGGTACGCCATCGAGTGTGGCGAGGTACTGCGGGCGGTCAAGGCCCAGCTCGGCCATGGCCGGTGGCTGCAGTGGCTGCGGGAGGACTGGCAGCACAGCGAGCGGACAGCCGAGCGATACATGCAGCTGGCGATGAACCGGCTACTGCTCGAGCAGCGGCAGCCGGAGTCGCTGCGGCAGGCTGTCGCACTGATCGTCGAGGCCAAGGGCAGCGGCAAGCCAAAGCCGGAGCCAATGCCGGAGCCCCGGCCAGCGGTGACGGTGCGGCACGTGGTGCCGGATGAGGTGCAGCAACTGGAGGACGAAGCGCCGGGCGATGACATCGACGACGATGACGACTACAGCTACGACCACGAGCGGCCAGCGGTCCCGCAGCATGTGGTGCCGACGCCACGGGCCGAGAAGCCGAAGGCAGGCCCGGAGGTGCGGCAAGACAGCAGCGATCTGCTGCATAGTCTGCTGCAGCTGAGACCGATGGATTTGCTGGAGCTGCTGGAGACGGTACTGATCGAGCATCACCAGAGGCATCCGGAGCGACAGGGGGTAACGCTGGGGAAACTGACGACGATTCGGCAGCGCATTATGCAGGGAGATTTCTGATGACGACAGACCAAGATCTCGAGCAGATCGGCCAAGCCCTCAGCGGCGTGATGCGGGCAGTCGCCAGCATCGAGCAGGCCAGCAAGCAGCTCCGGCTGCGTGTGTACCAGCCACCGGCGGAGACATTGCAGCAGTATCTGCAGGACGCGATACTGCGGATCTCGACGCTGGAGGGGACTGTCGCCACACTGCGCGACCGGCTGCACGCGCTGGAGGTCGACGTCGATGCGATGGGGCAGGTGCCGACGCCGCGAATCAGTCTGGACGGATGCGAGTAACGCGGTATGATGTGGGCGGCGGTGTACGAGACTGCCACGCATGAGATTCCCGGCCCAGTGCCGGACAAGCCCACCCGGAGCAGCTCGTACCTGCCCCGAGGTGGGCTTTTTTATTGCAGGTGAGCGATGGCTGGAGACTGGATCAAAATTGAGCACGTGACGCCAGACAAGCCCGAGGTCTGGCAGATTGCAGAGGCCCTCGGGATCGACGCGGATGCAGTGGTCGGCAAGCTGGTTCGGATCTGGGTCTGGGCGGACCAGCAGACCACAGACGGTAACGCTCGCAGCGTTACGAAAGCGTTACTGGATCGTATCAGCGGCGTTACAGGTTTCGCTGCGGCCATGGTTGAGGCTGGCTGGCTGCAGCAGACTGAGGGTGGAGTTCAGTTTGTCAACTTTGAGCGGCACAACGGAGAAACGGCAAAACAGCGGGCTTTAACAGCAAAACGAGTGCAAAAGCACAGGGCAGCAGGCGCTGGTGAAACGAAAGTGAAACGCAAGTGTAACGCTGCTGGCGTTACATCATCGTTACCAGAGAAGAGAAGAGGAGAGGAGAGTGATAAAACAGATATAGAGACACACGCGCACGCACGCGCGACTGACGGCTCTGCCACATCGGAGCCACCAGCTACCCCCGCGGCCACCCTGGCCAGCTCAGTCGTCTCAGATCTTGACGGCCCCGGCGAGCAGATCATCGTGCCGGAGCGAATGCAGCATCCAGACGTCATGGCAGCGGCTCGCAGGTGGTTCCGGCATCTGCAGCAGAAGGACCCGACGCGGGTGCCGTTACCGTCGAGCCCCCAGTTGCAGGAATGGTGGGCGAGGGCAGGGCGGCTCGGTCCGCAGCGGTTTCTGGAGGCGGTGTCCTTTTCGGTGTCGAGAGGTTATCTGAATTTGTTTGAGGAGTCTCATGGTGAGCAGCACGGTCGCACAGGGCAACAGCCAACAAAAAACGAGCAGCGAGAGGCCAACAACCGAAACGCCTTCGCGAAGCTCCTCGGTGAGGATTTCGCGGACGCTCATTTTTCTCTGCCATTCCAAGCGGGTGGAGTTTTCGGAGGCCCAAGCCATGACGTGGGTGACGGCCCTCAGCTGCTTCCCGGTTGAGCTGGTCGAGTATTGCGGGACGATGCTGGCGCTGAGTGGGGACCCGTTTCCGCAGTTGGGCGATCTGGTGATCCGCATTCAGACGGAGCAGAGCAAGCGGTCGACGCAGGTGACGCAGGCAGACCCTTCGCGGCCAACGGCGGCCACAGTGAGGGCAGTGATGAAGGCCATGAATTTGGGAGAGGTATGATGCAGGTCCAACGCATGAGCCACGGCAAGTGGCGTGGGCTACTCGACGCCTTCGAGGCCTCGAACTACACGGCCCCGATGACAGACGAGCTTTTCGAGGCCTTGTCGCACTGCTCTGGCGACTCCCCGAGACTGGCACCATATCTCCGCGAGGTCGAGCGACGCAAGGCGGCGATCATTGCCGAGCGCGAGGCCGAGGGCTACGGCTGGGTACCAGGCCCAGTCGAGGTGCAGCTGGTGCATGATCCACGCATGGCAAGGAGCAGCTACGATGAGTAAGCCAACCGAGTCGCTGCAGCCCCTGACCCCGGAGCAGCTGAAGGCAGTCGCAGTGATCCTGCGGCGGCATCAGGAGTGGATTAGGGTGGGATTTGAGCGGCCACGCTGGCGGGACTTCCTCGGCGAGGTCGAGCGGCAGCTGGGCCGGCCAGTGACGGAGCAGGCGATGCGAGCGCATTGCATTAACACCCTGCGGTGTATGCCGCGGGAGATTTTTCGGTATGTGGGATTTTGAGGGAGGGTGTGACGATGAGCGAACGAGTGTGTGAGAATTGCCGATGGTGGAGTGCAGGGCCAACAGGATACGGCTATTGCCGCAAGCGACCGCCGATCGTTTCAAACAGCGACGAGTCCTTTCCGTCAACGCACAAGTCGGTGTGGTGCGGCGAGTGGTCGGACGCGAGCATCACGCCGGAGCAGGAGGAGATGCGAGAACTGACACGGCGGTTTGCTGTGGCATTGATTAACAGCGGATACGACGCGCGAAACACGTGGCAGGTCGCCGCGGAGTTTGCGGCGGCAGAAACGCGGGTTCAGAGGGAGAAAGGCAAGTGAGAGAGAACCTGCGGCCAGTATTTCAGCGACTGCCAAAAGTGCTGTTGCTGTGGCTGATGGTCATGGCGTTTCCGCTGTACCTCGCAATCGGAGCAATGCAGGGCATTCGGGAGTTTTGCCGTGGTTGGTGGTTAGAGTTTCAAGAGATTTTTAACATGACGGAGAATGAGCAGTGAGCAGTGAACAGACACAGGCAACAGACGACCCGAGCGGGCCGGGGTGGCGATGGGTGACAATTGGCGGAGTGACCATGGGCGGCGATATGGAGCGCGACGGTAATCAATGGGTGGCGGCGGAGCCTGGCGAGACAGTCGCCGAGTGCAACGTGGTGCGGCGACGCATCGGGCAGCAGCCAACACCAGACGACCCGAGCGGGCCGGGATGGCGGGATGTTTGGCCGGATGAATTGTTGCGGCATGGCGATCTGTTTTGGCACGTGGATCATTGGCAGGCGACACAGCACGCAGGGCAGCCCGCGGTGGATGAGCGCACCTACCGTCGACGCATTGAGCCACAGCCGAGCGACGGTGTGGACGATCTGCGGCAACGGTTGGCGGAGGCTGAGGCGCTGGTGGCTGAGGCCGAGCGATCCGGCCAGCAGGTCAACGTTGAGCTGCAGCAGTTGCGGGAGCAGGTGCAGACGCTGACGCTGGAACGCGATCGGTTGCAGTCATGGTTGCAGGAACATCACAAAACCGGGCAGCAGTCAGCAGTGAAAAAGCTGGAGAGGTGGTTGAGACCCGTCCTCGAGCTTGTGGCGGAGAACCCCGAGGACTGCAGGGCGCTGGCTGTGGCTGTGCTGGGATTTTTGCCGGGCATTGCGTCGCGATTGATTGAGGAGTGAGGCGTGGCAGATTCCCCAGTGTGCCTCGAGGGTGAGCGGTTGGCATTTCTTGTCGAGTACATCGCGCATGATATGCTGCCGGGTGGCGTGCACATATCACGGCCCGAGGACGTCGGCAGCAGTTGGGATGGTGCCAGCATTCCGCGATGGGCGTGGTCGATCATGGGTCACCCGTTGGCGGCAGATGTGCGTGAGGCATCGTATTGGCATGATCGGCTGTGCGAGGGCAGCGAGACGCCCGAGGATCGTATGGTTGCCGACGCGGTGTTTCTGATGCTGTTGCGGCGGTCGGGTGTGAGCAGGTGGCGACGGTGGGCTATGTGGTTTGCCGTCCGGTTTTATGCGGTGTTTTTTTGGAGGGTGGTGTAATGAGTGGTTACAGGTTCGAGATCGATGGGGAGCCCGGTGCATACTGGTCGCGCGTCGTCGCCAGCAATGGTGAGACGACGCATGTGAGCGAGCAGTACACAAGCAAGGCGGCGGCGATCAAGACGGCCGAGCGGCTGCTGGTGGATATCCTCGCGCAGCAGCAGAGCGGCCATCAGATCGAGATCCGCGACTGCACAGGCGAGGACCCATCGCTGTGAGTCTCCAGCGTGCGATCGATCTGATCGTCGCACTGCGGCGACATCCCGAGGGCATGACGACGGCCCAGCTGTCCGATGTCCTCGGGGTGTGCTCACGCACGGTGCGGCGGTATCTGGCGGCATGGCAGATGGCGGGATGGGTGCAGGCGGAGCTGGGTGAGTGTGGGATTAAGATTTGGAGGGTGGTGTGAATATCCCAGTCAATCAGATCATCTGCGGCGACAACGTCGAGACGCTGCGGACGTTGCCCGATGCGTGCGTGGACTCATGCGTCACAGATCCGCCGTACGGCCTGGAATTCATGGGCAAGGAATGGGACCGCGGCGTTCCTGGTGTCGAGTTGTGGCGTGAGGTATTGCGTGTACTTAAACCGGGCGGGCATCTGTTGGCGTTTGCGGGGACGCGGACACAACACCGCATGGCCACGGCAATTGAGGATGCAGGGTTTGAGATCCGCGATATGATTGCGTGGGTGTATGGAAGTGGTTTTCCTAAGTCGCTGGACGTGTCGAAGGCGATTGATAAGGCGGCGGGGGCTGAGCGTGAGGTGGTGGGGCAGAAAACCGCAGGAATGGGAAGTGGGGAAACATTCGGGATGCTTCAAGCAGAAGGACGAAACGCTGAAGCCAATAAATTGCTAGCTATCACCGCCCCCGCCACCCCCGAAGCCCAGCAGTGGGCCGGCTGGGGGACTGCCCTGAAACCAGCCCTTGAGCCTATCACCGTGGCACGCAAGCCGCTGTGCGGGACCGTGGCTGCGAACGTCCTGGCGCACGGCACCGGGGCTATGAACATCGACGGGTGCCGGGTGGGGACGGAAGACAACCTAAATGGTGGTGGTTACAGC
>Ga0255094_1001375_pt1 | contig 10581 bp, 10 predicted proteins | sample Colum_Law_RepB_8_2_FD_188434 | JGI IMG/M metagenome (GOLD analysis project Ga0255094, IMG submission 188434) | Freshwater microbial communities from Columbia River, Oregon, United States - Colum_Law_RepB_8d | ecosystem: Environmental > Aquatic > Freshwater > River | place: USA: Oregon...
GCCGGTCAAGGTGGGCGACGTCAACCGGCTTCGCGTGGGTGAGTGGGTGATGGCCATCGGCTCGCCCTTTGGCCTGGAGAACACCGTCACCGCCGGCATCGTGAGCGCCAAGCAGCGCGACACGGGCGATTTCCTTCCCTTCATCCAGACCGATGTGGCGATCAACCCGGGCAATTCGGGTGGGCCGCTGATCAACATGCGCGGCGAGGTGGTGGGCATCAACAGCCAGATCTACTCGCGCTCGGGCGGCTTTCAGGGCATCTCGTTCGCCATTCCAATCGACGAGGCCGTGCGGGTGGCCGACCAGCTCAAGGCCAATGGCCGCGTGACGCGGGGTCGCATCGGCGTGCAGATCGATCAGGTGAGCAAGGACGTGGCCGAATCGCTGGGCCTGGGCCAGCCGCGCGGCGCACTGGTGCGGGGGGTCGAAGCCAATTCGCCTGCCGCGCGCGCTGGCGTGGAGCCGGGTGACATCATCCTGAAATTCGATGGCAAGGCGATCGACAAGTCGGTTGACCTGCCTCGCCTGGTGGGCAACACCAAGCCGGGCACCCGCAGCACCTTGTCCATCTGGCGCCGGGGTGCAGCGCGCGATCTTGGCATCACCGTGGCCGAGCTGGAGCCCGACAAGCCCGAGCAGCGGGCCAGCGCGGCCGAAGGTGCGAAGCCTCAGCCGGGAGCCGCGGCGCAAACGCTGGGCTTGACGGTGGCGGAGCTGACGGCATCCGAGCGCGAGAACCTGCAGATCAAGGGCGGGGTCCGCGTGGCGGCCGCCGAAGGCGCGGCGGCACGCGCGGGTCTTCGCGAGGGCGACGTGATCGTGGGCCTGGCCAACACCGAGGTCGCCAACGTCCGTCAGTTCGAGGCGGTGGTGGCGCGTCAGGACAAGAGCAAGCCGATCAGCGTTCTCGTTCGCCGTGGGGAGTGGGCCCAGTACGCGGTGATCCGACCGACTCGCTGAGGCCGTGGCGGGGCGGCGCGTGCGCCATGCCCCGGCGAATTGCGGGGGTATTCTTGCCGGTGGTGGATTCGCCACATGCCGGCGGTCGCCTCACCCCACTGAGGATTTTTACTGAATGTGAGCGTGCACTTGCATTTGCTGCAGGCTTAATGACTGGATTCGATAAAATCCGCGATGTTCGCGCCCGATTGCGCGGTTTTCTGGCGGGGTGCTCCCCATCATGTGGAAAGCCGGCAAGCTTGGCTGAAACCGTCCACAGCTGATTCACAGTTCTTGTGAATTTTCTGTGGATTTCTTGTGTGTATCTTGCCTGTTGCAGCCCTGCGACAAGGCGACGCGACCCGTCGGGCGGTTTGCATTCCGGGCTTTTTGCCTACAATGAAACCCCAACTATCGCAGTTGCCATTGATTGTTGGTTCCGGGCGCGTCAGCAGTTGACGCGCCCTTTTTTATGGCTCGCCGCGCCACCTCCTGGTGGCAGCCGAGTCTGGTGTCCTGGCCCTTCCCGATGAAGCACATTCGCAACTTTTCCATCATCGCGCACATCGATCACGGCAAGTCCACCTTGGCCGATCGCATCATCTCTCGCTGCGGGGGCTTGTCCGATCGAGAGATGAGCGAACAGGTGCTCGACTCCATGGACATTGAAAAGGAGCGGGGCATCACCATCAAGGCCCAGACGGCGGCCTTGCAGTACAAGGCCCGCGATGGGCAGGTGTACAACCTGAACCTGATCGATACCCCCGGCCACGTGGACTTCTCCTACGAAGTGAGTCGCTCTCTGTCGGCGTGTGAGGGCGCCTTGCTGGTCGTGGACGCGAGTCAGGGTGTTGAGGCGCAGACGGTGGCCAACTGCTACACCGCGCTTGAACTGGGCGTCGAGGTGCTGCCTGTTCTCAATAAGATGGATCTGCCCAACGCCGACCCCGACAACGCCAAGCGCGAGATCGAGGATGTGATCGGCATCGATGCCTCCCAGGCCGTGCCGTGCTCCGCCAAGACGGGCATGGGCGTTGAGGACATCCTGGAGATGGTGGTAGCCAAGGTGCCCGCTCCCAAGGGCAACCCCGACGCGCCTTTGCGCGCCATGATCGTCGACAGCTGGTACGACGCCTATGTGGGCGTGGTGATGCTGGTGCGGGTGGTCGATGGCCGCCTGCTCAAGGGCGAGCGCTTCAAGATGATGGCGACCAACACGGTCTACAACGCCGACAACCTGGGCGTTTTCACGCCAGCCAACCAGCCTCGCGAGTCCCTGGAAGCCGGTGAGGTGGGCTACATCATCGCGGGCATCAAAGAGCTCACCGCGGCCAAGGTGGGCGACACCATCACGCTGGAGAAGAAGCTCCCGAACAACCTGGGCCCAGCCACCGAGCCTCTGCCAGGTTTCAAAGAGGTGCAACCGCAGGTGTTCGCCGGCCTGTACCCCACCGAGGCCAATCAGTACGACGCCCTGCGCGACGCGCTGGAGAAACTCAAGCTCAACGACGCCGCCCTGCAATACGAGCCCGAGGTGTCGCAGGCGCTGGGTTTCGGCTTTCGCTGCGGTTTCCTGGGCCTGTTGCACATGGAAATCGTGCAGGAACGCCTGGAGCGCGAATTCGACCAGGACCTGATCACCACCGCGCCCAGCGTGGTGTACCAGGTGGTGCGTGGCGATGGCGAAGTCATCATGGTTGAGAACCCGTCGAAGATGCCCGAGCAGGGCCGCATCGAAGAGATTCGCGAGCCCATTGTGACGGTTCACCTGTACATGCCGCAGGAGTACGTGGGGGCGGTGATGACTCTGGCCAACCAGAAGCGTGGCGTGCAACTGAACATGGCCTACCACGGCAAGCAGGTGATGCTCACCTATGACATGCCGCTGGGCGAGATCGTGCTGGACTTCTTCGACAAGCTCAAGAGCGTGAGCCGTGGCTACGCGTCGATGGACTACGAGTTCAAGGAGTACCGGCCCTCTGATGTGGTGAAGGTGGACATCCTGCTCAACGGCGAGAAGGTCGACGCGCTGTCCATCATCGTGCACCGGACGCAGGCGCAGTACCGCGGGCGTGCCGTGGCCGCCAAGATGCGCGAAATCATCAGCCGCCAGCAGTTCGACGTGGCGATTCAGGCCGCGATTGGGGGCAATGTGATCGCACGCGAGACGATCAAGGCCTTGCGCAAAAACGTGCTGGCAAAATGCTACGGGGGTGACATCACCCGCAAACGCAAGCTCCTCGAGAAACAAAAAGCAGGCAAGAAGCGCATGAAACAAATCGGTTCGGTGGAAGTCCCGCAGGAGGCATTCCTGGCCATTCTCCAGGTGCAAGACTGATGCAAGCGCTCATGGCGTCGATCACGGGCGTGGTGCTGGCCGCTTTCGGGGCCTACGGCGCGGCCTGGTATGCGGGCTGGGTGGAGGGCAATTTCGCCCTGCTGCTGTTCCTGGCCACGGTGGTCACCGGTGTGTACTGGGTGGCCGACCGCCTCGTCTTTCTGCCCGAGCGCCGGGCGGCGGCCGACCAGCTGCTGGCGGAGCACACCCGCCGTCGTCAGGCGCTGGAAGCCCAGGGCTTCACCCAGGTGGAGGGCGACATCGAACCGGCCCGCCAGAAGCTGCTGGCCCAGCCCTGGTGGCTGGACTGGACCGCGGGGCTGTTCCCGGTGATCCTGGCGGTGTTCGTGTTGCGCTCGTTCCTGTTCGAACCCTTCAAGATCCCCTCGGGCTCCATGATCCCTACGCTGCGCGTGGGCGACCTGATCCTGGTGAACAAGTTTCACTATGGCGTGCGCCTGCCGGTGCTCAACACCAAGGTCATCGACAACAACAGCCCGCAGCGTGGCGATGTGCTGGTCTTTCGCTACCCGCCGCAGCCCAGCCTCGACTACATCAAGCGCGTGGTGGGGGTGCCGGGCGACGAGATCTCTTACCTGAACAAGCAGCTGGCCATCAACGGCAAGGTGGTGCCCCGCGCCGCGCAGCCCGACTTCTTCGACCGCGACAGCATGTCTTACAGCAAGCAGTTTCGGGAGACGTTGGACGGCAAGACTTACAACACGCTCAACGACGATGCCCGCCCTGCCTTCATCCCTGGCGCGGCGGCCTTTCCGTTTCACGACAACTGCCGATACACCGTGGAGGGCGTGACCTGCAAGGTGCCGGCGGGCCACTACTTCATGTTGGGTGACAATCGCGACAACTCCCTGGACTCGCGGTTCTGGGGGTTCGTGCCCGAAGAGAACATCGTCGGCAAAGCCTTCTTTGTCTGGATGAACTTCGGTGACCTGGGGCGCATCGGCTCATTCGAGTGACATCACTTCAAACGGGAGAAATTCGACCATGGCATCCAAGCAGCGACAACGTGGCCTGACCTTCATCGGCTTGCTGGTGGTGGGGGGCCTTCTGGCGATTGCTGGCTTGATCGCCGCTCAGGTTTTTCCCACCTACCTCGAGTACATGGCGGTGCAAAAAGCGGCCAAGAAGGCCTCTGCCGGCAACACGGTGGCCGAGGTCCGCAGCCTGTTCGACAAGGCCGCCCAGATCGACGATATCCGCTCCATCTCTGGCAAAGACCTGGAGGTGGGCAAGCAAGGCAACACCGTTGTCGTGTCGTTTTCCTATCAGCGCGAGATTCATCTCGCCGGGCCCGCCTACCTCGTCATGAAGTACGCGGGCAGTTCCCTCTGATGCTTTGAACCCTGAACTCCTGGCGCTGCAAAAGCGCCTGCAACACCAATTCACCAGCCCAAGGCTGCTCGAACGGGCCCTGACCCACCGCAGCTTCAGCGCCGACCACAACGAGCGACTGGAATTCCTGGGCGATTCCGTTTTGAACCTGGCCGTCTCGGGCCTGCTTTTCGAGAAGCTCAACCAGCTGCCCGAGGGCGACCTGTCGCGCGTGCGGGCCAACCTGGTCAAGCAGGACACGCTGGCCGCGCTGGCCAATCGGCTGGGCCTGTCCGCCGGGCTGCGCCTGGGCGACGGCGAAAAGCGCTCGGGCGGCAACAAGCGGCCATCCATTCTGGCCGACGCGCTGGAGGCCGTGATCGGCGCCGTTTACCTCGACGCCGGCTTCGATGTGGCGGCGGCCCTGGTCCACCGCCTGTTCGCCGATGTCGACCTGAGCGTGGGCATGAGCGCCATGAGCAAAGACCCCAAGACCGAGTTGCAGGAATGGTTGCAAGCGCGCAAGATGAAACTGCCCGCGTACCGCGTGGTGGCCACCACCGGCGAAGCGCACAAGCAGACCTTCGATGTGGAATGCGCGGTGCTGGAGACCGGCCATGCCGAGCGCGGCATTGGTGCTTCCCGTCGTGCTGCCGAACAAGCTGCCGCTGCGGCCATGCTGCAGCACCTCACGGCCCGTACCCCACCGAAGGTGTCCTGATCCATGTCCAAACCCCCTGCACAGCCGCCCGTGTCTCCCGAACTGGAGGCCATGCTGGCGCGCGCTTTGCGCAAAGGCCCCGCTGAGGCGGCGCCTGCTCCAGACGAACCAGAGGCTCCCGAGGTCGCCGAGCCGGTCGACCCGGCCGAACAGCGCTGCGGCTACGTGGCGATCGTCGGCAAGCCCAACGTGGGCAAGTCCACCCTGCTCAACGCCCTGGTGGGGCAGAAGATCAGCATCACCTCGCGCAAGGCGCAGACCACGCGCCACCGCATCACCGGCATGCGCACCGTGGGGCCCACCCAGTTTGTGTTCGTGGACACCCCGGGCTTTCAGACCCGGCACGGCAACGCACTCAACCGCTCGCTGAACAAGACGGTGCTGGGCGCCGTCTCCGATGTCGACCTGATCCTGTTCGTCGTCGAGGCGGGGCATTTCAACCTGGCCGATGCCAAGGTGCTGTCGCTGCTGCCGTCCAGCGTGCCCGTTATTCTGCTGGCCAACAAGTTCGACCTGGTGCACCGCCGGGGCGATCTGGCCCCCTGGTTGCGTTCGATGCAGGAGCGCCACCCCTTTGCCGAATTCGTGCCGATGTCGGCCAAGACGCCGCGCGACATCCAGCGCCTGTTCGCCATCTGCGAGAAGTACCTGCCCCAGCAGCCGTGGATGTACGACCCGGACGAGCTCACCGACCGCAGCGAGCGCTTCATGGCCAGCGAGATGGTGCGGGAGAAGCTGTTCCGCCTCACGGGCGACGAGCTGCCCTACACCTCCACGGTGATCATCGACAAGTTCGAGGAAGAGGGCGGTCTCAAGCGCATCGCGGCCACCATCGTGGTCGAGCGCGAGGGGCACAAGGGCATGGTGATCGGCGAGAAGGGCGAGAAGCTCAAGCGCATTGGCACCGAGGCTCGCATGGAGCTGGAGAAGCTCTGGGGTTGCAAGGTCTTCCTGGAGCTGTGGGTCAAGGTCCGTTCGGGCTGGGCCGACGACGATGCCCGCGTTCGTTCGTTTGGTTACGAGTGATGGTGCCGCCCGGTCGGGCTGACCGGGCGACGGTGTTCGCTTCATTCACCACGATTGCCCCGGGCAGCCCATGGCGCTGAAACGCACAAGCGACGAGCCGGCTTTTGTCTTGCACCGTTACGACTGGAGCGAGGCCAGTCTGGTGCTGGAGGTGTTCACGCGGCACCATGGGCGCATTGCCCTGGTGGCCAAGGGCGTCAAGCGGCCCACCTCGCAGTTTCGTCCGGTGTTGTTGCCTCTGCAGCCCCTTGCCCTGTCGTGGACGGGCGATGCCGAGGTGCGAACCCTGAAGGCTGCCCAATGGCAGGGTGGCCATGTGATGCCCACGGGTGATGCCTTGCTGGCGGGCAGTTACCTCAACGAGTTGCTGTTGCGCTTCCTTGCGCGCGACGACGCCCACCCCCAACTCTTTGACCTCTATGCCACCGCCGTGCAGCTGCTGGCCGAGCGGGGCAGCGAGACGCAGTCGCTGGTGGTGCGCGTGTTCGAACTGCTGCTGTTGCGGGACGCCGGCCTGCTGCCCGACCTGGGCCACGACAGCGCCTCGCTCGCCCCCCTTGAGTTGGCGGCACCCTATGTGCTGGTGCCAGAGAGTGGTCTGCGCCCGGCGCATGAAGACGATGCCCATGCCCTCGCTGGCGAGCACTGGCTGGCGCTTCAGGAGGCACTGGACGAGCGTTCACCCTTTGTGCCCTTGTTGCGCGCCTGCGCGCCGGTGGCGGCTGTCTTGCGCATCCCCCTGCGCAACCTGCTGCACTACCATGGCGGCGTGCGCCAGTTCCGCACGCGCCAGTTGATGCTGGACGTGCGCTCGATCACCCGACAGCACCACCCTTCCTCCCCGGCCTTTGATCGCGAAACATGACCCATCGCCATCCTCGTACCGCGTTGTCCGTGAACCTGAACAAGGTGGCCCTGGTGCGCAACACGCGCCACCTCGGCATTCCGTCCGTCACCCGCGCGGCCACGCTGTGCCTGCAGGCCGGTGCGGCTGGCATCACCGTTCACCCGCGACCGGACCAGCGCCACATTCGCCCGCAGGACGTGAATGACTTGCACCAGCTTCTCGCCGCCTGGCCCGACCGCGAGTTCAACATCGAAGGCAACCCGTTCCACAACCTCATGGACCATGTGCGCGCCCTGCGCCCGCACCAGGCCACCTTCGTGCCCGACAGCGAGGGGCAGTTCACCAGCGACCATGGCTGGCGCTTTCCGCAGGACGCGCAGCGCCTCAAGCCCCTGATCGACGAGTGCCATGCACTGGGCGTGCGGGTGAGCCTGTTCATGGACGCCGACGCCGACCAGATGGCCGAGGCCAAGGCCATCGGGGCCGACCGGGTGGAGCTGTACACCGAGCCCTACGCGGCCGCCTTCGGAGGGCCCGAGCAGGCGGCCCAACTGGCCCGGTTCCGCGCCGCGGCGCAGGCTGCCTTGTCGGCTGGGCTGCAACTCAATGCCGGTCACGACCTGAACCGTGACAACCTCACGCCCTTCTTGCGCGAGGTGCCCGGCATTCTGGAGGTGTCGATCGGCCATGCGCTCATCGCTGACGCGCTGGAGTTGGGCTACGCCGACACCGTGCGCGCCTACAACCGCTGCATCGACCAAGCCTTCGCATGATCTACGGCATCGGCACCGATGTGTGCGACATCCGGCGCATCGAGGCCACGCTGTCCCGCCAGGGCGAGCGATTCGCCCGGAAGGTGCTGGGCGATGCCGAGCATGCTGTCTGGCAGGCCCGTGGCGCGCGCTGGCCCGAGCGCGGCGTGCGTTACCTGGCCACCCGCTTCTCGGCCAAGGAGTCGTTTTCCAAGGCCATTGGCCTGGGCATGCGAATGCCCATGACCTGGCGCAGCTGCGAGATCCTCAACCAGCCCTCAGGACAGCCGGTCATCGTGCTGCATGGGGCGCTCAAGACCTGGTTCGAGGAGCGCGGTCTGCGCGCCCACGTCACCGTCACCGACGAATCGGACTACGCCGCCAGCTTCGTGGTGGTCGAGCGCGACGGTTCGTCTCCCCTCGCTTTGCCATGAACCCACACGCTCCCCTCATCATCGACGTCGCCGGTCTGCGCCTGAGTGCCGGCGACCGCCAACGCCTCGCTCACCCGCTGGTGGGAGGCGTCATTCTCTTTGGCCGCAACTGGAAAGACCGCGCCCAACTCACGACCCTGTGCCGCCAGATCAAGGCGGTGCGGCGCGACCTGCTGATCGCCGTGGACCACGAAGGGGGCCGGGTGCAGCGCTTTCGCACCGATGGCTTCACCCACGTACCGCCCATGGCCGCCCTCGGCGCCCATTGGATGGGCGGCAGCGGCGACGGGCAATCGGCCATGGACGCCATGAACGCAGCCACCGCAGCTGGCTACGTGCTGGGGGCCGAGTTGCGCGCCTGTGGCGTTGACTTGACCTTCGCGCCCGTGCTGGACCTGGATTACGGCGAAAGCTCCGTCATTGGCGACCGCGCTTTCGCGCGCGATCCGAAGGTGGTGACCGCGCTGGCTCAGGCGGCCATGCACGGGCTGCGACAGGCGGGCATGGCCAACTGCGGCAAGCATTTTCCGGGGCACGGCTTTGTGCAGGCCGATTCGCACCATGCGATCCCGGTGGACCGCCGCTCGCTCAAGGCCATCCTGGCCGAAGACGCGGCCCCTTACCGTTGGTTGTCCGCCAGCCTGTCGGCGGTGATGCCAGCGCACGTCATCTACCCCAAGGTGGACATCCGACCGGCGGGCTTCTCCTCGCGCTGGTTGCAGGACGTGCTGCGCCAGCGCCTGGGTTTCACCGGCGCGGTGTTCAGCGACGACCTCAGCATGGCCGCCGCCCGCCAGATCGAAGGCCGGCAAGTGGGCTTCAGTGAGGCGGCGCTCGCGGCGCTGGGGGCTGGCGCCGACATGGTCTTGTTGTGCAACCAGTCCATCGTGGACGGCGGCGCGCCGATCGATCAGGCCATTGATGACTTGGCGCGAGCGGTGGTGCAAGGTCATTGGCGTCCGTCACCGGCCAGCGAAGAGCGCCGGCTCGCCCTGCTGCCGGTCGGTCCCGCCCTGGGGTGGGATGAATTGATGGTGAGCGCCCGCTACATGCAGGCGCTGTCGCTGCTGCCGGACTGAACGGGCTCAGTCCTGCAGGCCCATGCGGTCCAGCAGGTCGGTCACCAGTTCCAGGCGCAGCACCGGGCTGTCCAGCGACATCAGGCGGTACTTCATCTCCAGCGGAAGCGGCAGCAACTCGGCCCAGCGGTTGGACAGCCAGGCGCAGTCGTCCCACTGATGGGGCAGTGGTACCGGGTGCGGGTCTGGCGTGCCTTGTTGCGTGAGCCCTTCCACCACGCGCTCCAGGGTCTGGCGGGCGGGCAGCAGGTGCTCGGGCACGGGCTGGCTGGCCTCAGGTGGGTCCAGCGTGACATCGGCCGTCCAGAGGCCGTGCGGGAGTTGTTCGCGGCGGTCGATGCGAAAGCGCTGCTGGCCACGGCACTGCACGAGGTAGAGACCGGGCTGCGGCTTCTCCAGCTTTTCGATGTGGGCCAGCACGCCGATGGGGTGAAAGCCCTCGCGCACGAAGCTGGGCTCATGGCCCGGGGCGTTCGGGGCGCGCCGCCTGACCTCTTCGCCCTCGGTGAGGGTGACCACACCGAAGGGTGCCCCCAGTTGCTGGCAGCGCCCGATCATGTCGAGGTAGCGCAGCTCGAACACTTTCAGCGGCAGCACACCGCCCGGGAACAGGACGGTGTGCAGGGGAAAGAGGGGAAGCTGGGTCAGCTTGAGCGACCCAGCGTTCGGGGAGGTCAATCGTTGACCACCGCGTCGGCGCTTTGGCGTTGCAGCATGGCCAGGATGCTGGCCACCTGAGCGCGCAGTTCGCGGCGATCGCAGATGAAGTCGACCGCGCCCTTGGTCTGCAGGAACTCGGCGCGCTGGAAGCCTTCGGGCAGCTTCACGCGCACGGTGTTCTCGATCACGCGCGGGCCAGCAAAGCCGATCAGCGCCTTGGGCTCGGCAATCACCACATCGCCCACGAAGGCGAAGCCCGCGCTCACGCCACCCATGGTCGGGTCGGTGAGCACGCTGATGTAGGGCAGGCCCTTCTTGGCCAGGCGCGTGAGCGAGGCATTGGTCTTGGCCATCTGCATGAGAGACAGCAGGCCTTCCTGCATGCGGGCGCCGCCGGTGGCGGTGAAGCACACGAAGGGCACCTTCTGGGCGATGGCCTCTTCCACGCCGCG
>Ga0255094_1001382_pt1 | contig 10548 bp, 7 predicted proteins | sample Colum_Law_RepB_8_2_FD_188434 | JGI IMG/M metagenome (GOLD analysis project Ga0255094, IMG submission 188434) | Freshwater microbial communities from Columbia River, Oregon, United States - Colum_Law_RepB_8d | ecosystem: Environmental > Aquatic > Freshwater > River | place: USA: Oregon | collected...
CGTTGGGTTTATGGTTGGCGCAGTTGGCGAACGCCCTGCAGAAGTTTGCTTCATATCAGGGGGATTATTTTGCAGATCGAACCCTAGTTTCAAAAAACTCTTTGATCATTGCGTTTGCTTATTTGGAAGAAGAAGTTGCACGTGATTCTCTTCTTTGCGCTTTATATTTGGCGCAAGTCTCTACGCATTTGCCCTGCGATAATTCTGCTGGCATCGCTAATCATATTCGAAAATTGGGGCATAAAGTCGGGCTTGGGCCCAGCACGTATGCAATCTGGGCCGCCGCTTTAGAGCAACAAATTCCGGTGTGGAAGTTGAGCGATTGTAGTTTGCTGCAGTTGGGGTTGGGGAAACAGCAGCAGCGGGTTTGGACCGCAGAAACAGGGCAAACACCCTTGCTCGCAGAAAATATCGCTCAGGATAAAGATTGGACTCGCCAACTGCTTGAAACCGTGGGCGTTCCGGTTCCTCAAGGTAGAGTCGTAGTATCTCGTGAAGATGCTTGGGCGGCTGCTCAGGAAATTGGCCTGCCTGTTGTTATAAAACCTCAGTTTGGAAGTCAGGGTAATGGCGTTTCAATTAATCTGCATTCAGAACAGCAAGTGCTAGATGCTTTTGATAATGCCAACGCTTTTAATTGCTCGGTTGTAACAGAAAGCTTTAAAGAAGGTGCGGATTATCGTATATTAGTGATTGGCGACAAAATGATCGCTGCTTCTCTGCGCGAGCCTGCGCAAGTTGTTGGCGATGGAGGTTCCACGATTGCTCAACTGGTTGCCGCGGTGAATTGCGATCCACGCAGGGCTGAAAGCCATGCGGGCGTTTTAAGCCCGATCCCACTTGACCCTATTTCGCTTGCTGTTTTGGCTTCTCAGGGGCTTGCTCTAGATTCAATCCCAGATAAGGGCACTAAAGTTCTTATTCGAAAAAATGCCAACCTGAGTACGGGCGGCACTGCTAAAGATGTTACTGATTTAGTTCATCCTCAGGTTGCTACCCTTGCGATATCTGCTGCCCGGCAGTTGGGCCTAGATATTTCTGGTGTTGATATTATTACCAGCGATATTTCCAAACCGCTTGCTGAAACGAATGGCGCAGTTGTTGAAGTTAATGCAGGGCCTGGGCTTCGCATGCATCTTGAGCCTTCCGAAGGCAAGGGTCGACCTGTGGGCAAAGCAATAGTCTCTATGCTTTTTCCGAAGCCCGCTAAAGCGCTTATTCCTGTAATAGCGATCATTTCTGAAAAAGGTGCAAGTTCGATTACGGAGTCGGTTTTTAGGAAAGCACAACAGTGCTTTGGTGCTACAGGTCTTATTGGGTTGGATGGGCTTTTCGTGGATGCAATAAAAATAGCGAAACGTTCCGGGTATGCTGGGGCAGATGTGTTGAGATTGTGCCAGCATCCAGATTTAAAGGCTTTAGTAGTGGAGTTTAGCTGGGATGAATTCATTGATCAAGGATTGGGCCTTTCCTGTTATTCGTTGATTGTTTGCGCAGATGCCCCTGAATCAGAAATTTTCTCCAAATCTGAATTACTGCAGCAACTTCGCTATGGATTAAGTTCTTCGGGTAAGATTCTTCTTCCCGAACTTCTTGTAGGCTTAGCCCCGGCCCAGCCTTCTTTTTGGTCTAAGGCCCTGCTCTGCTGCAATTCCCCATGGAATGAATGTTTAAAATACCTGGCACTAAATCCGAATGGCATCATTCAAATCCAAGAGGATAAGTTGAGTTTTTACAGGGGTGAAATCAAGGAATCTGAACGTACCCTGCCCCATACGCAAGCCAATGGGTTGAATCTGGGTGCAGTCGTTGAGCATCTGCTTGAGCAGATTAGTGAATAATTTAGCCTAGGAAGAATTCTTATTTAGCTTTTACCTGCCCATGAGTTTTCATGGAGGCAAGAATTTCGTTGGAAATTTCAGAAGCGATACGATGTTGCTGGCCGCTATCTTTTATTCCGGAGTTGGATACCACAGTTTTTGATGCAATTGCGATGGGGTTAAACCCTGCAATAATGGCAACCGGGGCGGTGCCTGGCATTTTTCTGCCACTATCTGAAGTGTCCATAAGGAAGAATGGTTGGCCCCCACCTATTGTTGGGTCGGAAAGTGCAGCATCAACTGCTATTTTTTTGTTTCCTGCACCAAATCCGATTGCATTCTGAGCTACTTTGTTGCCCTCGTTCAAACTCACAATTTGGCCAGTTAATCTCCAGCCTTCCCCTTGTGGATTTGTTGGCTGATTCCAAAACACCGCAGGCAAACCTGCATCTGTTAGATTTTTTGCCACCTGCATCGCAATGCTTTGGCCGATGGGTGTATTGCGATCATGGCCTGTTACTGCATCGGTAACTCGTGGTCGGGAATCGGCTGCTTTTCGCAGTGGCCCTTTCGGAATCAGGGAGTCATCTTTGGCTAGTTCGTCTGCTACCGCTTTATCCATGGAGAAAGGTAGAACATAAATTTTGGTGGGGTGTTTGGTTGGCCAAGAGATAGCTGCTTTTTGGGTGGAGCTTTTGGTAGGGCCTTGGGCAATAGTAAAGGCGTTGCTTGAACAAGTGAAAAGCGCGATAAGTAGAATGCGCATAAAAGATTGATTCATTTTGATCTTCCTTAATGGTGTTGGTCGCATCTTAATTGAGATGACAGTTTTCATACTAATTAAAAGTAATCAATTCAGGCAAGTTCAATTGGGCTCGGGCTTCCAAGAGGATATTGTTTGCCAGTCATGAAACTAATGATCTTCATTGCGTGATTTTGTATATGATGGCAATATACATCAAGGAGCGATCCGTTTATGAACAAGCCAACTAAAGTAATCCCGGTGTTTGCCAATGAGGCGCAGGAGCGTGCGTATTGGGAAGCGCACGATTCAACGCAGCATTTGGATTGGTCGAAAGCCCGCACGGTGATAATGCCTAACCTGAAACCGACCACCAAGACTATTTCTCTTCGGTTGCCTCAGCACATGCTGGATTCGATCAAACTTGCAGCAAACGCCCGTGATGTGCCTTATCAATCCCTTATCAAAGTGTGGCTGCAGGAAAAATTGAACAACGGGTAAGCAAGGCCTATGGCGCAAGCTACATTAATAATCGCAACAGCAGCCCTTTTTGGGGCTCTCGTTATTTCTCCGGTACAAAAAGTTCTTCACTAAATTGCCGAAATGTCAGTCCAGGATTCAACTTTGCCATGTAGGTGATGTTCCAAGAGTCCTCTGCAAGAACAACAAGTCGTCTACGGTGGTCCTCGACGAGCCGGGAACTGTAAGTCATCGATAACTTTTCAAGATTAGCCCGTTCGCCTTTAATCCATGCCGCCGCCTTGAACTTGAGCGGTTCGATCTCCACCTTGACTCCGTATTCCACATCTAGTCGCGATCGTACGACATCGAACTGGAGAACGCCAACTGCAGCAAGGATAGGCTCGCGTATATTTGTTGAGTCTTCAAAAACTTGAATCGCCCCTTCGTCTGCGAGTTGCTCTAACCCATCAGACATTTGCTTCCTGCGGGAGGTGTCGAGGCAGCGAATTACAGCAAAGCATTCGGGGCTGAATTGTGGCAAGCCCTCGTAATTTAGTGCCTTGCCTTCGTGAACCGTGTCGCCTAGTCGCAATCCGCCTGAGATCGCCAGACCCACGATGTCGCCTGGGTATGCTGCGCCGACTTCTTCTCGTTCACGGGCGAATACCCGGTGTGAACCTTTGATGCGCACTCGTTCTCCGGTGCGTGCGTTCTTTGGCCTAGTATCCTTGGTGAATATGCCAGAGCATACTCGCACAAAAGCTACTTTATCTCGGTGCATCGGATCCATGTTGGCTTGAATTTTGAAAACGATGCCTGCAAAGTCGGGACGGTCAGGGGGTATCATGCCGCTGTCGCTACGGCGAGCGCCGGGGGCTGGAGCAAGCTTCAGAAATGCTTCAAGAAATGCCTCCATGCCGAAGTTGTTCATGGCGCTGCCGAAGAAGACGGGCGTCATTTTGCCAGAGAGGAAAGCGTCTTGTTCAAAGGCTGCTGCTGCACCGTCGAGAAGTTCCAGATCTTCCTGGCAACGATGTGCCAGAGCAGGATCGATGTGATGTTCGAGGTCTTCAAGTTTCACCCTACGGATAGGCACTTGCAGCGAACCGCTATCGGTTGGTTCGAAAAGTAGCACCTCTTTTTGTAGGCGGTCGTACACCCCGCAGAACTCGGGGCCATTGCCGATGGGCCAGTTGACTGGTACTGCGACGATTCCCAGCACTTCCTCGATTTCGCTTAGCAAGGAAAGCGGGTTTAAGCTGGGCCGATCCATTTTGTTGATGAATGTCAGGATGGGGATTTCTCGGACTGCGCACACCTTGAATAGTTTTCGTGTCTGAGTTTCGATACCCTTGGCTGCATCAATCACCATGACTGCGGAATCGGCTGCGGCAAGAGTACGGTAGGTATCTTCGCTGAAATCCTGATGGCCTGGGGTGTCCAGCAAGTTGATGATGTAGCCTTTGTAAGCGAAGCTAAGTGCGGTTGAAGAAACGGAAATGCCTCGTTGTTGTTCGAGTTCCATAAAGTCGGAGGTAACTGTTTTGCGAGTCTTGCGGCCTCTTACCGTTCCTGCGACATCGATGCAACCAGCATAAAGTAGGAATTTTTCGGTGAGGGTGGTCTTGCCTGCATCTGGGTGCGAAATGATTGCGAAAGTTCGCCTACGAATAGCCTCGCTAGCTAACTGATCCGCGCTGCCTGCCTCTCCTGCGTTGATGGGGGCTTCTTGTGGATCGAGATCATTTTTCAAAGGTCGGACTCCATAGGAGTTAGAATAAAAGGGGTCAGGTCTCTTTTTATTGCCCTTTTCTTGCTTGCGCCCAATAGTTAACTCACCTAGTAAACTAGCATCCCGCCTCGAAAAAACAAGGGTGAGCGAAGGCTGGCCTAGGTTTGCGCAACTGTGGGATAAAAAAGAGCTAGGTCCCTGCTTTGGTAGTACCTTACCCCATTCTTAATTGTGGGCCAAGGCTTTTAGTTTTTCGCAATTGAAGATGTGGTACATTTTGCATGATTTCTTTTTGTATGGCGGTAACAGTGTGAAAAGACCTGTTTCTTTTGTTCTGTTTTGCAAGGGTTTTTAAGCCATTTGTACAGTTTATCAGTTTGCCTGATGTTCTTTTTCATGAACTGAAGTTGCAAGTTCTTTTGTAAGGCAGAATTTTTCGTGACCATAATAACCCGCCAATAATCTCGATCAGAATTATCTATTATTTATATTCAACTTGATTGTTTCCTATTAGAAAATATCGTATTCTCGCTTATAGCTTTTTAAACCCGTTTAGTTGGCTCAAGAAAAGATAATGAATGGAGTATCTCCTGATAAATTACACCTAAAACCCAAAGCCATTTATTTAAACTTGTTTATCAATACATGATCGTTTGCAGGAGCGCCCAGTGCAAAATGACGATTCGATAATTCGAAACCACCGTGAGTTTTCCCCTCTTTCCACAACATCGAGCCTAGTGGGGAATTTGCAGGCCGGATCCCGCGAACGTTGGGAAACCTTTGTTTTACTTTATACACCCTTACTCCGTTTCTGGATTCGTAGGGAAAGGGTTGCCCTTGCAGCCGAGGACGATGTCCTTCAGGAAACCCTGCGCTCTGTCTTCAGCGGAATAGGCCAATTCACAAAAGATTCCCATTGCGGAACCTTTCGGGGCTGGTTGCGAACGATTGTAAAACGCAGAGCTGTGGACCATTTTCGCACTCAACCTGTGGAGTCAATTGTCAGCCAGTCTTCGTTGGAAGCGATTCCAGTTCCTGCGCAAAAAGATCCCGCCGACATCCAAAGCGAAGAGCAAGCACTAACCGACCTTAAGGCTCGAGCCTTGGAACTGGTCCGGCAGTCCACCTCCGAAAAAACGTGGCAAATGTTTTGGTTGAATCTGGTGGAAGGTGTGTCAACTTCGGAACTGGCCAAGAAATTCAATGTATCTCCCGCTGCGGTGCGGATGGCAAAAGCGAGGGTGCTTAGCCGACTTCGTGAATTGATGGGTGACGATGCCCATGAAATCTCATGAATGTTACGCATTGCTGATATGTATAATTGAATCCCTTATGGTTCGATTAGTTAATAGGATCAGGCAATCCAATGATTCCACAGTCTATTTGCCCTGCTGATGAGGAACTAGCCATGATGGTGGCCGGCAAATTACCTACGGACCAAGTTGACTCCATTTGTCACCATGTGGAATCTTGTACCAAGTGTCAGGGTTTGCTTGCCCAGCTTGAAGTTGAACCAGATGGATTTATTCGATCCCTTACCAGCATTACTGAAGCAGCTTTGGCTAAGGCCCGCACGGAAATGGAATTAGAGTCCAAAATTGAATCAGAACGCATGCATGATTACCTCACCGGACTACACGAGCCAAAAAGCAATCGGCCAACTCTTAATCCCCCATGTCAACTTGGCCCCTACGAAGTGCAAAAGCTTATCGCAAAAGGGGGAATGGGAGAAGTGTACGAGGCCAAGCATCTTCGCCTCAATCGCCCGGTTGCACTTAAGGTCATCCGAGGTTATCGCCAAGAGGATCCAGCATCCGAAGGTTACTTCCTCAGGGAAATGGCGAATGCTGGTAAACTCGATCATCCAAATCTGGTTCGCGCTTATGATGCCTGGGAGGCAGATGGGTGCCTTTACATGGCTTTCGAGTTGCTTGACGGTCAATCGCTTCAGAACCATTTCGCAAAGGGAAATTCCGCCACTCTTGTGGATGCACTCGATGCGATTCTCGGCACTTGCCGAGCTCTGGAATACCTTCATAGTCAAGGGTTGGTTCATTGCGATATCAAGCCATCTAATGTCATTCGGCTGTCTGATGGATCGATCAAACTTATTGATTTCGGTCTGGCAATAGACATGGCTTTGCCCCATTCTCCAAATGGGAATGGAACTAAGGGGTACATGGCCCCCGAACAGAAAGTTGGGGGCGGCCTTATAGACCAGCGGGTAGATATTTATTCTCTTGGATGCCTTCTGAAATTTATGCTAACCGGGTTCCTTGATGCAGGTTCCCAAGGGGTGAAATCTGCTGAAGCCAAAGAGTTAATCACCATTGCAGAGCGCATGACTCTGGATGCCCCAGAACAGCGCTATCAATCCGTGACAGAAGTTCGCATCCTTCTTGAGAACCTTCAGAAAAAAGTGCGCACCAAGGGAAATATTTCATGGAAAGCTTTAATTGTGATTGCGGCCGTGGGCTTTTTGTTGGCAGTCATAAGCCAAATACCTGCACCATGGGGCATTCAGAGTGAAGACAAAGAACATGCCAGAGCACAGACTTCAAAGACCCAAGGCTCAACGAATTATTCGGGTTTTCAGAGTGAAGACAAAGAACATGTTAGAGCACAGCACCTCAAGGATCTGAGGCAGGGATTTAAAAGCCCGATTCCCATGAAAATGATAGCCATCCCGGCTGGTAATTTTGTCATGGGTGCCTGTGACGGGGATTCGGATGCTCTACCCGATGAATTGCCTTGCAGAACCATTACATTCTCCAAGCCATTTCAAATGGGCGTCTATGAAGTTACAGTGGCCCAGTTTGTGGAATTTGTGGAAGCTCAAGGTTACAAAACTCAAGCGGAGTCATCTGGTTTGGGGGGATGGAAGGCAAGCACAGCCTCGAGTTGGGGAAGTCAAAATCCGAATTTGAACTGGTCTTCGCCGGGCTATCCTATTGCCGCTGATCTCCCTGTAACGATGGTGAGTTACGAAGACGCATTGGCTTTCTGTGCATGGTTAAGCAAGCGGGATGGCAAAATTTATCGGCTGCCCACGGAGGCTGAATGGGAATACGCCTGCCGGGCTGGTTCTACAGATATTTACCACTTCCCCATTAAAGCTCGGGATTCCTATTGTTGGTCCCTTTGGAATACCAAAAAAACGGTTTGCCCCCGCCCGGTGGGTACCCGGCAGCCAAACCCCTGGGGCTTATTCGACATGGTAGGGAATGCCCGGGAATGGTGCCTTGATTGGTATGGCGAAAAGGCATATCTGCTTTCCCAAAAAGAGTTTCCTCAGGGGCCAGCCAAAGGCGCCCTTCGTGTGATTCGCGGGGGCTGTTTTATGGATATGAATAGTTTTCTACGATCTTCGCACCGTGGCTACATTGCCCCAGACCAAGTTTTAAATAATCAGGGCTTCCGGGTGGTTACTGGCAGCAACTAAATTCTTCGGCGTCAGAATATTAGCACTTCTTGTTACGCACCCACGATATATCCAATGTTGGGTGAAATATGCCCAGCTACCGGCATCGCCCAGCCGGTAAACAAATGAATGGCACAGTTTTCACGGACAGGATGAATAGGAGGCCTTCCATCAACTATTTGAGGATAAAGAACGCTTTCTACAATGGCATTTGCAAAGGACTTTAAATTCCTTGTCCTTTGCCTTTTCCATCCATTACTTTTAACGAATTTGGAGCAAACATGACAAATCAATCACAATCCCAGACAGCCCAGTTCTGGCTTCTAATTGGGACCCAACCTACTGGCCCTTTTGATCCTGAACAGATCCAGGGAAAGCTTGCAAGTGGGGAGATAACTTATGAAACAATGGTTGCGGCCGTAGGAAGTAAAACATGGGGCCCGCTTTTAAATACCCCGGAATTAATGAAAGTACCTAACCCCCGCTTGGTACCAGTCCCAAACAGCTTCGACCCGACCCCCAAAGCACCAATAAGCCCTTCAATTGCTCCGCCTATTTCTATCACTGAATCCAATGCAGAACCATCACTTCCCGGCCCCAAGCCAACATTAAAAATTAAGGACAGATTGGTTACTGAATTTCGAAATATTGCTAGCCTGACTTTTTATCAAACTCTTCGATTCATTGGCTCGGTACGAAGTCGCCTCAAAGGAAAGGCCATTTCACCCGAAGGCGCTTCCAAGGAACCTTTATTTCCTGCGTCCATTACCGACAAACTCAGAGTGGTATTCGGGTATAGTGTAGCGGTGATAGTCCTTTGGCTGGGAATTAATATTACCGTTATGCTCTTTGGTTCGGGAAAAACCATAACCAACATCAAACAGGAAAAGGAGCTCGGGGAGGCTATTGGTTTTGTCGTCTGCGGGGATCGAGTCATTGGGCCCGATGGAAAACTTAAGGAAAACCCAACTGAATCTGGGTCATGTTTTGCGGTTTCCGCAGATGGCTATCTCCTAACCAACAAGCATGTTGTCGAAACGACGCACAATAACCAGCAAGCAAAGCATGTCTTGGATAAACTACGGGAAAAAGAAGGGCTGGATGTGAAACCAACAGTTTGGGTTTTCTTTGGCAAGGATAAATTCATCGCTGAAATTGTTTATATCAGTGACGATTTTGATTTGGCAATCCTCAAAGTGGCTCGCAAACAATCTCCATTTTTTGAATTGTCCAATTCTGACCAAATGGCAAGGTCAACTAGGGTATATGCTTGTGGGTTTCCAGGGGCTTCAAGGATTTCTTTATCAGATAATGAACGCCTATCGCAAATGGTATCCGAAAAACTTTCAACTGGAAAAAAAGTCGAGGAAAAATTTAAACCGCGTGACTTTGAATTTGGTATGACATCTGGAACAGTAAGTAAGGTAGCGGTCGAGGATGCAATAAAAACTACGACAAAATGGATTCAGCACGATGCCAGCATCAATCCAGGAAATTCAGGGGGGCCTCTTCTCGAAGAAGGCGGAAAAGTCGTTGGAATTAACACTTTGGTGATTAAAGGAGCCGCCGGCACTTTTTATTCATTAGCTATGCCGCAACTTCGTAAAGAAATAGGCCAGCATATTCGTAATGCAAATTGGCGATGAGCCTTTGTAATAACCACCCACTTCTTCTATAAGTTGCAAGGAATCAATCAAGGAACCTGAAAACATAGGCATCATAATAAGATCTGTTGTGGTGTCTTTACTCTTGCCGCTATTAATCTCACCTCTGGGTAGGATGATCGGCAAGGTTGCCAATGTTTTTCTTGGCCCCGGTCCTACTATTGTTGATGGTGCGCTAGATTTTCTGTCTGTTCTTGAGGCCGTTAGCAAAGGCGACAATCTGACCCAACAGGCAAATCCTATGACTTATCGGCACCTGGTTCAAAATCATCGAAGGGTTCGGTTTTTAGTTGGGAAGGATGATCCGTTAGTGAAACCTGCGGCAGCAATTGCCTGCGCCAAATTGTTTCCCGATGGTGAGGCTTATGTGGTGCCGGGGTTAGGGCACGGTAATCATTCCTTTGGGCCAGATTTTGTTGAACATGTCCGGCATTTTATTGGTACTCAACTGGGGGATTGGAAATGGTAAAGGTGATATCGGCTTTTGAAATAGCCACTTGGCTGGGAAAAAAGTTTTACTCGAAATGAGCCTTTAGGGCATGGTGCAATTCAGTTCAGCGCATCCTTGGCTTTCTTTGCCACTTCTTTCGCCACTGCCCTGCGTTCCTGTTCTGCTATTATCCCATTAAGCGACCGCTGTATTACATCTCTCTTCGCTTGTGCTTTTGCCAGCCTGTACGCCGCTGCTTCAACTGCTTTTAATAATT
>Ga0255094_1001384_pt1 | contig 10534 bp, 10 predicted proteins | sample Colum_Law_RepB_8_2_FD_188434 | JGI IMG/M metagenome (GOLD analysis project Ga0255094, IMG submission 188434) | Freshwater microbial communities from Columbia River, Oregon, United States - Colum_Law_RepB_8d | ecosystem: Environmental > Aquatic > Freshwater > River | place: USA: Oregon...
GTGATGGTGTTCTGCTGGCAAAAGGTCGCAATGATCGACAGCATCGGCTCGGCGGGAGCCTCGCGCTACCATGGGGAACCACCGAGCACCAGTTCGGTGACCCCCTGCAGGACAACACCCGTTGGCTTCGGCCAACGGCTCACCTTTGGAGGCCTCTGCAAGTGGTGCATTTCGTGGTTCAAATGCGTTTTCACACCGCGCACTGCATTTTACGTTGAGCCCAAAAAACGGTGTTGTTGAGGAATGGGGCCGGGCAAGGATGACGCGGGGGACGAAAGAACGTAGCGTGGGCTTTAGCCCTTGTCATTACCCAAGAAACCCGTCGGGCCCCTGGAGGCCGTTGCGGCGTGTGTTTGGTTTGTGCCGTGCGTCTGTTTGCGATTCAGGCCTGAAGGGCCGTTTTCAAAGCGACTGCGGTTGCGTGGTTATGCACGGCGTTCCAGGTGCTTACGCACCTGGCTCTGCTGAAACCGGCCCTTCAGGCCTTTGGGGGGCCGTTGCGGCGTGTGCTTGGTTCGTGCCGTGCGTGTGCTTGCGGCTCCGGCCCGAAGAGCTGTTTTCCAGTAGTCCAGGGCGCAGCCCTCGCTATGCCCGCTTTTGCAGCGGTGATGGCTCACCGGAGCATGCCGCACCCCGCCCCGAAGTTGGCCAACGGCCACGCACAACGTTGCCTCGGGCATCGCCCGATGGACTCGGGTCAGAGGTCCCAAATCTGTTCCTGAAATCACAGCCAATGCATTCGACGATCACGATTGGCGGATGAGAGCGGTTTCAATTTGCAGGCCGAAAAGTCTGAATTCTCTGGGATGCTGCGGCGGAAAGGCATCGCAGACACCCAATTTTATGGGTAATGACAAGGCTTTAGCCCGGGCGACCTTTTTGTCCATGAAGTCCTCGCTGACGCCGGGGACGAAGGTTGGTCAGGGGCGTGAGTCGCAGGTTCAGCGGTTGAAAAACCGCGTTTTCAGTGGACACGGTCAGTGACTTTCCCGGGCTAAAGCCCAGGCTACGGAATTTGTCCCGTGGCGTTACGAATGCCTGGGCTACCTGTTTGTCCATGAAGTCCTCGCTGAGGCCTGCGGCGGAATCCCAGACACCCCAGTTATCCCAGCCATCCGATTTGTGACGAAAAGCGGCCTGTGAAATGGCAAAAATGACCCCTGAATTTTCCGTCTTGACCTGTTCTGCCGGTTTCCTCTAACCTCTGAATCACTCAAGCCACGGTTCCTGTGGCTTAAAGCTCCTCTCAAGTCTCTCCTCTCATCCGCCAGTTTCGGATCGGTTTTCCTGGTCTGATCCTGAGCACTCACCATCCCGCCAGCTGTTGGTTCCCGACAGCGTCACGGAGGATTCTCTCATGTCTCGTCTGTTCAATCTGGCCGCTGGTCTGTTCGTCGTGTCTGCTCTGAGTGGTTGCTGCCTGATGGGTGGCTATTCTCCTTATGGCGGGTGTGCTCCCTGCGGCACCAATGCCTGTGGGATGAATGGTGGCGGTTATCCGTCAGCCGGCATGTACAATCCGAATGTGCCGCAGACAGCTTATCTGCTGCCGGCCGCCGCTGGTCCTCAGACGGTCGCCGTGGACCCCCTGAAGACTCACTGACCCTGTCCGGTCGGTGTTGAATTCGCGAAAACCTGCAGAAAACCCGTCGTTTCACCGCGGTTTTTCCCTGCAGTGTCGCTGATTCAGGCTATATTCCTGCTGCCGCGTACAACTACGCGCCTGTGGCAGGACGTTTGCCGCAGTTCGGTACTGCCATGGATGTGCCCAGCAGGTGTCTCCATGAGCATTCCCGCTGCCCTGACTGTCGGTCCGTTTTCATCTGGTCGCCTGCTGTCGCTGCGGCTGCTGTGCCTGACTGCGCTGCTGATCTCAGCGTATCTGGCGTGGTCAGCCATTCAGATGCAGCCTGTGATCGGCTGCCGTGGCTCGGATCTGATCGACTGCGAACATGTGCTGAACAGTCACTGGTCGAAGGTCGTGGAGGTTCCGGTCAGTATTCCGGCGGTTGGTCTGTATGCAACATTGCTGGGTCTGCTGGCCTTTGCCGGGCGACCTGCGCCACCGGCTTTCCAGCGACTGCTGTGTCTGGTGCTGTCGGTGGGATTTCTGACGGCCGGGTGGGCTGCACTGTGGTTTATCGGGTTGCAGGTGCTGGTGTTGCGGCATCTCTGCCCGTGGTGCCTCGCGGCTCATGCCTGTGGCCTGCTGTTGTCCATGCTGGCTCTGACTTCCTCCGTGCGTCCGTTGGGGCGAGTGCCGGTGGCCGGGTTGGGGCTGTTGCTGGCTGGTGGTTTGGCGACCGCGCAGTGGTTGTCTCCGGTAGCTGCCACTTTCGAAGTCATCGTTCCGGACTATGCCCGGGTGCCAGCCGGCGGCGAGGCCACGGAAGAATTTGCTCCGCCCGGGACTGAAGAATTTACTCCGCCGGACAGCATCCTGGCTGCTCCGGCTGAGGCGGTACCGGCAGCAGCACCGGACGCCACGCCGGCCACTCAAGGGACACCTGCGGCCGAGCAGTTTGAGCCCCCGACGGTGCAGGGAGGGTTTCGGGGTACTGTTCTTCGACCTCTGTCACCACTGGCCCTGTCTGCGACGCTGAGGCCGGCATGGAGCTCGCTGCTGCTGCTGCCGCCGGTCGTACCGGGGGACGAGCCGGAGACTCGCAAAGTGACGATTCCGGGCACAGCAAAACCGATCGAGCTGGATCCGGCGGTGTGGCCGCTGCTGGGTTCGACGGAAGCGAAGTTTATTTTCGTGGAGATGTTTGACTACACGTGTCCGTATTGTCGTGAGACGAATCAGTCGGTCCGGGGTGCCTTTGAACGATTCGGGGATGAGATCGCGGTGATTGCATTACCGGTACCATTGGAGCAGAAGTGCAACAGGGCGGCGTCCGGCAGCGGTCATGCGGGCTCCTGTGAACTCAGCCGTCTGGCGGTGGCGGTGTGGCGTTGTGACCGTGGGAAATTTCGCGAGTATCACGACTGGCTGTTCGACCGAAATCGGACTGTCGCAGCGGCTCGCAGGCAGGCAGAGGACCTGGTGGGCCGGGACCGTCTGAGGACAGAAATGGATTCCGGTGCACCGGGCAAGTACATCGAGCGGCATGTGGATCTGTACGTGAAAGTCGGCTCGGGCACAGTCCCGAAACTGCTGTTTTCCGGCAGATCTGTAGTTGGTGCAGTACAAAAGGAAGCGCTGTGTTCTATGATCAGTCGGGAAATGGGCCAGACGCCGGCAAAATAGTTCGCTGGAGATGTGCTGAAGACCATGGCTGATCGCTGGGATTTGATACGCGTTTCTCTGGCTCGCCGGTTTTATCTGGCGACGCTGGCTCAGGCTGCGGTGGTTGTCCTTTCGGCGGTGCTGTTGGGGCTGCTGTTCGGCCGCCAGGCTCCGGCGGAAAAACTGCGGCTGCCGTGGGCTTTTCTGATCAGTACTGTGCTGCTGGCGACAGGCAGCTGGTACATGGAGCAGGCGCGGTTTTTTGTCCGCCGCGAGAAGCAGGCTGAGTTTCGGGGTGCCCTGCTGCGGGCGCTGATTTCCGCCATGATGTTTGTCTCTGTGCAGGGTTATGGCCTGTGGGCCATCGACAAGGGTCTGCGAACTTCAGAGAATTCGCAGTTGGGCGTGCACAGCTTTGTCTTTATGTTCACAGCTCTGCACGGAATGCACTTTCTGGTGGCTCAGTCGGTCCTGCTGTGGGTCACGCTGTCGGCTTTTGCCGATCGCTATGACCACGAGTATTCGTGGGGCGTCACGTTTGCCTCAGCGTTCTGGCACATCCTGGGAATTGTGTGGCTGTGCATACTGTTTGTGTTTGTGACGGCGAACGTGGGGTAGTGCGACGGCGGTTGTTGCCGGTGGTTCTGGGTATCGCCGCTGCGTTCATCGGGGTTGTCGGCAAGGCCTTTTCCCAGCAGTCATTTCCCGAGCAGCGCAGCGTGGTGGCTGATCTGCAGGTGCCGCGGGCCGAATCCGGTGCAGTCGGTGCGGGTCGTCGCATCCTGTTTGCTCCTGATCCGGCGCGGCCGCAGCTGCGATGTGCGCTCTGGCTGCCAACCGACTGGTCGTCCGCCCGGCGCTGGCCGGTGTTTGTGGAGCTGCCGGGGAACGGCGGTTACCGTGATGCGCGCGGCGACGAATGTTCCGGGCTCCCTGAAGACTGCAATCTGGGATATGGCCTGACGGAAGGGCGGGGCTGGATCTGGTTGTGTCTGCCGTTTCTGAATGCTGCCGGCGATCAGCCCGCACTGACGTGGTGGGGCGACGCCCCTCAGCATCGCCCGGAAGCCACGGTGCAATTCTGGCAACTGGCAGTGCAGAGCATCTGCCAGCAGTTTCAGGGATCTGCCGAGTGTGTGGTTCTGGCGGGTTTTTCGCGCGGGGCGATTGCCTGCAACGCCCTTGGCCTGCACGACGATCGGACTGCGGGGTTATGGACTGCGTTTCTGCCCTGCAGTCATTATGACGGGGTGCGTCAGTGGCCGTTTCCTGGCAGTGACCGGCCGTCGGCAGCCCAGCGAATACGGCGTCTGAACGGACGACCGCAGTTGATTCTGGGTGAGGGTTCGCAGACTGTTGAGACGGAGCGGTATCTGCGAACTGTGCTGAGCGGTGAACCGGGGGACTGCGGGATCAGGCTGCATTCGACGGGCTTTATCAACCATTCGGACGGCTGGTCGCTGCGTCCCTGCAAGGCCAGGGAAACCGCCCGCCGCTGGCTGGGAGAAATCGCGGCGAGGGGGGGGTAGTTTTCAGTTTTCAGTTTTCAGTTTTCAGTGTTCAGTTTTCAGTGTTCAGTGATCAGTGATCAGTGATCAGTGATCAGTGTTCAGTTGGCAGTGTTCAGTTGGCAGTTGGCAGGGGCGCGTTTGGGGGCTCAACGTAACATGAAGTACGCGGTGTGAAGAACCAGTTTCACCACGAAAGGCTCCTATTGCAGAGGCCTCCAAAGGCGAGCCGTTGGCGGAAGCCAACGGGCGTTATCCCACAGGCGATCACCGATCTGGTGCTCGGTGGTTCCCCCTGGGAGGGCGAGGCTCCTGCCGAGCCGCGGGATTCAGCAGCCTGAAAATCTGTTCGGCTCAGCAGGAGCTGCGCCCTCCCGAAGGAAGAAAGTCCTGCGGGACCACTCTCTGTCAACACCCCTCGCGATGCAATCTGCAGCTGCACACAGGATTTCGCGGTGATCCGTTTTTTGCCGCGGAAGGACGCGGAGTCTCGCGGAAAATCGCAGGGTGGTGGGGGGGGTATGTGGCAACCACGAATGACACGAATACTAATCGCTGGCGATTCGAATGTTTGGTGTCCCGGATCGTACTCGCATTGATCTTCGAATTGCTGCGGGCACGGTATTGTTTGCGTCGTCTGAATTGCTGGGGGAGAGGGTGGGATATCGGTTTCGCAGCGTCCTGAGCGTACTTTTCCGGCGGCGGCATGCCGTCTGCGAATGCGACGCTTCTGAGCCAGCTGTCGCAGAGATCTCTGAAAACCCAGGCCACGCTGACTGTCGCCTCGGCTTGAGCCCGTTCACACACCTCGCACCCCCGAATCACCGCCGCTGGCGATTCGGGTCTGCAGGAACGCAGGCGAGTGGCCTGCACGGTTCCTGGCGGAGGCGTCAGGAATCCGGCCTCGCTGACACCGCTCCTGTGGCGGTCGAACGGGTTCCCGAAAAACGACCGGCGGAGTCCGGACCTTGCAAACCTGCTGCGCGGTCGCGAGGATGCTGTTGCGAGACGATTTGTGCTTCACTTTTCACGGACTCCTGACTGGCGAAGCATCAGGCGGTGCAACGGGAAAGACTGGATCAGCGGATAGCTCAGCGTGGTCTGGCGGAATCCCGTGTGCAGGCCGGAAATCTGATGAAGCAGGGTTTGGTGACTGTGGATGGTGGCCGGTGCGGGTGGGAATCGTGAGTATCTGCTGGACCTGCAGCGGCGGGCGGTGGGTTTGCAGGAGTCTGCTGATGTATGAAAGTCGTGAACTTCGACCTCTGGCGTCTGCCGAATTTCTGCGGCGACTGCTGCAACACTTTGCCCTGTCGGCCGGTATGCTTGTGTTTTCGATTCTGCTGGGGTTGCTGGGTTACTGGTGGTTCGAGGGTCTGGGTCCGGTTGATGGTTTTCTGAATTCCGCGATGTTGCTGGGGGGCATGGGGCCTGTCACCATGCCTCAGACGACCGCCGGCAAACTGTTTGCCGGATGCTATGCCCTGTACTCGGGCCTGTTGTTCATCGTTACCGCCGCCATCATGGTCACTCCGGTAGCCCACCGTCTGCTGCATCGATTTCACTGGGAGGAAGACGGTGAGCAGGACGAGTGACGCGGTCACAGCATCAGGCAGCTCAGATATCCAGTGACGGGGCTTTCAGGATTTCCTTGACGGATGTGAATTTCGCGAAGGCGCTGTCGTTGAAGTCGGACTTCGCGGAAACTCCGCTGGCAGTGAAGGTCGGAGCCTGTGCCAGAGTCAGCTGGGTATCGCTGTCGACCGACGCCACGAAGAAGGCCTGGCCGTTGATCTGAATTCGCGACCGCAGCCCGAACAGTGCCCCGCGCAGTTCTTCGGTGAACTTTGTGCCCACGCCAGTGACCTGGGTGCTGTTGGTGACGGCCGTCACTGTCCCGGTCAGCGGTCGGCTGAATTCGACGAACGGTTCGGTCAGTGGCACCTCGCCCATGGCCGACGAACCGGTCTGCGAAGTGAGGTTGTTCTGATTCAGTGCGGCGATGGCATCGACCACTGTCTGACTGTTGGCAGCCAGACGTCCGAACACGGTATGTCGGCGTCCGTCGAAATCATCGAGGCTGGGGTTATCGACGGTGTTGATGAACCACTGGCTGGTCAGGTTGTTCGGGTCGCCGGCGTGGGCCATGGAAATGGTACCCTTGATGTTGGGCCGGCTGGTGGAGAATTCTCCGGTGACGGAGGCATCGAGGGGAACTTCCCTGATAATGCCATTGTTGATCGTAAATCCGCCACCCTGAATCACGAAGTTGTCGACCGAGCGGTGAATGAACGAGTTGGTATAGCGTCCTTCGGTCTGGCCATCCTGCGGATTCGTATAGTTCAGAAAGTTCTCGGTGACGCCGGGGGCCTGCTGGTCGAACAGCTCCAGTTCAAAAGTGCCCTGGGCTGAGGTGAACTGGACCACACTTCCGGTCACGTAGTCAATTTCCACGGATTTGTCGGTCCGTGCGTTGTTGCTGATGGTGGATCGCACTTTCAGTGTGCGGCGGCCGGACAGTTCATCATTCCCGGTGACGCTGGTGTACAGGTCCTTGCGAGTCACGTTGACGCTGAGTGTGTAATCTCCGGAAGCATCAGCGACGACGGACGCTTCGTCAAAGACGCCGTCTTCGTTGGCATCCACCGTCACAGTGGCTCCGGCAAGAGTCTTTCCGGAAATCGTCACCTGGGGGACGCGAGTCAGCAGCACCCCGCCGCTGCCGGGGGCGGACTGAGCGGTGGAGGCTACGGCGGTGAGCGGAACGGAGCCGGCGAGGTTGGAGGCAGCGGTATCGGCGGCTTCGGCATCCCGGATCAGCCCGCCGGCATTGTTGGTACCATCGAAGCGAGTCCTGATGGCTGCTGGAACTTCAGTGCCTTCAGACTTCACGATATCCTTTGCGGCATTGAAGGTGTTGTTGGCAGCGACGTTCACCTGATCGCCGCCCGGCACATCACCAAAATCATTCCGACTGCTCTTGCCGGCGTGAATCAGCACGTTGCCATTGAAAGTATTGGGATCACGAAGTTCAACCGCATCATTCTGCACTCCGCCGCGCAGAATCAGGCTGCCGTTGAGCGTATTGCCCTTCAGCATGAAGGCATCCTGACCGCGCTTGCCGATCAGCACGATATCACCGCTGCGAGTGGTGTTCTGCATCGCCAGTGAATCGTCATCAATCCCGAGGTTGACCCACAGGACACCTGAGCCACCAACGCCATTCAGAGCAACGCGGTCCCTGCCACCTTCCATGTGGGCTACGGCAGAGCCATCAACAACGGTATCGGTGACGCTGAGCAGGTCCTCACCGGTACCTGCCAGCACCTGCAGCTCACCATTGATCGTACAGTCCTGAATGCTGATGATGTCATCAGCCGCATCGCCGAAGAATCCGGCCAGCCGCTGAAAGGTCGAGCCGAGAGCTGACAGGCGATCGTTGCCGTCACCGCCGTAGACTCGAAAACCGCGTTCGAAGGTGATGCCCTGGGAGATTACGGCGGAATCGTTGCCGGCATCGAGGAAGATCCACAGGCGTCCGGACATCTTCGCGCCATCCTCAGACACCGCGAAGACGGCTGTTCCACCGTTGATTGTGGTGCCCTCCAGACCTTCCACCACAATCTGATCGCCATCAGGTCGGACGCGGATCAGGTTGTCGGCACTGTCACCGGTCACGACGGCATGTCCATCGCTGAGTGTTACGAGGACGTTACCGGCGAGGAGGGCTCGAGTTTCCAGCACCTCAGCGGCAGCCGGTCCATTCAGTCTGCGAGGATTCCGGGTTCGCATCAGACCTGCCAGTCGGCCCCACATCGCTACACTCCTTGCAACCCAGTTGAACACTTCAGCTCCGGTTTGTCCTGCGCAGCATCTGCCTGAGGACCGCACGCACCGGACATCGTCACAATCGACAAAACCACCCCAGACTCCGCAACCGTAATTCGCCAACCCCGGGATTTCCCGACGATTTCGGGCGGTTTCGGCAGAAGTTGCCGGACTGTGTGGTGCCCTTTTCCGTCAAGTTTCCGGGCTGAAAACTGCGGTGCTGGGTTGTCGCAGTGCGTCGTTTGGGTACTCTGACGAAGTCTTTCACCTCTGTTCACCCGGTCTTCCCTCCGACCTGGTGATGTGCAGTTCTTACCGAGAATGCTGATGAACCAGACAGTTGCGATTTTCGGCTATGTGATAATGGTTGTGCTGGCGTGGCTGATCAGCCTGAATCGGCGGCAGTTTCCGTGGCGGGTGGTACTGTGGGGCACGGCCCTGCAGGTCAGTTTTGCCGCGTTGATCCTGAAGACGGGCAGTGGCCGGCGATTCTTTGAGTCTGCCGGTGCAGTTTTCGGGCGTCTGATTGAGTTTGGCGGTGAGGGCAGTCGGTTTCTGTTTGGTGACGGCGTGGGCAATGTCTTTGCCTTCAGTGTGCTGCCGATCATTATTTTCTTTTCGGCACTGACATCCGTGCTGTATCACGCAGGAGTGATGCAGGTGGTGGTGCAGGGGCTCGCGTGGGTCATGCAGCGGACACTGGGAACATCGGGTGCGGAAAGCCTGTCGGCAGCCGCCAATATCTTTGTGGGTCAGACGGAAGCGCCGCTGGTTGTGAAGCCTTATGTCGCGCGTATGACATCATCAGAGCTGATGGCGATTATGGTCGGCGGGTTCGCGACGATTGCGGGCAGCGTGATGGCGATTTATGTCAGCTTCGGCATGGATGCGGGGCATCTGCTGACGGCATCCGTGATTTCTGCTCCGGCCGGACTGCTGATCGCAAAGGTGCTGCAGCCTGAGACTGAGACACCGGAAACGGCCGGATCCACGGGACAGTCGCTGCCTCGCACCAGCGGCAATCTGATTGAAGCGATCAGCAGTGGTGCATCGGACGGTCTGATGCTGATGCTGAATGTGGGAGCGATGCTGGTGGCATTCACCTCGCTGATTGCTCTGGCGGATTACTGTCTGACTGAGATTTCGGTGTGGGTGCTGGGGAAGCTGCACGTGGATGCGGAGCCGCTGACCATGTCGCGCATTCTGGGCACTGTGTTTGCTCCGCTGGCATGGCTGATGGGGATTCCGTGGCAGGAATGTCGCGTGGCGGGGCAGTTGCTGGGCGTGAAGATGGTGGCGACGGAATTTGTCGCGTATCAGCAGTTGGGAGACATCATGAAGCAGACGACTCCGGGGGTTTCATCGCGTTCGGCTGTGATCCTGACGTATGCCTTGTGTGGTTTTTCGAATTTTGCATCGATCGGGATTCAGGTGGGTGGCATTGGTGCACTGGCTCCGGAGCGACGTGCCGATCTGACCCGACTGGCCTTCCGGGCGATGCTGGGTGGGACGCTGGCGTGCTGCATGACGGGGTGCATCGCGGCGGTACTGATCTGAGGTCCGCCGGTCGATAAAAAAGGCTCAACGCAAAATGAAGTGCGCGGTGTAAAGAAGCATTTTCACCACGAAAGGCACCACGTACAGAGTCATCCAGAGGCGAGCCGGACGTCAGTGTTCAGTGTTCAGTGTTCAGTAATCGCAAAGTCCCCCGTTGGGAGGCTGAGGCTGAAACGAGCCGTGGGGTTCAGCGGCTTGACAGCTGTTCGGCTCAGCAGGAGCTTCGCCCTCCCAAAGGGGCGAGGCTGACGCGGAACAGAGGGAGCGAAAGGACAGACAAGACGTGCGGCTCAGCAGGAGCTTCGCCCTCCCAAAGGGGCGAGGCTGACGCGGAAACGAGAGAGCGAAAGGACAGACAAGACGTGCGGCTCAGCAGGAGCTTCGCCCTCCCGAAGGGGCGAGGCTGACACGG